>Ga0187847_10000880_pt1 | contig 29587 bp, 24 predicted proteins | sample June2016WEW_4_10_FD_132458 | JGI IMG/M metagenome (GOLD analysis project Ga0187847, IMG submission 132458) | Peatland microbial communities from SPRUCE experiment site at the Marcell Experimental Forest, Minnesota, USA - June2016WEW_4_10 | ecosystem: Environmental > Terrestrial > Soil >...
CTCAACAATCTTTTCAAGATTTCCGCTGAAATCCCCAACTGTTGGATTGATTTGAGCCAATGCAATCTTCACACTTCCAGTTTAATCCCGACAGGAAGGGAGACCGAAAACCGTCAGTGGATCGCGGACATAGGTTCAGTCTTTTAAAACCAGAACATGAAGTCGCTTGTCCTCCTGAGCCGCTCAACCCGGAAACCTCAGTTTGACATCCGTTCCGTTTGGAAGAGTGCTTCGGCCTGTCAGCGCAAGTTGAAGAATTACTTTTGGCGTGCCGGTCACCCGGTGACGATAGAACGGCTGTGATTCGTTCCTCAGGGCACCTTTAGCGTCCTCCATATATCTGTTTAGCCCGTTTGAATGAGGGCCTTCATCAGGGCAGGTCTGCCCCCGCTGGCGCGGCCTGTTCGTTCCATCGTCGCATGTTCACACCCATCGCTAAGAGCCACAGGAACACCGACGCTTCCCCGATAAGGCCGCAGGCCAGATTGTAAGGAGACAGATAGCTTTCGAGCGACGGTGAAAGATAGGTGAGCCAGCTCAATCCGCCAAACGCAATAAGCGCACCCAGAACTCGAGGCAGAAATGAGGATTTGTGAATCAGGTAGCCAGTGAGTATGCAAAATACTCCGTGAAAGACCATGGCAATGTCCGTACCATGAGAAGTCAATCGAATCGCCTCGAGGGTAATCCCTGCAAGGTTGAATGCCCCCGCTAGCAGCGCTACGGCCCTATTCGCCGGCCTGAAGATCGCATATAGAATCAGCGTCACAACAGTCATTCCCAAGATCTCCATGCAGCCGGCTGCGAGATTCATCTTGCCGGGGAAGGCTGTCTCGAGAAGTTGTGCCCCCAACAAGGTGAAGAAATACAGCCCGCCGGCCATCCTTGCCTTTAAACGCGGCGACACGTCTCGGATCCGGTCCACCATGGCTACTTTGCTCATGCTCATCCCTTCCTTGCGCGGGTTATCGAGGCCAGTGCGAATCGATTGGTTCACGATAGCGGCGTAGCCGCGCGCCCATTGAAGGGAGCTTTCATGCCGCGCTGGCACGCTCGTTCCACCGTTGAACGTTGACGCCCATCACGATAAGCCATAGCATCAGCGATGCTTCAGCGAAGACGCCGAGGACCTCGATGTAGATAGTTAGATGGTGATCGACGGTGGGGGACAGAAAGGCCAGCCAACCCAGACCAGCCAATGCCATCAACACCCCCAGCGCGCGAGGCAGGAACCTGGACCTGAAAACCAGGTAGCCGATCAGCAGGCAATAGGGCCCAAAGAACAGAAAGGGGCTGATGGGCAGGGAGACGCGAGGAAAAAAACCAAGCGTCATGACGACGCATCCCGCCAGGCTGAAGAGCGCCCCGATTAAAGAGATGAGCCTGCTGACCGGCTTGAACAAGCCATAGAAGAGCAGTGTCAAAACTACATAAAAGCCGGTCGCGATGAGATTTGTGGCGTTGCCGTAGGCAACAAGCTTACGGCCAACCAGTATCTCGGCAAGAATTGCCGTCAGAAAGTAAAGCAAATAGACGACACCAGTCATCCTGGCGCGTGGCGACGGCGACGCAGCTCGAGTCCGATCCATCATTCTTAGCTACCGGAGTGGCCAACCGATGAGCAGGCCGACGCCGAATATTCCGAACCCCATGATTGGCGTGTTCCCGACAAAGACGCAAGCCTCGTCGAACAAACAGGCCCTGACTATGTTAGGCGCGTAATTAGGTCGTGAGTGGTCAAAGTTGCACACAATTGCTGATTCGTCTCGAAACGGCAGAGCCCCACGAGAGATTTCGCGACAGTGTTCCACGTTCGAAAGCAGAACTTGGAGCCTGAGAATTTGTTTTCCGATGGGAGTCAGCCAAAGCTCTTGTGGCCTTTGACCGCGAACCCGCCCGGCCCGGGAGTCGCCGGCCATATGGCTTGCGTTCATGCAAAATCGCCGATGCACCCAGCGAACTGTCTCCCCAAAGTGTGGTCATCGCTCCTTGGGGTGGGGTTTGGGGGCAGTGAGCCGCGGGATTTGCACTTATCCCTGCGCGGTTTTCACAGGAAACTTCAGTGAAATCAATCTACGTCCCGGTGCCTGCGAAAACCACGACAATGGTGCGCAAAATGATCTTCATGTCCAGCCACATGCTCCAGTTCTCGATATAGGTCACATCCAGCGAAATGTAATTATCGAACGAAGGATCCTGGCGCGCCTGAACCTGCCATAGACCTGTAACCCCCGGAGTCACATCCAGGCGGCGAAGATGGCTGAGCTTGTATTCCTTCACTTCGCTCGCAATCGGCGGACGCGGCCCCACAACGCTCATGTCGCCCTTCAACACATTGAAGAATTGCGGCAATTCGTCCAGAGAATATTTGCGCAGAAATCTACCCACCTTGGTGATGCGCGGATCGTTCGAAATCTTGAACAGTACCCCATCCCGCTCGTTCATGTGCATCACATCCGCACGTCGCCTTTCAGCGTCCCGCACCATGGTGCGGAACTTGGTGCAGCGGAACACACGACCCTTCTTTCCGATCCGCTCGGAGGAGTAGAAGATCGGACCTCGCGAATCCAGCTTCACTGCAATCGCAATCGCCAAAAACGCCGGTGCAAGGAGAATCAGTGCCACGGTCGAAAACAGAATGTCCAACACTCGCTTCAGCACCAATGCCACCTCGGGCACGTATCCGCGGTGCAGGGGAATCGTCGGGAATTGACCCACATACTCAATCTGGTTGTCCCAGGCAAGCGTGCCGTAAAGGTCCGGAACCACGCGCAAGTCTACCCCATGAACACGGGCCTGTTCAAGAGTATCCTGGATGACTCCCCGCTCGCATGGCGCGGCAAAAAACACCTCATCCACAAACTGTTTGCGGGTCTGCTGAAACAGCGTTTCCAGTGTGCCGACCACGTCCCCGGATGTCGCGGTGAAATCGGACTTGGCACCAGGCAATTCGATAAACCCCTTAAATGTATAGCCGAGATGCCGGATGCTTTCCAGGTGGTGGCGCAGTGCGTGCGCCTCCGGTCCAGTACCCACAATTAGAACATTCCGTGTCCCTACCCCGCGCTCGAAAAGCCGGTAGATGAACACTCGATAGACCAGCCGGCGCAGGCTCAGGATCACGGTCACCAGTCCAACTGTGATTAAAACAATGCTGCGCGGAATATCGTTTCCATGAAGCAGATAGAGTGTGCCGGTCAGCAACAGCCCAGTCGTCAAGCAGGCCTGTACGCTGAGCCTTTGTTCATGAAGAAAGCTGGTCAGCCGCGTCGGGTTGTACAACTGCATTCGGCGGCTGGTGATGATCAGCACTACTGCAAATCCCGATAGCAGGGCCAGCAAGAGATTCATCGACCGCCCTTGAATGAGAGTGCCGTGCCAGAATCCTCTTGCCCCGGCCACCGGTCCGGTGTGGTACTCGTAAAGCGTTGCAAGGGCTGCTGAGCCAACAACCGTTACGAGATCAAGCGTCATCCACAACTTCGCGGTGCCCCGCATGGGGCGCGGTGGCTCGACAGCGGTCACTCCCGCCCAGTCTGGGGCGGAGGACACGGAAGCCGAGACCCTTTGCCAGAATTCCGATGTCGCCATAATATGTTCCGCAGACCTCAAAGTTCGAATGCTAGTAGAAAGTCGGGGGGCTTCCTATCTCAGAACCGAGCAGCAATCGAAAGCTCAATGCGTCAGAGATTAAAGAACGTGCAATTGACGTGATGCTCCGTGAACTAGTCGGCTGGCCTCTTTGCGCCATCCGATTCCATGTCTGAAATAAGCCTTGTTTCCTATAACGAAAAAAGGCTTGAAATTCCTTCGCGATGTACCGCCGCGTGCCACGACTGAAGATTTGCGCGCGTCGTCATGGAATACGACGAAAAACAGGTGAACAACTGTTATTGGGTCGAGCTTATGAATGCTGCTTGAAACTGAAGCGCTTGTTGATCAGTTTTCAGTGTGGACCTTACCCTTGGGTGCCAGTTTACTAAACTTCTTGAAATTCAGGTTGTCCACGCTGCCGTTCACTTCAAACAATGGGGGGCTTGCGAAGTTTCCCGGAAAAAGCACAACTCAAGCATCGCGCGTGAGGGGCCTTCATGGCAAGAAAAATCGTCCTGACTTTTGTGACCATTTGGTAACAGGTTCAATCCGCAGGTAATACATAAGCATCCAGCGCCAGAAACTGCTGCAAGTGTGGATCGGGCGACGCCAGAAAATCCTTGAGCGTCCCAAAGAATCGCGCCCGGCCCTGATCCAGGAAAAGCACCAGGTCGGCCAGCCGTTCGGCAAACCGCATGTCGTGTGTTACCACGATGCTGGTGAACCCAAGCTGCAGCTTCAGGCGCTCAATCAGGTCTCCGAGCCGGCGCGCGATGATTGGATCTACCATCGTAGTCGGCTCATCGTACAACACCACCTCAGGCTGCGCTGCCAGCGCCCGCGCCATCGCCACCGCCCGCTTTCTCCCCGTGGACAAGCTGGCCGGAAACACATCCTTGACGTCGTCAGCCCCTACCAGGCCAATCAACCGGTCCACAATCTGCTGAACCTGCTCCTCATCCAGCCCCCCGCGTTCGCGCAATGGGAATGCAACGTTCTCGCGCACGCTCATGGAATCGAAGAGCGCGCCATTCTGGAAGACCATTGTCACCCGCTTCCGAATCGCGCGCATCCCCTCTTCGCTCAGGCCGTTAATCTCCTCACCCTCCACCCTAATCGAACCCACTTGCGGCTTCAGAAATCCCAACAGGATGCGCAACGCCACTGACTTTCCTACACCGCTTCGGCCCAGAATGCACAGCGTCTGTCCGCGATTCACTGAGAAGCTCACATCGTCCAGAACCTTCCGTTCGCCAAACGACATGGAAACGTGGCTGAACGAGATCATCGTCTCGCCCACACCGGGCTCTGGGAACTCCCTCTCGGCCTCGGAATCCGGCTGTATCGCGGTCAGCTCGGTGAGCAAGGCGTCGGCAAGCTCCTCAGGCTGTTTCTCCTCGGGCTCGGGAACTCCCTTCCCGGGCACATCCGGATTGACGTGAGAATCGGCCATAGCGGTGTTATCAGATTACCCGAAGCAAACTCGCTTCCGCCCGCGCGAGTTCGGCGCGCGAGTTCGCATTGAGGAACCATCGGCCTGCGGATAACCCACTCGGATGCTCCAGTTGCCCTGCCTGAACAGCCAGTTCAACCGGAATCACCGTGACGCATTCTCCCAGGCTGGTTGCCGCGGCCTGATACCCTGCATAGCAACCTCCGCGTCCGGCATCCAGTTCTGCGCGCAGCAGCGGCAACGCTTTCCGGTCCACCACCGATGGAAACGTCTGCGCAAATCCATTCACCGAGGGCACCGTGACAGCTCGCCCCGATACCTCCGCATGACGTACCAGCAATTCAATCAGGCACGCCGGCGTCAGCGGCTGATCAACAGGTAGAAACACCGCCAGCCGCGCCGTCATCGTCTCCAGCGCCGCGCAAATGCCACCCAGCGGACCTAACCCGGGCTTGTCGTCCTTCACCACCGGCGCAAACCCCTTAAGCGGCGCGCGTGCTCCCGCAATCCAAACCGCCAGCCCCGCGTCCCGTAGAATCTCGACCGCCTGCTCCACCAGCGTCCGCCCGGCAAACGGAACCAGCGCCTTGTCCTCGCCCATCCGCCGGGATTCGCCCCCCGCCAGCACAAACCCCACGCTGTCCGCCGGCCCGTCGCCCGCCTTCACCCTCAATTCCCGCACTCCTCCAGAAATCGAATGACGGACTCGATCCCCAACTCAAAATTCTTCAAGTTGAATTTTTCGTTAGGCGCATGCAAATTATCGTCCGGCAATCCAAAGCCCATCATCACGCTGGGCAGCCCCAGGTGCCGTGCAAAATCCCCCACAATCGGAATCGACCCGCCCGACCGGATGAACACCGTCTCCTTACCCCAAACCTCGTGCAGAGCCCGCGTCGCAGCTCGAATGTAAGGATTGTCCACCGGGATCAGGCACGGTTCGCCGGAGTGAATCAGCCGCACCTCCACGTCCACGCCCGCTGGTGCAATCTCTTCCACATAGCTCTTGTACAGCGCAAAGGCCCGCGCCGGCGTCATATCCGGCACCAGCCGCATAGATACTTTGGCCACAGCCTTCGCCGGAATCACCGTCTTCGCTCCAGCCCCTGTAAAACCGCCGGGAATCCCATGCACATCCAGCGTCGGCCGCGCCCACGTACGTTCCAGCACGCTGTAGCCGGGCTCTCCCGTCAGTTGCCGTGCTCCCACCTCCGTGAGCCGGTATTGCTCTTCGTCAAACGGCAGGCTGCGCCACGCAGCCAGTTCCTCCGCGCTCGGCGCAATCACGTCATCGTAGAATCCGGGAATCAAAATGTGCCCCTGCTCGTCTTTCAGACCCGCCAGAATCTGCGCAACAGCCACAAATGGATTCGGCGCCGCGCCTCCATACATGCCGGAATGAAGGTCAGTCTTCGCTCCTCGCACTTCAAGCTCGGTATAGATCATCCCCCGCAGCCCAACACAAAGCGTAGGCAGTCCCGGCGCAAACAGTTCGGTGTCCGACACCAGCGCGAAATCCGCCTTCAACTCAGCCGGCTTCGTGGCCACATAGGCCGCAATCCCTTCCCCGCCAACTTCCTCTTCGCCCTCCAGCAGCACCCGCACATTCAGCGGCAGAGCCCCGGTCGTGGCCAGCAGTGATTCCAGCGCCTTGATGTGCATATACATCTGGCCCTTGTCATCCACAGCGCCCCGCGCATAAAGGTTGCCATCGCGCTCTGTCGGCTCAAAAGGTGGTGAAAGCCACTCGTCCAGCGGATCGGGAGGCTGTACGTCATAGTGTCCATAGGCCAGCGCGGTCGGCTTCCCCTCCGCATGAAGCCAGTCGGCATACACCAGCGGATGCCCCTCAGTCTCAATAATCCGCACATGTTCCATGCCGATGCGCGATAACTCCGCCGCCAGCACCTCCGCCGCGAAATGGCAATCGCCTTTGTGCTCCGGCAGCGTGGATACCGAGGGAATCCGCAGCAACGCCTTCAATTCATGCAGAAAACGAGGATGATTCTGGTGTGCATACTCAACGGCCGAAGATGACATGCAGTCGCTCCCCCTAAATGAATTCGCAACTCAAAGCAAAAGTATAGGCCTTCCATTTGGATGCAGTTGTTCTTTGAGCGCGAGGTGTCGTGGTGGGACAGCCGGCCCCGCAGGATCAAACGGTCTCCTGTTGCTTGCAGGTCGCTATGACGATGGCCCAATGTCCAATCGGACCTTCAGTTCCCCGCTTCCATCTGCTCTTGAAATCGTCAATGGCAGCACGCGTTCTGAAAAACCCGAGGCGCGAAAGAAGACCACATAATCCCCATCTTCAAGTCTCGCGGCGAACCTTCCCTGCGCGTCCGATCGAATTCGCGCGACGTGAACTTTCCCCCCGGTTCCTTTGCGCAGAACATCTATCGAAGCTCGGGGAATAAGAGCGCCTGTTGTATCGCAGATCACGCCGCTAAATGTTTGCAATACGTCCTTGATAGGTGCCCGCTCGGCAGCGGCCAACACATCTTCCTGCGTTGGATACGGCAACGGTTCCATTTCCATCGTAAATTGGTTAGCTTCAGCAGGTGCGTTGCCTGAGACCTCTAGAAAAACTTCCCCCCAGAGTTTCGGTGCTTCCCCTCGGACCCAGTATCTGCCCGGCCTCAACCTGGGCAAAACCGTCAGCCCATCGGTGCCGGTCTTCAGCGTATGCAGCAGCCTGCGTTTAGCGGAACGATCTCGGTAAACCTCGATTTTTGCATCCGCAATAGGCTTACCCTCAAACTGCACCACAATACGCGGGTGCCGTAACGACGGCAAGAATTCCGCAACTTTCACATAACCTATAGCCGAAGAAGGAGCTACAAAAAATGCGCAAAGGAATAAAGCAGCGACCGTGATTGAAAGTCGGTGCCTGCGCAACCCTCCGGATTGATAATTATTCTTAATACCGCACCACGCTCGCATCCACCTCAGCCGACCACGCGTCGATCCCGCCGCGCACGCTCTGCGCCAGCTCAAACCCCTGTCCGCGCAGCCAGAACGCCACGTTCATTGAGCGAACGCCATGATGGCAGACCACCAACAATCTGTCGTCGGGATCCAGTTCCTGATGTGCGCGCGCAGGCACGTCGCCCATCGGCATCGCCAGGCTGCCCTCAATGTGCGCCGTGGCAATCTCCCACGGCTCACGAACATCAATCAGTTTGGCCTTGCCCCCGGCCAGCAGGTCTGCGGCTTGCTGCGGGGATATCTCATAATCGAGCATGACTCTAGCTTACCCCGTCACCCATGCGGCTGAAACTGCCCTCAGACAGAAGCGATGCCTCTCAATTTTGAATTGGGATTCCACAAAAGATCGCGCACCCATTTCTACTTAAATGCGCGTATCGAATCTTCCGCAGGAGCCTTGGAGGAGGTATGCCATATTTTGCCTTATATAGTCTTGCCGCGAATCAAACAAATCTGTTCAGCCATGTAAAAAACTTGAGAGGAACAATGTTCCTCTCTCTTAATGACCCATAACATCATGCTGAATAAGGAAGGGCAGATTCGTCATGATTTTCTGCGCCTTTCCGGAAATCTCTTTTACCCAATAAAAAGTGACAACACCGTTGTCCACATTCATGTTTGTGGGCTCCATGTACGTTATCGGATCCCCATTCGGTTTATAGAGCGTTATCGTCGTCAAGAATGCTTTTCCCCCTCCTTGATAGTGCCTTGCACACCTCAATTCCGCGATACGTCTTTAGGGTCACCGAGATGACCCCATCCCAGTCCGTGCCATCGTCGCGCATAACATGGACGTACTGAAGAAGCATTCATTTCGGATCGAAAACATCCAAATTGATGCTTCCGTCAAACATGCTTTCACCGGCCTTCAGCCGCAACACGGTAGTCTTGAGGAGATGCCTCCAATTTTAAACGCACAATCCGTAACCAAGCAATTCGGCGCCAAGCCGCTTTTTCTCAATGTTTCCCTCACCGTCGAAGACGGAGACCGCATCGGTCTCATCGGTCCCAACGGCGCGGGCAAGTCCACGCTGCTGGCCCTCCTCGCCGGCCAGGTCGAACCCGACTCCGGCGAGCTCGCCGTACGCAAGCGGGCGCGTGCCGCCTATGTCCCTCAGGATTCGCGTTTCGCTCCCGGCCTCACCATCCGACAGATACTTGAGAACGCGCTAGCCGCAGCCCATGTTAACGAGGAGGAACGCGAAGGCCGCCTGCGCGAGCTCACCGGCCGTGCCGGCTTCGCTGACCTCAATGCCGAAGCAGCCGCGCTTTCCGGCGGTTGGCGCAAACGCCTCGCCATCACTGAAGCCATGGTCATTGAGCCTGAAGTCATGCTGCTCGACGAACCCACCAACCACCTCGATCTGGCAGGCATCGAGTGGCTTGAAGAGCTGCTGCGCGCTTCCTCGTTCGCCTCTGTCACCGTCAGCCACGACCGTTACTTTCTCGAGTCCACCTCCAGTCAGATCGTCGAGCTGAACCGTGTCTTCGCCGACGGCCTCTTCCGCGTCAAAGGCACCTTTAGCCGCTTCCTCGAAGAGAAGCAGGCGTATCTCGAATCGCAGAGCAAGCAGCAGGAGAGCCTCCGCAACCAGGTCAAGACCGAGATTGAATGGCTGCGCAGAGGGCCGAAGGCCCGAACCACCAAGTCCAAGGCGCGCATCGACAGTGCCAATGAAATGATTGGCCAGCTCAAGGCCATGGATTCGCGCACCACCGTCAACTCCGCCGGCATCGACTTTGAAGCCAGCCAGCGCAAAACCAAGCGCCTCGTCGAATTCACAGACGTAGCCTGCGACGTTCCCGCCAGCCCCACCCCGGATGATGAGACCGCGGCAAGCCTTGTCCGGACAGTAGGCCCGGGCTTGGTAGGTCTGGGTTCGGTAGGTCCGGGCTTTAGCCCGGACAATATGCCAACCCATTTGAAGGGGGCTTTAGCCCCTGCGGCTCGCCGCCTCTTCACCGGCCTCAACTTCATCCTCACGGCCGGCATGAAAGTTGGCCTCGTCGGCCCCAACGGCTCCGGCAAAACCACTTTCCTCCGCCTGCTACGCGGCGAAATCGAACCCGCCGAAGGCACCATCCGCCGCGCGGACAATCTTCGCCTCGTCTATTTCAGCCAGATGCGCGAGCTCGATGAGAGCCTCACCCTCCGCCGCGCCCTCGCCCCGGAAAGCGACTCCGTCATCCACCAGGGCCGCACCGTCCACGTCGCCAGTTGGGCCGCCCGCTTCCTCTTCACCAGCGAGCAGCTCAACCAGCCCGTCCGCAATCTCTCCGGCGGCGAAAGAGCCCGCGTGCTCATCGCCAAGCTCATGCTTGAACCGGCAGACGTGCTTCTCCTCGACGAGCCCACCAACGATCTCGACATCCCCACGCTTGAAATCCTCGAAGAGAATCTCCTCGACTTCCCCGGCGCGCTCATCCTCGTCACCCACGACCGCTATCTGCTGAACCGCGTAGCGTCTACGGTTCTAGGCCTGGACGGCCGCGGCCACACCGGCCAGTTCGCGGACTACGCCCAGTGGGAAGACTGGCTTGAAGAACAAGATGACGCGCAGGACAAGTCGACACGCCGTTCCGATGGCTCCAGCAAAGGCCAGCAGGCGGGCACTAACTCCGCTAACCCCGCTAACAACGCGAACGCCGCTAAGAAGAAACTCTCCTACCTGGAAGCCCGCGAGTTCGCCGCCATCGAGCACAAGGTCGAAGAGTCCGACGCGCGCCTGGCCGCCGCACGCGATCACGTAGAGCACCCCGACGTAGCCACGAACTCAACCGCTCTTCAGGAAGCGTTAAAAGAACTAGACGCCGCGCAGCATGAGAACGACACCCTCTACGCCCGCTGGGCCGAGCTGACGGAGAAGGCGGGATAATTTCTTCTCTGGAGGCAGCAAGCTCGTTTCCGCATCGCCGATCATCCACCCGCAACCCCGTCAATGAGTGACTCGGCCTGTACGCGACAGTCCACAGCGCAAGTCCTGCAGCTGCTCTTATGTCATGGACGCACAAACGCTATGAGGCGCCCTAAATACCCCATCAGCTCCCCATCGTTGACCGCTTCCGTCTCCCATGCCGGGTTTGTATCGTGATGGTAACGATTGGAATATTCTTTGAGGTCGAAAAGCTCGTCTATTTTGTGGCGGTCGAGGATTTGCGAAGGGTGTCCATATTCTCGTTCGCATCTCGCATGGAATGGTCCAAGCAGGGTTCCAGGCGGAAACGTAGCAGGACAGGCTGTCCGCAGATACGCTTCAACATGAGGACGGATTGATCGAGCCACCTCACGGCTATTACCGCTTGGACCATTCGTGCGGTATTCGGTGAACAGCGCATCACGCCGATCATGCTCCGTGATGGCATCCTGCCGGACATCCCAGGTAATAAGCGTAGAACCGTTTCCGTCTCGTTCGATTTGAAATGCGGAACGGGCGTTGGGGTCGGTTCCTTCCCATAAACGGCAGAGAAACGATTTGCTGTGCGAAAGCACAATCATCTGCCCAACCCGTAGCGAGAAGCGCCGGAGTTCTTGAGTCGTTGCCAACATGCGGTGTTCATCGAGACTGGAGACCGGATCGTCAATCACGACAATCTTGGTTGCTAATGTTGGATCTTGCTCTAAGGCCGCGAAGTAAAATGCCAGGGCCAGAGTATTTCGGTCACCCGCGCTGAGTGTCGTTTTGAAGGATGGCTCACCTGGGCGCTCCGCTCCTCCGGAGACCGCAACATGAGTGTTGTCAATTACCAGGCTGTAATTGCAGGTAGGCCCTCCACGGGTATCGGCAGATGCAACCCGATCCACTTGGAAGCCGGCGTTAAAGCGCGAGAGGTATCGGTTGATGGAAGTCTGATAACCAGGAAATGCAGTGGCTCTGTATTGTTCCAGCGCACCTTTCGCAGTATCGCGCTGCTGCTCGGTGGCCCGCTTGGCTTGCTTGGCGGCTAGGTATTCGTTGCAAAGCGGGACCACCGCCGCATTGTGCCGCGCGCGCACTGCTACCAGGCGAGCCAAACTTGCGCGGATCACGGTGACATTTGCATTACCCGCTTTTTCCTTGACGACTGCAATACTACGGTTCGCTGCCGTCAGGCGTTCGTTGTATGCATTTACAAGAGCTAGATTTCGCTGATGCGCCTCAACAGCGCCCATCCCCTCCGCTGAGAGCGGAATTACTTCAAGAGGCGCTTGCGATTTCGCTGCGAGAGCCGCGGATATGGCTCGATGGGCAGTCTGCCAATCTCGAACAATAGATGCAGTGTCAAGCTCCAGGTCAGGGATCTCCGCGAACTGTCTCCAGAATTGGTCACGCTGCACAATCATTCGCAGATTTCTCTCGAATCCCGCAGTAACTTCACCACCGTGCGTTCGTTGCACAGTCTGAGCGTAGGCTGCGATCTGTGACTTCAGCGCGGCGTAACCTTCGCCGAAATACTCCCGATAGGCTCCAAGAACAGGTGACCCATTCAGGGTTTGAGCGCAGAATGGACAATCATTCCCACGGATGCGAGCCATGCCTTGGGATACCCAAGACTCGCTTCCTTCTCCGATGGTCGCTAAGTGCTCTTGGACTCTTTGCGCGGTCTCCACATCCAGAGTGGGCATATCACGCCGTAACAGTGCCGTCGTCTCTTCGAGGTCGAAGCCGGGGAGATTCAGCAGATCGAACATACCTGTCGCATTTACAGTATCGGCTTGTTGCGCCGCGGCCAGGGAACGCTCTTCATTCAGAATTGCTTGGTCTATATCAGCCTGTGTCGGCAGGTCGCAAAAATCGTCTACAGAGAGGCCGCCACGATCATTCGTCGTTATCGCATTCGCCGCAGTCCGCATTCTTGTGTTGTCTGCTTCGATCTGTTGAACCAGTGCAGCCAAAGCGCGGTTAAGTGCCACCCCCTGAGAACCAAGTACGAGTTGATGGAGATGTTGACGGTGTTCTGGGTCCACATCCAGGCCGGAACAAACATTCTCGTCAACGAACAGATCGTCGAAGATGGCTATATCAGGTAGCGTGCGATTCCATACCCCGTTCTGGAACATGGCAGAAGGTGGACCGCCCGTACAGTCGAGCACGACGTGCGGGGGCTGCGCTGCCGATAACCGCCTGCGTTCGAGGATATGCACTGGATCGCCTGTCTGAAGAGATCGCAGGATCGCAGTAAGCGTCGTCTTACCCCTCCCGTTTTCGGCATAGAGAAAGACATTGCGTTGCAACTGGAGGGTAACTCCGGTTGCTACCGAATCGAATTGACCGATGTTGCGAAGTAAACGAAGGCAGTTAATCACAGCATCCTCGAACAAAAAACCAATGCAGATCCAGAGAGATCTCGGTTTCGTAAATTCTAATCGCCTATCCCGATCCAGATCTGGGGAGGCGTCTCATCCTTGCCTGCAGCGTTGAGGAAGCGATGATCTCGATAAGGGTCAAATCGCCAAAGCACTCATCGTCCAATCGCAGCAATTGGAAATTGCCGGCTCCCGTTCACATTGCCCCCGATCTCTCGCCTTTGGGGACCGGGGATGCAGAACCCAAACGTCCTTCGGCTCAGCACAAGCAAAAATTCATGCTGAACCATCACCGGAACAGGCGGAAACGCGCCAACTTTACTTCAAACGCCGAACGCCCGGAACCCGCCCGAATGACTTGTCAAAGGTAATCACCTCACTGGCTCGAAACTCGAAGGCAATCTCGCGAATCAGGTGATCGGCGAACCCAACCGTGCCTTTGCGTGAAGCTTCCAAAGCTCTCCATGCCAGGGCCGGCGACTCGGCGACCACACCTCGTGTCTGAAGCAGGCTTTCGATCGTGCTCAGAACCTTATCTCTGTCCCATCGGCCACGAAGCACCCACGACAGTTCGGCCAGAACAAGGAGCGGAACGAATACACCGCCTGCGGAACGGGCTGCTACCAAGGCAGCACGGGATTTCCCGGTTTGGACAGGATCGTCGTTAAGGTAGGCGCGAGCCCATACATTGGTGTCGGCGGCAATCACTACCACTGCCTCCGAGCCTTCGCCGCGTCCATCTCCTCAAAGGTCATTGAGCCGCCTGCTTGCCCACCCGAGTCCGCCATTCTCCACAGGTCTTCGAGCTCATACAGCACAGGCTCCACCCTCACAGCGCCGCTCGCGGGAATACTGAAGCGGATACGGCTGCCTCTCTGGATTCCAAGGCGCTTCCGCAATTCCCTGGGCAATGTCACCTGCCCTTTGGAAGTGACAGTCGCCTCCACGGCAGTATCCGTCTCTTGAGTGGTTGAGTCCATAATTCACCCTCCTTACATTATAAGCATTATTTCCTTACTTTTCCAACAAACCAGCCTACCGATTTATTCGGTCCGGCCGAATAACGAAATCCGGAACCACCCTCAATCAACCGCATCCCAAATCACGTCCAATCCTCGTTTTGGTTTTCAGCTTTGCAGAGAATTACCCTCCCCCGGCCCACAATAGAAATAGTCAAACCTCTGAGCAACAGTTGCCAGGCACGGTATGCAAACAACGCCCATCGGTCACGGACCAAATCAACCATAACCCCTTCCACAGCAAGGCTTTTCGCGTGACTGCCTCCGCAACGGCAGGAGGCAATGGTTAGCTTTCTTTAGTTTCCGAACTTTCCAGGGTTCGCCTTAAGCAGGTTTACGAACTTTCTATGGTTAATTAGGGTGAATCTCCTAACCTTCCATGGTGATGTTTCAACGGTTCCGCGCACCGCAAGCATCTGATAATAATCTGCTTAGCCAAATTGAAGAAGAAAAAACGGCCGGCGCGTTTTTAGGCTGTGAAACTGTGAGACCCCCTAAACCATAAGAATTAAATAACTTAAAACAGCAAGACCCACAGAAACACAGCCCCTGTGATCTGTGAAACTGTGGACCCCATCCCCCGCCACATTCCCCTGGTAACGCTATCAACTATAATTCGCTCCGCGAAAGGTCAACCCTCCATCATGCGGACGAAATCCATTCATCTCGTGGTATCCCTCCTTGCACTCCTCCTCGTAAGCGCATCCCCAGCACTCATTGCACAGTCAGCCCCCGAGCCCGTAAACCCCCACGCCACTCCCGAAGCCCGCTCCCTGCTCGCCTACCTCAATTCCATCTCCGGCCAGGCTACCGTCACCGGCCAGCACAATTACCCCAACGACGGCTCGCGCTTTACCGACCTTGCCTACGACCTCACCGCAAAATACCCGGGCCTCTTCGGTGAAGACTTCGGGTTCTCCGCCGGCGACGACAAGGACTCCGTCCTCTCCCGCCCCGCCATGATTGAAGAGGTCAAGCGCCAGTATCAGAACGGCGCCATCATCGCCCTCACCTGGCATGAGGTCCGCCCCACGGACGACGAGCCCGTCACCTTCCACGACAGCGTCCAGGGCCACCTAACCGACTACGAATGGCAGCAGCTTCTCACTCCCGGCACTCCGCTCTATAACCGCTGGTGCGCCCAGGTTGACGTGGTCGCCGGCTATCTCCGCCAGCTCCGCGACGCCCACGTGCCAGTCCTCTTCCGCGCCTATCACGAGATGAACGGCGGCTGGTTCTGGTGGGGCGGCCGTCCCGGCAAAGATGGGTCTGCTGCGCTCTACCGCCAGATCTACGACCGTTTCGTCAACGTCCATCACCTCGACAACCTGGTCTGGGTCTGGAACGTCAACGCACCCAATCCCGATTGGGTTCCCATCGCCGAATACTATCCCGGCCCGCAATACGCCGACGTCGTCACCATGGACATCTACGGCGAGTTCAAGCAGGACTTTTACACCAGCATGCTGACCCTCGCCGCCGGCAAGCCCATCGCGCTTGCCGAAGTCGGTGGCCTACCCACTCCTGAAATCCTGGATAAGCAGCCACGCTGGGCCTACTTCATGTGCTGGAGCGAAATCCTGCGCACAGGGAATTCCCTAGACAAGGTCCTCGCTGTTTACCACGCCCCACGCATGGTCAATCGAGACGATCCGCGCCTCGCCGTGCCTATGGCAGCCATTCGCGAAGCCACTGCCGATCGCATCGGAAGTACGCCGGCGCCTGAGCCGGTGAGCCTTGGCGCATCGGCTGAGGCCAAGGCCTTGCTTACGCGCCTGGCAGCACCCGGTCAACTCATCCTCAGCGGTCAGGAAAACGATCCCACTTCCCCCTCGGCCGCAACCGCCGCAGTGGTGCAGGCAACCGGCAAGCAGCCCGCCATCTACGCTACGGAACTGAGCCCCACCTCCAACCTCGCCGATGCGCGCAAAGCCATCGTTGCCGAAGCCCTCCGTGCCCACGCGGCCCACGCGGACGTCAGTCTCAGTTGGCATCCCGCACGCCCCACGGACGACGCCGTCGCCAATGCCAAAAACCTGTTGACCGACTACGAATGGAACGATCTGCTCACCCCCGGAACTCCTCTCAATCAACGCTGGCTCCAGCAGGTCGACGGCATAACCGAAACCCTCCGCAAACTCGATAAAGCGGGGGTCGCCGTTCTATGGAATCCGCTGCCCGAGTCAAACGGCACAAGTTTCTGGTGGGCCGGACGCAAAGGTGTCCATGGCTCCGCCGAGCTTTACCGCCAGCTCTTTGACCGCCTTGTCCATCACGATGGCCTGCACAACCTGGTGTGGGTATGGGAAGCTGGCGCGTCCGACTTTCGCCCTGGCAGCGGAGGACCAGCCGGTGCAGGCCTGTTAAGTGACTTCTTCCCAGGCTACCTGTATGCGGATGCGCTGGAGATTCGCCTGAATCAGCTTTCCCCGCGTTTCCCCGCAGGCCACATGCTGTCGCAAATCGCTCTTGAAAAACCTATCGGCGCGGAACTAGCGGGTGATATTCCTCAGCCTGCCGCATTGACCCAGAACACCGGGCTAGCCTGGTTTCTTGCCGTACCACCGCCCCCGGCGCCTGCCGGTTCCACCGCCCGATCCGACGCGCTACGCAAGCTTTATGGTGATCCGCAGATCGGCTCCCTCGCTCCTACGCAATAGGTTGAACCGGGGCCTGATCCCAATCGACCACGGCATGTCTCGCCCTGCGTGGTAAAAAGTAAGTTACAGCATCAACGGGCGTCCCCTTATGTCTAACACCGTCAAGGTGCTCATTGTCGAAGATGAACCCCATGCCCTGATGGGTCTTGCCGAGCTCATCTCCGGCTGGGGCTACCGCACGGAAACTGCGTCTGACGGTATCCAGGGCTGGGAGAAGGCGCTTAGCTGGAACCCGGACATCGTGGTCACCGACCTCAAGATGCCGCGCCTCGACGGCATCGGCCTGCTCATGAAGCTGGCCAGCGAGTCTTCCGGCCTCAGCGCGAACCTGGCCGTCATTGTGCTCACGGCAATGGGCTCCATCGAACTGGCTGTCGACGCCATGAAGCTGGGCGCCTATGACTTCCTGCAGAAACCGGTGGATGCCACCCGCCTGCGCACCATCCTGGCCAATGCCACCCGCCAGCGCGACACCGAGATTGAGCTCGAAGTTGCCCGCCGCCGCCTCCGCGAAACCGGCGTCCTCGGCGCCCTCGTGGGAAATTCGCGCTCCATGCGCGAAATCTTTGGACTCATCGAGCAGATTGCGCCCTCGAACGTTTGCGTTCTTATCACTGGCGAAAGCGGCACCGGCAAGGAACTGGTTGCCCGGACGCTGCATGAACTCAGCCCGCGCAAATCCCGCCCCTTCGTTGCCGTCAACTGCGCGGCAATCCCTGAAACACTCATTGAGAGCGAAATCTTTGGACACGAAAAGGGCGCCTTCACCGGCGCGGTCGAGCGGCGCGCCGGCTGTTTCGAACTTGCTTCCGGAGGCACGCTGCTGCTGGATGAACTGGGCGAGATGCCCATCGGCACCCAGGCCAAGCTGCTGCGTGTTTTGGAGGAGCGCAAGCTCCGCCGTCTCGGCGCGCGGAACGAGCAGGATGTCGATGTGCGTGTGCTGGCCGCTACCAATCGCGATCCCGGACAGGCGGTGGCGCACGGCCACCTGCGCCCCGATCTGTTCTACCGGCTGAGCGTCTTCAACATTCACATGCCGCCCCTGCGTGACCATATTGAAGACGTTGTTCCCATGGCCGAAGCCATGCTGCGCGAAATGAACATCAAGCACAGCCGTAAGGTTTCAGGCATAGGGACGTCTATGGTTGATCGGATGCTCGCATACGATTGGCCCGGGAATGCCCGCGAACTGCGCAACACCGTCGAGCGAGCTGTAATCTTGTGCCCGGATGGCGCCCCCCTCGACGTCGGACATCTGTCGCCGGGGTTTGGCAAAACTCAGCTCCCCGCTGCGCAATCCCTGGATGACAGTGTGGTCCAAATCCGCGTAGGCTCAACCGTAGACGCGGCCGAACGGCTGCTCATTCTGCGCACTCTTGAGGCCACCGGGCAAAACAAGACCCGCGCCGCGGAAATCCTCGGGGTCAGTCTCAAGACGCTGCACAACAAGCTCAAGGAGTACATCCGCACCCGGGATGAGCTTCCCATTTAACCGATGCGCCTGAAGACTAAACTCGTGCTTGCCATCACGGCCCTGGTCTTCCTCATTTCCGGGGTGCTTTCGCTTGTCTATGTCAGTCAACTGCTCCATTCCGCTGTTCAGCAGTCGTATGACACCAACCTGTTGGTCGCCAACCAAATACGTTTCGCCCTCCAGAGAGCCCTCGAAACCGGGCTCAAAGACCGCAAGGTCGACCCCAACAAGCCGGAAGAACTGCGCGAACTGGCCGCCGCCGCCGTCCGCGACAACGCGGCGTTGCAGGCGGTCGTCGAGTCGGTGAATCGCTATTCCCTCACCGTTTACGACATCAACATCGGCGACAACCAGTCCAAAACTTTACTGAGCACCGATCCCGAAAACCTGGACAAACCCCTGCCCCTCCGGCCCGACTACAAACAGATTCTCGATGCCGACCCCGTCCAACTCATGAAAGCGGTCTTCGGTGCGCCCCGGATTTTCGATATCGTTGTGCCGCTGGACCGTAATGGCGAGCCGTTCGCGACCGTCCATGTCGGTGTGCGCACAACACTTCTCCTAGCTGTTTATAAGCCTTGGCTGACCTCGGCTCGCACCCTCATGGAGCTTGTATTGGGAACCGCCCTGATCGCCGCCTTTCTGCTCAGCAATCTTGCACTCGAGCCTTTGGAAGAGATCAGCAGGCAGCTTGATTATTGGACCGCCGCGAGTGAAGAAACGGGTGAGGAAGATGAAGCTCCGAGGCAGGATATGGCGGCCCGCGTCTCGAGCAAGATTGAGCAAATCGGTCAGCGTATGAGGAACGTCGAGGAGGTCTTCTCTGCTTTGAAGGAGAACATGGACCAGATCCTCGCCAACCTGCAGGATGGAATCCTGCTTTTTACCGGGGACGGGCGCGCGGTGCTGGTGTCAGAGGCGGCGCGGCGGCTGCTCAACGTAGACAGAGGCAGCCTGCTGGGCCAACAAGCCGGGGAGATATTCGACAACTCAACCGTGCTGGGCAAGAAACTGCTCGATGCCTTCAACGCCGGCATTCCGCTGGTCAAGGAATCGGTGACGACCGAAACCTGGCGCCGGATTGAGGTCTCTCTGGACTTTATCCACGACGACCAGACGCATCAGGGGCTGGGAGCGCTGGTCACGTTGCACGACCTTGAATCGGTGGAGCAAATCGAGTCGGAGCTCGAACTTTCTCGCCGCATGGCCGCCATTGGCCGTCTCACTTCCGGCGTCGGTCACGAGGTCAAAAATCCCATCAACGCCATCGTCGTGCACCTCGAGTTGCTAAAGACCAAACTGGGCGAAGCCAGCGCGCCCGCTGTTAGGCATCTCGAAGTCATCGAAGTTGAGATTCACCGCCTCGATCGCGTTGTGCAAATGCTGGTCGACTTCTCCCGCCCCGTCGAGTTGCAACTGCGCGAACAAGATCTCCGCCCTGTCATAAGCGACGTGTTGGCCCTGGCTGCCGAGGAACTCTCCACGCACAACGTCACCCTCGTCAGCCGCATGCCCTCTTCGCCGCTCATGGCCAACGTTGACGCCGACCTGCTCAAACAAGCCACCCTCAATGTCATCCAGAATGGCGCCCAGGCCATGCCCGACGGGGGGCGTCTTGAAGTCGTCCTCGAAGAAGGGCGTGAATCCGGTCGCGGGGACTCCATGAACGGAGTCAGACCGCTAAATGCCTCATCTCCATGGAAATTCGCCGTCCTCCGCATCGCCGATGAAGGCCCTGGAATTCCTGAAGAAATTCGCGAGAAAATATTTGACCTTTATTTCACAACTAAATCAGGTGGAAGCGGCATTGGACTGGCCATGACCTACCGAATTCTCCAGTTGCACCATGGGAGTATAGAAGTACAATCAAAGGCAGACCATGGCACTGAATTCCAGCTGCGAATTCCACTTGTTGCCACGGACTGGGGACGCCGGCATCTCCTGCCGGTGAGTAAGCAAAACGAGAAGGGACTCGTGGGATGAAGACACCTGCCAGAATCTTGGGGTTGCTGCTGCCGCTCTTGCTGGTGGGCTGCGTCCCAAGGGACAAATCCCAGATTCAGGCTCTTGCACCGCCTATTGAAGATACGCCGCTACCCAAGCCCTCTGAGGCGCCTGCAAATTTGCCTCCTCCCGTTGTGAGTCTGCCTACACCGCCTCCTGCGACCAATCCCAACGCAAACGCGCAAACGCAGCCGCCACCCAAGCCTCCGGCCCGGCACAAGAAGCCCCCGGCACCGGCGCCGACACCCGCGCCAACGCAGCAAGCGGCCACTGAAGACGCCAGCGTCAGTGCCATCGGTCAGCTTTCCTCGGGTGCGCCTTCTGATCTCCGCCAGCAGACGTTAGACTCCATTGCTTCCATCGAGCGTGGCCTCGCGGGCATTACCCGGAGCCTAAACGATCAGGAACAGAAGACCGCGGCGCAAATCAAGGAATGGTTGAAGCAGGCCCACTCCGCGCTTGATTCGGGCGATGTGGATGGAGCGCACACCCTTGCCGCCAAGGCCAAGACCTTGCTCACTGAATTGAATCAGTAAGCTACCGTTCGCCCCAGCTCAGCTTGCTCCGTAGCGCCTCAAAAAAACTGCTTTCGCTCATCCTGACCAGCTTCACCGTGTACTGCGACCGTTCGCAGACCACCTCATCGCCGCACTGAAGCTCAACCGCCTGCTGTCCGTCCACCGTCAACAATGCCGTGTTGGGAATCCCCACCACACGCACCGTGACGCTAGCGTCCCCGCGCACCACGATGGGCCGCAGCGTCAACAGGTGTGGGCAAATTGGCGTCACCACCATCGCGTCCACGTCCGGCGTCAGAATCGGCCCATTGGCGGCCAGCGTATACGCCGTCGAGCCGGTAGGAGTAGACACAATCACGCCGTCCGCCCGAAATCCCGCCACCTTTTTCCCGTCCAATTCCACCGCGAATTCGCCCATGCGCGCAATGTCGCCCTTTGACACCACAACATCGTTGAGCGCCTCGAAGCTGGACACTTCGCGGCCCTCGCGCTGCAACGCCGCATGCAGCATGGCCCGCTCATCCACCTGGTAGCAGTCCCTGCACCAGCCATCGAGTGTTGCGTACAAGTCGCCCAGCCGAACCTCGGTCAAAAAGCCCAGGTAACCCAGGTTCACACTCAGCACCGGAGTGCCGATCGCCGCAAAAATCCGCGCAACTGAGAGCAGCGTCCCATCTCCGCCCAGCACAATCACCAGTGCGGGCGCAAAGGTGGGCATCTCTGCGCGTTCCACAACCGGAGCCACGGATGTGTACTTGCCGCTCTCCTCGTCCAGCAGCGGCTCATATCCACGCTCACGCAGCCATCCGATCAACTCCGGCAAAAGCCGAGTCAGCTCTTCCTTCTGTGGCTTACAGCAAATTGCGATGCGAATCATGCAGTTCCAGTGTACCGGTTAGGGCTGAGTGCACCGCTACTTCACAGCCCTATTGTTGAGAGCTAGCAACTTGAATCCGTTCTCGATTTTTCTGAATTCCGCCTCGTCACTAGAGCGATTCGGCTTGGCAGTTCGAAGCCCCACTGTGTAAACGATTCCGGATCGCAATGCAATGGCTTGCTCTTCCACTACTACGGCACCTTTGGGAGATGGGTGTTCCGTCTTGAACTCAATCGCCGTGAGACCTCCAAGTCTCGTGAGTCCTTTGACGACCCGAGCTTTAGGCCACTGACCATCCACGGTCCGAATGTGTTCGGATGCTATTCGCGACAACGAAGAATAATCTGTCGCATTGTAGGACGCGTCCACCCATACGAATCGGGTTTCGTCCGTCGATGCGGGTAATTCCCGTCCCACCTCTGGCAGAGGCACGAGAAAGCCATGGTTTGGGTTGGGGCTATGCGTTGCGTGGCCGATGGTTCCTGCTGCAAGCCGGACGAGGTAGCCATAGTCTTCATTGGAATATCGAACTCTCCAGAGAGTTTCCGTCTCTGTTTCCGTCCAGTATCGGGGCGCAGATTGTATTGATATCGACCAAAGCGGATGGCCGATAACCAGGAGACCGGGAACAAGCAACGACGCCAGCATTCGAAGCTTCATGTCGAACACTGTACTACACTAACGTGCGTGGAGCCGGCTCGCCTGCAACCCTTCTCGCATACAACAAAAACTCCCGATTCCCTTCCATCCCCGTAATTGGCGAAGGAATCGTCTCCGCCACTTCCCACCCGAGTTCCCGCACGCAATCCGCCACGCGATCAATCGCAAGTTGATGCGCCTCCGGATCGCGCACAATCCCTCCCTTGCCCACGTTGCCGCGGCCCGCTTCAAACTGCGGCTTCACCAGGATCACCGCCTCCAGTAACCCTGGCGCGGCGGCCAGCACCGGCCCCAACACCAGCGTTGCCGAAATGAACGACACATCCATCACCAGCAGCGTCAACGCGGGCTCGCTCCGTCCCTCTTCCAGCGCGCCTGCGGCAAAATGGCGCGCATTCGTTCGTTCCACCAGCCGCACCCGCGCATCGTTCCGCAGCTTCATCGCAATCTGCCCAAATCCTGTATCCACCGCGGTCACATGCGCCGCCCCATGCTGCAACAGGCAATCCGTAAACCCGCCCGTCGACGCGCCCACATCCAGGCAGCACCGCCCCGTCACATCGATCTTCCAGTGTTCCAGCGCCGCCGCCAGCTTCAGCCCTCCACGGCTTACATACAGTGGCTCCTCGCCCAGCAGCCTGATCGGAGCATCTTCCTTCACCTGCGTCCCGGGCTTGTCCACCTTCTGTTCTGCAACCAGCACGCGGCCCGCAAGAATCATGGCGCGCGCGCGCTCACGGCTGGCGACATAACCGCCCTCTACCAGCACGAGGTCCACTCGTTTTTTTGCTCCAGCCGTCATCTCAATCCCGCCGCTTCCCATGCTGCTCGCACTTGCTGCTCTTGTCCCCGGTAGCGTCGGTGCGTTATGTTGACTCTTGGCAATGCTACCAACGCAGCCCGACCCTCAGCCGTCCAATCCGTTGCCCCCAATCCATCGTACTGGCAATGAGCATGGACATTCTGAACATCACGAAAAGGTTGACACCATGGATGACGCCGCCCTGCTGGAAGCAGTGGCCGAAGGAAGCCAGGATGCCATGGCGGCGGTCTATGACCGCTATTCGCGAATCGTCTACTGCATTGCCCTGCGCGTGCTGCGCGAACCGGCGCTGGCGGAGGACGTAATGCAGGAGGTCCTTCTGCAGGTATGGAAGCGCCCGCAAAGCTTCGTCGCCCGGCGGGGAAACCTGGGAGCATGGCTCAGCGTAGTCACCCGCAATCGATCCATCGACGTGCTGCGCAAGCGCTCGCCCCTAGACCAGCTCGCCCCGCTTGACGAGATGCGACTTCCCGATCCACGCGACATGGTGCTGGCCACAGAGCAGGACTGGCTCATGGACAAGGTTCGCCTCGCGCTCGAAACATTGCCCGAGGAACAGCAAGGCCCGTTAGAATTAGCCTACTTTCATGGTCTGAGTCACACTGAGATCGCTGTGAAAACCGGCTCCCCTCTGGGAACCGTAAAGACCCGTATCCGAGCCGGCCTTATGACCATCCGAAAGGCGATGAACGTATGAACGACGACCGCCTCCACGTTGCTGACTCCGATCTCGCCCTCTACGCCATGGGTGCGCTCACGGTGGTCGAGATGGACGCTACCCGGTCGCATCTTCTCGACTGCGCGCAATGCAAAGAGGAGTTGCGCCAGAACCAAATCGCCCTTGCCGCCTACTCCCAAACTACTGAGGAAGTCGCCCCACCGGATGGTGCTAAAGATCGCTTCCTGGCGAAGCTCGCCGCCACGCCACGACTGGACGCGCAGCCGCAAGCTCAGCGGGAACCCGAATCGCAGGCAAGCATTCCCGCCGCGTCCCAGGAACCACTCTCTCTCTGGCGCACGTTCAAACTCTTTGTCTCTGCAAATTTTGCTGGCCCGCTCGCCGGCGCCCTGGCTGTTCTGCTCATCGCCGTCGCCATGGACGACGTCCGGTTCCGCGAGGCTCTGCATTCCGAACGCATTGTAGCCAGGCAGGCCCAGGCCGATTCGGCGAAGCTCGCGCAGCTGATGGAACTGCTCACTTCCACTCACGTCAACAGGGTTGTCCTTCATCAGGGTTCGGTAACCTCGCCTCCGCCTGAGGGCAAGGTGGTTTACGAACCCAGGAGCGGCAAGCTGCTGTTAACTGCGTCCAACCTGCAGCCCCTCCCCGTTGGCAAGACCTACGAGCTGTGGATTCTGCAGCCGGAGGGCAACAAGCCTGTGGCTGCTGGCATCTTCAAACCCGACGCCTCCGGTAACGCCGCCATCATTCTTGCCCAGGCGCCCGCCGGCCTCAAGGTAAAGGGATTTGGCGTGACCATTGAGAATGCACGCGGATCGGACACGCCCACGTCGCCCATCGTCCTCTCCGGCTCCTAAGCTGAGGAATCCGCACCGGGAAGGATCGCCATCCTCAGCGGCGGAAAACAGCTTTGTCGTCCTGACCGAAGCAAGTCGCGCTGTACGTAGCCTGCGCGGTGGAAGGATTCGCGTATGCTCTTTCCTTTGCTTCTGAAATTCATGCTGCGGCACGCAACCAAGTCCCAAATGAAAAGGGCAATTCCAGTCTCCTGGAACTGCCCTCTGTTCATTCGCTGAATCTGCTCCTATGGCTGTGCCTGGCACGCCTGTAACAGCGTCTCGGTTCCCGTGACCGGAGGCGTCGGGTTCGTCGGTGTTGGGGGCAAATTGCATGGCTGTCCGTAACCTGGCACGCGGCTCACCGCGTTCACATTTCCCTGCGAACCGGTCTGCGTAGTCACACGCACATCCACCACATTGCCCTCCAACAGCACGGTAGTGTCCACAATGTCCAGATCTGTTCGAACAATCGTCAGGAACGGACTGTCCGGCGACGCTACGTACACTTTGCCTTGCGTCGAATTCTCGGTCGAAACCACGGTGCGCGGATGGCCCGTGATGGGCAGCGTTTTTTCTACCGTGTGATTATTCAAAGTCACAACGGTCACGGTCTGGTCGGCCTGGTTTGCTGTGTAGGCACGCGTTCCGTCGGCAAGCACCGTCACGCTGGCTGGATTGTTGCCCACCGGAATCGTGTAGGTCGTCCCGAACGTCGCGCTGTCGTTTCCATACTCATCCTCGCTCACGTCGATCGCACTGATGAGTCCGCCGTCATAATCGGCCACCACCAGTTGAGCCGTCGCCTGGTTATATTCCGCATACACCGGACCGGCGGTTTGCGTCATTCCGCTTGTTCCGTTAGGCGGCGTAATGCCCGTGGCCTTTACCGCGCTCAACGACAGCGGCAGCGTCGGATGACAAAAAACTTTCTGGCCAGCCTGGTTCAGAAACGGAGTGCATGAGTCCAGCGTGTTGTCCTGGCTATTGATCACCGTGATGGTGTCGTCGCCCCGGTTCAGCACAAAGAACCGCTTGGCGTCGGGGCTCTCCACCGCATACACCGGGCACTTGCCCACCGGGATATTGGCCGAAACCGAATAGCTCGCCACCTCAAGGGTGTCCACCGTTCCGGTGCGCTGGGTCGTCGGAGACAAGTTGCACTCCAATCCGGCATCGGCGTTTGGATCGGGATTCGGGATGTTCTGGCTGATCGCAAAGTCGCGCTGCCCCACGGAACTCGGGCCCACAATCAACGTCGGCGTTGTAGCCACCGGAATCGAGAGCCTGAACGCCTGCGGAAATCCGCCGAATACATCCGCCACATTGCCGTCCAGATCAGCAGCCCATAACCCGGAGGTCGGCGAAAACAGGTTGATCGGTACCGCGATCGAAGGCAGCGTGGTGTATTCCACCTGCTTCGGCTGCAGCGTCGAGGAAATCGGAAAATTGCTCAATGTGTGGTCGCTGTTGATCGTGTAGCCGTTGGCGCCCAACGCGTCAATAGTGAAAGTACTCGGCCCCGGGCCGATGGGCGCAATGGCCAGCACCGCATCACCCGAGTAGTCGATCACCGTGGCAATGCCGGGAGTGGTCGGCGAAGGAGCCGAAATCACGATGGCATACGACGACACCTGCGGAGCCGGGCCGCTGCTGTTGATAGGCGTTACAACGGGCCTATAGGTACTGCCGCAGCCGGCGATCAGGGCTGCCGACGCAAGCGCCACACCCCCGCAAACCAACCGCGTGCGCGCCTGGCCAAATTTCATTGGAAAAATCCTCATTCAGTTCGTTCCTGTTTACTTCCTGATTGTAAATCAGGCAATTGGGGGTTAGACGCTCGGAGGCCCGCGAAGGGTATCCCTCGCAACATGCCTTTCTCACCATCCCAATGCCGCCATCGACGATGCGTCAATGTCCCGCAATCTCCACGATTGCCGCATCCTGCCCGCTCCAGGCCGAAGCACCCTCGTGCGTCAATTGCCGCTTGGCGTCGTCCCAGCGCAGTTTCGTCACCGAGCCAGCGCCTTTTTCGTATGCATAGGTGGTTCCATCGTCAGAAAACAACGTGAAGTTCCCGTCCGCTCCCGGATATACGCGCACCTTGGCAATCGCCTGCGTCTCATGGGTGCTTTCCACCTCCGCGCCCAGCGGAAGTATCGAACCCGCCCGCACAAACAGCGGCAGCGTGTCGATCGGCGCCTGCACCGTAATCGTCTGTCCGCCCTTCACCCGCTCATTCGTCCAGTAGTTGTACCAGTCGCTTCCGGCCGGCAAATACACTTCCCTGCTCGTCGCGCCCTGCTCCGTCACCGGAGCCACTAGGAACGCCGGCCCGAACATGTATTCGTCCCGCAGATCGGCCACCTTCGGATCATTCGGAAAATCAAGCGGCAGCGCCCTCATAAACGGCGCTCCCGTCAGCCATGTCTGATATCCCAGCGAATAAATGTAAGGCATAAGCTGATAACGCAGCCGCAGGTACTTCTCCAAAATCGGCTCGGCCTGCTTGCCATACGACCAAACCTCGTTCGCCACCCGGCTTCCATGCGTTCGCATGATTGGCAAGAACGTCGAATACTGAAACCACCGCGTATACAACTCCGGATAATCGTCATACCCGCCCACATTAGCCCGCGCGTCGCTTGGGTCCAACAGCGGCTTGTGCGTCGGATGATGTTCCGCCGGAAGATACTGCCATCCCCCCGTGTCGTTCGACCAGTAGGTTAGCCCGGAAGCCGCAAAGTCCAGCCCCGTTGGAATCTGCCGCTTCAGCGTATCCCATGTCGGATAAATATCCGACGACCAGAAGATCGTCCCATTCGCCTGCGCCCCGGTGTACGCATCGCGCGAAAGAATCAGCGCCCGTTTCTGCGGTTCATCCCTGCGGAAACCGTTATAGAGCGCCGCGGTATGAAACAGCGGATACACATTGAAGAACTGCGTGCCTGGCCCAATGTGGTAATAAGCCCCGTTCGGCGGTAGGTCCGGCTCTGTCTCATCCGCCCAAAGCGAATCGAAGCCCAGGCTCAAAATGTTCTCGTGAATCGTCTTCCAATACCACTTCGCCGCCTCGGGATTCGTCGTATCAATGTCAGAACCCGCGCGATCGTACGGCTGCCCATTAATCGGTGTTCCATCCGCCAAATGAATCAGCCAGTCATTCTTCAACAGTTCCGCGTAGTAGCGATCCTCGGCAACAAACCGCGGCCACACGCTGATCATGGTTTCAAATCCCATCGCGTGCAATTGCTTGTTCATCGCCGAAGGGTCCGGCCAGAACTTCGGATCCATGTCGAACTGGCCCATCTTGGTGAAGTAGAACCAATCCACCACCAGCACATCCGCCGGCAAATGCCGGTCGCGATACCCTTGCGCAACATCAAGCACTTCCTTCTGGCTCGCGTACCGCTGCTTGCACTGGATATACCCATAGGCAGCCTTCGGCAGCATGTGCGTTGGCCCTGTCAGCAGGCGATAACCCGCATAAATCTCATCCGCCGTATCGCCCGCAATTACGAAAAATGAAACCCGGTCGCCCGCCTCCGATGTCCAGTTCGTCTGCTCGTTGAACCCCGCGGAAATCGTGGTTTTCGAGGGGTTATCCCACAGCACTCCGTATCCCTTGTTAGTAACCAGAAATGGCACGCAGAAACTCGGCGCAGCCGGCGCCGTGTAATCGGCCCAGCAATGTACCGGGTGTCCGCGATGATCCAGAAATCCCTCGTGGTTCTGCCCCAGCCCGTAATAGTGCTCATCGTCCGGCGATACAAACGTCGCACCCACAATCCACGACTCCGGATCTGTCGGCCTGCGATCCCGCGCCAGGTCCGCCGTCCCATCCTTGTGGTTCGGCACCGCCTGCGACCACCCCGTCATCTCCAGCAGCTTCTTGCCCTGCGGCGTCCACAGCGTAATGTGCGCGCCGGGAGCAGAGCCGTTGAAGTATTTGCTGATGTCGATCTCCGTTTGCAACGGAGGATGCGCCGGAGGCAGATCTTTATCCACCGTTGCCACAATGCGCGCGGAATTGTATACATCGGCCCGCTCCGTCTGGCTCGCGCTCCAGCCGGCGCCCGCGGCCGCTGCAATAATCCCATACCCCGGGCTGGCCTCTGCAGGCTCTCGCTTTAGACTCAGCGTGACGCGCAGGATATTCGGCGCATAGGGCTCCAGCACCACCGTTGCGCCCCCGCGATTCAGTTCCAGCCGCTGGCTGGCAGACGCTGCTTCGCCCTTCACTTGGGCCGAAGAGGGCGCGGCCGAAATAACCATTCCAACCAGAAGCGAAACGACAAATGTAAACCTTTGCATTCAATCTCCGTTGCGCGGCGCAGATGCATGACAAAACACCGCGCTCTGAGTGTAAACCGATTCACCCGTACCTTGCCCGAAATGCACTCTGGTGCCCCATGTTCCGATTCTGAGACATGGAAACGAAGCGATACGATTGATTCTGTGGAACCCCTGAATCCCAACTCCCGATCGAAGCTCGCCTGGCAGTCGAAGCTCGTGCTGCTCCTGGTCCTGCCATTCGCCGGCGTTAGCGTGGTTCTTCAAACCCGTTGGTGGGCATTCTATTCCTCCTCCGTAGCCATCTGGACCATTGGCCTGAGCGTGCTCCTCGGCTTTGTCGTCCTCAAGCTTCGCGCCGCCACACCAGCAGCCGCAGCCGGTGGCGTCGTCATCACCGCCAGCCTCATGTTCTCAAC
>Ga0187847_10000881_pt1 | contig 29572 bp, 28 predicted proteins | sample June2016WEW_4_10_FD_132458 | JGI IMG/M metagenome (GOLD analysis project Ga0187847, IMG submission 132458) | Peatland microbial communities from SPRUCE experiment site at the Marcell Experimental Forest, Minnesota, USA - June2016WEW_4_10 | ecosystem: Environmental > Terrestrial > Soil >...
ACTGCGGTAGCCATAAGTCAATATTCCTTTCAACCCAGGACGCTGTTGGCTTCCAGATTGCTGGGAAGGTTAGGCAGCATTGCGAATGCGGAGATCGCAGTCGAACCGAGCGTCGTGCACCTCACATCGCTCCCAGTGCGGCACGATGTAGCAGGCCGCCAATTGGGCACGAATCTGCACCGAGGGGACAACTGGAGAATCGCTCATCTAGATAGGCCATGCTGAGCAATGCGGACCACCGAGTAGGTAGTGAGAGCCATGCTCGCAATTCGCTCCATCTGACATTGCGCACCACCAGACGATGCAGTCGTGAGCAATTCAGTACAGCTTAACTCTTCCCGAAATCGCAATATGCTTGGAGGTGCCCACACCCCACGCGGCGGCAGCGATGCCAAATCATATGGCTAGATTCCCCCCGAAGGCTGCACCCCTTCTACACTGCCGCCGCCCCTTCCTCTTACGCCATGCAACCCTGAATCCGGTTGGAGTGAGCCGGATAGGGCATCGATTCCAATTTGACAAGAATAGAGTCAGAACAAAATGACTCGGATTATTCGAAGCTCCCTTAAACTCGGCAATCAAATGTGGGAGCTCTTCGCAGCCGCAACCGGAGGCTTTATGTTTGTGCGTGGCTTCGGCCTCGTTTCTCGAGGAAATCGCCGACTCGATGGGATCGCTCCCGACCGTGTCGCCGGACCGACATTCAAACCATCTTCTGGAGTCGGCATAGCCATATTCCTATTGGTTTGTGTCGGTGGAGAAGCAGTTACCGCAGTTTATGCTTTTCGGCATGAATCACATTCTGTAGCATCGATCCCCCGTTCGTCGGCGGTCTTGAGCCGAACTATCGCTGTTCCAGACGCGATGCCTGAGAAGCAGAAACCACATCGAACCCGTGATCGTGCAGGCCAGGCAGTCGTTGTTTCTATTCTCGATAAGCCTGAGTCTCAGACCGGCGTTGAGCCTGGAGTGCTACCACATTTAACCGTCGGCGCATCTCTGCCGTCTCACTAGAATCGACAAAGCAAAGATCTGTTGTGGGAAAAGATACCCTGTTCTCCATTAAGTCACACCTCGATCGTGAAGCCTTGTTTTTCAGCGATAGATCTAATCCGTCGAGAGAATACGCCGTAGTGCTGTGCCATATTCGCTGACCACGTGAGTCCGTCCGCGCGACCAATCTTCAGCCAATATTCTTTGAGTGTCGGGTCATAAGCGTTGATAGCTGGTTTCAGCGCTTCCAGGTGATACTTCTCTTCGTGGCGAAAGCTCTCAATCGGCATGCGCGGCTTTTGAGGAGCCTCTTCGGCGACATAGCCGAGGACAACTCCGGCTACGGGAAAAGTATTGGGCGGCAGTCCAAGAAGATCGATCATCGCTTGCGGGTCGCGGCGAATTCCGCCTATGGGGACGATGCCGAGACCGAAGGCCCGCGCCGCGGTCATGAGTGTCGCCATTGCAATTCCGGCGTCGCTGACCGCGGAGAAGATCGCCTCCAGACTGCGTTGCATCACCTGCTCGGCACCAGCCTTTTCAACCCCGAGTCTTGTCTTATGCAAGTCAGCAATCACCGCGATAAAGACTGGAGCTTGTGCGATCCATGGCTGTCCGCCGGCGATTTCTGCGATGCGGGCGCGGCTTGCAGCCTCGCGTACGACAACAAGTGAAATCTGCTGGCTGTTGATGGACGTGGGAGCTCGATGCGAGGACTCAATGATGGCATCGAGAATCTCGGCAGGAATGGCGTCGCTCCTATAACTGCGGCTGCTGTGATGGGCCTGCAACAAGCGTACAGTTTCATTCATGACGACTCCTCGATTGAGCAGGCTCTCGTCCAGGGCTGTAAACTCTCTTAACTCACTCGCTAGCTAGAGCCATCACTTCCTGTGGCGCACTTAGAGCAGGATAGTCGATGTAGCCGTGTGGCCCAGGCGTGAAATAAGTGGCGGGGTCTGGAGTATTGAGTGGAGCGTTGTTCGCAAAGCGCACTGCCAGATCGGGATTGGCGATAAAGAGTTGGCCAAAGGCTACAGCGTCCGCTTCGCCATCATGGATGACCTGCTCGGCCAATGCCTGAGTGTATTTCTCGTTCGCAATGTAGACACCGCCGAACTGCATTTTGAGTTGTGGACCAAGCCTGTCCTGGCCGAAGTACTCGCGGGCACACAAAAAGGCAAGGCCGCGCCTACCAAGTTCACAAGCCACGTAGCCAAAAGTGGCTGAAGGGTTTGAATCATGCATGTCGTGGCTGTCGCCGCGTGGCGCCAGATGCATACCGACTCGCTTGGCTCCCCAAACGGAGATCACCGCATCGGCGACTTCAAGCATGAGCCGAGCGCGATTCTCGATCGTACCACCGTATTCGTCCGTGCGATGATTGGAACCGTCCTGAAGAAACTGGTCGATGAGGTAACCATTGGCCCCGTGTATCTCGACACCGTCAAATCCAGCGATCTTAGCGTTCTCTGCGCCATGACGGAAGCCCTCGACGATGCCTGGGATCTCTGACCTATTCAGTGCGCGAGGCGTTACATATTCAGTGATTGGACGCACCAAACTTACATGGCCGGCGGGCGCGATGGCGCTGGGAGCAACCGGAGTTTTACCCTCCAAAAAACGTGGGTCTGAGATGCGGCCCACATGCCATAACTGGGCGAAGATTCGGCCGCCTGCTCGTCGCACGGATTCAGTCACCAACATCCAGGCCTCCGTTTGTTGCGCCGACCAGATACCCGGCACATTCGCGTAACCAACGCCCTGTGGCACAACCGGAATTCCCTCGGAGATGATTAGGCCGGCAGTGGCGCGCTGTGTGTAGTATTCGATCATGAGCTCCGTCGGGATATGGTCAGGCGTTCCACGCAAGCGAGTCAGGGGAGACATGATTACACGATTCGGCAAAGTCATTGCTCCGATTTGGATGGGGTCTAATAAGGAAGGCATGGACTGTGTCCTCGATGAAAAGCGAAATTAACGGTTAAGTGCATTTGACCAAGGATGACCGATTAGGGCCAAAAGAATTCGCCCTTGGTAGTTGAATTTAACTCAGCAAATCCGGCTGCTCACTGAACTGTGAGAGTTAAGCGTCGAGATGCAGGAATAGAATGCTTGTATGTCGATTTCAGAGCTTAGCGGGCAGGGCCTCAAGCAGTTTGTTGAGTTGGGTATGGCGTTCCTTCTGTCTGCCGTTATTGGGTTGGAGCGCGAGATTCGTCACAAGAGCGCGGGACTGCGCACTTATACGATTATCGGCACCGCCGCTGCCCTCTTTCTTCTCATCTCCAAATACGGCTTCACTGATGTTCTTGTCGAGAACCGGATAGTTCTCGATCCCTCTCGTGTTGCTGCCCAGATCGTTTCCGGCATCGGTTTTATCGGCGCCGGCCTCATCTTTGTGCGCGAAGATAAGGTGAATGGCCTTACAACGGCTGCAACAGTCTGGCTGGTCACCGCCATCGGTATGGCCTGTGGTGCCGGTTTGCCGGTGCTCGCATTGGCAGTGACGGGCGCATATTTCATTGTTGCCCTTGCTTTTCCTTTGCTCATGAAGATCATACCGAGCACGCCCGGAGAAACCCGTCACGACTAGGCATTAAACTCTGGACTGCGTTCGAGCCTCTAGGCTGAACGAATTGTCGCAGCGACTTAAGGGCCTTGCCCCGACTGCCGCTCCACTGATCGGCCTCGGGCAGCTGGGTTTTAGTTTGCTTTGCGCCAGGATGCATCGCGGTTGTATCGCAAGAGAGACTTTGCTGCTTCGTCAGTGTCGCGGCCGAGGTCCTTTTCATAAACAACTCCATCCCGACCAACAAGAAATGTCATCACTCCAGATGAGCGGTACTCCGCTGGATACGCCAGAAAGGCGAATCCACGCGTCATCTTTCCGTCCGCAATATAGCTCTGTGAGCCGCCAGGAGCATGCGCTCCCTGTCCCTTCAGCACCCGAAAGTAGTATCCGTGAAAGGGCTGGGTATTCAGAGAAGAATTCCCCGCATAGCCCTCGCGCTCGGCGGACGCAACCAGCGGTCCAAGCGGACTTTGACTTTCACCGACACTGGCCTTCCAGTAAAGCCCATTGCGCTTATCCGGATCGCTCATAATCTTCGTGGCATACTGCCTTTCGGCGGCTCCGTCACGCTGCTGGGAGTTATATTCCTTCTGCGCGTCCACGAGTTCACCGCAGACCTGAATTACAGTCAGCTCGTTTTCCCCGACTCGGCGATAGAGAATCTCATCCTTTGCTGCGACGGTGTCGAAATACCACGCGTTGTCTCTATGCGCGAGAGGAATGGGCGTCGGCCAGTTCTCCGCGCCAATGTAGAGAGTCGTAAGTCCGTCTGCTTCTGTCACCATGCGATGGAGTTGCTGGTATTTCTGCACGAACTGCGTTCTGTGTTCCTTATCTTCGGCTTCGTCGCCGGAAGAGAGGATGTTCTTTGCGTCCTTTCCGAGTACTCTCAAGAGAGCGGGTTCATCCCCTTTCTCGAGAGCGGCAAACAGTGCCTCAGTGGCTTCTGCAGCCGACGAAAAGGTTTGCTGCCCCGCTTCAACCGCGTGTATTGAGGTTCTTTGCCCGACTGACACACTCCCAGCCAAGTCTTGCCGGTGGGTTGTCGTTTGCCCAGCAGCCACCAGCGGAACCATCGCACAGGAAATCACGAGCGCGAGCAATGCTTCAGTGCTGACCCCGGACAGGATTCCTCTACCAAAAACTCGTCCTTCAAGCGAAATCATAGTTGTCTCCATTCCATCGGTTACGTACTGACACTAGGAATTGGTAAGAATGCTGAACATAACCACTACCGACGACTGCCGCCGCCACGCGAGCCGCCGCCGCCGCGCGAGCCGCCTGATGAGTTTCCGCGCACGCTGGATGCGCCGCGAGATGAATAGCTGCGCGCCGCACCTCCGTGGTTAACGCCGCTGAAGGCGCCTGAACGCACCCCACTGTTGCCACGAGAGGCTGCCGCACCGTAACCGCGCAAGCCGCCACTTCCGCGCGCAAAGGACGATTGTCCGCGATAGTTGCCATGCATATAGGCATTGCGGTTGTAGAAGGTGTTGCTGCGAGACATATACCGGCCGCCACCATACATCAGGCCGCGGTTATGCCAGTCAAAGCCCCATCCGTGCCAGCCCCATCCGTATCCAAAGAACGGCTCAATGCCGAAACCAATACCGAAAGAAAGGTATGGACCCTGCACACCCCACCACGGATAGAATCCCGGCCAAAGTCCAACCGGGTATCCATAGACGAATTCAGGGTCATAATCAGGCACGTACACGACATTAGGATTCTCCGGCTGGATGGAGACCGTATTGTCCTGGTTCGTTACACTTTGTTGGGCGTTGGTGCTCAAATTGCCCGCAGCCTCTGCTTTGGCCCGCATGAACTGTACGGCGGTCATGATATCCGCCTGCTGGTTGTAGTTCGTATCGCCCAACTCGGAGGTCCACGACAGGTTCTTGTCCATATCCGCAAGTACCGACGGGAATTGTGTCAGTGCCTTTACGCTTGGATCCCAGTCCTGCTTGTCAACTTCAGCTCCCAGAGCCGCGCCGCTCAGATTGGGATTCTGTTGCAAAAACCGTTCTGCTTCGACAATCTGCGTTGGATAAGTGGAAGCAGCCAGGATCTGTGCAACCAGTGCGTCCGGGTAGAGTGCGATGGGCGCGACCAATTGCTGCAACTGCTCCGGGGGCAACGGTGCCGACGGCGGTTGCTGAGCGGCAGCTGTTGACATCGCGCCCACCGTCAACACGCATCCAAGCACTAAGGTTCTGAGCGGATGTTGTTTGGATAGATTCATCAGGACGTTCATATTTAAGCACCATGAAACGGGCTTCAACGCCCGCGGGGTTAATGCAATTCTGTCTTCGGGCTAATACCGTGGACACTTCAGTGGGTCCGCAGTTTAAAGCGTCCACGTACTTGGTCCATGGATTTTCGATGTAGCTCACCCGAAATGATCTTCTCTAACATTGGACTACTGGTGGCGATCATCTTCTGATCCCTTTTGCTCAGGCACTTGGAAACTGGCTGCCCGTCGCCTGAAAATGCGAGGCTTGAACATAGATATCGGAGGAGCTTCCGATCAATTCGCATTATGGACGGATCACACTAGCAAGTAGATCTGCAAGACCATTCCAAGCGATCTGGACGCCAATGCAAAGCAGAATGAAGGCAACGACCCGCAGAATGCCATGCGCTGTCGATGGTGGAATGACCTTGGTGATCTTCGGTGCATAGGCATAGCAGAAATAGACGAGTACGCTGAGAACAACTACGGCCAGAAATACCCCAACGTGTGCCAGAATATCCTTCGAAATCACTCGATCCGAAATATGAGCGGTGAGTGTTAGCAACGCGACAAGCGTGCCAGGTCCGGAGGTCACCGGAAAAGTAAACGGGTAAAAAGCGCCCTGTTCAAGGTATTGCGTTCGAGTCTCGTCGCGTACTTCGGTCTCCTCCTGCTTGTTTCTCGAGATTGCGCGTGCATCCCTTTCGTTCAATACAGACCATCCCATTGCCGCGATGACAATGCCGCCTGAAAGCTGGACGATGGGAAGAGATATGCCGAAAAACTTGAGAATCGCCGCACCCAAAAGCTCGATAATTGCAAGAAAAATGATGTTGTTTATAGCGATTTTGCGCGCCAACGAGCGATAGACTTCGGGGGGCGCCTCGCCTGCCAACCCAAGAAAGACAAGAGCCGACCCGAGCGGATTGATCAGGGGTAGAAGAACACTGAAAGCAATCAGAAACGACTTCCAGAGAAGCAAGAGCGACCCCCAGGCTAAGCATAAGTTATTTGGCATGCGGCTGCGCCGTTGATCTTACGCACTTGGCCGAAGAGGACCGCATCTCCTCAACGGTCCTTTGAGACTCGGAGTATTCCTATTGAGGACCTAAACGCCAACCTCGTGCAATGCCATGAACGCCTCCAGCAACACTCGTGGATCGTAGTGTCCCTTGTATACGGGTGGTGGATCTTTATCAAGGCCGAGCAAGGAGTTGACGGCAGTCTGTGCAGATCTGACGGAGTACTCGACTGTGAATACCACATCGTCAGGCAACTCGCAATATTGACCAACAAAGGCAAGGTTCTTCGAACCTTCAGGCGTCACCGGAGGACGATCTCCTTCGCTTCGAGGCAGGAATTGACTGGTTATAAAAGGCATCATGCAGGGAATGCAGATGGCCGCGTCGAGAATCTGGGCGGCTTGCGCTTCGAGGCGCAAATGCCCGAGGATCTCCGTCATAATTTCATGCCCAGTACATGCCGACATGGGTTTCTTCACAAAGTTGCCTGGTACATCGACGAACAAGCCATAGCCCCAGAAAACCTGCACGTTCTCCGGCTGTTCAATAAAATGCGGCTGGTGCGGCAACACAATCGACGCTAGCCAACTGGACTCCGGAAACGTAATCAGGCCGCCTTCTCCAGGAATGTTGCCTGTGAGATCGCGGATGAGTCGGAAAAATGTTGGGTCGTGAAGAGTTGTTGTAAAAGATATCCACTTTGATTGCTCAACGTGGTCAGCGAAATTCTTTGGGTGGCCAAATTGCGGATGATCTTCTGCAATCTTTTCCCACAACGCCCAGGAACCTCGATCGGGTTTTCCGAGCAAAACAGGAGGCCAATCCGTTGAGCCGAGACTGGAAGCCTCTGTCATGGAGCCCAACGTGACGATGACTCTATCCTGTTTCTCGATAGATATCTCTTTAAGTTTGGCGCCATCGTTAATGATGATCTGATCCACGTAATAGCTATCACCTTCATAGTAGAGTCTCAGATCGGAAACGTGGGTCTCTAGGATGAAGTTGACGCCGCGTTCCTCGAGCCATTTTTGGAGCGGCCGCACCATCGAATCGTATTGGTTGTAGACGGTTCGCATGATGCCAGTAAGCGTGTTGAATCCGGAGACCATGTGAGTGAAGCGTACGAGATAGCGCTTGAACTCGACTGCACTATGCCATGGTTGAAAGGCAAAAGTAGTGCACCACATGCGCCAGAAGTCTGTTTCAAAGAATCCGGGATCGAACTGATCGGAGATGGCGCTTCGACCAAGGAGTTGTTCGGGCTCAACTGCCAGACGCTCAAGCGTAAGAATGTGACTTTCACTCAAGCCGAACTTGGGCGCGTCGATGCTGTGTCCATCTCGAAATAGGCGGGACTTTGACGCGGTCTTCATGGTTTCGTTCCAGTCAAAGATCTCCCGCGTCACGGTCCGAGTTCCGTCGAGAGTCGGAATCGAAGAGAAGAGATCGAAGGTGCACAGATACTTGCTTTCGATCATCCGGCCGCCCCTCATCACGTAACCGTCATCGGGGTTCCCGGCTGCATCCAGGCTGCCGCCGATCCTCGAGGATTCCTCAATGATCGTAATTGTGTGTCCGGGGATATACCCATCGCGAATCAAGAAGACCGCGGCGGCGAGGGAGGCGATACCGCCGCCCACAAGGTAGGTTTTCGATTCCGTATCAAATTGCGTAGATGGCATTTCTTTCCACTTTCTCTCGATCGAATTCGTCTTACTGTACCTGCAAAAGTGCCTCTTGGCACAAAGGGCTTCTGTCCTACATTGCGATTTTCTATCTGTCAAAGTGAAATGGCTGTGCCTAATTGAACAGATGGTAGGTAGTTCGCGATGGGAGGATCATGTCAAGCGTGCAGAAGAGGCTACGAATTTCATCCAGACTTTCAGTGCGGGCTAAAGGTCCAGCGATGAAGCGCTTGCCTCGACTCTGGCTTCACAGATTCAGCGGCTAAGGGCTAGTCCCACCGACTTCGAAAGATGGAGAATGCAATGTCTGCAACGAATTCAGTTGTCGCTATATATGACACCCACGAGCAAGCGGAAAAGGCAATCAAGGCACTTCAAGAGGCTGGCTTCGACATGAAATGCCTTTCGATTGCAGGCCGCGGCACGCACACAGATGAGCATGTGGTTGGCTATTACAACGCAGGCGATCGGATGAAGTACTGGGGATCTGTCGGAGCATTCTGGGGCGGATTCTGGGGACTGTTGTTCGGGTCCGCCGCATTCGTAATACCGGGACTGGGACCGATTCTCGTGGCCGGCCCACTGGTTAGCTGGATCGTGGCGGGTCTTGAGGGAGCAGCCGTTGTTGGCGGAGTCAGTGCTCTCGGGGCCGGGCTCGTAAGTATTGGCATTCCAAAGGACAGCGTCATCAAGTATGAGGTAGCCTTGAAGACCGACAAGTATCTGCTAATCGTCCATGGCGCACGGGACACGGTGTATGGCGCACGGTTGATCCTGGATGGGGCCTGTCCGGGTGATTACAGTTTTCACGGCCAGCCGATGCTGACCAGTTGATTTTGCCTTGCTAATGGTGTCAGAACGCAGGGAGCTTAACGAGTGCTATTGTGCCTATGCACCAAAGGGTCGGAAAAGGAGCAAGATGGCGTATCAAGGAATCAACCCAGCAGACGAAATACGGTTTGCGGCGCAAAACAAGCAGGGCGGAAAGCAATCTCATCCAGATTTGAATCTTGGCGCCGATGGTTTCGACCTTTGGTGGAAGAGGACATTTGCGCAGCATACCGCCGTAGTTGCGCAAGCGTCCGCTCTCATGCGAGCACATCGCCGCGTGAGTTCGGCCGGCGAGAATCGGATCGGATCAGCTTTTTGATCCTGCCTGTTGCCAAATCGTCGTCGGCGCGCAAGTCATCCACTCTTGCGCCCGAATCACACCTGTTCGATCGTGATGAGCCCGAGATCGGAACCCGTTCTACATGGATACGACACTGCGGTCTATCGAGTGCTGCCGCAAGATTTGTGTTCCTACTTCTACTTTGTTGGCCTGCCTTCGGTTGCCATTCGCTGACGGGTGCTTCGCCGGGCAATGGAAACAATACTGTGGATGCTGGAGCCGTTGCCGACCGCTTGCGTACGATCACGTCTGCCGAGACGCTTCCCGAACTCCATCGGGCAAACTTCGGTGATTGCCGGAAGAATGTCCAGGCGGCGTATGAGGCTATCCACTATGCTCCCGCGTGGTTGCGCGAAGGGCAACCAACACCACAGGCGTTGGCTGTTATTTCTGCGCTCGAAGACAGTCAGAAAAAAGGACTGAATCCGGAAGACTATGATGCATCGCAGTGGCCAGCGCGGCTCGCTGCTCTTAAGTCCGGGTCAGGGAACGCGGATACGGTGGCACAATTCGACGCGGCTTTGACGATCGGCGCCATGCGGTATCTCTCCAATCTCCGGATCGGAAGGTTGAACCCGAAGCCTTTGGCCTTTGATATCGATCTTGACCAGAAACATTACGACTTGCCGCAGTTCCTTGTACAAAAGGTTCTGACAGCGAGCAATGTGCCGGAAGTATTGAGCGAGGCAGAACCCCAATACCTTGGCTACCAACGCACAGAGACCGCATTGCAAACATTTCTCAACCTTGCTGCCCAGGATCACAGCGATGCGTTGCCAATTCCGCAACGAACCAGGAAGAGTGGCGATCCCTACATCGGTGCAGCAAAGTTGGATCAACGACTCCGCCTGCTTGGCGACCTGCCGCAGAGTCCGGCCTCAATTCCTAATGCACATACGTTCAATGCGTCTTTGGTTGAAGGGGTTAAGCATTTCCAGACCCGGCACGGGTTGAACTCAGACGGCAAATTGGACAAAGAGACGCTGCGCCAATTGAATATGCCATTGAGCGTTCGCGTAATCCAGTTGGAAGATTCTCTTGAGAGATGGAGATGGCTGCCGTCAGATTATCCTCGATTGCCTGTCGCGGTGAATATCCCTGGGTTCAGGTTGCGAGTGTTCTCAGACGACCATACGATCGCTCTGCGCATGAACGTTGTTGTAGGAGAAGCTTTCAAGCATCAGACTCCAGTATTTGCCAAGGAGATGAAGTACATTATCTTTCGACCGTATTGGAATCTTCCTTTGGATATTGTTCGTGCTGAAATCGTTCCTAAACTTCGCAAGAGCCCGAGTTACCTGGCAAGGAAGGGATTCGAGGCTACAGATCAGGATGGGCGGGTTGTCAGCGGTAGAACGGTAAGCGCCGCCACGCTGGCTCAAATACAATCCGGCAAGCTCCTGGTACGGCAAAAGCCGGGACCGTCGAACGCTCTTGGGTTGGTCAAATTTATGTTTCCCAACGAATTTGACGTATACTTGCACAGCACTCCGACACCGCAGTTGTTCAACCGGTCGCGGCGCGACTTCAGTCATGGGTGCATTCGCGTGGAAAAGCCCGCGGAACTTGCGGCATGGCTGCTGCAAGACCAGTCAAAGTGGACTCTCGAGAAGGTAAAAGCAGCTATGCAGTCCGGTCCAGACAACCAGCAAGTGAATCTAACCAAGCAAGTACCTGTGGTGATCGTATATCTGACGGCAATCGTCGAGGAAAACGGAGAAGTCTATTTCTACGACGACATCTATGGCGACGATGCTTCGCTTAATGACGCACTGGCAAAGGGGCAGCCTTATCGCTGATCAGAAATGCGAACTACCAATGCCGAACCGGGCCGACGTCCACATGCACAAAATCGGATTGAGCATAGTAGCCTACGCCGCCTCTTTGTAGAGATAGAGCGGCATCGCGAACCTTGGCCGTAGGTATTCCGGGAATCCGAATGTCAATGGCCTTGGCTTCCATGTGCTGACTGTGCAGTGCAACGCCATTGCTATGCCCGCGGAGATAGTTATTGCTCCAAGGGGTACGATAGCCGCATACGATGTCGATCTCGCTATCGAGATGTCCAAGTTTGCCCAACAGGTCATGCAGCAGATCGAATTCCCGGATGTCATAGTCCTTCACATCGCCCGTGCGGTGGTCACGAAGAAAATGGTCCAACTCCGCAACCCCATCCGGAATATATTGATCGCCTATCCTGTACACGACATCGAGATGTTCGCCCGTGTGAAGGTGATAGAGGCGCAGCCTATAAGTCGCGGCCTTTGCGGTAGTTCCAGCATCCACTGCTCGGATAGCAGGAGCAAATGAGATCGCCAGCGCAACTGCAAGACCGATCTTTAACGGCTTCATTCGCATGAATCTGTCTCTTTTCGACGACACATTGATTATAGGCTTTATAGCAAATCACCGTCGGACGATAGGATCTCGGCTACGGCGAATTCGGTTGATCTTCTTATATTGCCTTGTCGAGGATTACGAGCTTATTTCGTCTAAGCCCCTGCAAGTACAGCGTTGTGTGCTCAATAGGGCACAGTCATTGCCGTCACGACAAGGGAGAATGAATATCAAGTTGCCTTTCGTTTGATCGAGGAGACCATCATGCCCGAAGCTCGTCCTTTTCCTTCTATTCCGACAAAGATGCTGCTACCGATCGACTTTAGTCCATCATCCCAAGCTGCCCTGGAAATGGCAGCCGACCTTGCAAAGCACTTTCGAGCCGAACTGTATCTGGTGAATGTAATCCCCTTTTTTCCCACTTCGACATTGCCAGATTTTGTTCCGGAAGAGGCATTCCTCAAGGAGGCAAGGATGCACGCAGAAAGGCGTTTGACAAACTGCCTTTCGATTCTAACCTCCAGAGGGATTAAGGCATCTTCCAGTGTCGAAGTTGGAAATGACGTAGCCGGCAACATCATGGAAGTGGTGGACCGTGAACATATCGATCTGGTTGTGATCTCCACGCACGGAATCTCTGGTTGGCATCCACTGATCTTCGGCTCGATCGCCGAAAAGGTCGTCAAGCTTGTGCAATGTCCGCTTTTGCTTCTTCGCTCAGCCAAGCCCGATCAGGACTTGAAGACTCCTTCAGGCAGCTCGATGGTATGGTGGTAGCGAGATCGACAGTTCAGGTGGCTGACCGTGATCGCTGATAGCTTAGTGACGCCCGCATCATCTGGTAAATCCGGAGCGCCTGCTTTGGACATCGCACCGAAGGGCCTCTCGAGCGATGAAGCGCACGTTCGTCTTCGAAGAGACGGCTCCAATGCGATGCCCGATACATCGGTTCATCCACTGCGCAATGCCCTGAGCAAATTCTGGGCGCCAGTACCATGGCTGCTCGAAGCTTCCATCGTACTTGAGATCGTCCTGCATAAGGAGTACGAAGCCGCAGTCATTTTGGGCTTGCTGGTTTTCAACGCCGTGCTTGCCTACTTCCAGGAGAGTCGTGCACAGGCAACGCTGGCAGCCCTGAAATCGCGTCTCGCCCTGAACGCCTCTGTCCAGCGCGATGGCGCGTGGAAGACGGTGCCGGCGGCGGATTTGGTTCGTGGCGATCTGGTGAAGCTGTCCCTCGGTGGAGTGGTCGCTGCCGACGTGCATCTGATCGGTGGATCGGTCGAACTCGATCAGTCGATGCTCACGGGTGAGTCCCTGCCCATTGAAGCCGGTCCAGGTGTAGACACTTATGCGGGGGCGCTTGTCCGGCGTGGTGAAGCAACGGCCATGGTGACGGCTACGGGCGCGCGAACGAAATTCGGGCGCACTGCGGAACTTGTTCGCACTGCACACGTGGTGAGCACACAGCAGAAGGCCGTGCTCAAGATCGTGCGCAATCTGGCGATCTTCAACAGCGCCGTAATTCTCGCCATGGGGGCATATGCAACCACCCATGCCATGCCGTGGAGCGAAGTCATTCCCTTATTGTTAACGTCGGTTCTAGCTGCAATTCCGGTAGCGTTGCCTGCAACTTTCACCCTTGCCGCGGCTGTAGGAGCTCGTGCCCTTGCAAAGCAGGGTGTGCTGCCGACACGGCTCACTGCTGTGGACGAAGCCGCTTCGATCGACGTCTTATGCTCGGACAAAACTGGAACTTTGACTCGCAATGAACTCTCTGTAACAAGCGTTCGCCCATTGCCCGGTTTTGACGAGGCACATGTTCTTGGAAGGGCAGCGGTGGCAAGTTCTGAGGGTGGCCAAGACCCCGTCGATGGTGCAATTCGCCTTGCCGCTTCGCGCAAGCCTGCTTCCGACTTGCCGAAGCTGGTGGCGTTTGTGCCCTTCGATCCGGTCAAGAAGATTTCAGAAGCGACCGCAAAAGACCCAAAGGGTGGATCAGAGCGGATCATCAAAGGCGCGTTTTCCGCCGTCGTCGCACTCTCCGCTCCCTCTCCCGTTGCAGCCGCGATCGTTGATGAACTAGAGAAGCAAGGCTTCAGAGTGCTGGCGGTCGCCGTGGGCACGCCTGCAGCCATGCAACTCATCGGATTGATTGCTCTCAGCGACCCTCCACGGTCCGACTCGAGCTCTCTGATTGCGGAATTGCATTCGCTCGGTGTGCGCATGGTCATGGTCACAGGAGATGCCCCGATTACAGCGGGAATCGTCGCTCGTGCGCTTGGATTAAATGGCACTGTATGCCCACCCGGAAAACTGCCCGATTCAGTCAAGCCAGAGGATTACGAGGTCTTCGCAGGCATCCTCCCGGAAGGCAAGTACGACCTCGTCAAGGCGTTCCAGGAGAGCGGGCATACAGTAGGGATGTGCGGGGACGGCGCGAATGATGCGCCCGCGCTCCGGCAGGCTCAGATCGGAATCGCGGTGTCCACTGCAACGGATGTAGCGAAATCCGCCGCCGGGGTCGTGTTGACCGAATCCGGCCTGGGCGGTATTGTGTCCGCTGTAAAGGAGGGCAGGATCACCTTTCAACGGATTCTTACCTACACGCTGAACTCGGTGATGAAGAAGATCTTGCAAGTGCTCCTTCTTGCAGTTGGTCTGGTCATGACCGGGCACGCGGTCCTGACGCCCATGCTGATGGTCATTGTTATGATCACGGGCGACTTTCTCGCGATGTCGCTGACGACCGACAGAGTGCGGCCGTCGAAGATGCCTAACTCGTGGCAGATCGGCGGAATTACTGGCGTAGGAGTCATCCTGGGAATATGCTTCCTTGCTTTCTCCACGGCGATCCTGGCGGTCGGCAAATTCCAGTTGCATCTTGGCATCGAAGCGCTCCAAACTCTCTCCGTGGTTGGCATTGTGTTTGGCAGCCAGGCTACAACCTACGTCATTCGCGGACGCCAACGTCTCTGGGGGCTGCGCCCCAGTCTTTGGCTCGTACTTTCTTCAGTTGCCGACGTTCTAATTATCTCGACGCTCGCGGCGCTTGGAATCGCAATGGCGCCATTGCCCATTGCGATCATCGCCGCCGAGTTCGCAGCAGCAGTCGCATTCGGTGCAATTCTGGACGTCGTCAAGATTCCGGTCTTTGCTCGGCTTCATATCGCGTGATGTCGGGATGCACGTCCTTCACGCAATCTCGGCAAGCGTGGGTCTCTCCGAGTTGTGCTCGGGAAGCTGATCGAGCAGCACCACATTGAGCAGCGATTTATGCACGCGGATCCGGCCGTTGTAATCGATAAAACCGAGCTTGCGAAAGCGATTCATGAAGAAGCTTACGCGGGACCGGGTGGTGCCGATCATCTCCGCCAAGGTCTCCTGGGTAACGGGAGGGATCAGTGTTTCCGGCTCACCCGGCTTGCCGAATTCCGCCATCAACAGGAGAATCCGCGCCAAGCGCTTTTCGCTCGAGTTGAAGAGTTGATCCACAAGATCGGCCTGGGTTCGCATACTACGCGCAAGCAGAAACTTCAAAAACAGATCTGCGAAGGTAGGCTCATCATGCATCACGCGGACCATCTCATCTCTTCCGATTCTGAGAGCCGTGCAGGTGGTAACTGCGGTGGCCGTCGCCAAACGCAGCCCCACGATCGCCGCCAACGACTCTTCCCCAACAAATTCGCCAGTCGCCAGAAGGGTGATGGTGGCCTCTTTACCGCTCTGTGATACGACTGTGAGCTTTGCTCTGCCCCTCTGCAAGTAGAAGACCGCGTCAGCCTTATCTCCCTGGCAGAAGAAGGAATCCTTCGGCATCAATTCAACAATCTGTCGGCCAAGCCCGGCATGGGCAAGGAATAGCGAAGGGTCAAATTTCGTAATGCTATTGACTGTCAGCATACTACCCCCGTGGCGGGCCGGTTGTTCTGCGTGCCCGGTTTCTGTTTTGAAAACATTCAAGCTGGACGTGGCTGCGTTGTATGAGGAGAATGATTCAATGACCTTAGAAATGAATACGTTAGAGGTGTAGAGACAGATCATCCCTACGATCTGGCGGGAGTAAGCCGGCCCAGATTCGTTTGCGGAGGCGCAGACACCCCCTTGGGGCTCCTATTCCGCATTACACCAACGTCGCACCCACTATAGCCTTGAAAGAAGGAAGTTGTCTGCTCTTTATTGCTCACAATTTGAATCCTCTAGATTGTTAACACTCAAACTCGGGTTGCAGAGGAACTGGTGCGCGAATGACGCGAAACGGGAGCCGGGCAGGAATAAATGCGGAAGCCGTTAGAGCTGTCAATTTGTTCATATCGAGCCCGCCAACGCTTCAAGATCGGCAAGGGAGCAGAACAGATCAGAAGATAACGGAACCACGAGGCATGGTAATAGGAGGAGAGATCAACCATGCCGAAACAGTTTGAGAATCCCGAAGAAGCGAAACTCGAAGAAGACACCATCGCAAACACATCTGCGGAGAAACGCATTGAGCGCGTGGCGGAGACCGCTGCAGAGAAAGCTGCCAAAACAGAGAAGAGTTACGACCTTGATCACACGATCCTTTCGCGCTGACAGATAAGCGATGAGATCGTCGTGCCTGAAGTTCCAATAGTCCTTTCTATTTCCACGAAGACATTACTGCCCATGTCAAAAGCGGTGACGTCTGGATAACAAACGCTGCGCAATCCCGCTCAGCTCAGCTGGCGCGGTTTGACAAACTTTTAAACGCGATCTTCCAGCATGATATGGAAACAAAATTGATAGCCCAACCCGACAAAGAGGAGTCTCGATGAATACCGCAGAAACAATTAAGAATGAAGTGGAACAGGAATTGCGCTGGGAGCCGAGCGTTTGCGCAACAAAGATCGGTGTCTCAGTCAACGATGGCGTTGTGGAATTGGATGGGCATGTCGGAAGTTTGTATGAGAAGTGGGCCGCCGAACGTGCAGCGCTTCGGGTAGGCAACGTAACCTCGGTCGCGAGTGAGATTATCGTCGACCTCCCGTTCGAGAGTGAGCGCACCGACGAAGATATTGCTTCTGTGGCAGCCAACCACTTGAACTGGAACCTTCAGGTGCCTGACACCATCAAGCTCACTGTTTCGAAGGGCTGGGTAACACTTCAGGGAACCGCCGAATGGCAATTCCAGAAAGAAGAAGCGGCAAGAGTCGTACGTTCCCTGCGCGGAGTGAAGGGGGTATCGGATGATATTGCCCTCAAGCCCACCTTGAGCGCCGTGGGTGTCAAGATCAAAATCGAGGATGCCCTCAAGCGCGATGCCCAGATTGAAGCCAAGAACATTACCGTTGAGGCTGCTGGCAATGCGGTCACGCTCCGCGGGCGTGTTCATTCATGGAGAGAGCGCGAAGACGCAGAGCACGCGGCCTTTGCCGCTCCTGGCGTGGGCAGCGTTTCAAATCTCTTGACTGTTGCTTTCTAAGAGTAGAGATTCTTCCAAAATCCTGACATCGGAGCAACACGCTTTTCTGGTGTTGCCCCGATGTTTGTCCGATGATTCTGAGTCGCGCAAGCTTGCAGACGCTGGCTGTCAGGCTTTGCCGTTGAGGTATGCCTGAGCGCAAGCCTGAGCATAACTGCACAGTTTCGGCGGACGCAGGCAACGATACTAACCTCAGATCCGCCACGACGCGGAGTCCCTATTCCATGCAGTTCTTCCGTTCGAACGCTCCCAAGCGGATTAAGGGCTGAATGTGAAGAGCTGAATGCCCCGAATTGAGGCCGATTTGACACCGGTATTAGAGAATCATATCGACTCTTCGAATCTCGGATCGGTGGTCTCGGTGCGCGGCGGCGTAGTCGATGTGAGATTTGACCGGCGCCTGCCACCGATCTTTTCCGTTCTGCACACCGGAGCTGGCGACAAAATCATCATCGAAGTCATGGCCCAGCTTGACGCGAACCGGATCCGGGGCATCGCATTAACACCGACACAGGGCTTGGCTCGGGGAATGCAGGTTGCAGACTCAGGGAAACCGCTTCAAGTACCAGTTGGCAAGGAAATTTTGTCACGAATGTTCGACGTCTTTGGCTCCTCGATCGACCGCAAGCCGGCACCGCAGAACGTTCAATGGCGAACTATTCATCGCGCGCCGCCTCCGCTCGCTGAGCGTTCGACGAAGTCCGAGATTTTTCAGACTGGCATCAAGGCCATCGATGTACTCGTGCCGCTCGAGCGCGGGGGTAAGGCGGGACTTTTTGGGGGAGCGGGTGTCGGGAAGACCGTTCTTCTCACAGAGATGATCCACAACATGATCGGACATCAGCATGGCATGAGCATCTTTTGCGGAATCGGTGAACGCTGCCGCGAGGGTGAGGAACTGTATCGCGGAATGAAGGATGCCGGCGTGCTTGAGAGCATGGTGATGGTTTACGGCCAGATGAACGAACCGCCGGGCAGCCGGTTTCGCATCGGGGACGCGGCGTTGACAATGGCGGAGTATTTCCGCGACGACGAGCATCGGGATGTTCTTCTGTTGATCGACAATATCTTTCGCTTTATCCAGGCAGGCATGGAAGTGTCGGGATTGCTTGGAGCGATGCCCTCAAGACTCGGCTATCAATCGACCATGAGTACAGAGCTATCAGGGCTGGAGGAGCGGATTGCCAATACCCGTGCTGGAGCCATTACTTCGATCCAGGCCGTGTATGTGCCGGCCGATGATTTGACAGACCCGGCCGCGGTACATGTGTTTTCGCACCTTTCCGCGTCGATCGTTCTGTCGCGAAAGCGGGCAAGCGAAGGACTCTATCCTGCAATCGATCTGCTCCAATCGAGCTCCAAGATGGCCACGCCTGGCATCGTTGGGGATCGGCACTACAACCTTGCGCAGGAGATCCGCCGGACTCTGGCTCAATACGAAGCTCTTAAAGACATTGTCGCCATGCTCGGCTTGGAACAACTTTCTCTCGATGACCGGAATGCAGTCGCACGAGCCCGCCGGTTGGAGCGCTTTTTGACGCAACCGTTCTATAGCACCGAAAAGTTCAGCGGAATGAAGGGCAAACTTGTAAGCCTGAAGGATTCGCTTGATGGCTGCGAGCGCATCCTTCGAGACGATTTCAAAGATTACCCAGAGAGTTCGCTTTATATGATTGGCGCTATTGAGGAAGCTAAAAGGTCGGAGTCTGGCAAACCAAAGGAGAAGAAACCGGAATCGCGGCCAAACGTTGCAACAGCGAGCGCCCATGAATCTTAAGATATTACTCCCGTTCGCGGTTTTCGCGGAGAATGCCGATGTGCTGCGCATTATCGCCGAGACCACCGATGGATCGTACGGGCTCTTGCCAAACCGGCTCGACTGTGTCGCGGCTCTCGTGCCGGGAATTCTGACTTATGAAATAAAAGACGGTGGAACGAACTATGTCGCCGTTGATGAAGGGGTGCTCGTAAAAGCAGGCGCAGACGTGACAGTCTCTGTTCGCCGTGCCATCGGCGGAGCTGATCTTAAGAAACTGAAGAACGCAGTCGAGAGCGAGTTCCTGAAAGTCAATGAACAGGAGCGCAATATTCGCAACGCGGTTGCGAAGATGGAAAGCGGCTTGATTGGGCGACTGGCGGAGTTTGAAGATGAGCGATGAGCGCAGAGATCTCCCGTTGCCGAAGCAGGCAGAATTTGTCCGTAAAGTGGCCGCGAAGACTGCTCGCAAGCTGAGGGCGCAGCGAGATGGACAAAGTGTCTGGTTTGGCCTCGGTATGTCAGGGCTTATCGGTTGGTCGGTGGCGGTGCCGACCGTTGCAGGCGCGATGGCCGGCTTATGGTGGGACCACCATCATCTAGGCACCCATTCATGGACACTGATGCTGCTTACGGTTGGACTCTGCCTGGGTTGCGCAAATGCGTGGCATTGGGTGGATCAGGAGAACAAGGCGATACAGGATGAGCAGGAGGACAAAAATGAATGAAGCTTTGATTCTGGTCGGGGCTCTGCTTATAGGCATCCTGCTCGGAGCGTTCTTCTTTGGCGGCCTCTGGTGGACGATTCGAATAGGGCCTCCATCGGAATGGACAGGCCTCTTGTTCTCCGGCAGCTTTCTGCTCCGAGTGGGGGTTGCCGTTGCGGGATTTTATCTTGTCTCACGCGGCGATTGGCGTAGGCTGGTGGCCTGCCTGGTCGGCTTCCTGATTGCGCGCGTCGCTATCACGCAATTCATACGCGTCACGGCTGAAAACAACTCCCGGATCATCGAAGAAGGCGGACAATGATCATTCTCAGCGTGAATATCACCTCCGATCAGCATATCTTTTGGCAGCACGGTTTTGTAAAACTCAATGAAACCATCGTGACGACATGGGCCATGATGATCGCAATGACAGTGGGCGCCAAGGTGATTACCCGCAACCTGGCGGCCGAACGGACGGTTTCACGCTGGCAAAGCGCGCTCGAAATCATCGTGACCGGCATAGAGGGGCAGATCAAAGAGGTTGGCCTCAGCGAGCCGCGAAAGTACCTTTCATTTCTCGGCACACTCTTCCTTTTCATTGGAACTTGTAGCGTGTGCATCGTCATTCCAGGATTCACACCTCCAACCGGTTCGCTCTCGACGACGGCAGCGCTTGCGCTGTGTGTGTTTATTGCGGTTCCTCTGTTCGGAATTCGGGAGCAAGGAATTGCCGGTTATCTCGGGACATACATCAAGCCGACCGTGATTATGTTGCCGTTCAATATCATCAGTGAGCTTTCGCGCACACTGGCTCTGGCCATTCGTCTCTTCGGCAATATGATGAGCGGTGTCATGATCGTGGGGATTCTTTTGACCATTACGCCTTTCATCTTCCCCATCGTCATGACGCTCCTCGGTCTGCTGACGGGATCGGTTCAGGCCTATATCTTCAGCATTCTGGCCGCGGTCTACATTGCAGCCGCCACACGAGTAACCAAACCCAAGCCTGCCGACCAGGCTCATCCGGAGCGGAGACCTGCCTAATCGCTCCAGAGAAAAGAAGGACTTCCTATGGATAGCGCCACTCTCATTGCAGTAGTATCGATCGCCACCGCAGGCATCACCACGGGCTTCGGCTGCATGGGACCGGCGCTCGGAGAAGGCCGTTCCGTGGCCTCCGCCATGACCTCTCTGGCGCAGCAACCTGACGCCGCTCCCACCATCACACGCACACTGTTTGTGGGCTTGGCGATGATCGAGTCTACGGCCATATACACCTTTGTCGTCTCTATGATTCTCATCTTCGCCAATCCTTTCTGGAATCACTTTCTATCGCAAGCCGGAGGGAAGTGAGCGATGCTCATTGACTGGTTCACTGTTGGGGCCCAGATTGTCAACTTCCTCATCCTGGTTTGGCTGTTGAAGCATTTTCTTTACAAACCCATCCTCGATGCCATCGAAGCGCGCGAGAAGAAAATTGCCACAGAACTTGCCGACGCCGATGCGAAAAGGACCGAGGCCGAAAAGGAGCGTGCCGATTTTGAAGACAAGAACAAAGCATTTGATCAACAACGGAGCGCTCAACTTGCCAAGGCTGCCGATGAAGCGAGGGCCGAGCACGAGCGCCTGATCGCTCAAGCCAAGAAGGATGCAGTCGACTTGCGGGCGAGCCAGATGGATGCCCTGCGCAGGGATCAGATTCGGCTGGGCGGTGAGATTACACTTTTGGCCGAGAAAGAAGTCTTTGAGATTGCGCGAAAAACACTCGCGGACCTTGCCACCGTTAGCCTTGAAGAGCGGGTCGGAGAGGTATTCACGCGCCGCCTGCGAGAATTGGATCCAAAGTCGAAAGAGCTGTTAGGCGCCGCCCTCAAAAACTCGGCTGATCCGGCCCTAGTGCGCAGTGCATTCGATCTGCCTGCTGTACAAAAGGCTGCAATTCAAAACGCCCTCAATGAACTCTTCTCGGCAGATGTCAAGATCAGGTTTGGGAGATCGCAGGAAGCAATCTGCGGAATTGAGTTAACGGCAAGTGGTCAGAAAGTCTCCTGGAACATCTCAAGTTACCTGGCCGCTCTGGAAGAGCGGGTCCATGCGCTTGCAGATACGCAATTCCCTGCGACCATCAAGCCAACGCTAGAGGCAGCCACAGGCAAAGCTCCCGAGTCCGGCTCGGTTGAGCTCGCAGGAGTCAAATGAGCGCGCCCGCAGGAATTCTGCAACCTGCCGTCGAGCGGGCCTTCGCGCAATTGTACGGAGGCCGGGAGTCCTTTGCGCCCCAACTCACGCCGCATGAGGTGGGCATTGTCACCAAGGTTTCCACAGGAATCGCGACGTTTGCTGGACTTCCTGGGGTCGGTTACGAGGAGATCGTCTCTTTCCCAGGCGATCTGCTTGGCATTGCCTTCAACCTGGATGAAGAAGAAGTTGGCGTTATACTGCTGGGCGATTACCAGAATCTGCACGCGGGCGACGAAGTGGAACGGACCGGACGAGTGATGGACGTGCCTGTCGGAGACGGTCTTTTAGGACGTGTGATTGACCCACTGGGGAATCCGCTTGACGGCAAGGGTGCGATAGTCGCCGAGCTACGCCTCCCTGTTGAACGCCCAGCTCCGCCAATCATGGATCGCGCAGCGGTGAGCGTGCCATTGCGGACCGGTCTGAAGGCCGTCGATGCACTCATTCCGATTGGTCGAGGCCAGCGCGAATTGATTCTCGGAGATCGCCAGACAGGCAAGACTGCCATCGCAATCGACACCATCCTGAATCAGCGCGGACAAAATGTGGTATGTGTCTATTGCGCGATTGGGCAGCGCGCAGCTGCTGTAGCCAAAGTAGTGGCCAATCTCGACAAGCGGGGAGCGATGGATTACACGGTTGTCGTCGTCGTCGAAGACAACAATGCGCCCGGTCTTGTCTACATTACGCCTTATGCTGCGACAAGCATCGCAGAGCATTTCATGGAAAAGGGTCGTGATGTTCTCATCGTCTACGACGATCTTACGCACCATGCCCGCGCATATCGCGAACTCTCCTTGTTGCTTCGGCGCCCGCCGGGCCGTGAAGCATTTCCCGGCGACATCTTCTATATTCACTCACGAATGCTCGAACGATCGACCCATCTTAGCAAGGAACGAGGTGGCGGATCTCTCACGGCGCTGCCTATCATCGAAACCGAGGCTCAGGATATCTCAGCGTATATTCCAACTAACCTGATCTCGATCACGGACGGACAGGTCTATCTTTCACCAACACTGTTTCAATTAGGGATACTGCCAGCAGTTGACGTCGGCAAATCCGTCTCGCGTGTTGGCGGAGCGGCTCAGAGGGCGGCATATCGCTCTGTCGCGGGCAGCCTCAAGCTTGCTTACGCGCAGTTCGAGGAACTGGAGGCCTTCGCGAAATTCGGAACCCGTCTTGACGAATCGACTCAGAAGATCATCGAACATGGGCAGCGAATCCGCGCATGCCTCAAGCAACCCGAATCTCAACCTTTATCGATGATCGAACAAATCATCGTTCTTCTTTCCTTGACAGCCGGCCTGTTCGATCCGCTACCTGTTGACAAAGTCAATGACGCACAGGCGGCACTCCTGAAAGCCGCGCCGGAGATTCCTCAGGAAATCGCGGGCCGGTTGGAATCAGCAGATAAGTTCAGCGACAGCGACCGTGAGGCAATTCTCGAAGTCGCCTCACGGGCCTTGGCTTCGCTCCAGCCGGTTCCAGAGGTCAAACCCGCTACGAGTCCAGCGCCATGAGTGGAACCATCGAAAGCCTCACGAGGAAGATCTCCGGAGCGGCCGATCTGGAGGCTGTCGTTCGATCGATGAAGGCTCTGGCTGCATCGAGCATTGGACAGTATCAAACAGCAGTTTACTCGCTCGATGAATTTGCAAGCTCTGTGGAACTCGCCATGACCGCGTGCCTTCGTCAAGCCGGACCAGGCTACGACACTGCGGAAACAAGTTCACTGAAGAAGCACGGCATCGGAGCCATCGTCTTTGGTTCGGACCAGGGTCTCGTTGGAAGGTTCAATGAGGTGGTCGTAGAGTATGCCGTCAACGCACTCAAAGCTCTCCCCGGAACAATCACAAAGATGTGGCCTCTCGGAGAGCGCATCCACGCCCTTCTGGCCGATACCGGAACGCCGACTGCCGGGATCTTGCCCGTTCCAGGGTCGGTCAATGCCATTACCGGACTCGTCGGACAGATTCTGATCGATGTTGAAGCGACTCTGGAGCGCGGCGATATAGTGGAGGTGTATTTATTCCACAACCACCCCAAATCAGGATCGGTCTACGAACCCATCGGCAAGCGGCTGCTGCCTTTGGATCTCGCCTGGCAGAAACAGCTTGCCTCTGCTCCGTGGCCAACCAAACTCCCTCCTGAAGTCATCCAGGGAGCCACGTCGCCACTGCGGTCATTCATCCGCGAATACCTGTTTGTCCTGCTGTATCAAGCGTGCGCCGAGTCGCTTGCCAGCGAGAACGCCAGCCGCCTGGCGGCGATGCAGCGGGCAGAGAAGAACATTGACGGAGTCCTGGAAGACTTGAACCTCAAATTGCATCGCATACGCCAGGAGTCGATTGACGAGGAGCTTTTTGACGTCATATCGGGTTATGAAGCGTTGACGGAGGTCCGAAAACTAACCTAATGCGACCGCACTTGCGGATGCCGAGTTCCCCGTCTCGTGTGTCGGCCAATACTGTGTGAACAATCATGAATGAACCTCCAGCGCCTCGTCCTACGGCTTGTCTTGAGCACAACTGCTCAGATTCCAGATGAACTTGAGGTCATACTTTTTTGAGGAGTTCCGGTCGTCCGCGCAGCCTCGATGCAGCGACGTCTGGACTTCGCGCACCCGAATCACCTCTGTAGAGCTTCGTTACCGCGAGTGAGAATAATGACTATCCATCCGAAGACTTTTCGTGTGCCACCAAACAAGAAGGTCGATCTTAGCGAGTGGCCGACGGAAGTTGACCCCTTTTTCAAGACAAAGAAGCAGTATGGGGAACTTCTGCACGAACACATGGAGAAGCTGAGTTCGTTGCAGAATCTTCACTACGCTTCCAACCATTACGCGCTGTTATTGATTTTTCAGGGAATGGATGCTGCCGGCAAAGACGGCGCAATACGCCACGTCATGTCGGGAGTGAATCCGCAGGGCTGCGAGGTCTTCAGTTTCAAGCAGCCGAGCGCCGAAGAACTGGAGCATGACTTTCTTTGGCGCACGACTTATCGCCTTCCCGAGCGCGGCCGGATCGGCATCTTTAACCGTTCCTACTACGAAGAAGTACTAGTCGTTCGTGTGCATCCGGAGATTCTGCGCAGCCAGGGGCTTCCCGAGGAACTGCCCGACGAGAAGGAGATCTGGGAGCACAGATATGCCTCCATTGTGGACCTGGAGAAGCATCTTCATCGAAACGGTACCAGGATTGTCAAGATCTTTCTTCACCTCTCTCACGAGGAACAGAGGAAGCGTTTCCTTGAGCGTATCGATGAGCCTGAGAAGAACTGGAAATTCAGCACCTCTGATACTCATGAGCGGAAATACTGGAAGGATTACATGAAGGCATACGAGGAGTGCCTTCGTGCAACGAGCACTCATTATGCGCCATGGTATGTTGTTCCGGCAGATGACAAGGAGAATGCAAGGCTCATCGTCTCCCAGATCGTTCTCGATGCGCTCGAGGAACTCAAGATGACGTATCCAAAAGTCACCGAGAAAAGACGTATCGAACTGCGCGCAACTAAAAAACTGCTCGCGAAATGAGCTCAGATGGCGAGTGCCGACGGACCCGAACATTCCATCGGCTCAATGCCAACATCGACGCCGCAACCTGCTGCGGAGAAATAGGGAGGAATCAACGATATGGCTGCCACGGAACTCGCTCTAAGCGCTGAGCACAACGACGCATCCTCACCAGTGAACGAGGACGCCGATCAGGCTTCTTCCTCATCCAGGTTCATCTTTGACGTATCCTTGTCCACTGCGATTGCCGCAGATGGAAGAGTTGAAGCAAGAGCGCCTGTGCCGAATGGGCCTCTTTCGCCAGAGATGCTGGACAAAATGAATCGCTATTGGCGTGCAACGAACTACCTGTGCATCGGCCAGATCTATCTCTTTGAGAACCCTCTGCTGAGAGAGCCACTCAAGGCTGAGCAGATTAAACCCAGGCTGCTGGGACACTGGGGAACCTCGCCGGGGCAAAATCTCATCTACATTCACCTGAACCGCCTCATCAAAGAGCAGGATGCGGACGTCATTTACATCTCTGGACCGGGGCACGGAGGCCCCTCGCTCAATGCCTGCTCGTATTTGGAAGGCTCATATACTGAAGTCCACCCAGAGATCACGCTGAACGAGGATGGCTTGCGACTTATGTTCCGCAAGTTTTCGACGCCCGGCGGGGTTCCGAGCCATTGCGGGCCGCATGTTCCGAACTCTCTGCATGAAGGCGGCGAGCTCGGCTACTCGCTGGTTCACGCATTTGGGGCAGCATTCGACAATCCAGATCTTATCGTTGCCTGTGTCATCGGCGACGGCGAATCCGAGACGTGCCCACTTGAAGGCAGTTGGAAGTCCGTCAACTTCCTTAATCCGGTGAGAGACGGTGCGGTACTGCCGATACTGCATCTCAATGGGTACAAGATCTCAGGCCCGACAGCTCAGGGTCGCACCAGCGATGCGGATCTGAAGGCCCTCTACAGCGGGCGCGGTTATAAGCCCTACTTTGTGGAAGGAGACGACCCCGAAGTTGTACACCAACTTCTGGCTGCGGCCTTGGATGATTGCTACGCCGAGATCCGAGCGATTCAAAAAGAAGCTCGCACGAGCGGATTCAGAAAGCAGCCTGTTTGGCCGATGATCATCTTTCGCACACCGAAGGGATGGACCTGCCCGAAGGAAGTGGACGGAATCCCGATCGAAGGCACATTCCGAGCTCATCAGGTGCCCCTCGCAACCGTACGCGAGAATCCGGAACATCTCAAGATTCTTGAAGCCTGGATGCGCAGTTACAAGCCTGAGGAACTCTTCGACGACAACGGCAAATTCATTCAGGAACTGGCGGCTCTCGCGCCCTTGGGCAATGGTCGAATGGGCGGCAATCCTCATGTAAATGGCGGGCGATCCCTGGTTACGCTTGCTCTTCCTGACTTTACGAGTTATGCGCTTGAAATCCCCGGACCGGGACAGGTCCTTGCAGAGGCCCCGCGCAAACTTGGAGATTTCTTTCGAGACATCTTCAAGATGAATCTGACGAATTTTCGCATGTTCTGCCCTGACGAGACAAACTCCAATCGGCTGAACTCAATCTTCGAGGCAACCAAGCGCTGCTCAATGGCCGAACTTGTCTCAATCGATGACGAACTCGGACCGGACGGACGCGTGCTGGAGGTACTGAGCGAGCATCTCTGCGAGGGATGGCTCGAAGGATACCTGCTTACTGGCCGGCACGGCATGTGGTCTTCCTATGAGGCTTTCGCGCAGGTCGTCGATTCGATGGTGACGCAGCACGCCAAATGGCTGGAACAATGCCACGAGTATGCATGGCGCAAACCGATCGCATCGTTGAATGTTCTGCTCACAAGCCATGCATGGCGCAACGATCACAACGGGTTCAGCCACCAGGCCACCGGCTTCGTTGACAACGCTCTGGCACGCAGAAGCGATACCATCCGCGTATATTATCCGCCAGACAGCAACTGCCTGTTGAGCGTCTTCGATCATTGCCTGCGCAGCCGGAACTACGTCAACATCGTTACTTGCGGCAAGCAGCCTCAGCTCCAGTGGTTGAATATGGACGAGGCTCTGGAGCACTGTTCGCGAGGAGCGTCGACATGGAAGTTCGCCACGAATGATGGAGGGGCAGAGCCGGATGTTGTACTGGCTTGTGCCGGAGATGTGCCGACGATTGAGATCTGCGCGGCCTCCTGGCTCTTGCAAAAGTATGTGCCCGGCATCAAGGTGCGCGTGGTCAATGTGGTGGACCTGATGACACTGATGTATCCGGATAAACACCCGCATGGGATGGACGAGATGTCCTTCAACGCGCTTTTCACCGAGAACGCGCCGGTCATCTTTGCCTTCCACAACAATCGCTGGCTCATTCACACCATGATTCATGGCCGCTCGAATGAAGGCCGTTTTCATGTCCACGGCTACGTGGATCAAGGCACAACGACCACTCCTTTCGACATGGTCGTGTTGAATGAAATGAGTCGTTATCAACTTGCTCTGGATGCACTCAAGCATGTTCCGCGGCTTCGTGTGCAGGCGGCGGATGCTATCACTCTGTTTGGCAAAAAGCTGAATGAACATCACGACTACATTCGCCAGAACCTGGAGGATATGCCCGAGATCAGAAACTGGCAGTGGACGGCTGATTTCAGCGACTCGACTGCGCCGGCACCAATGGCCAAGGGCCATCCAAACAAGGCAATGTTTACCGACAGTTAAAAGGAATCCGGTCGAAATTAAGATGAAGGCAGTTTATCGCATGGAATTTGCGATAAACTGCCACCGTTTCCTCAGCTCTGGCGCTTAGGAGGGGATATTGAATGATCCGAAGGCACCATCCGATTGGTTAAAGATTGATGGTATCGATGGGCTGGTCGAATTGGCACTCAATCTCCACTGGTCCTGGAATCATGCGGCAGACCAGCTGTGGGAAGCGCTCGACAAGGAACTCTGGGCAACCACACAGAATCCGTGGGTCATCCTACGAACGGTCTCTCACGAAAAGATCAAAGCTGCTTTGGGCGATGTCGAGTTTCGCAGCCATCTCGACAGTCTGCTTAAGCGCAATCGGGAATCCTATCAAGCTGACGCATGGTTCCAGCACAAGCATCCAAAAAAAGCTCTCATGACGGTCGCCTACTTCAGCATGGAGTTCATGTTGAGCGAAGCACTGCCTATCTATTCGGGTGGGCTTGGAAATGTAGCAGGCGATCAGATGAAGGCGGCAAGCGACCTGGGTGTTCCGGTCGTAGGTGTAGGGCTGCTCTATGGTCAAGGATATTTCCGTCAGGACTTCGATTCGGAAGGCCGCCAGCAGGCACTTTATCCGGTCAATGATCCTGGGCAGCTACCCATCAGGCCATTGCGGCAGAAAAGCGGCGAGTGGCTTCGGCTGCAGATCCACCTGTCGGGAGCCCTGATCTGGCTCCGTTGCTGGGAGGTCTCTGTTGGCCGGACAAAGCTCTATCTGCTCGACACAAATGACTTCGCCAACACCGCCTCGCATCGTGGAATCACCAGTGAACTCTATGGCGGCGATGCTGAGATGCGGCTGAAGCAGGAGATCATTCTTGGGATTGGTGGATGGCGCCTGCTGCGCGCGCTTGGTTTGCAACCCGAAATCTGCCATCTCAATGAAGGTCATGCGGCATTTGCGGTGCTCGAAAGGGCGCACTGCTATATGGAGGATCATGCAGCGCCGTTTGATCTAGCTCTGGCCGTTACGCGGGCTGGAAATGTCTTTACGACACACACCGCGGTCAGCGCTGGGTTCGATCGCTTTGACCCGCAACTCATGCGGCAGTACCTTGACCACTATGCGCAGGATGAACTACGCATCTCACTTGATGAACTGCTCAAGATCGGCAGGCAAAACCCCAGCGACAATGGAGAACCCTTCAACATGGCT
>Ga0187847_10000884_pt1 | contig 29501 bp, 26 predicted proteins | sample June2016WEW_4_10_FD_132458 | JGI IMG/M metagenome (GOLD analysis project Ga0187847, IMG submission 132458) | Peatland microbial communities from SPRUCE experiment site at the Marcell Experimental Forest, Minnesota, USA - June2016WEW_4_10 | ecosystem: Environmental > Terrestrial > Soil >...
AGGCAGAGTCCAGCAGCACGAGCCTTAGAGCGCGCATCATCTCGAAGATGTTTTCTGGATTGACCAATACTGCCGCATCGTCGACCACTTCGGGTATTGAAGAAGTGTTTGATGTAAGGACGGGAGTACCGTGAGCCATCGCCTCGAGCGGCGGTAAGCCGAATCCTTCATAGAGTGAGGGAAAGACAAAAACCTTCGCGACGTCGTAGAAAATCCGCAGAACGTCGATCGGAACGAAGCCTAGAAAACGAACGTCGTTTTGAACGCCGCCACGGATGACGGTCCGCCGCAAATCCGGATGCTTCGAGAGTTCGTCGCCAATAATGATGAGCTTTAAATCAGGGTATTTGTCCTCTTTTTCCAGTTCAGCTTTAAGCGCCGAAAATGTTTCGATGATGCGCACCAGATTCTTGTGCGGACTGATGCTGCCAGCGTAAAGCAAGAAGGGATAAGTGATCTGGTAGCGCTCAGCGAGAAATTGCCGATCGGCATCGGTGGCATGACCGTGAAGGAACCGGCCGTCGATAGCGTTGTGGACCACGGCGATGCTGCCGGCAGGAATCTCGAACATCTTGTGCAATTCATTTTTTGTAAAGTTGGATACCGCAAGAATGCGCGCGGCCCCTTGCAAAACCCATCGCGTGGAATAAAAATGGGCGGACCTTTTAAGGTTGGAAAGACCATGCGTTTGCGCCATGTGCTCCAGCAGATCATGGACAGTCATCACATAAGGGCAGGGCAGGTTGCGGGGCAGCCAGAACAAATGTGGAATGTGCACCAGGTCGCATTGCAGGTGTTTAAGTACGGCTCGGAATTCCAGATATCCCTTGAGCGTGTCGTCGCTTTCGGTCATCGGAATGGTCTTGAAGTTGGCAGGAAGCGAGCCGATTTCAGCGACTTTTTCTGGAGACCCGATGAGGAAAAAATCGTTGGCGTGGTCTTCATTTATCTGATCGAGGCGGCCGAGCGCTCGGACGATGTTGCGAGTATAGGTGCCGACGCCAAACTCGGTCATGCGCCTGATGTCAATGGCAATCTTCACGGGAGAATTTAAACACAGTCTCCGCAAAAAGACTCGTGAGTGAATGAAGCCATGGAGTTTTTTAAATGCGAACTTCGGCTTTGGCCCGACGCTCGGCGTAAAGGGGGAACGCTTCGGCCAACCCAAGCACTTCTTTACGAATTTTGGCTAGAACCGCTGATTCGTTGCGGTGTTGCAACGTTTCGGATATCCACTTGCCAACTTGGCGCATTTCCGGTTCCTTCATTCCACGTGTGGTGAGGGCGGGCGAACCGATGCGAATCCCACTAGGTTTCATCGGCGGGTTGGTATCGAAAGGAATGGCATTCTTGTTGACGGTAATATTGGCCTCGCCGAGAGCTTTTTCGGCCTCGCTGCCCAGCATCCCTTGGGCGAAAACGTCGATCAGCATCAGATGCGTGTCCGTGCCGCCAGAGATGATGCGGAAACCTTCTTGCATCAATGTCTCGGCCAGAACTTTCGCGTTGGCAACGACTTGCCGCGCATAATCGCGGAACTCCGGTTGAAGCGCTTCCCTGAAGGCCACGGCTTTGGCCGCAATAATGTGAACCAACGGTCCACCTTGCGCGCCGGGGAAGACATATTTGTCAATGGCTGCTGCAAATTCCTGCCTAGAGAGGATCAAGCCGGAACGCGGGCCTCGCAATGTCTTGTGCGTGGTCGAAGTAACAATGTGAGCGTGGGGGACAGGCGAAGGATGGGCGCCACCGGCGACCAGTCCGGCGAAATGGGCCATATCCACAAGAAATAAGGCGCCGACTTTGTCGGCAATCGCTCTCATTCGTGGAAAATCAATGATCCTGGGATATGCGCTGCCTCCGCCTATGATCATCTTCGGCTTTTCCTTTTCAGCCAACTTTTCGAGATCATCGTAATCAATCGTTTCGGTTTCTTTGGTTACACCATAAGGGACGATTTTGTAAGTCTTCCCGGAGAAATTCAAGGGATGGCCATGCGTAAGATGACCGCCATGGGCAAGGTTGAGACCGAGAATCGTATCGCCGGGTTGAAGGACGGCTGCATAGGCCTCCATGTTGGCCTGCGAGCCGGCGTGCGGTTGCACGTTGGCGTGCTCTGCGCCAAACAGTTCCTTTGCCCGATCGCGAGCCAGGTTTTCGACGACATCCGAAAATTCACATCCACCGTAATAGCGCTTACCAGGATAGCCTTCGGCATATTTATTCGTGAAGACCGAACCTGCTGCTTCGAGCACAGCCTCGCTGACGAAATTCTCAGAGGCGATCAGCTCGAGTCCCTCATGCTGGCGCCGCGCTTCATTATCAATCGCGGCAGCGACTTCCGGGTCAACTTCATACAACGGCAAAGACATGGATTTGTTCATGACTGTTCCAGTTTACGCTTGTATACATCGGGATTGTGGAGCTCCATGTACCGCTCTGGTTTTGTTATCGGAGTAAAGCCGAATTTTGCGTAAAGACCATGGGCGTCAAGAGTGAGCAAAGTCCAGCGGCGGAGATTTTGCAATTTGGGATGGCTCATGATGCACTCCATCATCCATTGCGATAAGCCGCGTCCGCGATGCGACTCCAAGATGAAAACGTCCCCGATATATGCATATGTCGCGAAATCGCTGATGACTCTGGCGAAGCCAACTTGGCTCGAGCCTTCATAGACGCCAAAGCAAAGCGAATTTTCGATGGAGCGCGCGACTGTCTCCCGGGGAATGCCTTTCGCCCAATAGCAATTCCTAAGAAAGCTATGAATTACCTCAAGATCGAGTCGCGCAGGATCGGTGCTGAGCGTGAAGCCATCTTTGTTTAGCGTAATACTGGTCAGCGTAATATGCATGGCCTAGCCGGAGAAGGCAGTGCGGAAGAAGTTCGCTAACTGCCAGCCATCTATATATTTGAAGGGGGCCTCGCCCGTGGTGTAATGGCCGCAGGGCAATGCCACGACTTTGTGATCGAGATGATGCCGCTCGAACTCTGCGATGGTCTGCAATGAAAATTCTGGCAGAAACGTTAAGTCATACTTGGCATAAATCACCAGTGATTTCCGCGGCCAGCGGGCAAATTGCTGGAAGTACGACATGGGACTTACACAGCGCCATAGTTCACGCAGGCGATCAATATCGAGATCGGATTCGATGCCTTGTCGAATATGACGAGTCGATTGCCCGTGCCAAACGACATCGGCGACGTACGTGGACGCATGGTTGAATGCAGCGGCGCGAATGCGGCTGTCGTGTGCAGTCGCCAAGAATGCATAGCACGAGCCCAAACTTGTGCCGACGATTCCTAACTCTTCGTAACCTTGCTGTTCCAACCAATCGAGGCAGCTGCGGACATCAATCACCGCTTGGCGGCAAGCATCAATGGTGCGGCCAATGTTTGAGGAAACTGCGTAGTCAGCGCGAAGAATCTCGGCAGGACGGCGAATGTCATGATATGGCATGCTCAAACGCAACACGGCGATGCCTAACCAATTGAGCATCTCGCACAAAGCCGTATAGGCGATGCCGTCAGAATTCCAGTGCGGCAAAAGCACGACTGCCTTTTTACTTTTTTTCTTGGCGGGCTCCGGGAACCATCGAGCATTAACCAGATTGTTTTCGGGAAATGGCGTATGCACGGGCGAAGTGAATCGCAGATAGTCAGCAAACGTGCCGCGGACTTTTCCTTCGAGTTTTGGATCAGGTATTTCGCGTGTGCTGAAAACCTGGACTTCGCGGCGTTCCAAACGAAAGTCTTTTGCGGTCTGGTAAGAAAAAAAGTCGTCACTGGATGTAACGATGCGACGATTGTATTCGAGCAGATATTTCTCGCTGTCGGCTGGCACGTATCCCGGAGGATAGCCATTGCGGCAAGGCCACTTCTGCGCCCATTCCACACCCCATTCGAGCGGACGGACGACACGGTTGTTGTCCACCGAGGTCAAGCGGTGCTCCCAGTCGTACATCCATTGGGCATAGCGGGAGGGCATGTGCTTTTAGGATAGCAAAGAGCGACGGGCAAGTTACCTAAGCAGCATTAAGTGGCAGATTTATGGAGGTGAAGGCCGTCGAGGGTGGGTCAGCCGACATACTTTCTCGGCACCCGCTTGGAAATATTGCACAAAATCTCGTACGGTATTGTGTCGGCCATCTCGGCGTGCTCGTACGCGCTGACGGTCAAGCCATTGGCCGATCCGAGCAGTACCGCCTCGTCACCGACTTCCACGCCGCCAATGCCAGTCACATCCACGAGCGTCAAATCCATCGAGATGCGTCCAACGATTGGCGCATAATTCTCACGGACGATTACTCGGCCTCGCGAAGAAACTTTGCGGTTCAGCCCGTCTGCATAACCCAACGGAAGCACGGCTATGCGTGATGGCGCCTGGGTCACGTAGGTTCCGCCATAGCCGAGCGCTTGTCCTGCGGGCATATCACGCAGAGAGAATGCGCGTCTTCCAGGTGAGCGCCGGCCGGACGGATAGCTGCAATCCTTTGCCTGTCACTTCCCGGGCCGCCCGCTCGAATGGCAAATAGTAGCCATAGAGCGCGAGCCCTGGGCGCACCATGTTGTATCGCAGCTCACGCCGCGAGATCATCGCCGAAGTGTTGGCTGCGTGAATCCAAGGCGGATTCCATCCCTCCACGCGCAGCATTTCGAGCGTGTCCTCGAAATTACGCGCTTGCGAATCTACGGATGGCGCATCGAGGACCTCCGAGGAAGCGAGGTGCGTGGACACGCCTTCCAGTTTGAGGTGTGGCGCTGAGCGCAACGCCGAAAAAATCGCGGGCAGGTCCTTGGGGGCGACGCCCAAACGGCCCATGCCAGTGTCCACTTTCAGATGGATGGCGTGGCTGGCAGCTTTAAGCCGCTGCGCGGCTCTTTCGAGCAATTCAATCTGTTCCGGCTCCCATACCGTCGGCGTGAGGCCAAGCCGTACAATTTCCTCCTGCTCGCCGCGCCAGAAGCCGGTCATTAGCAGAATGCGACCAGTAATGCCCGCATCTCGCAGCGGGATTGCCTCGTCGAGTCCCGTAACTCCGAACCAGTTCGCCCCTTCGCGCTCGAGCGCCTGGGAACATTCCACAGCACCATGGCCGTAAGCGTCGGCCTTCACGACTGCGCAGATCGTCACATCTTTGCCAATATGCGCTTGCACCGCGCGAAAGTTCTGCTGCAGGGTGGGCAACGACACTTCGGCCCAAGTGGGGCGTGTAGCGCTACGGATTCGTCTCTCCACGGCGGTTATGGTCACAAACTGCGATTATATCGGCTGCTCATTCGCAATGACGGTTACTACAGTGCTGCATTCTTTTATAGGACACCCCAAATGCTCGCCCCACCAATGACCAGCCGCCCAATTACTGTCCGTGCTCAATCACTGTCCCAACGAGAAATTAACGGTCACCTGGGTCTCGACTTCAATGGGTTCTCCATCAAGCAGGTAAGGCTTGTAGCGCCATTGCTTCACCGCTTCTATTGCAGCTTGCTCGAGTATGGGAGCGCCGCTTATGGCCTGCAACTTTTCAATGATTCCCTCGCGGCTGATTACGGCGCGCAATACCACCGGCCCCTGAATTCGCGCCTGTCTTGCCAGCGGTGGATAGATCGGTTGTACGCGGTGAATCAGGTTCCCCTCCATCATGCGTGAAACTCGTTCCGGCTTGGCATTCACGGTTGGTGGAGGTGCGATCACCGGCATCGCGTAGCCCGTGCTAAACGGCACGCCCGGACCATTCCCTCCGATGCCGAGGTGGCCGAAGTCTATTGCGGGCGGCGCTGCCGGACCGCCTTCGGGCGTTATCCCTGTAGGCTCGTAGCGCGGGGCAGAAAGCGGATGTGATTCTGCGATGCTGGTGACCGAAGAGTGCGATGTTCGCACCGTTGCAACGTTCATGACCGGTGCAGGTGCGACTAATGCAGATGCCCATTGCACCGGCGGCAGCCGTTCGACCCGCAACAGCGAAAACAGCAAGAACGCGGCCACTGCCGCCGCTTGCAGTAGAAATGAGCTCAGCGCTGTACGCCTCCGGTGCCCGCGCTCAGAAGCAGAAGAGTCCAGCAAAGAATCTGCAAACATAGTGTCCTCCGTCAAGAACAAGAAGAAGAGATTTACTTCTACTAGAGACACCAGAGCCTTGACGAATGCGCAGGGTAGCAAAAAGAAAAAAGGCCGCGTAGATCGCGGCCTTCGGGGAACTTCTTATGGGTTACGGTGTCGTCGAAATTATTTCGGTTGGGGCTTAGTGGCGGGCGCGGTCGTGTGAGTGGCTGCCGGTTTGGTGGCTGCGGCTCCAGTCGAGCCCGCTGTGTGTGCAGGCGCAGGCACGCCCGATTGCACGTTGTACGCTTCTACCACTGGCTTGGTGATGTCCACGGCCTGACCCGCCCACAGCACCGGACCATTGGGCCACGGGTTGGATGTGTCAATGATCAAACCGAATCCGTTATCGCCAGCATATTTCACGATGATCGGCGCCATCTTCTGGAGAATGCGCTGGGCAATTTCATTCTGTTGGCCTTGGGCGTCATCGCGGGCGTCCTGAACGGCGCGGTCGAGTTTCTTTTGCTTTTCTTCAATCTGCTTGACGAGAGTGGCGCGGGCGTCGTCGTTAAGCTTGTCGCCCTGCGTGGAAAGCTGTTTCTTCAAGCTGTCAATTTCGTCGTTCTGTCCCTTTAATTCGGTCTGCTTGGGTTCGAGCTTCTTGCTCAGGGTTTCGAAGTCGCGCTGCCCTTCATTGCTGGCAAAGATCGCCTGCTCGACGCTGATGGTTCCTACTTTTGTGCCGTTGCCGATCGGAACCGCAGTTCCTGGGGCGGATGGCAGGGGATCAGACGCAGCGGGCGTAGTGGGCGCGGCCTGGGCAAACACGAGGCACGGCAGGACGAACGTAGCTATGGCGAGAACGCGCAAGAACTTGCTATTCATGGGTTGTAATTTCACTCCTTGGGAAATTGCCTTTCGGCTTTCGTCAGATCTTTTGCACGGACTAGCCGGACTGCGCCTCAAGACCGACCGGGGACAAGCTTGATTCCCAGCGGAGGCTTTACCTGGCCTGCTCAGCTTTCGCGCAGACTGATTCGCACGAAAATCATCCCTTGCACCCTTTGGTGATGGATAAGCCATTATAGAAACACTGACTCCGGCCCGTCAAACCCCAGTTTTTAGAATCTTGGGTTCCTAGAATGTTGTGGCCACGGTAAAGCGGAAAGTCTTCCGGGGCTCCCTGAGTAAATACGGCGGCGAATAAGCGTTCTTGGCGAGTTGATATGTATAATCTCCCGCCGCACCCACCGGGAACATCTGCCGTGTGATCTGCACCGGCGCTTGACTTGTGGTATCGAGCCGAAGCGGGTTGTAAGCCCAATAAATGCGGAATGGCGCATTGATCACCGGTAGAAATACCTGCAATTCCAAGCCGGTGGACATGCGCACGGTCCAGTTAGTACCGGCTGCCGGCTTCAGGTAGTCAGCAAATGCCGGAATCGTTGAACCCGGCGCGCCGGGCAGTTGACCTCCAGCGCAGTTCAATCCAATATCCAGCGTCGGGCAGCCGAACGATGTTGTATTGATCACGCCCAGTTGAGAAGTGCTCAAGCGTAGTTGTGAAGTACGAAGAATCGGATCAATGCCGGCATCGATAAATGGTGCAATCGCCACGGGACCCGCGATCGTGATGCGGTATTCCGTATTGGCAATCAGGCTGAAGTCACCGCCGGGGAACACAATTTGATCCACTGGAATCGGGATGGTGTAACTCCCCCGCGACGGATTGCTGGGGTCTTTCGGTACCGTCGTTCCATCCGGGTTGCGCAACGGAATGGCTCCCACGCTGGGTAAGAACGCCACTGGCGAGACGGACCGAATATCGAAACCGCGCAAGTCGTTTTCGCCGCCCAGGTATGATCGGCTAAACGGTGGAGGCACAACGCCTCCGTATCCGGTAATGAACGTGCCCTGCACCCGGTATCCGATGGTATTCTTGCGATTCTGCACCGGAATGAATTTCTTGTATTCGATGATGGGACGGACGGTTCTGACGGTCCCGCCCAGCCCGGCCACTTCGCCCGCGATGTAGATGCTGCTTCCGCGATGGGGAAAGAGGCTACTATCCAGTGTGTTCTTGGTGAAGCTCGGCGCAACTTTGCTGGTAATAATGCCATTCAGCGCATTGGGACCGTTTACTCCGCTGAACGCAAGGTAATCGAACAACTGTTTCGATGCCGTCGTCAAGGCCACCACGGAAGAGTCATCCAGCGAATAGCTCACTCCGACGCGCTTGAAGGAGTGGTGGATCGCATACCCCAGCGAAACGGTGAAGCCCTTGCTTGATTGCGTATAGTTTTGCAGGTTCTGTTCCAAGGCAGAAGGCAAATTTACCTGTTGACCGCTGAAGATCGCCGCCTGTCTAGCCTGGTCGTAGTTGAACTTCCTGCCATAGACCGTAAAACCTAATTGCAACGGCTTGTCCAGGAAATAAGGCTCAGTAAATCCAAAAGTGATGTCACGCTGCAGGTTGCCGATGTTCGCCGCCACGCTCAAGGTTTCGCCGCGGCCGAGGAAGTTATTCGTGCTGTAATTCAGGCCGACGAAAGACCCTGCCAAGCCGCTGACGCCGCCGCTCAGGCCAATGCTGTTCTTGCCTTTCTCCTTCACCTTTAACGTCAGGTCGACAGTACCGTTCTTTTCGTCGAGATGCCGTTCAGTCACGTTGGGATCATCGGGCTTCAATTGTTCGAAATAGCCCAGCTGATTCAACCGTTGCAAGCTGATTTCCCACAGTTGCTGGTTGTAAACCTGGCCTTCTTCCAAAATGATTTCGCGCCGGATGACCTTGTCGCGCGTCGTAGTGTTTCCCGAAAATTCAATGCGCCTGACACTGAATTGTTTGCCTTCATCCAAATCGATGTCTAAGAAAACCTGCTTCTTGGTTTCATCGAAACGCGTGTCGGGAATCGAAGTGAAATTGATGAAACCGATTTGGCCGTAGGCTTTGCGCAGTGATTCCAAACCCTTGGCAATCTTGCTGCGGTCGAAAATGTCGCCATCCTTAATCGGAAACACCGCGCGCAGAGCTTTGACATTCGCGATGGCCTTATTGCCTTTGAACGTAATTTCGCCGAGCGTGTACCGATCGCCTTCTTCAATCGGCATCGTGATGCTGACCGCTTTACCGGGTCCGGATTGCAATAAAGGAACATGAAACCCCTTATGTCCGGTGTCGTGGATGACCGTCTTCGGGTCTTGCACCAGCACTTTGAAATACCCGCGGTTCTGATATTCCGCTCGTACTCGTTCTGTGTCTTCTTCCAACTTGGTCGCGTCGTATGTCTTGCTAAAAAGATTTTCGAGGAAAATAGAGTGCGGAACGCCGATGGGCTTCAGATTCTTCATGGCGCTGCGCAGGATTCGGCTCTTCACATGCGCATTGCCTTGAAAGCTGATTTTCCCGACTTTAACCTTCGGCCCTTCTTTCACCACAAATGTCAGGCTCACCGCGGCCGGGGGAATCTTGTGAATCTCCGTCTTCACCGTCGCAAATTGCCGTCCGTGCTCTGACAGCAGGTCTTTAATCGTGACTTCAGCCTTTTTTACCTTGGTCGGATCGTATTGACTTTCAGGCGAAAGCCCCACTTTGGCTTCTTTGAACCGGTCCAGCACGTCGCTTTTGGAAACCGAATTCAACCCCACGTAATCGATTTCCCGGATCGTCGGCCGTTCTTTCACGTAAACGTGAATCAGCCATCCCTTGGCGGTTTGCTCACGCTCAAAGCGAATGTCTTCGAAGTATCCTGTGTTCCAAAGCGAATTGAAGTCCCGCTCCAGCGCGGTCTCGTCGTAAACATCCCCTGGACGGGTGAAAATACGGGCTTTAATTGTTTCCTGCGGGATCCGGCGATTTCCCCGGACATCAATCCCTGCCACTAACTCTTGTTGCTGCCCCAAGCCTAACGGAGACATCGCCATGATGCACATGAGCACCCCAGCCACAACTCGCCGCAAGGCGTGGCTAGACCGCCGTAAATGCATTAGCAATGAATGAGATGGACTCAGTGAAAAGCCTCGCTCCAGCCGCACCCATCCGCGCCTGCTTTTCGTTGCAGGCCTATCCTTTTGAGAACGATGAATGCCGCGACCTCAATTCCTGTGAGTGGAAAACTGTAATTATACGGTAGAGCGCGGCAAAGCGTCCAAGCTGTTGCTACGCTTCGAGTTCCTTTGTTTTTGCTGCCCAGGAAATCTCTAAGAGTAAAACACTTCACCCATTACAACCAAGACGGAAAAATCGCGGAAGAAGTTGCCCGGCGTGGGAAATTTTCCAGCTATTCTTCATTCATCGCTACTACTTCCTCTTATGGTAGCCTTTAGGAGCGCGAAGGGCGCATCCGGTCCGCGGAAAGGACAGAAGTCCACCTGCTGTAACACAATTTCGCTTTGCGAACTGACTTTCGCCCCTTCATGCGGACCTGGGCATACGAAAGGAAGTTCGTTATGCCAGTCAGACGTTTACCCTCAAAACCCGACCTCCATCACCTTAAACATCAAGCCAAAGACCTGCTTCGCGATCATGCTGCCCATTCTCAGGAAGCGGCGCAACGCCTGCGGGAATTCAATCCGCGGTTCAGAGGCGCGAGCGACTCAGAGATTTTCAATGCCGATTTCAAACTGAGCGAAGCCCAGTTTACCATCGCTCGCGAGAGCGGATTTCCCAGTTGGGCGAGATTGAAACAGCACCTCGAACGGCCGACACTTCCAAACCGCCTGGAACTGCCGCACCACGAGCGAATCGAGGATGCGGCATTCCGCGAGGCCGTCAACCTGCTGGACGCCGGCAATACTGCCGGTTTACGGGCCTTCTTGCAAAAGCATCCGCAGCTGACGCAGCAGCGAGTGGTGTTTGAAGGGGGCAACTACTTTCGGAATCCCACCTTGCTGGAGTTCATCGCGGAAAATCCGATTCGCCACGGCAAGCTGCCGGAAAACATTGTTGAGATCGCCAAGGTCATCCTCGATGCAAGCAGAAGCCCGGAAGCGCGGAATGAAACCCTGATGCTGGTCGCGACCGGCAGCGTGGCGCGTGAATCTGGCATGCAACGCCCGCTCATCGATCTCTTGTGCGACTACGGGGCAGATCCAAATTCCGCCGCGCATGCTGCCGCCTTGCACGGGGAGATGGAAGCTTTAAATGCCTTAATCGATCGCCGCGCAAAAATCGATCTGCCCGTAGCGGCGGCGCTCGGCCGTGTTGAAGATGCCCGCCGTCTGCTCGCCTCGGAGCACGAAAATTTGCCTTCTCCGGGTAGGGAGCGCGCTTTGAGGGGTAAAAATAATGAAGACAGGCATCTGGCCCTAAGCCTGGCTGCGGATTTCGGCCACATGGAGATCGTTCGTCTGCTTCTTGACGCCGGCGAAGACCCCAATCGTTATAACCCCGTCGGAGGTCATTCGCACACTACACCCTTGCACCAAGCAGCAGCCAAGGGACATGATGAAGTAGTGCAGTTGCTCGTCGAACGAGGCGCGAGAACTGATTTGAAAGACATCCTATGGCATGGGACGCCCGCGGATTGGGCGCACCACGAAGGCAAGCTCGAGACCGAGGCGCTGCTTCGCCAACATGCCGCAACCAACGGCCGCCCGAGGAAAATAGCAATACACGAATAGGGACGGGCGGCCGTAGCCGCCCGTCTGAAAGCCCGCTTTCACTTACGGCATAATGCGAACGCGATGTGCCCACATCTGTGGAAGCCCGGTCGTCTGGTCCTTGAGCACGATGCCGCGGGCCAGCACATTCGCCGTCCCAGCCGTCTGCAAACCTGACAATCCATCGACGTTCAGGAAGAGCGTCAAATTGCCGGTCTGCACCGTGAAGGGCCCATTCGCGGAAAATTCGAGTAAGCCGTCATTGCTGAGCTCAAAATCACCCAGGTTCCCGCTCACCGAGTTCACGCTGTTGGCGACCACAGTGCCGATCGTTCCCTGCCTGCGCAACGAAACCATGGATGGCGTGAACGCGCCGCTCGCGACTGTGCCGCCGACGAAGATGCGCTGACCGACAACTAGGTTGGAGCTGTTGAACAGGAAGTTGGTAAACCAGTTGTCGAAGAAGCAGACATCGTACTGCGTGATGCCGCTCAGGTTAATGGTCTGGACGGAATCGACCGGAATGACGGTATCGGCACCCAACTCTTCGCCCACGAACATGGTCACAGTCTGGACCGGCCCCGTCGAAGGATTCACTTGCAGCACGCGTCCCGAGATGAACGCCTTGTCGGTGGTGATGACTTCCACATCCTGTGCCAGGATGCTGCCGTCGTCCTGCACCGTGCCTTCGACGCAGACGATGGAGTTACTTGGAATGGTTGTAATGCTGTAACCACTATTGAACTTCGTGGACGAGTTCACATCAATGACTTCCTGGAAGCCATAGGGTCCTTGCATGGTGAAATTGTTGGCCGAAGCATTCGTCGATACCACGTTGCCCGTGTATTCGGTGACCTGGCCTTCTTCTTGCGAGGCCGAGACCGCCATAATATCAATCGTCGGATTCACCGTGCCCGTAATCTGGCCATTCGTGTTGGTCTCCAGCGACTGGCGCAGATCAAAATCCATATGCAAGCCGCCCAGGCCGTTGGAGGTCACGACCATGGCCTGTGGGAAAGCCACCGTCACCGTTGATGTAGTCAGTGTTCCGTTCAATTGGGTCAGAGCTGGCGGATTCTGCGTCATGTCCACATAAGAAATCACGGGGTTCGCCAGATTAAAGGTTGCGCTCGTATAGCTTCCGGCAGGGACCGTGTTGAAGCCCAGCAAAGAACGCAACCCAACCAGGCGGCCGAAGTCCACGGTCGTTGGAGTGGAGAGAGCGGTCACTTGAGTCGAGCTGTTCTGCAAGGTAATGCTGTTGATGGTGATGTTGAAAGAGACGACCGAAGGCAACGGCGCGTCTTCGCCCGTCACAAATACCTGCCCCTGCGACGACGCAGAGCCGCCGCTCGTGGTGGACGTACCCCCACCACAGGCCAATGTCAGCGCTGTAAGCGCAAGAGTGCACACAATCGCAAATGTTCGTTTCATGAATGACTCCCAGGCGCCCGAATGTTTGGGGGAACAGCTGTATCCGGGCACGCAGATATTAACCCGCCCAGAATGGGACTGTTTCGTTACGGTAGGACATGACCTGAGCCGGGGAATTCTTGAGGTAAATTACGCAGATACAATAACTTACAGGGGTACAGTACCGAATATCGATTCACGCAGGGGGCGGACGAGGATCCACCCACGTACTAAATTTCCATCACTTCTTTTTCTTTCGCTTTGCTCATTTCTTCCATCTTCTTGATTTCATCGTCGGTCAGCTTCTGGATTTCTTCGATAGACCGCTTTTCATCGTCCTCGGCGATCTTCTTATCTTTCATCGCCTTCTTGATGGCGTCGTTTCCGTCGCGGCGGATATTGCGGACCGCCGTCCGATGCTCTTCCAGCACCTTGTTCAAATGCTTGACCATGTCCTTGCGGCGTTCCTCTGTCAGCGGCGGCACGGGGACGCGGATCATCTTGCCGTCATTCATCGGATTCAGGCCCAGTTCGCCTGAGCGTATCGCTTTTTCAATCGCCGGCAACACAGTCGGATCGTACGGCTGTACAGTGATTAATTGTGGCTCCGGTGCATGCACCTGCGCCACCTGATTAAGGGGCATACGATCGCCATAGGCTTCGACCATCACTCCATCGAGCATGTGCACCGAGGCGCGACCCGTACGGGTCGCGGCCATGGCCTTGCGGAAGTCTTCGACCGCCTTATCCATGCGGGTCTTCAGCTGCACATAAGTTTCTTTGAGACCCGGCAGGGTCGCCATGATTGATTGAGCCATCTCTATAGCTCCAATTATTTAGGAATGAAAACGTTTGATTATAAACCCTTGGAAAACCGGGTGTCGCATTTCTTAATCGTCCGCGATCGGCGGAAAAAGATCCCTACGCGCTGACCAGCGATCCGATCTTCTCTCCGGTTACAACTCTCTTAATGTTGCCCGACTCGTTCAGATTGAAGATGATAATGGGCAGGTTGTTGTCTTTACACAGAGAAATCGCGGTCGAGTCCATCACCTTCAGGCCTTTTTTCAACACATCCATGTAAGTAATGTGCGAAAACTTCTTGGCATCGCGAACGACCATGGGATCGGCGTCGTAGATGCCATCCACTTTCGTGGCCTTGAGAATCGCTTCCGCCTTGATTTCCATGGCGCGCAGCGAAGCCGCGGTATCGGTCGAAAAATAAGGATTACCCGTGCCTCCGGCGAAAATCACCACCCGTTCTTTTTCCAAATGCCGTATCGCTCGCCGCCTGATGAACGGTTCCGCCACTTGATTCATCTCAATGGCCGACATTACTCGGGTATAACAATTCTGCTTTTCCAGCGCATCCTGCAGCGCCAACGCATTAATAACCGTGGCCAGCATGCCCATGTGGTCGGCAGACACCCGGTCCATTTCTTTTGCCTGTTCCGCTACTCCGCGGAAAAAATTCCCGCCGCCCACCACAATCGCAATCTGAATGCCGAGCGATCGCACGTCCGCAATCTCAGCGGCAATTTCGTGGATGCGCGTGGTGTCCACGCCAAATCCCTGGTCAGCGGCCAGCGCTTCACCAGAGAGCTTGAGCAAGATTCGTTTGAAGACTGGAGCAGTCATTGAGCGGTTCCCGAAATTCGGTTCTCGAATTGTAGGTGAGTAGGGGACAGAAAAAAAGGGCGCTTTTGGCGCCCTTCGATTACTCGGCTTTTGGTTCGCTTGGTTGCGTGATGGCGATGGTCTCGCCTGCATCACCCACCTTGAAGCGGGCGAAGCGGCGGACGGCAATGTTCTCGCCCAGCTTGCCGATTTTGGCGGCAATCAGCTGCGCGATGCTGATGGTCTGGTCCTTAATGAAGGGCTGCTCCAACAGGCAAACCTCTTCGTAGAATTTTTCCATCTTGCCTGTGACCATCTTTTCCGCAATGTTGGCCGGCTTGCCTGAGGCAACCGCCTGCGCCAGATAAATGTCCTTTTCCCGCGCAAACGCCTCGGGCGTCACATCTTCCTTGCGGACATATTTGGGATCGCTCGCCGCAATGTGCATGGCGATGTCGTGCACCAGCTCTTTAAAGTCGTCGGTGCGGGCGACGAAGTCGCTCTCGCAGTTCACTTCAAGCAGCACGCCAATCTTTCCTCCGGCGTGGATGTAGCTGCTCACCGTGCCTTCGCTGGTCACGCGTCCCGCTTTGCGCTCGGCCACAGCCGTACCCCGCTTGCGCAGCAACACAACCGCTTCTTCGAGATTGCCCTTGGCTTCCGCCAGGGCTTTCTTGCAATCCATCATCGGAGCTCCGGTCTTGTCCCGGAGATCTTTTACTTGTGCAGCAGAAATATTCACGGTAGTTGTGCTCATAAGTTTATTCCCGATAGCTGGTTATAAAATTCGACCCGCGCCGGACAACACGCGGGCCTGATTATCCTTAACAATCCTGATTGTCCCAATAAAGAGGCGCCTTACAGAGGTAAATTCCCGGCCGGGAATTTCTCTATCTATAGTGTTTGATGCTCGACTTCGGTAATCGGTTCCGACTCCTTGGCTGCGGCCGGCTGCTTGCGTGTTCCCGCGGCGAGCACGTCTTCCATGCTTATGTCCTCGAGAGTCGCGGCTTCATCGGTCCCTTCCGTCGCTGCCAGTTGTGAAACCGGCGTCGCGCCAGCCTGCGCGGCAGCTGCCAGATCGGCGTCACGCTTGTCGTTCATCATCTGCGCGCCTTCGGCAATCGAGTCCGAAATCTTCGATGTAAATAGCCGAATCGCCCGCAGCGCATCGTCATTGCCCGGAATCACGTAATCCACTTCTGTCGGATCGCAGTTCGTATCCACGACCGCCACTACGGGAATGCCCAGCTTGCGCGCCTCGCGCACCGCAATCTGCTCTTTGTTCGAGTCGATCACGAAGATCGCGTCCGGCAGCCGGTTCATGTTCTTGATGCCCGCCAAGTTCGCCTGGAGGTGCTTGCGCTCGCGCTCCAGTTTGATGACTTCTTTCTTCGGCAGCAGCTCGTAACGGCCATCCGTGGCCATTTCGTCGAGCTCTTTTAGCCGTTTCACCGACTTCTGCACCGTCACCCAGTTGGTGAGCAGTCCGCCCAGCCAGCGCTGGTTGATGTAAAATCCGCCACACTTGGTGGCCTCTTCGGCGATGGCGTCTTGCGCCTGTCGCTTGGTTCCAACGAAGAGAATAATCCTGCCGTCAGCGGCCAGGTCCTGCACGAATTTCGACGCCTCTTTGAACATCTTCAGCGTCTTTTGCAGGTCAATGATGTAAATGCCATTGCGCTCGCCAAAAATGTACTCTTTCATCTTTGGGTTCCAACGTTTCGTCTGATGCCCGAAGTGAACGCCCGCTTCGAGCAACTCCTTCATGGTGATGTTAGCCAATGAACCTCCTCATTTGGTCTGCATCCGGGGCTCACCCGCAGGCTGCCCCGGATTGCCATTCCCGTCCCGTAACCAGCACGGGAAGAATTGAACTCCTCAAAAACCGGCCGTTGGCTTTTAGCCGTCGGCCAAACCCTTGTCATTCCGAGCCATCCCCAGCCGCACAATAGTCGAGTGCAACGCGACGAGGATGTGCGAGGAATCTGCTTTACCGCTTGCTGAACTGGAAGCGTTTACGGGCACCCTTCTGTCCGTACTTCTTCCGCTCTTTGCCGCGTGAATCGCGGCTGACCATGCCTTCGGCTTTAAGCTTCTTGCGCAGCTCGCCGTTGAACACCATCAGAGCGCGCGTGATGCCCAGCTTTATCGCGTCAGCTTGTCCGTTCACGCCACCGCCGGTCACCCGGGCCACAACATTGAACGTCCCGATCGTCTCTGACGAAACCAGCGGCGATTTTGCGCTGACACGCTGCGCTGGAGTCACGAAGTATTGCTCAAACTCGCGGCCGTTCACCTTGATATCGCCGTTACCCGGACGCAGATAAACTCGCGCGATCGCCGTCTTGCGCCGCCCCGTTCCGTAATATTGCACTTGCTCAGCCATTTAGCCTCTTTAAGTTTTCCGTTCTCAAAATTTATGAGCGCGCTTCTCTTGCTGTTTTCGCTTCGCGCACTTCCAGCGTCCACGGTGCCGGCTTTTGCGCTTCATGCGGATGCTTGTCGCCGCGGTACACGTTCAGCTTGGTAAACATCTGCTTGCCCAGCTTGTTCTTGGGCAGCATGCGCTGCACGGCCGCTTCAATAATCGCTTCCGGCTTGCGCACCATTCGCTTCGTGTACTCTTCCGTCCGCAATCCACCCGGATAGCCGGTGTAGTGCTGGTACTTTTTCGCCGCCGCTTTTTCACCAGTCGTCCGGATCTTCTCCGCGTTGACCACAATCACGTGATCGCCGGTGTCCAGAAACGGCGTATACTTTGGACTTTCCTTACCCATCAGTATGCGGGCTACTTGCGACGCCAGCCGTCCCAGCGTCTGCTCCGACGCATCCACGACGTACCACTTGCGCACAATATCCCCCGCTTTGGGGAAATAAGTTGACATGCAAAACTCTCCCAGAAACCAAATGAAAATTTAAAATAGCAAGTGCTTATTCAAAGCAGTGCTTATTAAAGAAGGCCGCTGAGTTCCCTGAAACAAGCGCTGAACGCGCACGACGATCAGGAGGGCAACCGCACGACTTCCGAAGCTATAAAGATAACGGAATCAGCCCCTTATTGTCAACGAATGGTTAATCGACCTGCCTTGAGCGAGTCGAACGGAACCTGCTTTTGCCGTGTGAGGCGGACGTTTCTGTCCGCCGCCTTGAATTTGCCTTATGCAGGGGCGGACGCCTCGTCCGCCCAGAGAATGCCCCTCGATAAGAACGAAGGCGGCGTCAAGGATAAAAACCTCCCAGGCGGTGCGTAAACACCGCTGGTTTTGCCAGAGAGGTTGAGGACCCAACCCTCTGGAAATCCCACATCAATCACTCGCGGTGGAAGATCGCTCCACCAACCATCGATTCGGCCTGAACTGCGACAGGAAAATTCGGGGACAGGCGGTGGACTGCGCCCTTCGCGTGAGACACAGAAACTGGGAACTCCTGTTGTCAACAGTTACTTCGGTTTGCCCGTCACTCGGGAGGAACGATGAGCCACTCGTCTTTTCTGTGGATTATGGGGTCACATCCAGTCCATAAGTAGGGTGGCTGAAGGTTCCGTCGATCTTGATGGGCACAATCTCTCCGGCATTTTTCTTCTTGAACAATGGCTCCACAGATTTAAGCAGAACTGATTTCACTCCCTTCGATCCCCTGGACATCTTGTTATCGACTTGCAAGGTTCCGTGAAGGTTAACCTGCTCCGTCAGCAGGCCGTATGTGCCATGCACATGAGCAAGCGCTCCCGGAACGCTGAACGAGAAGTCTGAGAACGTCGCGATCGCGTGGTTCAGCATGACATGTCCCTTCAGGTTTTCAACGACGCTCGCCGGATCGTCGTTCTTTTTCTCGCCCTGAGCCAACTGACTGAGATTGTCAACTTTTTCCTGTGTCGTCGAGCGGACGAAACTCGCCGCATCCACTCCAAAGTCCCCCAGCAGGTTCACCCTCTCAATGAAACTGCGCTTCCCTGGGGGAACCAGGATTTGCGCTCTGAAGTTCATCGCTCCTGTAAAAGCGGGGGGATCAGCCTTGGAGAGGAGGCGTAACCAGTCTTGGATCCGGCCTTGCAGTTCCGTCACGCCCAATGAAATAGTCTTACCTTCCGAGGCCGCCTTCTTGGCCACTTCGACGTGCGATACGACCGACGTCTGCTCAAGTTGCGCGTGCACCGACTGCAGAGAGACATCTCCGTCCATCCCGTTCACACTCCCCTGGAATTGCGTTCTGAGGTGTACGGCATGATGGCTCCGCGTTACCTGGAAATCGGGCGTGTCGGTACTGCCTTCGACCTCGATGTGTTGGAGCGCGCCATTGAATTTGCCGGCTGAGGAGAGCGTTCCTGCTATGCCGGGAAAAACACCGATGTCTGCGCGTTGAAGCACGTACGATCCGGAGAGATGGGTTTGACCGACCTCCTGCGGCTGCAAGGGGCCGAATTGCCCGTCTGTGAGAATTTCTCCTGGAGGCTTCGGATTCAGCAACTCAGCTCGGAACGACATGGGCCGGTCATCGGCTACGGAGTTCAGCATCAATTTGTGAATTTCGAATTTAAGGGGTTTTGTTCCAGGTTCGCTGGAAGCAAACTCCACCACGGCTCCGTCCGCGATGATCTGATCGATAATCAACGCGGACTGTTCCGGGCTGGCCCCAGGTTGCGCTGCGCTCCCGATACGTTCACTGCCGGGGGACACGAATATACGCAAACCCTCGATTCTGACACGTCGAACCCGCTTAGGAGTCCTGAAAAACTCCCAGTAAGCGCCTTGGATCGTGAGCTTTTCGATGGTGGCGATCGGCGGGTTGCCTCGATCGCTGTTGCGGCGGAAAGACACACCTTCGGCAACGCACCCGGGCGGGAAATATGTCCCGTGAAACACTTTCACTTCGACCGTGCTGGAGAACTTTTCCTGCAGCGCCCTGACGATGGAATCGCGCGTGAACGGCCAGCGGCTCATGATGAGCGCAGCGCCGCCGCCGATTAAAACTAGGGCCAACAATCCGCCAATCTTGATCCAGCGAGACAACACCTTGGAGTCCCCTTTGCAATCCATCTAAATGGATAGAGATCTTCAATCGGAAACTCTCCACCGGTTATGCGAATCAGTGAAGGTTGCCCTTTTTGAAGGACCTGAATATTAAGAGAGTCTAACCAGAGGATGCGGAAGAATCTGTTCACAAAGGAACGCTTCGGCGACAGCCTGCCTCGACTTAGCGAGCCACGTAGGAACGACGGGAAGAGCCCTGTTCGGATGGACGCGCATTCTCTCTCGATAGTCCACACAAGCCATCGCGATCGGGTCAGTTGGCCCGGTGCTTCAGGCGCCCGCGCACCAATTCCGCAAGCGGCCCGGTGCCCAATATGGATGGCTGTGCCGACTGTGGTTTCGCCCTCTTCGCAATACGGCTGCAAGGCATGAAACGCCGCAGCTTCCATCAGGCGAATCATGTCCGGCGTCGAATACAACCGGCGGCAAGTCAGGAATGATGCGCCGTCAACCTGTGCTTGAACTCGACCGTCTTCGATGCTCCGCCGCGTGCGCCAATTGGGACGGGTTTGGCCATATCTCCTCACAAAACAAAGCCGGACTGGCTCAAGCGACGAGACATATTTGCCTTACCTTTACCCCTGAGGCTGCCCCACCATTTCGTGCCTTTGCGAAAGGGTGGGCGTCACGAACCCCGATGAAGTGATTTTGCATCGGGCCGGGCGGCCGACCTTTCGCCTCCGGTTTTTCTTCCCGTTCCAAAACTGTGGGTGCCCCGTCCTCGCGTTTTTGGCGAGGGTACCACGGCAACCTTCCCACGAGCAGTAGGCCGTTAGACTCTATGCCGAAATAAGCCTCCATAGTATGCTTTCTGGGCGTTTTGGAGGATTTCAAATGAAGTTTGCGCTGCCTGTCTGCCTGATATTCGTACTGACGATTTTCACATTTGGCCAAGCTCAGGAGAAAGTTCTATACAGTTTCGGCAGTATTCCTAATGATGGTCTATATCCCAGCAGTGTGATCCCCGACGCAGACGGCAATCTATATGGCACAACCACCTACGGAGGGACGAGCAACGATGGTGGAGCCGTCTTTGAACTATCGCCTCAACAAGATGGCACTTGGGTCGAGACGATCTTATACAATTTTTGCTCACAAGTTAATTGCACGGATGGGGAAAATCCTCTGGCAGGATTGGTCATTGATGCAGCAGGAAATCTTTATGGGACAGCATCTTTAAGTTACTGCACAAATGGCGCGGGAAAATGCGGTGGCACGGCATTCGAGCTCTCACCGCCATCTTTACCGGGCGGCACTTGGTCGTACTCTATTCTCTATACCTTTTGCTCGGTGTTTAAGGACAACGCTTGTCAAGACGGTTCTGAACCTAATAGTCAACTGATATTCGATAAGTCAGGCAATCTTTATGGTACAAGCGGTGGCGGCAAAGGTGGGCTCGTTTTCGAATTGTCACCCGAGGTGAACGGTTGGACCGAATCTGTGGTTTATGACTTCTGTCTCAAGAGCTCCTGTCCGGATGGCGAAGCGCCGATGGGCGGAGTCGCCTTCGATAAGGCGGGTAACCTTTATGGCACGACTCAGCACGGTGGGCGGTACCGTTTAGGTGTTGTATTTGAACTCACACAAGGCAACGGCGGATGGACAGAAGCGGTGTTGATGAGTTTTTACCTTTACGGCAGCAGTCTGTCGCCAGTAAGTTTCGACGCGGCTGGCAATCTGTATAGCACGACCTTGGCTAACGCTTTCCAATTAAACGCCAAGAGCCACACGCAAGGCAATCGTGTATTTACAGCTGCTACTGGGGACTATTCCGTAAGCGGAGTGTTGATTGATGCAGCGCGCAATACGCTATTCGGCGCGAATGCCGTTGGGGGAGTTGATAACGGCGGAACAATCTGGCAGGTTAATCCCGCACGTCAACTGTTGCCTTTGTATAACTTCTGTTCCGTTCCGAATTGCACAGACGGCGACGGTCCCGCATCCAGCCTCATCGAAGACGCCTCAGGTAACATCTACGGGACAACCAGGGCTGGCGGTGTTTACGGCAACGGCGTAGTCTTTGAGGTTACGCCATAAGTTTATGGCCGTCCACGAACACGCGATTTCGGCCAAATCAATACAAGTCCCTATATTTCATTCATTTATGCGGATTTTGTACGTACGACTCCGTACCCACAAAACGTTCCTTAAGGGACATTAGGGACATTAGGGACATTTTGCAGGCAGAGCCCTACTTCATGGCGTCAATCGACTGGTAGAGCTGGCTGCGGTCGGTGACTTCGAGCACCTGTTTGCCTGGCTTGCTGCTCACCACGTAAATCGTCGGCGTGTGATTGATGCCCACGCGATTGCCCAAATCGCGCTCCGCATTAACTTCCGCGGCGTACTTTCCCTGTGGATCGACGACAAAGGGCAAATCCATTTTGTGCTCTTGGGCAAACTTCTCCGAGAAGGCTTGCAGGTTCGCAGGATAAATCTCCGGCTGGTGCTGGAAAATGTAGTCGCGATACTCCATGCCCAGGTCCTTCGATTGCGCGTCAAAATAATGCGCGATAATCGCCGCCTGGTAAGACCAGTTGTGCATGGGCAGCGGAAAATCGTGCCGGATAACCGGAATCTTATAAGATTGGCCCGCCTGCTTAATGATCGGCGCCGAGAGCCGGCACTGCGGGCATTGCAAATCTTCAAATACCACCAGCGCCAGCGTGGAACCTTTGGGCGGCCGCAGGGACGGGTCATTGGTATTCGTTGCCGAGACGCTCACCGCCAAACCCGCCAACAGTACTCCTAAAAGTGCGAAGAAAATCGCCGCGTATTTTCTGGTCATAACCATATTAGATGCTGAAATCCTCTGGATTCGCCGCTCTTTGTTACTTTTGGCGGCGTTCCTCCTATCGTAGCGGAAGGCGCGGTTCTTTGCGAGTACGCCCGTAACCATCACTTGTCATCCCGAGCGGGCGCCCATTCTTCCGCTAGAGCAGCCGCAACTGCTTTCGTTCCAGTGCCAGCAGTTTTTCTTTGATAGGCAAGCCGCCGCCGTAGCCGGTCAGCTTGCCATTGCTGCCGATGACGCGGTGGCAGGGAATAATGATAGGTATGGGATTCGTTCCATTGGCCAGGCCGACCGCGCGCGAAGCGTTGGGATTCCCGATTCTCCGCGCCAGCTCGCCATAAGAAATCGTCTCCCCGAAAGGTATGTCGCAGAGATTCTTCCAGACTGTTTGCTGAAACGGCGTGCCTTCCGGAGCCAGCGGCAAATCGAAATCTTCGAGCTTGCCGGCAAAATAGGCTTCGAGTTGCCCGATGACTTCGGCAAACGCTCTGCGATCCTGTTTCCACAAAGGATCAGGCGCCGCCGGATGCCTTCCGTTCACAAAATTAATTTCACGCAATCCGGAGTCATCGCCCGCCAGCAAGAGCGGCCCGACCGGGCTCTCGATTTGGGTATAGCTGATCTCGATATCGCAAGTTGTCGTCGTCATGATTTATTCCTTTCTGCCTGAATTTGAGTGAAGATTTCTGGGAAGACTTCTGCGTTTGCCATAAATACATTGCCGCATAGGCCCGCCACGGCCGCCACGCTTCCGCTCTGGCCGCAAGCTGCTTGGGGTTGTTAAGTCCGGCTGCGCGCAACAATCCCAAATCGCTCGCCGGAAATGCATCGGGCTCATTGAACGCGCGCATGGCAACGTATTGCGCCGTCCAATCGCCGATGCCGGGCAGTTCACGGAAGCGCTCCACGAATTCATCCGTATTCAATCCAGAAAAAGAGATGCCCCCATCGCAAACCGCCCGGGCTAAAGAACGAATGGTGAGGGCACGGGCTCTGGTCAATCCCACGCGCGAAAAATTTGCTTCGACCAATTTTTCGGGAGCGGGGAATAGATGCGAGATGCCGCGCCGGGACGTGACCTGTACGCCGAATTCCCGTACCAGTCTTCCCGTGAGAGTCGTCGCGCCGCGCACCGTAACTTGCTGCCCGAGGATGGCCCGAACCGCCAACTCAAATCCATCCCAACTGCCGGGGACCCTCAATCCCGGGCGGGCCTTCACTCGTCTGGCAAGCACGGCGCTTCCTGACAAACGTCGCATGATCTCATTCGGCTCGGCCGACAAATCAAACATTCGTCGCACCCGCTCCACAATCAAAAAGAGCGAACGCGGCTGCGGATAGTGAATTCGCAAGGTGACCGCATGATTTGTCTCGGCATTTGTCTCGACATGGTCCGCTTCAGCATGGTTTGTCTCGTCATGGTTCTTCTCATCGACGAATGCCTCGAACCAACCGATGTCATCATTCAAAGAAAATACGCGGCGGTATGTGCCGTTCTCCACCATTTCGACTTCCGGCGTTGCTCTCGGCGCAAGAAATTCGAGCATTGAAATCCAATCAAACGGCGGGCGATAGCGAAGCTGAAAGCAGTACTCGCCTTCGGACATGGCTGACGCCTGCCTGCCCAACTTGCGGAGTTGCGTCGGCGTGCGATTGTATGTCTTGCGAAAGGCCACATTGAAGCGGCGAATGCTGCCGAACCCAGAAGCCAGAGCGACTTCGCTCATGGGCAAACGGCTGTCATCAATCAACTTCTTCGCGAAGTGCAACCGCCGCGTCTGCGCCACCGCGATCGGGCTCGCGCCCAAATGCTGAAGAAACAACCGGCGCAAATGGCGTCCACCGATACCCAGCCGCTCGGCCAGCGTTTCGATCCCACCATCTTCAAGCGCACTCTCGCTGATAAGGCGCAAAGCGCGCGACACGGTCGCCGAAGTTCCGAGCCACGCTGGAGTTCCCGGAGAACACTCGGGACGGCAACGCAGACAGGGGCGCAATCCGGCTTCCGCAGCAGCGGCCGCAGTCGGAAAGTAGCGAATATTTTCTTCCTTCGGCGATCGCGCCGGACAGATCGAACGGCAATAAATTCCCGTGCTCAAAACCCCGGTGAAAAAGCGCCCATCGAAGCGCGCGTCGCGCGTCTTGCGGGCCTGGGCGCAAATGGCAGTGTCGAGCAACATAAATGTCTGAAGTCAAGACTAGACCGAATGTCCTAAAATGGCTAGCCGTTTTCGGACATGAATTGAAAGTTAATTTCGATTAAATTGCGGCAGCCTGATCGCGGCGGCGGGCTTGAATTTCGATGAAGACATTGACCAGGGACAATGCCGCCGGCGTCACGCCAGGGATGCGTGAAGCGTGGGCCAGCGTGGTAGGCCGGATTTTCAGAAAAGTTTGCTGCATTTCGATGGAAAGTCCGCTCACCGAACGGTAGTCAAACCATTCCGGAATGGTTCGGTGCTCGGCCTTCTTGAGACGGTCGATGGCCCTCTGCTGTTGTAAGAGATAGCCTTCGTACTTGATTTCGGTTTCGACGGATTTGAGTTCGTTGCGAACTTCAGAGCTTAGTTTCACCGCCGAGGATGCAGGGTCGCGGTCAAAAAAATCAGCGCTCAGTTCGCGAAGCGCCGGAGCGATTTGCTCAATCACAATTTCCGGACGCTTGAGGAGTTGGGCAAGTGTTTGGCCCAGCATAGACGAGAAATCACTACCGGAAACAGCAGGTCCCTCGACTACGTTCGCCTGCGCCTCTCTTCGCTCGGGATGACAAATTACTCTAAGCCGTTCCGCCATTTCGCCTGTCAGTCGTGCCTTCTCGAGCAACTGCTTCATCGCCACCATGCGTTCCTGCTTGGCTTCAAAATCTGCCCATGCTGAATCGGAAATCAACCCCACGCGGCGCCCATGCGGAGTAAGACGGCGATCGGCATTGTCGATTCGTAAATGCAACCGAAATTCGGCGCGCGAAGTGAACATGCGATAGGGCTCGTTCGTGCCCTTCGAAATCAAATCGTCAATCAGGATCGCCGTATACGCTTCAGTCCTATCTAAGATGAGAGGCTCTTCATTCTTTACTTGCAGCGCGGCGTTGATGCCCGCCATCAACCCCTGGCATGCGGCTTCCTCGTACCCGCTGGTGCCGTTGATCTGCCCGGCGAGAAACAAGCCGGCAATCTGCTTGGTTTGCAGCGTGCGATCAAGCTCCGTCGGATCGATGGAGTCATACTCAATGGCATAACCCGGCCGCAGCATTTCGGCATTTTCGAGGCCCGGCACCGACTTCAAGATCGCCATCTGTACCTCTACCGGCAGCGACGTACTCATGCCGTTCACATAAATTTCGTGCGTGTTCAGCCCTTCCGGCTCCAGAAAAAGCTGGTGCGTCGTCTTATCGGGAAACTTGACGATCTTGTCTTCAATCGAAGGGCAATAGCGCGGCCCAATGGACTGAATCTGCCCGCTATACATCGGCGAGCGGTGCACATTTTCGCGGATGATGCGCTGCGTCTCTTCTGTTGTCCAAGCGATATAGCAAGGCACCTGCGAATCGTGATGCGCCACGCGCTTGGTGCGAAAACTGAACGGCGTCGGATCTTCGTCGCCGGGCTGCACCTGAAATTTTGCCCAATCGATGCTGCGCCCATCGAGGCGTGGCGGCGTGCCGGTCTTCAAGCGGCATCCGCGCAGGCCGAGTTTCTTCAGCGACTCGCCCAGCAGAACAGCATTCGGCTCGCCACTTCGGCCCGCCGGATATTGCTGCTCGCCGCAATGAATGAGGCCGTTGAGAAAAGTCCCAGTGGTGATGATGACGGCAGCCGCGCCAACCGTCCGGCCATCCCGTAGGCGAATGCCGCGAATGATTCTTGCGTAGGGGCGGGCGTCCTCGACCGTTCTGCGGAGCGAAGCTCCGCTATCGGGAAAAGCAGATTCCTCGTCGCTCTGCTCCTCGGAATGACAATGTGTAGAAGAAGATTCTTCTAACGGCGAACGACCATCGGCCATCGACTCTTCGATAATCAAATCCGCCACTTCCGCCTGCTTGATCTTCAGATTCGGCTGCGACTCCAGCACTTCCCGCATCTTCAGCCGGTAAGCCTGCTTGTCGCACTGCGCCCGCGGAGACCACACCGCCGGCCCACGCGAAGTATTCAGTAGGCGAAACTGAATGCCGACCGCATCGGTTATTTCGCCCATAATGCCGCCCAGCGCGTCCACTTCCCGCACCAGGTGCCCCTTGGCAATCCCGCCAATCGCCGGATTGCACGACATCTGCGCGATCAGGTCCACGTTCAACGTGAACAGCGCGGTCTTCAACCCCATGCGCGCGGACGCCATCGCCGCCTCGCACCCGGCATGTCCCGCGCCGACTACGACCACATCGAATTGTTCGGTAAACGAAGGCATTGCTGCTATGAGTATTGTAGCGGGAAAGCGAGGACCCAAGATGCCTATCATTCAGCCGCCCCCGATCAGCAAGCAAGTGCAGCACGAAATACATAAAGCCGAGCTCATGCATGACTTGATTTCGGCGACGATCCCTGACAAGTTTGTCGGCGACACCGACCAAAAGATGCTGGTTGCGGCAATCTTCTCACTCACATCTGAGCACCACGGAGCAATTCTTCACCTGCTCAAGACCGGTCGTTTTGATGGCAGCGCCTTTGCTCTTGTGCGGCCATTGATAGACGGCGCTTACCGCGCTCAATGGATTTATTCCTGCGCAAAGCCCGACATTGTTGCCCGCATCAAGAATGGCGAGGATGTTTATCCGGGTATGATTAACATGGCTGACGAAATTGAAAAAAAGGTTGATGCTGATGGAATGTTTGCATCTATTAAGCCTTATATCAAAGCACTTCACGGCTATACGCACGGAGGGCTGGAGCAGCTTGGCCGTAGGTTCAACGTAACAGGGACCGCCGTTCAGCCAAACTATAGCGATGCCGAGAAGCTTGAGATTGTGAAAGCAACAACCGCGCATTTGACCGTGTTGGCGATAGCATGGTGTCAGATCTCATCAACTGAACCACCCGACAAGGAACCACGGTCTAAGGAAATCAGCGACCATTACGTGGCGCAGTATCCAATGCCTTGAAGAGCACTGCTTTGGGGTCGCGCAGCGGTTTACCGCTGCGATTTCAGCACTCAAACTGACTGGCTTTAGCCGCTGAGAAATTTTATCCAAATCGAATCACCAGTGTGCCGAGCTATACAAAAAACTCACTCGCTTCCAAATGCGAGATTCTTAATGACACACCTCAGCGGCTAAAGCCTCTACTCATCTGGCCATTTATCGCAGCGCTAAAAGCGACTGCGCCACCCCAAGGCAAAATTCTTCGTTGTACTTTCTTTTCGATCTCGAATTGCGCGGGTGATCTTATTGGAACTGCCCCACAGCTTGAGCGGGAACTTAGAGCCCGTCCGGCTTTTGGGTGGCGCAGCGGTTCACCGCTGCGATCTCAGGCGCTCAAACTGACTGGCTTTAGCCGCTGCGGGACTGCATCCAGATTAAATCCAGGGTGTGCCGAACTATATGGATACCCTGTCCCTAGACCTTTCCTGACCGGATTCTCGCGCATGTATTCCCGAAAGGCTGCATATTCATTGAAGTCTCTTACGCGCCGATCATAGTAGCTCTTCTGCCAGACCTCTTTACAGAATCCGAGTTCCTTCTTCACGCGAAAAGAGAAGCCGCCCTTGATCAGTTGCATGGCTCTCTCCAACGTCTCGACGGGCGTGAGCAATAAGTGAAAATGATCAGGCATCACAACAAATTCGTGGAGCTGAAATTTGCTCTGTTGGCGATAGTGCAATAAGACGGCAATCAGAAGCCGTGCCATTCTTTCGGACTGCAGCAACCTGCGCTTCTCAAATGTGGAGGCGGTAATGAAGTAGCAGCTGTATCCCGTGTTCCCACGCTTGGGAGCGGCCATATTGCACCTCAGCGGCTAAAGCCGCTATAAGGTGCAACTTTATCGCAGCGCTGAAGCGACTGCGCCACCCAAAAGCAAAAAATATTTCCCCCGAATGCCAAATTGGGAAATTGCAATACCGTACTTCGTTCAAGCCGGCGGCACTCTTAGGCCCTCTTTCGGTTTTGCGCGGGAACTTGGAACCGGGTCCACTTTTGATGCAGCGTCCGTTCGACTCTCTAAGGGCAGCGCTTTACCGCTGCGATAGCCGCTCGACCCTCCCCGCCTCTAGCCACCCCGAATTCCATCCAGGCCCCCCGGGTTATATTCTGCAATGTGACTGAAAAGCCAAACACGCGCCCCAAGCTACGGCGACGCGAGAGTTTTCTCCGGTCGTTTGCGCGATGGCTTGCCATCAGCCTGGTTCTTGCTTGGTCGCTCGCGGCGCTGATCCTTTTGGCTGCCCGGTGGATCGACCCGCCGACAACCGCGGTGCACATCCAGCGCCACTTGCAGGCTTGGATTCACCACACGCCGTATCACGAACACTACAAATTCATTCCGCTCGGCCAAATCTCGCTCGATCTCCAGCACGCGGTCGTCGCCGCCGAGGATGCGCGCTTCTATCAACATCATGGGTTCGATTGGCACCAGATGCAAATCGCCGCCCAAGACGATTTGGAAGGTGAACGCACTCGCGGCGCTTCAACGATTACCCAGCAACTGGTGAAGAACCTGTTCTTCGGAACGGGCCGGTCGTTTCTTCGTAAAGGCGCTGAAGCCTCACTCGTACCGGTGGCCGAATTGGTCCTGGGCAAGCGGCGCATTCTGGAGATATACCTCAACGTGGTCGAATGGGGTCCCGGCATTTATGGCGCGGATTCGGCCTGCCATTACTACTACGGATCTGCGGCCCGAAATGTCGGACGGGAACAGGCGGCCCGGCTCGCAGCGATTCTGCCAGCTCCCCTGAAGCGACGACCCGAGCGCATGAATAGCTACAGCACGCTCATCCTCGAACGCATGCGCCAAATGGGTTGGTAGTAGCGCGGGATTGGGTAGGTGGAATCTATTCCGCAGTGCACTCGGCA
>Ga0187847_10000886_pt1 | contig 29469 bp, 25 predicted proteins | sample June2016WEW_4_10_FD_132458 | JGI IMG/M metagenome (GOLD analysis project Ga0187847, IMG submission 132458) | Peatland microbial communities from SPRUCE experiment site at the Marcell Experimental Forest, Minnesota, USA - June2016WEW_4_10 | ecosystem: Environmental > Terrestrial > Soil >...
CTGTCCACTGACAGCAGCCACCAAGTCCAGACTTAGTCCAGACCAAGTCCAGACTCAATTCCAAAAAGTCCAGACTTAACATGCCTTTTTTGAAGACTTTAGTATTTTTTCGCACACAAAAGGAGATTCCGCATATCCGAAGCAACCGAACTCGCCCGAATCTTCGCCTTTAATACGTCTCACGCGCTTAGCGCGAGCTTAACTTGCATATTTTGAATATTTTACGCTATTACCTCCGGGGGGGGTACAACATGATCGACGTTTCATTCGGCCTGCGTGACGTCTGCGAGAGGAGAGCATGAGTTCACTGTTCGTACCCCACCGTATAAATGCGGTCCACAACATCTTCCTTCGTCGCGGGAACGCCTCCATCGCGGGTGCTCATCGCGCCCGTCTCCAGCCACATCCGCAACCAGTAGAACTGATGCACCCGGACCAGCCGCGATGCCCTCGGCTGCAGCTTGCCCAACGCCAGCGTTATTTTGCCCGGCACGGACTCGATGTCCGGTACCTGTTCGAACGCCGCAGCCACAAAGTCGCACTCGCGCAGACGTTGCCGCGCAGCCTTCAACTGCGCTCCGTCGACCAGTCCGCTCTCCACCTTCAGCCCGCTCATGCGCTCCATCGCGAACGCCGCCGAAGCGTCCAACTGGTCTTCGAACGCAAGGTAAAGGATGCGTCCGCCAGCAATCCGCAGCGGGACCATCCCCAGTCTCTCCACCAATGCCTTCGGCGCAAGCAGCGCCATCGCTGCCGGATCGAACCCCTCCATCGGCAACACCGGGCAGTTCCACTGCAGACCCAGTGCGCGAGTGATGCGTTCTTCCTTCAGCCCGCACTCAGCCACCAGCCAGCTTCCAATCCGGCCGCGTCCTGCACGTCGCTGCACATCGAGTGCATGCTGCAACTGCGGCTGAGTAATCAGTCCCTGCGCCAGCAGGACCAGCCCAAGCGGGACCCGATGCAGATGCTGCCGGCCCTCTTCGGCGACGGCGCTGTCTCCGAATTCTCGCCGTACCGCGGCCTCCACCAGCGTCTGCACACATTCGGCGCTGCATCCCCAGTGCCCTTCAAACACTGGCCGCCGCCGGTCCTTCAACAACCTCAGCCAGCCTCTGGTACACGCCGGATTGCCACACCCAGCCCGTTCGCTCCCCCACGCCGCGGCCCCATGTGCGTCACGCCGAGGCACCGCACCCGCTGCGCCCGATGGCCGGTACACGTCCCTTCCGATCTCCATCTTCACGCCCAGCCGATTCGCCATCGACACCTCTATCCCGGTCCGCCGGCCACCTGTGCATCTGCCGGTCGCCCTCTGCCTGCCCCAGCCTCTACCCTCCTAGAACAGGCAACGTATGCTCTCCAGCCGCATCTGCGGTTCCGCCACTTCGGTCACCAACAGGGCAAAGTTGCCATTGACGATCACCACCTCGCCGCGCGCCATGATCCTGTCGCCAACCACCAGATCCACCGGATCTGCAACCTGCCGGTCGAGTTCCAGTACATCTCCCGGCCCAAAGGCCAGCACCTCCTTCAGCGGTATCTCGCGGGAGCCAAACTGAAGCGTAGCGTCAAGCTCGATCTCCAGCAAAAGATCTCTCGCAGGACCCGGTGCCGGCTCCTGTTCCCCCGCCTGTTCCGCAATCGGTTCATCCATCTTCCGTTCCTCCCCATCGTTCTAATCTGCCTCAAAGTGGGATCTCGCCCGCTCCGCTTGCGCAATCTTCCGCGGATGCCTTGTCTATTGCACGCCTGGCCGTTGCGCGTCGACTGTGTGCCCCTTCATCTGCGCGCCGCGATGTTCTCCGGAACGCACCGGCTGGGCGTGAAAGATGGCGAGGCCCCCCACGCGAAGCTCTGCCACGGCCTGACGCGGCAGTGGCAGCCGCAACACAGCGCCAGGCGCCATATCCGCCAGGTCCCGCGCGTTCAAGTGCATGGTTGGAAACTGGAGCGCAGCGCCAAACTGGGCCTCCTCCATCAGACTGGCCATCCTCGCGCGCGCCTCCGACGACCGCCGCCTCGGCCTGTCCCGCTCCGCAATCAGCCTGCGAAGAATGGTATTCAGGACAACCGCGGGCAGACACAGGTTAAGAGTCCCCTGCACCTCTGGCATGCGTATCTCGAAGCTCATGCACAGCGTCTTTTCACTGAGCGGCATCAGCCGGGAGACCTCCGCTCCCGGCTCCCTCCGTTCAAGCGCGAACTTCAAACCCACCGGTTGCCATGCGATGTTCAACTCGCGCACCACAATCTCCATCACCGAAAGAAGGATGTCATCTTCGATGTCCGTCGACTTGCGCGGCGGCCCGGCCCGGCCAACCCCGCCCAAAAGCAGATCGACAATCGGCGGTGCCATGGCCAGATCCATCTGCAGCACACCCAGCGCATCCAGCGGGTCCAGCCGCACCGAACACACATAGGCCAGCTCCGGTATCCGTTCCGTGAACTCCGAGTAAACCAGTTGTTCGGCCGAAACCAGAGTCATTCCGAACTCCGTTCGCAGCCACGCACCCATGTTATGGGTCAGGTTGCGCGCAAACAGATCGTTCACCGTACTGATCGCCTGCATCTGTTCCTTGTTGATCTGACCCGCGCGATTGAAGTCGTACGCCACATGTTTTCGCTCCGGCGACGCGTCATCCGACGGCACCGCCGTCTCTTGCTTCACGGTATTTTCCCGGGACGACGCAAACATCGAGTCGATCTCGCTCTGGTCCAGATGCTTCTCCATCCCATTCCCTCCGACCCGTTTTCAATCCTCAGCAGTGCAGCATCCCTCGAACCTCGAACCGCTCCTACCCGATCGTTCCAACGCTCCTCACACGCACCATGGGCGGGATCTCCGCCGGCGAAAGCACCGTGACCTTGGGTAGAAATGGCTCCAGCCATCGCCGCATGTGATAACGCGCCGGACTTGGTACTAATAGCACGGGGAGGGCCGAGAGAGGCCCCCCTCCCGTAAGCTGTTTCACAGATTCCACAATCCGCCGCAAAAAGGCCGCCGGAGCCGGCCGTGTGCCATCGCCCAGAAGCCGCGACGCGCTCTCCGGGTCGAACGTCCCCACGATCTCCTGCTCCAGCCCGGACGCCAGCACCAGCACGCGCAACCCGCCATCCGCATCCAGCAATGGATGCACCAGCGACCGCCCAATCGCCTGGCGCACCGTCTCCACCAGATACACCGTGCTCTTGGAGTGCTGCGCCGCCTCCACCATTATCTCCAGAATCGCCCCCAGATCGCGGATCGACACCTGCTCCCGAAGCAGTTGCTGCAACACCTTCTGCACCTCGCCCAGCGTCATCAGCTTGGGAACTAGCTCCTCCACCAGTTTTGGATAATTCTCGTTCATCGCATCCAGTAGACGCTTCACCTCCTGCCGCCCCAACAGCTCCTGGGCATTTCTTCGTATCAACTCGCCAACGTGGGTCGCAATCACGGTCGTCTGGTCCACCACCGAGTAGCCCGCCGCCAGCGCCTGCTCCTCCAACCCTGGCGCAATCCAGCGCGCCGCAACGCCAAACGCCGGCTCCTGAGTCTCTGTTCCCGCAATCGGCCGCGCCTTGGGATCGCTGTTCACCGCCAGCACGCAGTTCTGCTCGGTCTGCCAGCGCCCGATCTCGGTCCCGCGCAGCGACACGACATACTCCCTCGGCTTCAGACGCAGATTGTCCGTAATATGCACCGGCGGCACAATGAACCCCAACTCCGTCGCCAGTTGCCGACGCAGGCCGCGCACGCGGCTCAACATCTGCCCGCCCTGCTTCTCGTCCACCAGCGAGATCAGTTGGAACCCGATCTCCAGTGTTAAATCGTCCATCTTCAGCAACCCGGCGAGGTTGTTGCTTGGGGCCAATCCCGCCGTCGCCACCGCCGTCTTTCTGCCATCCTGTAGTGCGTCCGCCGTATCCGTTACCGCAGCCTGCTCGGGGATGCGTCGCGCCAGCATTCCCATCGCAGCCGCCATCAGCAGGAACGCCACCTTCGGCATCCCCGGCACCGCAGCCATCACCACCAGAACTCCGCACACGATCCACAACGAGTTTCGGCGCCCAAACAGTTGCGTCTTCAGCTCTGTGTCCAGTTGTCCCGCCGACGACGCCCGCGTCAGCACCATCGCGCCCGCCACCGTCACCAGCAGGCTGGGGATCATTGTCACCAGCCCATCGCCCACGGTCAGGATGGTGTACGTCTTCACCGCCGTCATCAGGTCTGTGCCCTGCTGCAGCACGCCGATGGCAAGCCCCGCAATAATATTGATCGCCGTAATCAGGATTGTCGCCAGCGAGTCCCTCTGATTGAACTTCGCCGCGCCATCCATCGCGCCGTAGAACTCCGCCTCGCGCGCGATCGCCTCCCGCCGCCTGCGCGCTCCATGCTCGTCGATCAGCCCTGCGTTCATGTCCGCGTCGATCGCCATCTGTTTGCCCGGCAACGCATCCAGCGTAAACCGAGCCGTCACCTCCGCCGTGCGCACCGCGCCGTGGCTGACAACCAGAAATTGAATCGCAATCAACGCCAGAAACAGCACAAACCCAACCACGTAATTGCCACCCACCACAAACTGACCAAACGACTCGATCATGCTGCCCGCGGCGTGCGTTCCCTCGTGCCCATGCAACAGAATCCTGCGGCTGGATGCGATATTCAGCGACAGCCGGAAGAGAGTCAGCAATAGCAGCAACGTCGGAAACACGCTGAAGTCCACCGCCTTGCGCACCTGGATCGCGCTCAGGAAGACAATGATCGAGGCCGTCATCGACACCACCAGCAAGATGTCCAGAATGAAGCTCGACACCGGGATCAGCATCACAAAGACCATGCTGATCGCCGCGATCGGCAGCATCAGCGCGTTGCGCTTCGCCTTCGTCCATCCGCTATTGGTTCCTGCCGCCTGCACCGTCACATCCCACCTCCGGCAACACTTTCCTCAGTTGTTGATGTCTGCTTCACCGATGAAACCGGCTTCTTCGCCGGCCCCTCGGCTGCCCTGCGATCCCGCGCCGCCTTCTCCACCTGCTGCCGATAGAGAAATGCCAGAATCCCCGCCACCGCCGCATACAGCTCATACGGAATCGCCTGGCCCTCCTCGACGCTCTTGTAAAGCGACCGAGCCAGCGGCGGGTTTTCCACGATCGGTACCCCGGCCCAGCGCGCCTCTTCACGAATCCTCAGCGCATGAAGGTTCTGTCCCTTCGCCAGCACGGTCGGCGCCAGCATCGACTCGAAGCTGAACTCCAGCGCCACCGCGTAGTGCGTCGGATTGGTAACCACCACGCTGGCGCGCGAGATGTCCGCCTTTACCTTGCGACGCCGCATCGCATTCTGGATACGCCGGATCCGCCCCTTCACCTGCGGATTGCCCATTGTCTCCTTCACCTCGTCGCGCATCTCCTGCTTGGTCATGCGCAACTTCTTGTTCCAGGCCATCCGCTCAACCGCGTAGTCCAGCGCGGCCCAGGCCACCATCACCCACGCCGCCTTTTCCATGAGATCGAAGCATGCGCCCAGCGTCACCGGCAGCCGCGCCACGCTCATCACCGGCATGGGCAGGACCAGCTCCTGCATCGCCTTCACTCCAAGTGCCACCACCACCACTGCCGGAATCAGTGACTTCGCCATCCGCGTCATAGACCGCAGACTGAAGATATTCCCCACGTTGGTCGCCGGGTTCAACCGTTCCGGCTTGACCATCAACGCCTCGCCATTGATCTTCAGTCCCCCCGACTGTCCCACTCCCGCCATCAGCGCCGCGCAGAAGCTCGCCATCAGCACCAGCCCCACCGGCAGCAGCGATGGCGCCAAAATCCTCACCACCGCGCGGTCAAAGTCCTCCGCCCCCATGCCGTCAAGCCCCAGCAGCAGACTGCGCGCGTACACCTCGTCCCAGCCAACCAGAAACTGCTTCGCCGAAGCGCCCAGCACCAGGACCCCTGTCAGCATCGCCACCGCGCTCAGCATCTCGCGGCTGTGTACATAGTCGCCCTTCTTGCGCGCCTTCTCCTTGCGCTGGTCGGTTGCCTGTTCTGTCCCTTTTTCGCTCATGAGGCCACCAACTTCGCCGCCTGGTCCAACAGCGCCGTGAAGTGCCGCTCAATCCACGCCGGCCACACCGCCAGCGACCCGATCAGCACCGCGTACGAGACCAGCGTCTTCAGCGGAATACTCACCAGCATCACCGGCAACTGCGGAGATATTCTTCCCACTAGGGCCACTACAATCTCCACCGTCAGCGCCGCCGCAATCACCGGGGCCGCCAGTTGCAGCCCCGCCAGAAAGACCCCGCCCATCATCGCCGCCAGCGCCGTGCAAGTCGACGCCTTCATCACTGCTTGTCCCACCGGGACCGCCGCAAAGCTGCGCATCACCGCCGCCAGCAGCGACCGGTCCAGTCCCGCGCCGATCAGCACCAGCAACCCCATCCAGTTCAGCAGTTGCCCCAGCACCGGCGTCTCGATGTTGCTGTTCGGGTCCATCAGGTTCACCAGCGAGAAGCTGAACTCCATCCCCATCACCTGCCCCGCGAACATCAGCGCCTCCATCAGCAGGCTCAGCGCAAACCCGAACGTCAACCCAACGGCCAACTCTCCCAGCAGCCCCACCATGTCCAACTGCAAGCGCGCATGGGGCAGTAAGCCCACCACCGGGGCCAGCAGCACAGTCAACGCAATCACGAACCCGGCCTTGATCCGCGGCGCGATCGCAGCCGAAGAGAACAGCGGCGCAAAGACCATCAGACCGCTCATGCGCACCATCACCAGCACGCCGGCCGACAGGAACTGAGGCCAGTCAGCGATCTCGTGCCCGGTCAGCATGGTTACCGCATCCTGCATCTGCATCTCCGCCTGCGATGAATCTCTGAACAACTCCGTTTTGATAGGGACGGCCTTTAGCCCGTCCGTTAGTGCCGAAAGATCGAGAGGGCTTTATCCTCCGGTTGAACGTTGACGTCTCCCGCCTATCCCAGGTACCGGTGAAAGTCCGACCACAGCTCCACCGTATATGTCACCAGCCGCCGCACCAGCCACGGCATTGTCACCACAGTCACCGCAAACACAGCGAACAGCCGCGGCACAATCGTCAGCGTCTGCTCCTGCACGCTGGTCAACGTCTGCACCAGGCTCAATACAACGCTGATCAGGCACGCCACAATCAGCAACGGGGCGCATAGGATCAACGCCTGTACCAACACATTCCGCGCCAACTCTGCCGCCATATCCGGTCCCATATTCCCTCGCCTCTGTCTTCCGTTCCCTGTTCCCTGTTTCAAAAACTCTTCAGCAACGAACTCGCCAGCAGGTTCCATCCATCCACCATCACAAACAGCAGGATCTTTACCGGCGTGGAGATCACCACCGGCGGTAACTGCATCATCCCGACCGAGGTGGTAATGCTGGCGATCGCCAGGTCCACCAGCAGGAATGGCAGGAACAGAACCGCCCCAATCTGGAACCCGGCCTTCAGTTCGCTCAGCATGTACGCCGGAACCACCACCTGCATCGGCAGGTCCTGCGACGTCTTTGGTCGCGCTGTCATCCCAGCCGACGCGAACAGCGCCAGGTCTTTCTCCCGCGCAAAGCGCAGCATGTACGTCTTCACCGGAGCCGCGCCCAGCTCCAGCGCCTGCTCGCCTGTGATGGTTCCCGCGCGGTACGGGGCCAGCGCCTGCTGATCCACCTGCATCATCACCGGCTGCATCAAAAACCACGTCATCATCAGTCCCAGTCCCATCAGCACCTGGTTCGACGGTGCGGTCTGCGTCCCCAGCGCCTGGCGCAGGAAGTGGAAGACCACCAGCAGCCGCACCATCGGGGTCATCGACAGCAGCAATGCAGGAAGCAGAGTCAGCAGGGTCAGCCCGATCACAATCGACCAGGGAACGCTCTGGCCGCCAGTCAACTGGCTTGCAATACTGTTCAGCCCAAGGTCGTCCGCCTTAGCCTTGGCCGCTGGAACAGCCGATGGCGTCCTCTTCGCTCCCGCACCCGAAGTCTGCTTCCCCACGGGAGTCTTCCCCTTCTGTGCTGGTTGGACCTTCTGTGCTGGTTGGACCGTCTGCGCTGCCTTTACCGCGGCATGAGGCGAAGGCGTGACCCAGAACGACTGCGCCGCCACGCCCGAGCTGCCCCCGGAGCCGGAACCTGCCGGTTGCATCCACTCGCCCCGCGCCGGCCGCGGCAACGCGAGCATCGCCGTCATCGCGATGGCCGCCAACGCTCCGCTCCGCCGCAATCTCATCCGCGCAAGACACCTCAGCAACTGCATCGCGCTTCCTGTTCCGAATCTTGCATTGCGGCGTTTTCCCTGCCGGTGTCCGTCCCCTCGCTCATCGCAATGGACACATAGTCCGCAGCCAGCGGCTCTCTCATCTCCGCAATCGACTGCACGCTGTCGCCGCCGGCGCCCACCAGATACCGTTGCCCATCGCACACCACAAGCATCAACTGCCGCTTGCCGCCCAGTTGCAGCATCTCGACCAGTTCCATGCGCCGCTTCGCGCGCGCCTTCCCTATCCCTGAGAACCTCACCCGCAGGGGCGTTTGAAACCATGCCAGAAGCCACGACGCCAAACCGCTACCGGGCTCCCTCGCCCCTCCGCCCCGCGCATTCTCTCGCATCCCATCCATCGTCGACTCCTTCAACTCCACGGCGAGACGTCCAGCCGCATCCTCAGCCTTTGCTAAGCCAACCTCGTCAGCCGCAGCGCCATGCGCTCGCCCACAACCTCAAACTCGCCCCAGCTTAGCTGTAGCGCGCCCGCCTTCAACGGCACTTCTTCCGTGGCCGCCCATGCGCTCTCAATGGTCTGTCCGCACCGTAGGTTGAGCAGATCACTCACCTTGAATCCGCTCAACGGTATTGTCACCTCCAGAATTACCGGCAGACGCGAGATCATTGGCCACGCGGGATGTGCTTCCATCGCCTGTGTCCCGGACGCCAGCCCAATCGACGGTACGGCAAGCTGGCCGCCCAGCACGCCCGCGTTGTGTTCCCGAAACTCAGAAGCCGGCGCCATGATGTACTGAACCTCTGCACGAAGAGTGCCAAAGGATCCGCCGGAAAATTAGCGACCCTTCACCCAAGGGCCAGCTGCGCAGCCATCGAAGACACCGCAGCGATTGCAGACCCATTCACGCAGCCCGCAACTACCGCTCACGATCACCGCCATCCTTGCGGATTCTCTGGATCTAGTGAATCATGTTGATCGTCTCTTGCGTCACCGTATCGAAGGTTGTCACCGTCTTCGAGTTTGCCTCAAACGCGCGTTGCGCCACGATCAGGTTTGCGAACTCCGTCGAGATGTCCACGTTCGATTGCTCCAGCGTGTCGTCCTCGATCGACCCGCGCCCGCCCGCTCCCGGAGCGCCAACGCTGGCCGCGCCCGATGCCGCCGTCGTCTGGTAGTTGTTTTCTCCCTCTACGGTTAGGCCCTCCTCATTGGTCACTGAAGCAACCGCGATCTGACCGATTGTCTCTGTCTGTCCGTTGGAAAAACCTGCCGAGATCACGCCCGCCGAATCCACCGAGAAACTCTTGTACGAGCCGCTGGCAAAGCCGTCCTGCGTGCTGGCTGTCGCCGTCGATGTTCCCACCGTCTGTCCAATCTGCGGCGCGCCGGTCGAGTTGTACAGGTCCCAGTTGAACGTCATGTCGTTCGCTCCGTCCGACAGGGTCGGAAACGAGATTCCCTTCACATTCGCCGCCGGAGTCAGCAGTGCGCCGGATGAGTTGAACGTCAGCGTGCCTGTGTTGTTCACCGGTGTACCCGTCGCATCGCCCGCCGGCAACGAGATCGCGTAGCTCCAGGTGTTGTCCGCCGTCTTGGTGAAGTTTACCGTCGCCGCATGGCTGGTGCCCAGCGAGTCATACATCGTGATGGTGGTGGAGAACGTCCCGCCCACGGCCGTCGCGGCATCGAGGTTCGCCGTGATCCCGAAGTTCTCGGTCGCCTGCGCTGCCTGGGTCGCGTCCACCGGAATCTGTAACGTGGTCAGAGGAGTGTTTGTATTCACCACGCCATTGGCCGCGGCATATCCCATTACTCCGGCCCCGGTGGTCGTCTGTAGGTTGCCGCTCTGATCCAGCTGGAAGTCCCCGGAGCGCGTCAGTTGCTCCAGCCCACCCTGGTCCACTACAAAGAAGCCGCTGCCGTTCAGTGCCATGTCGGTTGAATTCGTCGTCGTCGACAGCGATCCCTGCGAGAAATCGGTGTTTGTCCCTGAGACCTGCGTTCCAAGCCCCACCTGCAGCGCGTCTCCCGAACCTGTGCTCCCGATGTTCTGGTAGAACAGGTCCGAAAAGCTCGTGGTCTGGCCCTTGAACGCCGTCGTGTTCAGGTTCGCCAGGTTGTTGCCAATCGTGTCTAGCGCAACCGAATTCGCCTCAAGCCCTGTAAGTGCAATTGAAAAAGATGGCATTGCCGTTCTCCTTGTAGTTACTCAAAAGTAGTTGCTTGAATCGTTGCCGGACCGCGTGGCTGGCAGATCGCCGCGGCACAGCGGCTGGACGCACATCTCCTCCGGCCGCCAGGAAGATGCCCGCTATGAGCCTGTCGTCGGAGACGCAGGCGTCACGCCCGCCGCCGTGTCCAGCGATGTGATGCCGGAGTTGATCCCGATCAGTTGCTGCAAACTGTTCACGTCCACCATCTGCGTAATGTACGCATTCGGGTCCGTCGGCTGGGTCGGGTCCTGGTTCTTCATCTCCGCCACCAGCAGCGTCAGAAAATCATTCGCCGTAATGGTCGAGCTGTCCGCGGCTGCCGCCGTCGCGGTTGTAGTCGCCGCCGCGCCGCTGCCCGTCGTCACCTTCGGCTTTGCCAGCGCACTCGCCACGCTGCTCGCTGAGCTCGACATCTGCGCCGCTCCCGTCACGATCTGCTGAATACTATTCATCGTTGTTCCTTTCCTTTCGAGCCTCTCTTCAATTTCGAACTCAAATCTCGAACCCTGTACCTCGACCTTCGAACCCCACCAAACCTATGCGCTTACGTTCAACCAGCTCCCGCTGCCGCCTTCCCAGTACCCCCCCCCCGTTGCAATCCAAGGCATGACTCCGGACAGGCCTCCAATCCAACCGCTGAAGCCGGATATACCGGCAGCCGATTCGTCCGTCGCAGAACTCACCCTGGCGGAGGCCGGACCGCTCCCATCTCCGTTCTCCAACGTCGAATTTCTTTGCGTTGCCCCAGCTCCATCCCGCGTCTCATGACGCCCCTGCGTGTCACCATCCTGCTGGCTTCCTCCCGGCGGCAAGCTCATCGAACTCGAGTTCTCCGCAATTCGATGTACCGCAATCTTGCTCACGGTCACCGCCTCCGACTCCAGATATCTCGCCATCTCCGGCACCGCCGCACGTAGCGCCTCGTGCGCCGACGCGCTGGCCGTCAGCGACGCATTCACAGCGCCGCCCGCACCTAGTTCCGCGCGAATCCTGAGCCAGCCATGTGTCCCGTCGAAGACCCCAACGTCCAACCGGCCAGGTCCGGCCGCCATCACCGGATGCCCCGCGCTCACGGCTCCCTCCGCGGACCCTGCCGCATCGGACCGCAGCGCCGCAGCCGCGGACGGCGCAGATGCATGGATCGAATTCATCGGTTGGACTGCAACGCCAGCCGTCCCGGTCGAGACCGGCTGCAACATAGTCGAAGCCTGTTGCAAACCATCCAGAGTCGCTCCTCTGACAGAATCACTCGCGCCCGACGCCGCAACCATTTGCACCTTTCCGGGTTTTGCCTCAGGCTCCAGAGATGTCGCCTCTGTCTCTTTCCCCACCGTCGCCTCTCTTCGTGCCGTCGCGACTTTTCCAGCCACAGAAGGCCAATCCCGCTTTATCCCTGGCGATGCAATCTTTTCCGTCGAGCAACTCTTCCCGGCCGCATCCTTTGCCTGCACGTCCTGCGAATCCGCATGACCGCCAGATGCAGTGGCAATCGGCATTGCAACCGTCTGCCCCACTCCCATCTGCGTCATCAACTCCGGCGTCGCAAAGACCGTAGCCTCATTACCGAGAGTCGGCGCAGGTCCTTCATTCGCCCCGTGAATTGACCTCGCAACTGCGTTCTTCTCTTTCGTCCCAATCATCGAAGTCAACTCCCACTTCATCCCCGGCAAAGCCGCCTTCGACGACACGGACAGACCATCGGGCGCGACCGGGAGACTCCCTTCCCTCTTGACCTCCGGCCCCGCTTCCACTCCGGCCTCGCTGTCCGCTGCGGTCTTTGGCGCAAGCTTCAACACGTCACTTTCCTTCACCTTGCTCAGCGGCTCTTGTTCTGTGTCTCCGGCGGACTTTGACTCGACCGTCAATGCGGAACTCTCTTTGTCCCGCGGGACCGCTCCGGACGCAACCTCTCTGCCCGCCATGCTTCGCCGCATTGCGTCCGTCACGTTTGCATTCGCCGCGTTTGCACTCGTGGCGAGTGCATTCGCAGCGCGCGAATTCATCTCCCTCTGCCACGACAGACCGAAGCTCTCCGCTTGCAGCAATGGATGCGCCGCTCCGCTCACCTTCAGCGGCGGAGCATCCGATATAGCCTCCATGCTTCCAATGTGCGCTGCGTGCATATGGCCCTGCCTCTCGACACAGAGTACAAAGCACTTTAGCAGCCAAAGTTTTTGCCCTGAAACCGTCTCCGATAAGGAATGCCTCATAAACCACCTGGCGATCCCGTTACAGGCGAGCCCGAACTTCCGGGCACAGACGCCGTACTCCCCCGGGAAAACAGTCGCATAGACCTACTCCAGTCGCGGCCCAACAATCTTGCGCAGACTACCGCGCCGTCCTCATTCGCCTGCTCAGAAACCAATCGTCGGACGAGGCCTGCACCCTGCGTCCTTCCTCGATCTCCTCCACCTGCTGAGCGTTCTCGACCAGTTGTTTCACCTGTTCGTGCTCGCGCCGGCTTTCGAGGAACATCTCCATCGCCTGCGGCACCTCGGCCGCCCGCGTCTCCAGCAGAACTCCCAGCCATCCCCGGTTCCATCCCGCCACCTCGGTCTGAGCATCCGCCATCAGCCATTCGCCGCGATCGCCGGAGGTCAACGCTCTGCGCGCCGCCAGCCTCGCATCGGCCAGGGTCGTCTCCTGCCTGGCCAACGCCGCCTCAACCTCTGCCACGGAAGCCAGCGCCTGCGCCAGGACTCTGCGACCCAGGTCCTCGTTCAGTCGCCGGACCGCAAGCAGTTGGTCGAGCCGCCTCGCCTTGCCCCTCACGCGCCTATCTCCAACGTCTGCAAGCGCGCAATGCACTCAGCCATGCCCACCCGCTCCCCGGAGTTCTGCTCCAGAAACTCGCGCAGCACAGACCTTGCAGCCAGCGCCTGATCCAGCTCCGCGTCGGCGCCGGCCTTGTACGCCCCGATGCGCACCAGGTCTTCGCTCCGCGCATACGCCGCCAGACGTCGCCTCACCAACCCCGCTTTCCTGAGATGCTCCGCGCTGGTCACCGCCGGCATCAGCCTGCTGATCGAATCCAGAATGTTCACTGCCGGGTACCAACCCTCCGCCGCCATCGCCCGCGACAGCACCACATGCCCGTCCAGCAAGGAGCGCACTGCATCCACCAGCGGGTCCTGCTGATCGTCGCCCTCCATCAGCACCGTATAGAACGCCGTAATACTGCCGTCCTTGAAGTTCCCAGCACGTTCCACCAGTCGCGCCAGCCGCGAGAACACAGACGGTGTATAGCCCTTGCTCGCCGGTGGCTCACCGGCCGCCAGTCCAACCTCGCGCGCAGCCATGGCGTATCGAGTCAGCGAGTCCAGCACCAGCAGCACATGCCTGCCGCGCGACGCATAGAACTCCGCCACCGATGTGGCCGCCAACGCCGCCCGCATCCGCAACAGTGGAGTCTGATCCGACGTCGACACCAACACCACCGAGCGCTTCCTTCCCTCTTCGCCCAGCGCGTCCTCCAAAAATTCCCTCACCTCACGTCCGCGCTCGCCCACCAGCCCAACCACCGTTAGGTCTGCCGCCGTGTTTCGCGTCATCATGCCGATCAACGTGCTCTTTCCCACCCCCGACCCGCCAAAGATACCAACCCTCTGCCCGCGTCCCACCGTCAACACCGCATCCAGAACGCGCACGCCCGTCGATAGCGGCTCCCGGATCGGCTCCCGCTCCATAGCCTGCGGCACAACCCCGTCCAGAGGCCAAGTTTCGCCGGTCCGCAGCGGGGCCAGCCCATCCAACGGTCGCCCCAGCGCATCCAGAACGCGGCCCGTCATCTGCTCACTCAACCCCATCTGCGGAACCACTCCCAGTGCCGCCAGCGCGTCGCCGTAGCGAATCCCCTGGGTCGCGTCCAGCGGCATAGCCAGCACGTGCGGCCCGCGAAACCCGATCACCTCCACCTCGTGCCGTCCACCCTCCGCATCCACAATCTCGCAGCACTCGCCCACCGAACACAGCGGCCCCTCGGACTCAATCGTCTGTCCGTTCGCCTCCACCACGCGCCCATGCCATCGCCATGCAGGCCGCACCGCCAATCGCTCGAAGTAGGGCGCAAACGAGATCGTCTCCATTACTGCACCGGCCTGTGGTTCAGCAGATCGAAGAACCCCTTCTCGATCTCCTCTAGTTGCACGCTCACACCCAGCTCCACTGTACCCATCTTTGTATCGAGTACACACTCTCCCCGCTCCAGCCGCGCGTCCTCCATCACACGCGGCCGTTCCGACGGCTCCGTCGCTTGGAACATCCGCTTCCAGGCCTCGACATCCGCCGCCGCAACCCGCAGCACCACGCCGCTCCGGTCCGCCATCTTTTCCAGCGCCACTCGCACTACGCCCGTCAGCAGCAGCGGATCGATCTGCGCCTCGCGGTGCAGCACCCGCTCCGCAATCCCCAGCGCCAGCTTCACTACCTCCTGCTCAACACCGGAAAAATACCGCTCGCGCGCCGCGCCAAACTCCTTCACTACGCCAATCAGGCGCTCCCGCTCCCGCACAACCGACGCCTGCATCTCCGCCTCCATCTCGGCGCGCGCTGCGCGGCGGCCTTTCCACTCCCCTTCCCGCATTCCCTCCAACTGCGCGACCTCGACCGCACTCCGATAGGTCCCATCCTTCCCCACACGATCGAATCCAGTCCCCGCAGCGCCATTCTCACTCGCATCCTTCGACGCATGATTTCCTGTCTGCCGTCCAGCCCCAGGCTCGCACGCCTGCTTCCTCGCCTTCGGCCCGAACTGCGACCTCATCGCCTCCACCTCTTCGCCTGCCAGCGAGAGAAACTCGAACGGCGCAACAATTTTCTCCGGAACATGAAACGCAGCCATCGCTTCAGAGTTGGGCGCAACGATCGGGATATATCTCTGTCGCCCGCCCGGTGCTCCGCCCGCTACTCCCCCCTGCGCCTCAGACGGCAAGTTCATCGTCAGCCTCGATCTTCAGCGTGATCTTTCCTTCCGATTCGAGCGTGCGCGCCAGGGTCAGCATCTCCTGCTGCGCGCGCGCCACCTCCTTGGTCCGCACCGGCCCCATCGTCTCCATGTCGTCCTTCAACATCTCCACCGCGCGCGTGCTCATCGCCTTGAACAGATGCGCCCTCAGGTTCTCCTTGGATCCCTTCAACGCCAGCGCCAGGACGCGCTTGTCCACAGCAGCCACCAGCTCGCGAACGCTCACCTCCGGCACGGTCAACAGGTCCTCGAAGGTGAACATCAGGTTGCGAATGCCGATTGCCAGCGTTGGCTCCTCCCGCTCGATCTCTTCGATAATCCCCTTGCTCGCCTCCTGATCCAGACGGTTCAACATGTCCGCCACCGCCTTGAATCCCGCATACGATCTCCGTCCGGTTGAGCCCAGCGCCTCCATCCTCCGTTGCAGGATCACCCCCACCTTCTGCGCCATCTCGGGCGAGAACTGCCGCATCTCCGCCAGCCGCCGCACCGTCTCCACGCGCAACTGTTTGTCCAGATGCATCAACAGTGTCGAGCCGCGCTTTGGGTCCATATGCGCCAGCACCAGCGCCACCGTCTGCGGATGCTCGTTCTCCAGAAACTTGCTTAACTGCTGCGGATCCATCTTCTGCACCATGGACAGGTCGCCGCGCGTTTGTTCCCGCATGTTCCGCGCCTCAACCAGCAATTCCGCGGACCGCGCCGGCCCAAACGCCTCTGCCAGCAGACGGCTTGCGTACTCCGGCCCTCCACGCACCATATACTGCTTCGTCTGCAGCAACCCATAAAACTCCGTCAGCACCTGTAGCAGTTGTTCCGGCGGCACATCGCCAAGCGCGGAAATCTCATTCGTCACCTGCTGTACGTCGGCCTTCGACAGGCTCTTGAACAATACCTTGGCCAGATCATCGCCCACAGCCAACATCAGAATTGCGGCCTTGTGCAGTCCCGACATTTCAGTCGATGCTCCCCCCGGTTGTTCCGGCTGCACCAGAGATGCCGGAAGCGTCTCTCTTGGCTGTGTGACCACTGCGTGCGTTGCCATCAGTCTCCCTCCTCCGTCGTCTCGCTGATCCACGATTCCAGAAGCCGCGTGCTCTGCGCAGGCTCCCTGCGAATCTGCACGGAGACGTGCTCATAGAGTCCCTGGGCATCTATCGCCCGCCCAGAGGCCAGCCCACCCGATGCACGTCCCGCTATCCCTCCCGCTTCAGCCCCGCCGTGTCCCGCGGACAAGGCCAGCGGCGGCGTCTGGCTCAGCGCCGTCATCATCTGACTCGTCATCGGCTTCAACACAAGCATCACCAGCAGCAGCCCCAGCACCAGGACACTCATTGTCTTCAGCAGGCCGGGCTGCGCATTCAGCAGCGAACTCGTCTCGTCCATCAACCGTTGCATGGGCGGCCCTTTGATCTCCGGCATGTTGGACGAGAAGCCCACGTTCTCAATCACCACCTGGTCCCCCCTCGTGGCGTCGAATCCAACCGCCGCTCTCGCCAGTTGTTCCAACTGCTGCATCTCTTCCGCACTGCGCGGCTTCCATACCGCGTGCTCCTGCTTGCCCGTCCCCTCGCTCGACATGCGATCGTTCACCACCACCGCAGCTGTCACGCGCCGTATCCGTCCCGGCCCCTGCTCCATGTGCGACTGATGACGCGACACCGCATAGCTCCCGCTCTCGTCCGTCGCCGTCTCCTCGCCACCCTGCAATCCGCTCTGCGGATAAACCGCCAGCCCCGCTTCTTTCTGCGTCGCTCCAGCCGTTCCCGCCGTCGCAGAATTCGCCGTTTGCATCAACGGTGGGACCACCGCGGCCGCCGCACTCCCAACCGTTGCACGTCCCGCCGCAACGCTGCCCACAGCAGCAGCAGCCGGCGTATTGCTCGCCGTTCCCGGCACACCCGACACGCGCGTCTTCTGCCCCACCGTCTGCTCGCTCTTATGCATCGTCAGCGTCGCCACCTGCGCCGGATCGTAGACATCGTCGGTCTTCTCCTCGCTGCTCTCGTCATAGCTCACATTCACCGTCGCGCGCACGTTGCCGCTTCCCGCCGTCGGCTCCAGCATGGCCACCAGCTTGTCCTCTAGCCCGCGCTCCGCATCGTCGGCAACCGCTCCCGGCCCGCGCGCATTCAGGTTCAGACGTCCGTCCGCATCCACCAGCGTCACATCCTCCGGGCTCAGGTTCTCGACCGCACCCGCCACCAGACCGCGGATTGCCTCCACCTGCTCCGGAGGCATCGTTGAGCGCTTCAGTTGCAACACCACCGAAGCCTTCGCCGACTTCGCCTCATCCCCAAACAACGAATCCTTGGGCAGCACAAGATGCACCCGCGCAGACCGCACTGCCGCGATGGTTCCGATCGTGTGCTCCAGTTCGCCCTCCATGGCCCGCTGATAGTTCACCTTCTCGTCGAACTCCGACCCCACCCAGTTCGGCTTGTCGAAGAGTTCAAATCCCATCCGCCCCGACTGCGGCATCCCCTTCGTCGCAACCTCCATCCTTGCCTTGTCCACCTGGTCCGCGCCCACCTCGATGCCACTTCCATCCTCCGTCATCTGGTATGGAATCCCCGCCGCCGTCAACTCCTGCGCCAGCTGCTGAGTGTCCTTCGCGTCCAGTCCTGAAAACAATACCCGCCAGTCCGTCCGTCCCGCATACCACATCATCACCGCGCACATCGCCGCCACCATCAGCAACGACGAGACCATCCATCTCCGCCGCCCAGGCGACATCGCCATGAATCGCCCGCGAACGTTGCCCGCCAGCGCCCCTGCGCGCTCCAGTGCGCTCCCTTGCGCAGCACCGCCGACGGTCGCAAGCCCGTTGCCCGATTGTCCCCCGTCAGCCATTCCGCCACTCCAGATTCACCGGCTCGTCCCGCGTTTCCATCTGCCTGTTTAGAACTGCATTGCCATCATCTGCTGGTACGCCCCAACCGCCTTGTTGCGGACCTGCAACGCAAGCTCGAACGCCATGTCCGCCTTCTCGGTGGCGATCATCGCATCGTGGATCTCCACGCCCTGCCCGCTCAACAGGCCCGTCACAGCCTGCGAAGCCTTCGCATCCAGCTCCGATGTCTGCTCCACCATCGACTGAAGGATCCCGCTAAATGGAGTCGCCGCATCCGCTCCTCCTGCGCCCGCCGCAGCCGATCCCGTCAGCGCCGAAGCCGCACCCGTAACCGCCGAACTGATCCCACTCACCGCATCAATCACGTCGCACCTCCAAGCTCTTTATCCTTCATCTGTCATTCCGCAACCTGAGCGAAGCCAAAGGGGGAAAATCTGCTTTTGTACTTCGCCCTTGCCTCACTTCAAAATCTCCAGCGAAGCCGTAACCATGCCCTTCTCCGCCTGCACCGCCGTCGCATTCAGTCCATACGACCGTGTCGCTCCCATCAGATCCACCATCTCGGTCAGCGGATTGATGTCGGGATACGCCACATAGCCATCCGGCCCCGCATCCGGGTGATTGGGATCGTACCGCTCCAGCGGTGCGCTCTCGTCCGTCATTACTCCAGCCACCGCAACGCCTCCGCGTGCTGCCGTCGATCCCATCCCCGAGGCCAATCCATCGCCCAACCCCAGACTCGATCCCGCCGTCCCCAGCAATGAGCTTCCAACCCCACCGTTCCCCAGCAATGACGCCGCAAACCCATCCCCGCCCGCCTCCTGAAACACCACATGCTGCCGCTTATACGGCCCACCGTCCGCGGTTCGCGTCGTCTCGGCGTTGGCCATATTCGCCGCCACCACCTCGGCCCGCACCCGCTCCGCCTGCAACGCCGAAGCGCTGATGTCCATCACCCCAAACAAATTCATCGCAAACCTCGCAACTTAAATCTCAAACCTCAAACCTTGAACCTTGAACCTGCCTACTTGCTGTCCGCGTGGATCGCATCCATCACCCTCGTATATTGGTTCCGCAGCAACGAAACTCCAGCGCGAAACTCCAACTGCGCCTTCGCCAACTGTATCCCCTCGCGGTCCATCGACACGTTATTGCCATCCGGCCGCGCCGTCAGCCCCTGCACATCCGAGGCCTTCACCGCCGTCTCGCTCGACGCACTCGTGCCCAACGCTCGCGAGAGCTCCTGCGCAAAGTCGAAGCCCTGGGTCTTGTACCCCGGAGTATCGACGTTCGCCATATTGGCCGCCGTCAACTTCATCTGGTCGCTGGCCAGATCCAGATACTTCTGCAGCGCGTCGCTGGTCGCCGTCGTCACCTGCATCGTCTGTGCCTCCAGCACGGATGAAAGCAGTCGCAGTGCCAAACAAGAGCGTCCCCCGCTAAGAGCGCTCTCACAATTTCCTCCGCCTCAAGTCAAACCACAGCACGCGCTCTCTCCCATCCGGCCCTCAGCCAGACTCGCCGTGTTGCTAAGGGCATGTGGTATGCCCCGTAGTGCGCCCTGCTAGAACTGGACACGGCATTTAGATAAGGTTGAGGCCCCACCGAGGAGTCATAGATTTCCGTATGCATCGGTCCAACTTACATCGTTGCCGGAAGCGGCGGCGTTGCTCCTTGTTGACACTGGTACGTATACTCGTCGGCGAGCCAAAGCAACCCTCCGGAGTCGCGCCATGAAAACCACTCTTACAACTCTTCTGTTCCTGTTTTTAGCGCCGGTGTTGCTGGCGCAGCGTCCGTGGCAGGAGATTACGGTGCTAACTGTGAGACAGGCAGCGGCGAATTTCAAGTCGCCGCCGCACGAGTATGGCGCGATCTCTCCCTTTACCGGTTGGGACGGCCCGGATCCCGTAGCACTCAAGCAGCGGATTACGGCTGATTTGGATCGCATGTCGGCGAATGGGATGTTTGTTTTCAACCTCGCATCGGGACACAAGTCTCCGGGCGAACCGCCGTACCTGTCGCCGGGACACATGGACGAGGTGAAGTTCATCGTCCAGGAGGCTGCGAAGCGGAACATGCGGTTCTGGATCCAGGATGAGTCAAACTATCCCAGCGGCTTCGCGGGCGGCTACATCACGGAGCGTTACCCGCAGCTTGGCATGCAGGTGATGACCGCTGACATCTCGGTGCATGTGGTGACCGGCCAGGTACTCGAGATGCCTGTGCCTCCGGACACGTTGGCGATCTGGGCGGTGCAGGGGAACCAGACGGTGGTCCCGATTCCGATTCCGGCGGACATGCAGTTGAAGTACCAGGCACCGATCAGTTGTCAGGTGAGGTTCCTGCGGCACATCTACCTCAGCTCGCCAACGCGCAACGACAATCGTGCCGACGGGACTCGTGCGAAGAACGCAACCTACTCGCTGATCGATTACCTGGACTCAAAGGCAACCGACGCGTTCCTGCATATCACTCATGAGACCTACTACGGCGCGGTAGGAGACCAGTTCGGCAAGATCGTGATGGGTTTCTTTGGCGATGAGCCCGACTACAGCGAGAACAACACTACTGGCAGCACCATCATTCCAGGCAGCAACGGTCTTCCCTGGACGCCTATGCTGCTGGAGCAGTTCAAGGCGCAGAAGGGGTATGATCTGACGCCATTTCTTCCGGCGTGGTTCGACGGCCAGCCAACCGAGCAGTCGAATTTAGCCAGGGCCGATTACTACGACGTGTGGAGCGGCATCTTTCGCAATTCCTTCTTCGGCGAGCAGGCCAACTGGGCGAAGGCGCACAACGTGGAGTATCTGGTCCACCTGAACCACGAAGAGGCCATGCTCTCGCTGGAGAACAGCGAGGGTGACTATTTCCGCGACGAGCGGTATGTAGGGGTTCCGGGAATCGACAACCTGAACCAGCTCATTCCCAGCGCGGTGCACCGCTTCGACGCGACCTGGAGCACCAACAACAACTTCCCCAAGCTGGCCAGCTCGGCGGCGCATCTTTTCGGCAGGCCGCAGGTTTGGGCGGAAGAGGGCGGCGGATCGGGCGTCGACGGCAAGTACCAGATGAACTTTCAGCTGGTGCGCGGGGTCGACGCGCTGCAGATTCGCGCCAACGGGCTGCGCGCCGGTGGTTCTGGCGGTGGCCAGGCATCTGGCAATCCCCCTCCAGATACGGCTCAGACCCTTTGGTACGCTAACCGCGCCAGCTATCTGATGGCCATTGGCCGCCCTGCGGCACAGGTTGGGCTGTACCATCCCGGCAACACCATCTGGCTCGGCGGCGATGCCGCGACCGAGGCCGACCGCAGCACAACCAAGCTCGGCTGGCAACTCTTCGAGCACCAGATTGACTGGGACTACTTCGACGAGCAGTCGCTCAGTTCGGTCGCGACGATCGAGAACGGCGGCTTCAAGAACCTCAGCGGGCAGACCTACAGAGCCATCGTCCTGCCGTCGATGACCGTCATCACCCGCACGGGCCTCGCGCGCTTGCAGGAGTTTGCCAAGGCGGGCGGCAAGGTGATCTTCGTGGGCAAGACGCCTACGCTGGTTCTGGACAAGACGTTCATGGACGCAAAGGAGAAGCCGGACCTGAGCTTCGCCACGCTGATCGAGTCTTCGGGCGACATTACGCCAGCCGTGATCGCGGCGCTGCCCAGGCCGGATGTAAAGCTGGATTCCGCATTTCTTCGCCTGACCTACACCCATCGAAAGTTCGCCGACGGCGACATGTACTTCTTCTACAATGAGAGCGACAAGCCGGAGACGCGCACGGCAACCCTCCAGGGACACGGCCAGGCGCAGAATTGGGACATGGCAACAGGTGAGATTCATCCCATGACCGCAGCGAAGGCCGAGGAAGATTCGGTACAGATTCCTCTGGTGCTCGGGCCTTATGAGGCTAAGGTGATCGTGGTTGGCCCGCAGCCCGCTGGAGTCGCCGCCGCCGAACCGTCTTTCGTGTCCGGGAAAACACTGGCGGATTTTAACGGAGACTGGAAGCTGGATCTGAAGGGCAAGCAGTTGACCACACCCATCAAGTCGTGGGAGGAACTGGGCGTAACGTCCTTCTCTGGCCCGGCAACCTACAGCCTGCAATTCACCGCGCCCGCCAAGCCCACCGGCAAGCATGTTTATCTGGAGATCGGCGATGTGCATGACTACGCGAACATCACGCTCAACGGTAAAGAGGTAGGCGCGCGGTCGTTCCAGCCCTATCGCTGGGATGTGACCAGTGATTTGAAGCAGGGTAAAAACGACCTTGAGATCGAGGTGTATGGGACAGCCAGCCAGGGCCGGGGAGCTGGCGCGCCGCCTGCATCTACTCCACCTGCTGCTGCATCTGCACCTGGTTCGGCACCGCTGCCTGCTAACGGAGGGATGGAGCCCGCTGCGGGGGCCAGGCGACGGTCACAGGCCGGTGCAGCATCGGGAGCGGCTGTGCCGGGGGCAGCCCCAGCCGTGGCACCAACTGCTGGAAGCGGAGCAGGCCGTGGCACCCCCTCAGCACCCACTACTTCGGGCCTGTTGAGCCCCGTCCGGTTGGTGGCCTACTGATTCCATTCTGAACCATCGTGGTTGCAAGCGTAGTGCGGTTGCAAGTTTACTTAGGAGATCGATCCGGGTCGCGGTCACCACAAATGAGAGGCGTGGGAAGCCCTGAAGCTGAGTACGGAGTTAACCGCATTCGGTTTTTGTACTCTACTCATGTTCCCGAGCGCTTTCGCCTCTCGGAGAGTCAATATAGGAAAGTCATGAGGTTTCAAAAATGAAACGCACATTCACACGCCGGGATTTCACAAAGATGACGGCGGCTGCCGCGGCTGCGGCAGGGCTTACATGGGCACACACCGCCGCACTGCTGGCCCAGAATACGCCTCCACAGGTGGAAGAACCCGGCGCGGTCGCCGCCTACGCGCCTGCGAAGGCGGCATCCAATGCTCCGGGCGATCAATGGTCGGGGAAGGACTCGCCGGAGCTGGTTGCCGCCGCGCTGGCGAATTTGCCCGCTCTGCCGGTCGGGCCGTTCCAGCCCACATGGGAGTCCATCCAGCAGAACTACAAGGACCCCGACTGGTTCCGCGACGCCAAGTTCGGAATCATGATGCACTGGGGCATCTACTCCGTGCCCGCCCACGCCAGCGAGTGGTATGTCCGCTACATGTATGGCGGCAATAAGGACGTCATGCAGTGGCACACCGAGCACTACGGGCCGCCCACCAAGTTCGGCTACAAGGACTTTCTGCCGATGTACACCGCGGCCAAGTGGGATCCGGACGCGTGGGCGCAGCTCTTCAAGAAGGCCGGCGCCAAATACGTCCTTGCGCCGGGAGAGCATCACGACGGCTTCTCCAACTGGGACAGCGCCATTAATCCGTATAACTCCGTGAACTATGGGCCGCACCGCGACCTGGACGGCGACCTCATCAAAGCGGTGCGAAAGATCGGACTCAAGACCGGAATCTCCGATCACTCCTTCTTCCACTTCGTCTTTATTCCCGCACTTCCTGGCAGCGATGAATACGACCCAAAGTGGGCCGCCTTCTACAACGTCGCCGACAAGAGCAATGCGGCGCGTATCAAGTTCATGCACGACTGGGTTGCCAAGCGCATCGAGACCATCGACAAGTACCAGCCCGACATGCTGTGGTTCGACATGAACACCGACCACAACACGGACCCGCTGAAGACGCAGGTTTCCGCCTACTACTTCAACCGCGCGCGGCAATGGGGCAAGCAGGTGGGCATTAGCGCCAAGGGAGCCGCGTGGGTCACCGGCCAGATCATGGACTACGAACGCGAGGGCCGCGCGCCCATGGAACTGGTCGATTGGATCTGGCAGCCAGACGATCCCATCACAGACAAGTTCGGCTATGTTACAGAGCAAAAACCGTACAAGCCCGACCAGTTCGTCTGGAAGATCGTCGAAAACAGCAGCAAGAACGGCAATCTGCTGCTGAACATCTCCCCACGCGCCGATGGCACCATTCCCCAGGAGCAACAGGACGTGCTGCTGGCAATCGGTAAGTGGCTCGAAGTGAATGGGGAGGCGATCTACTCGACTCGCCCGTGGACAAAGTATGGAGAGGGCCCTGTCGCCGACGCAGCAGCCGCTGCAATGGTCAAGATTCGCGCCGCAGGCAACTTTGCAGGCCGCACAAACGGGCAGAACCTGGGCGGTGCCGGAGTCAGCGGCGGCGGAATCTCGCGCAACGGATATACGCCCGCGGACATCCGCTTCACCACCCATGGCAACACGCTCTACGCGACGGTGATGAGCTGGCCGGGCGACGCGCCCGTAACTATCGCATCGCTGGCCAAGGGCGCGCCGGTGCAGGGTAACGTCAAAAAGGTCGAGTTGCTCGGCCATGCCGGGCCGCTTAAATTTACGCAGGACGCCGATGGGCTAAAGGTGATATTCCCAACGGAAAAGCCCTGCGACTTTGTTTATGCGCTGAAGATCACCGGACTCAAGCTGACGTAGTCAACCGATTGGAGAAACCCGCCATGAAACCCCCATTCACACGCCGCAAATTTCTTGAAACATCCGCACTAGCCGCAGCCGCCGGTGTGAGCGCGCCCTTGTGGCAATCGCGCGCCCGCGCTCAGGCTGCATCGACGGCTTCCGCCGCGCCCCTCCCGGCGATCGCTCGCGGCTCGTTCCAGGGCACCCGCGAATCCCTCAATGCATATCACATGCCGGATTGGTTTGCCGACGCCAAGTTCGGCATGTGGAACCACTGGGGACCGCAGTCCGCGGCAGAGTACGGCGATTGGTATGCGCGGCGAATGTACGTCCAGGGAGAGCCGCAGTACCAGCACCACCTGGAACACTACGGCCACCCCTCGAAGACAGGTTTTGTGGACGTCATCAAGTCCTGGAAGGCCGACAAGTTCGACGCGGACTACTTGATGAGCCTGTATCAAAAGGCCGGAGCGAAGTATTACGTCGCCATGGGTTGCCATCACGACAACTTCGACATGTGGAACTCGAAGTTTCAGCCCCGTTGGAACGCTGCCAACAGCGGCCCGAAGAAGGACATCCTCGGCAGCTTCGGAAAGGCGGCCCGGCTGCATGGCATGCGATTCGGCGTCAGCGAGCACCTCTCCAACAGCTTCTGCTGGTTTGGCACGGCGCACGGCAGCGACAAAACCGGCCCGCTGGCCGGCGTTCCCTACGACGGCATCGATCCGCAGTACGCCGATCTCTACCACGACTACAGCCAGATGCCGAAGGACTTCGTCGACAAGGTGGTGAATGCGCCCGCCAAGGGAGCGATCGCGATGAGCCGTGAAGGTCCCGATTCGTGGCGCATCAACTACTTCAACCGCATCATGGACGTGGTCACCCAGTACGATCCCGATCTGCTGTATACCGACGGCGGCATTCCATTCGGCGATGACGGACTCGCGATCGTCGCGCACCTCTACAACACCAGCGCCGCCCGGCACGGCGGCAAAGTCGAGGCGATCTACACCAGCAAGAGCCGGCCCGACGCTGAATCCGGCATGTGCCTGCTGGACGTGGAGCGCGGCGTGGTGGACGGCATCTGGCCGCGCGCGTGGCAGACGGACACATGCATCGGCAACTGGCACTACGACACGCGCGCGCGATATAAAACCCCCAAGCGTGTCATTGACATGCTTGTGGACATCGTGAGCCGCAACGGCAATCTGCTGCTCAACTTCCCGCTGCCCAACAGCGGCATGCCCGACGACAAGGAGCTGTCCATCCTGGAGAGCATCACCGCATGGATGGCGGTGAACAGTGAAGGAATCTACGCCACAAGGCCATACAAGATCTTCGGCGCGGGGCCAGGCGCGGAGTTCAAGCCGCCGGCCGGCGCGCAGTTCAACGAGAACACCCGCCAGGACCTCACCGCCGAGGACGTTCGCTACACCGTCAAGGGCAAGACGCTCTACGCGTTCGTGATGGGCTGGCCGGGCAAGGAAGCGGTGATCCCATCGCTGGCAACCAGCGCCACGCAGGGCGTTGGCAAGATCCAGAACGTGGAACTCCTGGGTGCGGGCAAGATGAAGTTCACCCAGGATGAAACCGCATTAACGGTACAGCTCCCGGAAAAGCAACCCAGTGAACATGCCATCGCGTTCAAGATCATGGGCGCATGAGGCAGAACCACTCAAACCGTAACAACGCCGGCAACGGCCAGACAAGAACTGTCAACCATCGATGCGAAAGAGATCGCCATGAAAGCTAACTTCACACGCCGCCAATTCGCCAAGCTCACTGCCGCAGCCGCAGCCATCGCAGGTCTTCCACGCGCCTTTGCACAGAGCGCTCCGCCGCCGCACCAGATTGCGCCCGGGCCGTTCAAGCCGACCTGGGAATCGCTCGTGGCCAACTACAAGACGCCCGACTGGTTCCGTGACGCCAAGTTCGGCATGTGGGCGCATTGGACCGCGCAGTGCGTGCCCGAGCAGGGCGACTGGTATGCCCGCCGCATGTACATCCAGGGCGAGAAGGACTACGACTACCACGTCAAGAACTACGGCCATCCGTCGAAGGTCGGCTTCATGGAGATCGACCATCTGTGGAAGGCGGAGAAGTGGGACCCAGCGCGGCTGATCGGCCTCTACAAGCGCGCGGGCGCGAAGTACTTCTTCGCAATGGCAACGCATCACGACAACCTCGACATGTACGACTCGGCGCATCACGACTGGAACACTGTCAAGGTCGGCCCGCAGAAGGACCTTGTCGCCATGTGGGCGAAGGTCGTGCGCGAGAACGGACTGCGCTTTGGCGTCACCAACCACAACTCCTGGGCCGCGCGCTGGCTGCAACCTGCCTACGGTTACGACGGCGAAGGTCCGCTGGAGGGCGTGCGCTACGACGCGTACACGCTGACCAAAGCCGACGGCAAGGGCAAGTGGTGGGAGGGCCTGGACCCGCAGGACCTGTACACCGGCAACAGTGTGCGCATGCCCAATGGCATTCACGGCATCGCTGCCGTCAAGGCCTGGTACAACGAGTACACCAGCCTGGGCAAGAGCAACCCGATGCCGTCGGAGGCGTTCTGCGAGGACTGGTATCTGCGCTGCAAGGACCTGGTGGATAAGTACCAGCCGGACGTACTCTACTTCGACACCAACGAATTGCCGCTGGGCCAGCCGGGGCTGGATGTGGTGGCGCACTACTACAACCTCAGCGCCGCTCACAACGGCGGCAAGGCGGACGTGGTCGTCAACGGCAAGCATATTCTGCCGGAGCACGTCGGCGCGTTCGTCGAGGACATTGAGCGCAGCACCGCCAATGCCATCCGCCCCGAACCATGGCAGACCGACACCTGCATCGGCGATTGGCACTATAGCCGCGCAGTTTATGAGGAGAATCGTTACCAGACCGTCCCCCGCATCGTATCCATGCTCACCGACATCGTGAGCAAGAACGGCAATCTGATGCTCAACATTCCGTTGCGCGGCGACGGCTCCATCGATGAGAAAGAGGAAGCATTCATCTCCGGATTCACCGCATGGATGGACGTGAACTCCGAGGGCATCTTTGCAACGCGGCCCTGGAAGATCTACGGCGAAGGTCCGTCTACCACCGCACCTCCGCCGCGCGCCTATGGGCCGCCGGGGCCACCCTACACCGCGGAGGACATCCGATTCACCACCAAGGGCGACGCGCTCTACGCGTTTGTCGGCGCATGGCCTGATTCGCGCGTGGCGAAGATCAAGAGCCTGGCTGCCGGGTCGCCACAGTCAGGAGGCGCGAAGGTCACCAACATTTCGCTGCTTGGCTATGACGGCAAGCTCTCCTGGACACAGGATGCGCAGGGCCTGACGGTGCATCTGCCGGAGAAGGCGCCGAGCCAGTACGCTGTAACCCTGAAGATCCACGGACTGCCGACCGCCTGACCGGGAAGCTGTACCGGACAAGACGCAAGGTTGCCCCCCTCCCCTGAATAGCGTAAAGTATTCAAAGAATGGAAGTTAAGCACGCGCTAAGCGCGCGAGACGTATGAAAGGCGAAGAGGCAGTGGTAAGTGGTAAGTAAAGGCGAAGACGCGGGCGGTTTCGGTTGCGACGGACATGCGGGTACTCCCTTTGTGTGCGAAAAAATACTAAAGTCTTCAAAAAAGGCATGTTAAGTCTGGACTTCTCTGGACTAGGTCTAGACTAAGTCTGGACTTTCTGGTCAAAGCATTGATTCCATTGGATTAATTTTGTAAAGTCTCTGGAATCAATGCATTGATCACTCCCTGCTGGCTAAAATGCGAAGGCCCGGCGATTGAGCCGGGTCTGTTTGGTTTTGCTTACTGATTTAATTATACGCGGTGGAGCATAACTACTATGCCAACTATTTTTATGGGGGAAGTGGTTGATATGGTGTTGGTTAGAAGAAATTTGGGGGTTCGAGGGGCTTGACAAGGGGATTTGCTGGGGATTTTGCGGATGGGACGGCGATTTTTCCGGTTCGAGCTATGGGCTATGAGCTGTGTGGTATGAGGATGAAGCGGTCGGCGGCCGGCAAGAGCAAGGGCGGGGATTTTGTGGGAGAAAGGGTGGGCGGTTGAGGCGGGCGCGAGCGGTATCGGGTTCCTTCGACTGCGTTTGGCGCAAAGAACGCGCCAAACTTCGCTCAGGATGACAGCGGAAAACAAACAACGGCAAGAACAGGCAACGGCAAGAGCAAAGGCCAATACGGGGATTCTGGCTTCGCCAGAATGACGACTCGTGGGGAATGACGGCGCGCGTGGGCTGCGCCAGAATGACGGATGAAGTCATCCACGGCAATTGATCGGTATTCAGCAGCAACCTGCCGGCGGCGCCAATTCCCCAAGTATTCGCTCAACCGCCTCGTTTGCAGCCTTCTCGATCACAGAAGATAGCTCCAGCGAGATGGGCTGCTGCGGGTTGATCGAGATGGCGTAAAGGGTTACCTCGCGGCCACCGTCGAGCATGTAGAAGAGGTCGAGCAGATCTTTGATGCCGACGTCGTGGGCGGTGAGCGTGGGCGGATAGTCGCGCGAGAAGCGTGGTACGGTGCGGGTGACGGTGCCGATGGGATTGCCGTCGGCTGCGGCGTCGATCATCACGATGCGATCCGCGTTCTGCATCGGCTCAAGCAGCACAAATCCACCGGTGCCGCCGTCGAGACACTCGACGTTGGGCGGAAGCGCGTGCGTCTCCAGGGCGTGGACGACGTGGACGCCTACGCCCTCATCGGACATGAGGA
>Ga0187847_10000887_pt1 | contig 29403 bp, 24 predicted proteins | sample June2016WEW_4_10_FD_132458 | JGI IMG/M metagenome (GOLD analysis project Ga0187847, IMG submission 132458) | Peatland microbial communities from SPRUCE experiment site at the Marcell Experimental Forest, Minnesota, USA - June2016WEW_4_10 | ecosystem: Environmental > Terrestrial > Soil >...
CAACTTCATGAGTGGTATTCCGAAGGACTTGCTGGAGGCAGCTCGCATGGAGGGCGCGGGTGAGTGGAAGGTCTTCTATCGCATCGTGCTGCCGCTCGCCCTACCGGCCCTGGCGTCGCTCGCGATTTTCCAGTTCATCTGGGTGTGGAACGACCTGCTCGTGGCTCTCGTCTTCTTGGGCGGCAACGCCCACACCCCGCTCACGGTCTTCCTCTACGACCAGAACCGCGAACTCCAAGCGAACTACTGGATCATTTCGACGGGCGCCATCGTTTCGGTGATCGTGCCGCTCATCGTGTTCTTCTCCTTTCAGCGATACTTTGTCCGAGGCGTCCTCGCGGGCGCCGTTAAATAGAAGGTTTTCATGGCAAGCGTAACTTTGAGGAATCTTTCCAAGCAGTATCCGGGCAACAGCGCGCCGTCTCTCGACATGCTCAACCTGGAGATCGCGGACGGCGAGTTCGTGTGCCTGGTCGGTCCATCGGGCTGTGGCAAGACCACGGCGCTACGCATGATCGCTGGACTCGAAGACGTCACGAGTGGCGAAATCGAAATTGGTGATCGCGTGGTGAACGAGCTTCCGTCGAGGGATCGAGACATCGCGCTGGTCTTTCAGAGCTACGCGCTCTACCCGCATTTGACGGTCGCCGACAACATGAGCTTCGGCCTGAAGTTGCGCAAGGTGCCCAAGGACGAGATCCAAGAAGCCGTGCAGAAAGCGGCCAAGATACTGGATTTGGAGCAACTGCTGGACCGTAAGCCGGCCCAACTTTCCGGTGGCCAACGTCAACGGGTGGCCCTGGGCCGCGCGCTGGTTCGCAATCCGGCCGTGTTCTTGATGGACGAACCCCTGTCGAACCTCGACGCGAAACTTCGCGTACAGACGCGAGCCGAAATCGCTCAGCTGCATCATCGGCTCCAGGCGACCATGTTGTACGTGACGCACGACCAGGTAGAGGCGATGACCATGGCCGACCGCATCGCGGTGATGAATCTCGGCGTTTTGGAGCAGTACGGGACACCCCGCGAGCTCTACAACTTCCCCAAGAACCAGTTCGTCGCCGGCTTCATTGGATCGCCGTCAATGAACTTCGTGTCAATGCAGGTCAATCGAGACGCTGAGCTCGTCTATCTCACGGGGATGAGCGCAGACTCGACTATCAAGGTCTCGCTGACCGATGAACAGTCGGACATTCTGCGCAACAGCGACGTGAGCGACGTCGTGGTCGGCGTTCGTCCGGAACACTTGGTGGAAGGGACACTGGACCAAGCCGGATTCAGCGCGGCGGTGAAGGTGGACGTGATCGAGTTCCTCGGGAACGACGAGCATATTCACGCCTCGAGCGATGGCACTGACCTTGTCGCGATCCTGAACGCCCATTCCAGCGTGGGACGGGGAGACGCGATCACGTTGAGCGCGCCGCATGACACCGTCCATCTGTTTCACCCGACGTCCGGTCTCCGGCTGAACTAGTTGGGCTAACGACCTCGCTCGAGCGCAACATCGGATGGTGGTGGCGAGGCCAGCAGACCCAAGTCGGGCGCCTGGTTCGAGCGCACCGACGCGGTTCCTTCACGGTCTCGGATCCCCCGTTATGACGGACCAACGACGTGATCGACGTCCCAGTTGTTTCGCATCGGAGCCGTTGCGCTCGTCGATGGATCTGATGAACACGTGCCGTCTACCGTTGGTTTGGTTCTGCGGCGTTGCAGAAAACTCAGGGGCGACGAGACGCCGTGGTCGCTGGCGTTCCTCAAGTGGCGGGCCATCTCCAGTTGCGGATCGCTCGAGTGGCGTTCGCGACGCCGTAGAGCCCTTGACCCGGTACCTCGGGTTCACGCCCATTGCGCGGTCCACTCCCCAGCGACCTGCCCCGTGACGATGTTCAGTCGATTCCAGAGGTTGATCGCGGCGATCGTCACGACGAGTGCCGCCAGTGCCGGTTCATCGAAGTACTTCGCCGCGTCGCTCCATACATCGTCAGGAACGGGGTTCGATCGGTCGCTGAGTCGGGTCGCGGCTTCGGTGAGGGCGAGGGCGGCGCGCTCCGCGTCGCTGAAGTATGGCGTATCCCTCCACGCCGCCAGGGTGAAGAGTCGCTCGTCACTGAGCCCGTTCTTCTTGGCGCCACGGGTGTGCATGTCGAGACAGACGCTGCATCCGTTGATCTGACTGGCCCTCAGAGCCACCAGTTCGCGAATTTCCTCGGACAGACCTTCAGCGTTGGACGCCGCCCCGAGCGCCTGGAGGGCGTCAAAGAGCCCCGGAATTGTTATGGCGGGGTTTTGAATTCGTGCTTCCATGGTTGTCTCCTTGTCACATCGACGTAGGTTGGGGTGTCACTACGTATGACACCTGAAATCGGGGGAATGTGACGCATGGACGATCAGGACTGGCTGGCTCGCCAATTTGAGGACCACCGGGCCCACCTGCGCGCCGTGGCCTACCGAATGCTCGGCTCGTACGCCGAAGCCGAAGATGCCGTCCAGGACGCCTGGCTCCGAGTCAGCCGGTCCGGGGTCGACGGAGTGGAAAATCTTGGCGGATGGTTGACGACGGTGGTGTCGAGGGTGTGCCTTAACTGCCTGCGGGCCCGTAACGCGAAGCGAGAAGACGTGCTCGACGACGCCGCGCCGCTGACGAACCGCGACTTCAGACCCGGTCCCGAGGATGAGGCCGTGCTCGCGGATTCGGTCGGCCTCGCCCTGTTGGTGGTGCTCGACACGCTCAGCCCCCCCGAACGGCTTGCGTTTGTGCTGCACGACATGTTCGGTGTGCCGTTCGACGAGCTCGCGGCCATTGTGGATCGTTCTCCTGAGGCCACTCGACAGCTGGCCAGTCGCGCGCGGCGCCGTGTCCAAGGTCAGCCGGTCAGGTCGAGCACGGAGCTCGCGGGGCAGAGAGCGATCGTCGACGCCTTCCTCGCCGCCTCGCGAAACGGGGACTTCGAATCTCTCCTGAAGGTCCTCGATCCGGAGATCATCTTTCGCATCGACCCGGTGCTCGTGACGCCCGGCGAGCCTACGGAGATCCGTGGTGCGCGAACCGTGGCCTCGAACGCGCTCGCGTTCGCGAGTCGAACACGTGTCGCTCGCGTGGCGCTCGTGAACGGGGAGGTGGGGATGATCCTGGCGCCGAGGGGAACGCTTCGTACGGCCGGTCTGTTTGTCTTCGATCTTGATCGGCGGGTGATCGTCGCCGTCGAACTGATCGCCGAGCCGCGAAGGCTTCGTGCCCTCGATGTTGCCGTCCTCGGCGACTGAGCCTCAGGTCGAACCGGGCCCTGACTGAATCGAGCACCCGTTCACCACGTCGTTGCGGACTCGGGCTCGCTACCCGATGATCTGGCTCCAGAGGATGGGCAGGGGTGAAGTCCAATGAGAGGCCTGTTCGAGTCAAGTGGCTCACGACATGCCCGGAGGGCGTCAGGATCGGATTGCGGCGGATCGTGAGGGTCCCTCGGGTGACACCCCATGGTCAACGGCCACTGGTCTTTGGTGAGAGAATTGCGGGCGTGCACGCCGTCGAACTCATCTTCGCGATTGGATGGGCGTTGTTCTGGCTCTATTGGCTGGTGGCAGCCTTCTCCATGAAAAGGGGCCACGTGACTTGGTCCCGTAATTTGCGCATCAGGGCGGTCTTGTTGATTGGTGTAATCGTCTTGTCTCGCGTGGGGGCGTTTCGAAACGGGGGAATCCACTCGGATCCGTGGCGCGCGGGCCTCGGGCTCCTGCTCTTCGGCCTGGGCTTGGCGTTCGCGATATGGGCCCGCGTCCACATTGGGCGCAACTGGGGCATGCCGATGTCACGAAAGGACGAACCGGAACTGGTGACCAGCGGCCCCTACCATCGGGTCCGCCACCCCATCTATTCGGGCATCTTGCTCGCGGGTGTCGGCACGGCGGTGGCGCTCAGTTGGCTGTGGCTCCTGGCTGTGGTCCTGACCGGAATCTATTTCGTCTACAGCGCCACGGTCGAGGAGCGCTACATGGGCGAACAGTTCCCCGATTCCTATCCGACGTACTGGCGCTCGACCAAGATGCTCGTGCCCTTCATCTTCTGAGTGCACGGCGTCTGACCCAACCAGCAACCACGGGGTCAGCCAGGGAGGTCATCAGACCGGTTTTTATGAGAATTGGCGGGCCGGTTACACTCACGGGGTCCCCCCAAGCGAAAGTGAGTACGTGCCCTACGTAGTTCAAGGTCAGTCGCTCAGCAAACGCTACGGTGGCGTGCTCGCGGTCGACGACCTCACCTTCGCCATCGAGGCGGGAACCATCACGGGCTTCCTCGGGCCCAACGGCGCGGGCAAATCTACGACGTTGAGGATGCTGCTCGGGCTCGCCAAGCCCACCAGCGGCCACGCCAAGGTCTTTGGAAGTCCCTACGACCAACTGGAAACGCCCGCGCTGCGCATCGGCGCCGTTCTCGAGGCGACCGATTTTCATCCCGGCCGATCAGGACGCGACCATCTTCGAACGCTCAGTCGGGCCGTCGGACTCCCCGACGCCAGGGTGGACGAAGTCCTCTCCCTCGTCGAGTTGCAGGATGCCTCGAGGCGCCGGGTGAAGGGGTATTCGCTCGGGATGCGCCAGCGCCTGGGCCTGGCCGCCGCGCTGCTCGGTAATCCGGACCTGCTGGTCCTGGACGAACCGGCCAACGGGCTGGATCCCGAAGGTGTGCGGTGGCTGCGCGACTTTCTTCGAGACTTTGCCTCCGGCGGGCGCACGGTGCTCATTTCGAGCCACGTCCTCGCCGAGGTCGCCCAGACGGTCGATCAAGTGCTGATCATCAATCACGGTCGGCTGGTCGCGGAATCCACGCTGGAAGAGTTGACCGCTCGCGTGGGTGCAGTCGTACGCGTGCAAAGTCCGGAGCTGGACCAACTGGCCGACGCGCTTCAGCGAGCAGGAATCGTCGCCACGAGGACCAATGACCACGCACTTCTGGCCCAGGGAACGACGAGAGAGCGTGTTGGCGACGTCGCCCATGCGGCGGGCCTCGCGATCTACGAACTCCTGACCGAAGGCTCGTCCTTGGAAGAGGTCTTCCTCGACTTGACGTCAGGGGAGGCACCATAGTGAATCAGTTGCGAGCCGAGCTCCTCAAGATTCGTTCGACGCGCACGACCATCGGCCTCCTGGTCGGACTCATCGCCCTGGCGCTGCTCTTTACGATCTTGACGTGCACGCTCACGCCGGTGTCCCAGTTGACCACCGAGCAGGATCAGATAAGCCTGCTGAGCTTCGGTAGCATCGCGGGCGTCTTCGCGGCTCTCGCAGGGATCATGCTGTTCACCAGTGAGTACCGATTCGGGACGATTCGCCCGACGTCGTTGTTCAACCCGAATCGAAATCGGCTCTTTACTTCGAAGATCACCGCGGGCGTCCTCTCCGGTCTGGTCTTTGGCGTCATCGGTGAGGGTCTGGTCTTTTCGATCGGCTTGATGATCTTGAAGATTCGAGGGATTCCCACCCTGATGACCGGGGCCAACATGACCGAATTGATCGTCGGCGCCATCATCGGGACCGCGCTTTGGGGCGCAATTGGCGTCGCCGTGGGGGCGATCGTCCCCAATCAAGTGGGTGCGGTGATCTCTCTGCTGGCGTGGGGCTTCGTCGTCGAGAACTTGGTCTTCGGGTTTCTGCCCAAGGTCGGGCGCTTCTTGCCCGTGCACGCGTCCGATTCGATGATGGGCCCCGTTGAAAACAAATTGCTGTCAGGTGTGGCGGGCACCGCCGCCGTCGTCGCGTGGGCCCTAGTTCTCGCCATCGCCGGCCTAGCCCTGCTGAAGAGGCGCGACGTCAGTTAGGTCGTGAAACCGACCGACGGTGACGGGCGAGGGTGACACCGGATTCGAGCTCGGATACCGTGACCGGGCCCACACCGTACTGGCGCATGATGCGTTGGCTCGAGCATGCGCTCCACGGCGAACCCGTGACGCGTGTGATCGGTCCCGGCGAACGGCCCCGGCTCTTTCAGATGCACCAACTAGTCAGGTGATCGTGGACCTTGCGGGTGGACAGTCTCGCCCCGGGCCAGCATCTCCACAAACTGTTCGATGCGTTTCGCTCGGGTCTCGCTCTTCTTGGCGCTTGCGATTCGATAGAGGATGGAGTACCTGTTCGCACTGGAGAGAGTGTGAAACGTCGCGCGAGCTCGGGGATTGGCGGCTAGGGCGTTGGCCAGGTCCTCTGGAACTGTCATGCTGGCCTGTCCGGCGTAGGCGGAATCCCATCGCCCATCGGCTTTTGCCCGGCGCACCTCGTCCTCCCCTGATCGATGCATTCGGCCCGAGGCGTTCAACCTTTCTGCGATGGTGACGTTGCGTTGAGACCAAGGGCTCCGAGCGCTTCTGGGCGTGAATCGCCTCCGGAAGGTTGCGCCGTCGCGACGCTCGAGCCGCCCATCGATCCAACCGAAGCAGATCGCCTCGTCGAGTGCGTCGACGTAGGAGAGGGCCGTTGGGTGTGTGGTGCCCTTCTTGGCCAGGACGAGCCACACTCCTTGTGACGTGGAATGGTTCCCCTTCAACCAGGTCCGCCACTTCGCAGCATCGGCGACCAACAGCTCTGGAAGCTCCACGACGTCACGGTACCCCAGCAGTCTTGTGTGAGGCAGGTTAGCCAGCGGCCAAGACGGTCCCGTGTGCCGGTGCACACATGGCGGGCGACCTCACAGCCGTCCGCAGTCAAATCCCTTCGGGTCGCCAGGGCATCGCACCGCGCGGCTTTGGGACAGACTCTGGCGATGGTCCCCAAGTGCGACGAATGCCGTTCAAGACTTGATAGTGAAGATCAACCCAAAATGCTTGGAGTTCTCTCCCTTTACGACCTCGAGGGTGAGTTCGTAGAAGCCCGTGCCCGCACTGGGGGGAACGTGAAGCAGCGACACTGGTTTCTCAGGCTTTTGATCTGAGACGTGCAGCGAGGGTGCAGAAAAAATCGTTCGCCCCACATCCTTTTGGGAACTCGCAAGCGCTTTCTTGGCGGCTGCGATGGATGGGAACGGACCGGAGGCGTTCGCCGAGAGAACGACCGTCACCGCGGCTGCTGCGCTGGAGCGCAGCGCGGTGCTGATCCAATCGACGTGGAGGGTCTCGCCAGGGTGGTAGTTGACGGTACCGAAGCCGCCGCTACAGCACGAGAAGCCATAGATCTCCTTCAGGCCCGACGCGGACCCTACCGACGGGGTGAAGATGCCTATTAGAGCGAGATTAGCCACGAGAACCGCGCTCAGCGTCATCACGCGGAAACCTCGCACACTTCGACGGGTCGTCCTGGGCATTGAGACCTCCTTGATGCAGAAGCGTAGACGAACGAAGTGGTCCGAATTGGAGCGGTCTAGATTCGCAAGATTGATGAAAATGAAGTGACAAAGTGAGGCCGGTGGAGTCCTTTTAGTCCTCAAGACGTCCGGTCATCTTCAGTTTCAGATCGCTGCGGTTCGCGTGCGGGTTCGCGTTTGTTTTCCAGTGTCAGGTGTCTCTCGATTGGGTTCCAAAAAGAAAAGAATCGAGAATTGATTGATGCTCCGAGCGGCAAGCGGCTCAAGTAGTGGAGTTGACGACCGAGATGCTAATCAACGCGTTGCCGTCATAGGGAGCGTTCAGACTGGCTGCGCCCTGTGGCCACGTTCGGACACCGAGCAAGTCGTACGTCGTAGAATTGAAGATGAGGGCTCCGGACCCTCCCGCAAAGGTCCATTCGACTCCTACCCCCATCCGTCCGATCGCGTCGGCCATGGCGGGCACGATAGTGAAACCCGGCGTTGCGGCCATGAGGTTGAATAGCGCCGCACGTTGTGCTGGCAACAGGTAGGCGGTCTCTAACAGGTACATCACACCCTTCGCGAGATCGTTCGCCGCGTCGCCGGGTGAGCTTGTGTCGGCGAATCCGGATGAGTCCACGAACCCGATTGTGTTCAGATACGCCAGCAGGGAACTGGGATTGGTCGGCATGGTCGGAAAGTAACCCACTTCAGGTAGACAGGATCCTGCTTGGGCCAATGTGCACGGGGTCAACGAATTACCGCCGGTTGCGGGAACCTCTCCTGCTATCCCCGAGATCCACTCGGTACGTCCCGGATTGGCACCGTTGACCGAGATCCACGTCTTGACCAGGGTGCCGTTCGGATCTTCGTTCACGGAGTACACGTACTGGTTGGGCTGGGGAATGATGGCGCTCTGATCGCTGGCGGTGGCCTTTGACAACACCGTCGTTGCGGCCCTCCTCAAGAACTGGGCGGCTGATGCTGAAGGAGTCTTGTTCAGCGTGCCCGGGAGTACCTGGAGTAATACCGCGGCGACCACCGCAGCGGCAACACTCGATATGGCGACAGTCCGGTAGCGGCGTCGACGTGGTGAACTCGTGGTCACGGATCTGGTCATCTCGGCCTGTATGGCGAGGAGTTCATCGAGCAAGCGGCCCTCGAATGATCCCCTGGCGTTTGATGCGGTGAGCGTATTCATGATTCCTCCGGTGGTGACGAGTTGCTTCGGGCAGGATTTGGTGTCATTGATTCGGTGTCGTCATTGAAAACGCGGCCGCGCAGGCGCTCCAAGCGCTTGCGCCCCGTGGCGGCGCTGATCCCTAGTGAGCGAGAAGCCTCGGCGACATTGGCGTCATTGGTGATCATCGAGTGGAGAAGCCGACGTTCGCCAGTCGGTGCACTACGCAACGCATGCTCGAGTTGCGAGACGGCTCGCTCAGCATCGATGAGTTCGGCGAGCCGATCGGAGTCATCTTGAGAAAGCAGTGCACTGCCCCGAATTCGAAGAAGTAGACCCTCGCGCTTGCCTTGTGACCGTCCTTGCCCCCGGGCCTCGTTGATGGCAATAGAGAAGAGCCATGCCCTCGGTGAGCCGAGGTCTGAATTGAACGTCCTGGCCGACATCAGTACCGCCAAGAAGGTGGCCGATACCGCGTCGGCCAGATCTTCCGGGGTCCGGCACCGACTCGCAAGGAGCCTCGTGACTTCTGCCAGGTGGCGACGGTAGAAGGCCTCTAATGCTGATGGGCTCGATTCTAAATTCTGAAGCAACTCGATATCGTCGGACTGCTCTGAGTAGCTCATACCTACTTCTAGTTCATTGGCGTGAAAAGCGTGACACGAAGACGCCCGGAGAAGCAGCCCTGTCGACCTGCCGGCAAGCCTAGATAGGAGATACTGTTCGCCGTCAAATCCCGCGGAAAACGCTGGCGTCGTGCTAGTGATACCGGCTGGCATCGCGATCATCGCATTGCTCTACCGAAACTTCTATGGCAGAGGGGCGTGCCGAAGTTGACGTCAACTTACGGGGACTGACCTCGGCGAGAGCGGGACTCACTGTGACTGTGAAGGCGGCGGAAACGACCGATTGGCGTCGTCGGGTGACGCGTCTCGCAAGTCGACATTACGGTTCGGAACATGTTTCGCGCCAGGTGTTCTGCTCGCAGTTTACGAAGTTTTCCTGCTCGTATTCGAAAGTACGACGACCGTTGGAACTCACGAACACTTAAACGAACAATTAAAAAATTTGGAGTAGTGGGCCGCCCGGGTCTCGATCCCGGCACCTTGGGATTAAAAGGCCACCGAATTCATTATTCTCTATTCATTAGATTCAGAGAACCCCACATTCATAGAGTTTTGCGTTCAGTGTGTTCAGTGCGTTCAGTGGCTATCGAGAAATGTTAGGGATGAAATTAGGGATTTTTTCTACCCGATTCTGGCGTCCGCGATTCAACAACGGCCAGAGCGTGACCAGGGGATTTATTTATCCGCCGCAGTAAGAAATCGCCTGGCGCAACATTACGCTCGATGAACTTCGAGCGATGCGTTCCCGATCCCGTGATGTTGGCGCCCTTAATGGCTGATCTCGACACGCCAATGGACGAGCACAGAATTAAAATAAGCTTTGTATCAATTGTCTTCGGCTCACACGACAAGAAGAGAACTCTTAAATATTGACCTTGTGCAACTGACGAACACCGATCACACTCGGTTCGTCACTTTCTGTTTTAGTCGTTCGTAGGGGGTCTGTCCACCGAGTCCTCCGTGGGGGCGATTGAAATTATAGAAGTCTTCCCATTCGCGGAGCTTCTCGTTGAAAAGTCCAGTGTCGTCAATCACGACTCCTTCGAGCTGGCGATAGAACTCCTCGTTGTCGATGCGATGACTTCTCTCGACCTTCCCGTTTAGTCGCGGCGTCGCCGGCTTGATGTAAACGTGGCCGATGCCCTTGTCGAGCACGTGGTAGTGGAAGGCGCCTCGGAACTCGGCCCCGTTATCAGTCTGGATCACCTCGACCTTGAAGGGCAGTCGCTCCAAGAAGTAGTCCAGGAACTGGATCGCGGTCTTCTGGTCGTTCTTTGGGTAGATGCGAAGGACCCGGATCCTCGTGCAGTCGTCGATGGCCGTGTATTGGTAGTGACGCTTCTTAAGGCCCGCAATGGGCTCAATGAACTTGACGTCGACCTGGACCCGGTGGCCCGGCAGGGGCTTCTCGTAGCGCTTCCAGCGCTTGGCGTGGCGCTGGTAGCGCTGGGAGGTGGGCAGGCGGCTCATGTCGAGCTTCTTCAATATCCGCCAGACTCCGGACGGGCTGATGTCGACGTCGTGGTAGCGCTTCAAGTACATCGAGATCTTCTGGGGCCCTTGGTGATAGTGCGTGCGCAGGTAGATGATCTTGCCCACGACCTCGCTTTGCGTGGCGTTGGGCGAGGTCAGTGGGCGGCGCGATCGCTCTCTCAGCCCCTCCTCGCCCTCTTCTTCGTAGCGACGCAGCCACCCGTAAAAGCACTGTCGGCTTATGCCGAAGTAGCGGCAGGTCGCCGACACATTTCCCGTCACTTCGTCCACGTGACGGATCACCGCTAATCGGTGATTCATCACGCGCTGCTGTTCCTTCTCGGTCATGGATTCCTCCTCTTGAGGAACCTAGAGTGTCACCGATGTCCGTCAGTTTTAGACTCTCGGTGGCGACTTGGTCGTCACCGGGATGTCCAAGCGGTTTGGTGGGGTACCCGCGCTCATCGACGTCTCGCTGACTATCGAATTGGGAAAGGTCCATGCGCTGATCGGCGAGAACGGCGCCGGCAAGTCGACGCTCGGCAAGATCATCTCCGGTGTCATTGGGCCCGACGAAGGTGACATGACCTTCGCCGGTCGACCACTCGTGCTTCGCTCGCCACGCGAAGCGCTGGCCCAGGGCATCATCGCCATCGCCCAGGACCCTTCCATCGTTCCCGGCCTTACGGTCGCGGAGAACGTCTACCTGGGTTCCGAGGTCGCCACTGCGGGTTTCGTTCGCCGACGTGAGGCGAGGCGCCGTTTCCGTGAGCTGGCCAATCGAGTTGGCTTCGACCTCTCTCCGGACGTGCGCGCCGGGAGCCTGTCCACCGCCGAGCGTCAGAAGGTGGAGATCATGCGCGCGCTGTCGCGCAACGCATCGATTGTCGTCATGGACGAGCCGTCGGCGGCCCTGTCGAGCAATGAGTCGGCGGCGTTGCACGAGATCATCCGCTCCCTGAGTCGCCGGGGTAGCGCTGTGGTGCTCATCTCGCACTTCCTGCCGGAAGTGTTGTCCCTGTCCGACACGATCACGACCCTGCGCGACGGTCGCCTCGTGAGGACGGTCGAGGCCGCCGGGGCAACGGAAGAGTCGCTCATCGAGGGAATGCTCGGACGCTCGCTGTCCTCGGCCTTCCCGGAAAAGGTACCCGTCGATTCGAACGTCCCCGTTCTGCTCGAAGTCGAGCACGTGAGCGCCCCCGGCGTGTCGGACTGTTCCTTCGTGCTTCGCCAAGGCGAGATCCTCGGGATCTCGGGACTGGTCGGCGCGGGCCGATCGGAGCTCGCCCGAGCCATCTTCCGCGACGCGAAGGTCTCGGCGGGCACCGTTCGCTTGGACGGCACCGAGCTCGCTGGGCGGCACCCCCACCGTTCGATCTACCGCGGCCTCGTCCTCATCCCCGAGTCGCGCAAGGACATGGGCCTGATGATGGGCCGCTCGGTGAAGGAGAACATCTCTCTGTCGCGCCTCGATCTCGTGAGCCGGCTCGGATGGATCGCCGGGATCCGCGAGCGTCGAGCGGTCACCCAACTGATGACGAAGACCAACGTCCGGGCCGCCAGCATGGCCATGCCCGCGATGATGCTCTCGGGGGGCAATCAGCAGAAACTCCTCTTCGCCCGCTCCATGATGTGCTCGCCCTCCGTGCTCATCGCCGACGAGCCGACGCGCGGCGTCGACGTCGGATCGAAACGAGCGATTTACGACCTGCTGGTGCAGATGGCCCGAGAGGGAATGGGGATCATCCTGATCTCATCGGAACTCGACGAGGTCCTCGGCTTGGCCCACCGCACCCTGGTCATGCGCCACGGACGCTTCACGGCCGAACTCACGGGTGAGGCGATGAATGAACAAGCCGTGCTCGCCGCCGCGTTCACCGATACCGGCGTCACCTGAGGAGACCTGATGACGAACCAGATCCCTGAACCGACCGACACCCTCGAGGACCTGGAGGACGCGCCCTGGCGACTGCGCACCGGCACCCTGTCGCTGCTCGGTTCGTGGCGTACCGCCGGCATCGCCATCCCCTTCCTCATCCTGTTCGTGGTCCTCTCGATCACGAGTGGGCCGTTCCTGCACACCACGAACCTGATCAACATCCTCGACCAGCAGGCCTCGACGCTCTGCATCGCCGCCGCGGGGACGCTGGTCCTCGTCGCCGGCGGGATCGACCTCTCGGTTGGGGCGACCTACGGGCTCGCCACCGTCGTGGCCGGTGAGATCGCCGCGCATCATTCGCCCGTGCTGGCTATCGTTGGCGCCATCGCCGTCGGTTTGTTGGTGGGACTGGTCAACGGTCTCATCGTGACCGTATTCAAGATCAACGCGCTGATCACCACGTTGGCGATGTCCTTCGTGGTCGGCGGGATCGCGTTGCGCGTCTCGAGCGGGAACCTCATCGTGCTCTCGGCCAGCTCGGGCTTCTACCGGTTCGCCAACGCGCAGTGGCTCACCGTCCCCAGCGCGGTGTGGATGACACTCGTCTTCGTCGTCGTGCTGGGGCTGCTGCTCTCGCGCACGACGTTCGGGCGCTACATGGTCGCCTCGGGAGGCAACGCCGAGGCGGCGCGACTGGCCGGCGTGCGGGTGAACCGCATTCGCGTCATTACCTTTGTCCTGAGCGGTGGTGCGGCCGGCCTCGGCGGGGTGATCGACATCTCGCGACTGCTGAGCGCCCAGGCGGCCAGTGGCGGCACCACCCTCGCCTTTACGGTGCTCGCGGGTATCGTCGTAGGTGGCACTTCGATCGCCGGCGGCGAAGGGTCGGTCTGGCGCACGGGTATCGGCGTGCTCTTCATCGCGCTCATCGGCAACGGCTTCAACCTGCTCGCTGTGAACCCGCTCTACCAGCAGATCGTCCTCGGGATCATTCTGCTCATCGCGGTGGGGCTGGACTCGTGGGCCCGCCAGCGACGCCGCTAGGGCCCGGGACAACTGAATGCAGTACTAGGAGGAACGATGGGAATTCATACCTACGGCAGTAACTCGGTCGACTGGGAGAGCCGCGTCGACATGCCGCGCCTGCGCGAGGACCGCCTGGCCAAGCTCCAGGGTGAACTCGAGCGCTCCGACCTCGGCGCGCTGCTCACGTTCGACTTCCACAACATCCGTTACATGACCGGTACCCACATCGGCACGTGGGCCATGGACAAGCTGATTCGCTTCGCGCTGCTGCCACGCGGGGGCAAGCCCATCGTGTGGGACTTCGGCTCGGCAGCCCGGCACCACCAGCTCTACAACCCGTGGTTGAGCGGCGTCCAGGTGCTGCCCGACGGGACCCAGGTGCCCTACGACGGCGCCCGCGCCGGCATCTCGACGCTACGCGGCGCGATCCCTCCCGGGGCGGATCGCGCTGGTTCGGTCGCGGAGAAGGTCAAGGAAGTGTTGCTCCAGTTCGGCCTGGAGAAGGAGGCGGTCGGCGTCGACGTCATCGAGATGCCCGTGCTGGCCGCCTTCGCCAAGGAGAGCATCACGCTGGTCGACGGCCAGCAGGTCTTCCTCGAGGCCCGCCGGATCAAGACCTCCGACGAGATCTCCCTGCTCACCTACGCGGCGTCGATGGTCGACGCGGCGTACGAGGACCTCTACTCGTTCTTGCGTCCGGGCGTCAAGGAGAACGAGTGCGTGGCGCTGGTGAACAAGACGCTCTACGACCTCGGATCCGAGCACGTCGAGGGCGTCAACGCCATCTCGGGCGAGCGCTGCTCGCCGCACCCCCACGTCTACAGCGACCGTCTCATCCGCCCCGGTGACCCGGCCTTCTTCGATATCCTGCACAGCTTCAACGGCTACCGGACCTGTTACTACCGCACCTTCGCCGTCGGCAGCGCCTCGGTCGCCCAGCGCGACGCCTACACCAGGTGCCGCGAATTGGTCGACACCGCCATCGCCATGGTCAAACCGGGCGCGTCGACGGCCGACATCGTCTCGATCTGGCCCCGGGCCGAGGACTTCGGATTCGAGAACGAGGAGGCGGCCTTCGGCCTGCAGTACGGACACGGCATCGGACTGTCCATCTGGGAGCGGCCGATCTTCAGCCGGATGATCTCGCTCGATCACCCCGAGGTGCTCGAAGAGGGCATGGTCTTCGCCCTCGAGACCTACTGGCCGGCGAAGGACGGCTGGTCGGCGGCGCGCATCGAGGAGGAGGTCGTGGTGACCGCGAGCGGCTGTGAGGTGATCACGAAGTTCCCCGCCGAGGAGCTGCTCGTCGCGGGCAAGCGGTACTACGCGGCGGGGGGATCGTCCTTGGATCTTCGAGAGTCCCAGTCGAACCTGAACACGTCGCAGGGACGGGGTGAATCGCAGTGATCGGATCACGTCGCCCGCGAGACTCGTCACGTTTTCTTGCTCCACCGCTATGGACGTCGATGTTGACGTTGAAAATGCAGTTCACTCGCAGTTCACGCCCACCACAATCAACCACAAAGAACGGATAGGACCTCATGAATCAAACAGCCACCAAGATCATCGCCGTCACCGGCGCCACCGGAGCTCAGGGGGGCGGCCTCATTCGGGCGATCCTCGCCCATCCTGACGGTGGATTCAGCGCGCGCGCGATCACCCGTGACCCCAACTCGGACAAGGCCAAGGCGCTCGCCGCCCTCGGCGTCGAGGTGGTCCAGGCCGACCTCGACGATGAGGCGAGCCTCGCCGCAGCCTTCGCGGGCGCCTACGGTGCGTACTGCGTCACGAACTTCTGGGAGCACTTCTCACCCGCGAAGGAGAACGCCCAGGCCGCCAACATGGCCCGGGCCGCCAAGGCGGCCGGTGTCTCGCACGTGATCTGGTCGACGCTCGAAGACGTGCGCAACTGGGTGCCACTGAACGACGACCGCATGCCTACGCTCAACGGCGAGTACAAGGTCCCGCACTTCGACGGCAAGGGTGAGTCAAACCACTACTTCAGCGACGAAGGAGTGCCCACGACGTTCCTCAACACGTCCTTCTACTGGGAGAACATGATCTACTTCGGCATGGGTCCCCAGCGCGGCGAGGACGGCGTGCTGGCCATCACGTTCCCGATCGGCGACGCGAAGCTCGCGGGCATCGCGGCCGCTGACATCGGCGGCTGCGCGTACGGCATTTTCGCCGCGAGCGACACGATCGGTAAGACGATCGGCATCGCCGGCGGTCACCTGACGGGCCAGGACATGGCGGCAGGACTCAGCAAGGCGCTCGGTGAGAAGGTCAACTACAACGCCGTGAGTCCTGAGCTGTACCGTTCCTTCGGGTTTCCGGGAGCGGAGGACCTCGGCAACATGTTCCAGTTCAACGCCGAGTTCTCCGACTCCTACTGCGCCGCGCGCCCGATTGAGGGCACGCGCCAGCTCAACCCCGACCTGCATACGTACGAGGAGTGGCTGAAGGAGAACGTCGGCCAGATCCCCGTCGAACCGGGCTCAATGTAACCAGGGGCAACTGCCTCGAAGGCGTTTCGCACGACCTCTATCGTTGACCGACGAGATCGTGCGTGACGACGTCGTCCGTGGTGGACCGGGTCACGTCCCGTCGATGTCGTTTCACTCCGCGACGGTTCACGACGACGTGAGGGCTGATCATGTGACTTACTGCTCTACTGCTCTTTTCCACTATTTGTATACGTTGGAATTACGGAATGTATTCGCGCCACGTGAAATGAAGTGAGGTACACAATGCCGGTCTCACTAACACCGTTGAAGGAACGCTCAACCGCCCAGAAGTCGTGGCCCAGGACGTCTTCCGGGTCGTCTTCGGACTCATCTGGGGGATCGACGCCGCCCTCAAGTGGTTGCCAGGATTTCGCAGCACGTACGTGGCCGCCATCTCGGGTGTGGCCAAGGGTCAACCCACGTGGCTCGCGTGGTGGTTCGACTTCTGGGTCAAATTGCAGACTCCGCGTCCCGACTTCTTCGCGTACCTCGTCGCCATCCTCGAGACGCTCGTGGCCGTTGCCATCATCCTGGGCTTCGCTCGCAAGTTCACCTATATCTCGTCCGCCGTCCTCGGCGTCGTGATCTGGTCGGTGGCCGAGGGATTCGGTGGCCCCTACATGAGTGGGTCGTCGGACATTGGAACGGCGATCATCTACGCCCTCGTCTCGATGGGCCTGCTGACGCTCTGCTACTACGTCGGCACGAGCCGCTACAGCGTGGACTACTACCTCGAGCGCCGCATCTCGTGGTGGTGGAAGGTGGCCGAAGTACGTCACCCGCTCGCTGAGGTTCAGCCGACTCACGAAACGGAGATCACCGAGATCACCTTCGGTGAGCCAGAACTTCAAATGACCAACAGTAGCTAGCGGGCCGTCGGGACCCAATCCCGGTCGCGCCGGATTCACCGCATAGGGAGTGGCGCCGACGTCTCGCGGCCATCGGAGAGATTCTTCGTCGTCGCGCTTCGAGTGAACTGCACGTCGAGAACGGCCATGATGTTGCTGAACCAGTGGTTGGAGGTTGTCGTTCCAACGACCTGCACCGCACGCAAGAGGAGAGGAGAACCCGTATGCAGAAGCGACTGGTAACGCGCTACGCCACTCGGAGCGCCGAGGATGCCGATGAGAACCAGCGACGGATCGAGGCCGTCTTCGAGGAGTTGGCGAGTGCCAAACCCGACAACGTGAGTTACCTGGTCTTTCGCCTCGCCGACGACTCTTTCGTCCACGTCTCCTTTCACGACCACGGTGACGCGGAGGTGAATCCCATCTCCTCGACGACGGCGTTCGCGCACTTCCAAGAGGACCACGCTGATCGGCGCGCGGGCGACGTGGTCCAGCAGACTGCTCAGCTGGTCGGCAAGTACGTCACCGTCATCGACTGATCGACGTTACTGGCCGTTCTGCCCTACGGTGAGGTTCGTCATCGATTGCAGCAGCCCGGCGATCCGGCTGGCGTCACTCGTCGCCAAACCCAGGGTGTCGGCCAGTCCGGAAGCGAGGTCGCGGTTCACGCGCGAACGAGTCGATCGGCCCTTGGCCGTCAGCGTGAGCATCCGGACTCGGCGATCGAACGGGTCGGGCAGGCGTTCCACCAGGCCCAGGCGTTCGGCGCGGTCGATGAGCCCCGTCACGTTGGAAGGGTCGCAGGACAGGTCCTCGGCGTAGGCCCCCATCGACATCGGCTCGTCGAGCATCCGCAGCAGAGCGACCTGCTGAGGGGTGAGGTCGTAGCGCTCGGCGACGTCGGAGACGACCTGCTGGACCCGGTGCGTGACGTCGAGCAGTCGGTCGACGAGCAGGTCCGCCTCCTCGGGAGCCGGTCGTTTCGTCACGTCATCAGTCTGGCAGGAGATTCTTGACCACATCAAGCATTTGTGGAACACTTGCATTGTCAATGGTCGAGTAGCCCAACTAAAGGAGTCGAGCAATGCTGAACCTCAAGATCATTATCGGCAGTACGAGGCCCACCAGGATGGGCGACTCGGTGGCCCCGTGGGTCGTCGCGCGCACGACGGCCCACGGGGCCTTCGACGTGGAGGTCCTGGACCTGCGCGATTGGCCGCTGCCCTTCTTCCAGGAGCACATGGGTACCATCGGCGACTTTGCCGATCCGACCTACTCCGAGCCCATCGTGCGTAAGTGGAACCAGACACTGAAGGCGGCCGACGCACTCTTGGTGGTGACGCCTGAGTACCTGCACTCGATACCCGGCACCTTGAAGAACGCCCTGGACTCGGTGTTCGTCAGTTGGGCACTTCGCAACAAGCCGCTGGCCATGGTCGGCTACAGCATCGGCATCTCGGCGGGCGTGCGTGCCGTGGAGCATCTCACGGACGTGGCGATCGAGTCCGAGATGGTGCCCCTACGCGACACGGTGTTGATTCCCAAGGTGCAGGACGCCTTCGACGGGTCGGGCGTGCCCGTGGACCCGATGACGGACATTGCGATGACGATCATGCTCGACGACCTCGCGTGGTGGGGCACGCTGCTCGCCGGGGCACGCAGCGAAGGCGAGTTGTCGCCCGGCAGTCTGCGCGTGCGCGCCGCGCTGGCCCAACTCGAAGGTTCGTGACGAGACGCACGGGCACGCGGGCCGTCCTCTAACTCGTGCGACGGAGGAACTAACTCGGGACGCCCTCGATTGCCGTGTTGCTCGGTTGCCCTACTTTGAGGTGACCCACAGCCAGATGGCGAGTCCGAATCCCGCGCCCGCCACCAGTACGCGCAGCAGCGTGCCCGGCATCCGCCGCGTCACGGAGGGCCCGACGAAGCTGCCGGCGAAGAGACCGATCGCCAAGAAGACCGCCGCCAACCAGTGAACGGGTCCGAAGAGGACGAAGCCGACGGCGGCGACCACCGTAGCGACGCCCAGGATCATGTTCTTCAGCGCGTTGGCCCGCGGCAGGTCCTGATCCACGGTGAGCAACAGCAACACCAGGACCATGACGCCCGACCCCGCGCCGAAGTAGCCGGTGTAGACACACATGAGAAACAGTCCGCCGGGCAGCAGGAGACGATTGCTCTCGCGTTGGCGACGCTCGCGCCACCGCGAGATCCGTGGCTGCAGGAGCATGAGCAGGGCGCCCGACGCCAACAGGAACGGCACGATCCGCGTGAAGACGTGGTTGGGCGTGAGCAGGAGCAGGGCGACGCCCGACGCGCCACCCAACGCGGCGAGCAGTGCCCAACGTCGCAGCCACTCGCGCCGGCCCCGGAGTTCGGGACGAGAGCCGAGGGCGGAACCGGGGAAGGCAGCCACGAGGGCCACGACATTCGTGACGTTGGCCGGCAGCGCCGGGATTCCCACCGCCAGCAGCGCCGGGTACGAGATCAGCGACGTGATGCCACCGGCCGAACCCACGACACCGGCCAAGAATCCTGCCACGATGAGCAGGAGTACGTTCGCCGGTGAGTTGTCGATGGTATCGATGCTAAATCTCGAATGACATCCGATGCCGAGATAGCGAGAGCGCGCACGGCGAGGCGACTCTCTCAGTCCGATGCGTTCGAAGCCGCGCCGGTGGCCACCGTCCACTCGAGGCGTGCACGTGCCGCTTGGTGCGGTTCGTGCACGCCTCGTGCGGTACGTCGACGTTCTGCTCGCTGACCTATTCGTTAATCGAAAGTTTCGTGTAGGCACGGCAATGCCCATCGGGGCCCGTCGACGTGGCTTGACGTACTCGCCCTCAAGCAGCCCGAAGAAGGTCAATAGGATGAACAGGCATGGCCGGGGGCACTTCTGAACTGTTAATGCGTGTTCGAATGCTGCTGGCGGCGTTCAAGGCGCGACGTTCGGCCGCCGCGGTGATGTTCGTCGTTGCCGTTCTCGCGATAGCGGCCGCGGCCATCGGACCCATGTTCTTGAAGAGCGCCGATACTTCGGTGCTGACGAGCGCCGTGCGAGCCGCAGCACCCGGTCAGACGGACTTGACGTTCATCGACAACGGCGGTGCGACGCAGATGAGCAAGCTCTCCACCGCGGCCAAGACGGTCGAGGTTCAATCGGGCGGACTCCTGTCCCCTCCGCTGTTCACCATCGACGTTGGTTCTCACTTCCTCCTCCGGACCCAGGAATACGCCGCTGACATCCTGGCCCGCAGCGATATCTGCGCTCACCTCACGTTCGTCGAAGGGACCTGTCCCCGGCGGGCGGACGACGTGGCGATCAGCGAACGAAGTGCCGCCGCGTCGGACCTTGGCGTCGGTGCTCGCTTGCAGATCTCCGACTCCCACACCTCGATCACGACCGGCATGACGATAACTGGCGTTTACGTGTCGCCCGCCAAGGTCGATAACAACTATTGGAAGGATGAAAACTACTTCGACTACGGGACCGGCGGACCACCAGTGGTGGAACTTGATCCGCTCGTCGCCACCTTCGCCACGGTGCTCGCCACGAGCCCCGTGGCCGAGCCCCAGCTCAGCGTGGACCTCGCGTGGCGTGCGGACGCGACGCTCTCGGGCGCCTCGGTCCTCGATTCCACGGTCGTCAAGGTCAAGTCGACCCTCTTCTCCCACTACGGGTTGGCCGCGTCGACGGGACTGACGTCGCTCATCAGTGCGACGCGGCTCGACGACGACCTGATGAGCACCGTGGTGCTGGCCATCGTGCTGCAGTTGATACTGCTCTCCCTGCTGATTCTCTACACCTTGGGCCGTTCGACGTTGCTCGGGCGTCGCCAGGAGTCGGAGTTCGCGCGGCGACACGGCTTTCCCCGATCCGCGTTGATCGCCCTCGCCATCGGCGAACCCGCCACGCTCATCGTCGCCGCACTCCCCGTGGGCGTCCTGGTGGCCTGGGGGGCGCTCGCGCTGTTGACGAAGACGCTGTTCATCGCGGGCACGCCGGTCTCGTTTCCGGCAACCGCCGTCGCCTTCGCCGTTGGCACGTGCGTCGCCGGCGTGGCCGCGATGACGGTCGCCTCCTCCGAGCTCTGGCGATCACGGTCGTTGAGCAAGCTCCAGGCGACGCTCGTCAGCATCGCCGTCGACGCGTTCGCGGTCGCGCTCGCCCTCACGGGCCTGCTCTCGCTGGCGACCAAGGGATCGTTGAGCGGCTCGCACGCCGATCCGCTGGCCGCGCTCGCTCCCGGACTGCTGGCCCTCGGAGCGGGAGTGATCGGTCTTCGTCTCGCGGCCGTGGTGATCCGCGCCGTCATCGCCCGTAACGGTGAGACGAGTCGTGTCGCCTGGTTCCTCGCGCTGCGACAGATCGGCCGTCGTCCCTCAGTCCTGCGACAGCTCCTCCCGCTGACCGCCGCGACCGCCGTACTGCTCTTCGCCGTGGGCAGCTTCTTCCTCGCTTCGTCGAATCGGTCCCTCGTCGCGCACTTCGACGTCGGTGCGGCCCGGGTCGTCGACGTCACGGCGCCCCCGCTGTTCAACCTCGAAGCGGCGGTGCGCCGAGCCGACCCTTCCGGGCGTGAGGCGATGGCCGTCGCGTACTACTCGTCGCCGACCGGTGAGCTGCTCGGCGTCGACACGTCGCGGCTGGCGGCGGTGGGCGTCTGGCCCTCGGCCCTCGCTCCAGAATCACTCGCCGACCTGGCGCACGAACTCTCGCCACGGGTGCCGCCCGGCGTGAGTTTCTCGGGCGACGCGCTGCGTTTGACGCTCGGCGTCGCCGAGGGAACGCCGCGGATCGAACTCGGCGTGAGCATCTTTGGCGAGACCTATCAAAACAGCAAGACGATCTTCGTGGGCCCGATCGTGGCGGGTCTGCACAACTACACGATCCCGCTGGCCGGCCTGTGCACCGGGACCTGCCGCCTCACCGGGCTGGCTCCGAACTGGGTGAATCCGTTCAATCCCTACTCGAAGAAGGTCGCGTTCGTCCTGCACGGCGTTGCCGAGCGCCAGGGCGGGCAGTGGCGCGACGTCAGGTTCGGGGCGGGTCACCCAGGGACGTGGGACGCACAACCCTCGTCCATCCACGTCACGTCGACGGGTCGCCCGTGCTGCCAGGTCGCTTTTTCGATCCCCGGCGTGCAGCTCCAGTCCAGCGGCTTGATCCTGAGCCCGGTCAACCTGCCCGCGGCGACACCCGCCATCGTGTCGACCAGGATCGAGATCACGGACCCTCCGGTCCCGCCTCGGGGCAATCTCACCCTCAACCTGGACGGGAGTCTGTTGACGGTGCACCCGTTGGCCTTCGTCTCGACGCTGCCGCTACTGGGCGACCACGGTGCGCTGGTCGACTACGTCTTCGCGCAACGGGCCATCATCAGAAGGGGAAACGATACGACGTACCAGGTATGGCTGGCGCCGTCGGCGAGTCCCGCGATCCTCCAGCGACTGCGGACGGACGGCGTCGTGATCGGTCCGATCGCGCTGGCCTCGACCCGCCTGGGCGAGCTCGATCACAGTGGCGTGGCGTTGGCCTACACGGTCGCGTTGTTCGTCGCGCCGATCGCCGCGTTGCTGGCTATCGGCACCGTCTCCTTCGTCATCGTCCTCGACGGTCGCCGGCGGCGGCGTGAGTTCACGTCGCTCTCCTTGGACGGCGTCCCCACGGCAACGGTGCGCCGGGCGCTGCTCGTCGAAAACGCGATGGTGCTCGGTGTCGCCCTCGTCGTCGGCGCGGCCATCGGCTTCGCGACGGACTCCCTCGCCTTCACGTCACTGCCCGAGTTCGCGGCGGGCACCGGCGGTCTGCCGATCTCGAGGGCGGTGCCGATCACGCCCTTTCTGGGCGCCGTGGCGATTCTCGCCCTGCTCCTGGCGGGCGCCGTCGAGTTGACGACCCGAACGGTGATGCGCGGGAACCGAGCGCGCCATGACGGTGGGTCGATGGAATGAGCACGCTCGAATCCCCGACGCACGCCCCCGAGGCGGGAACCGACGTGCACCTCTCCGGCGTCGTCCACCTCTACTCGTCGCTCGAGGGCGAGGTCGTCGCCCTTCGCGGGATCGACCTCGACATCAGGGCGGGTGAGTCAATCGCGCTGCTGGGCCCCTCGGGCGCCGGCAAGTCGACGGTGCTCGGACTGCTCGCGGGTGAGTTCGCGCCGTCGGCCGGGTCGGTGCGTATCGGCGAGCACGACGTCGGCAAGCTGAGCGCCGACGTGCTCTCTCGTCTGCGGGCCCGTGACATCTCACTGGTGGTCCAGGGCGCGTCGGCGAACCTGCTGTCGTACGCGACGGCGCTCGAAAACGTGTGGTTCGCCCAGCACGGCGCGCGGCGTCGAGGGGACCCCCCATCGCGCAGCGCGGCGGAGTTGCTCGAGCTCTTCGGTCTGTCGGCGCTCGCCGATCGGCGGATCGACGAGATGTCCATCGGCGAGCGCCAGCGCGTCGCGCTCGTCGCGGGGGTGGCCGTGCTGCCGCGCCTCCTGCTCGTCGATGAACCGACGAGCCAGCTCGCCAGCGAGGAGCGCGACCAGGTGATCGAAAGCATCCTGGCGATCCATCGAGAGATCGGCCTGACCGTCATCGTGGTCACCCACGACGCGGAGGTCGCCAGTCGATTTGAACGCACCGTGACGATCCGCGACGGTCGGGTCGGAGCGGAGGGGCGCTACGGCGTCGAGTACGCCGTGGTCGGTCGCGATGGCAGCTTGCACCTGCCCCTCCAGGTTCTTGACCTCCTGCCACCGGACAGCCTGGTGCGGGTCATTCGACTTGCCAACGGCGTCGAACTGCGCCGCGCCGACGAGCAGGATCTGGCGCCGTGAGCGGAGCGCAACTGCGAGCCGCCGCGGTCGGCATGGACGTGGACGGACGTCGACTCTTCGACGACGTCAGCTTCCGCGTCGCGTCCGCAGAGTTGCTCGTGATCACCGGCGCCTCAGGATCGGGCAAGACGACCCTCGCTCACGCGCTCGCCGGGATCGTCGAGCCAGATCGAGGCGAGATCACCATCGCGGGCGCGCCAGTGAGGACGCTGCACGGTTCCACCGACCGGCCCGCACTGGTGACGCAGGACTTCGGCCTCGTGCCGGTACTCACGGCCGCCGAATCGGTCTCGCTTCCGCTGCAGGTGCGTGCGCTTGCCAAGGACGAGATTCGTGAACGCGTGTCGATCTGGCTTGACGCGCTGGGCCTTCAATCGTGCGCGAGCCGCACCGTCGCCGAGCTGTCGGGTGGTCAGCGACAGCGCGTCGCGATCGCGCGGGCGCTGGTGAAGGGGGCCGACGTGATCGTCATGGACGAGCCCACCGCCGAGCTCGACGCGGTGAACCGCGCCATTGTCTTGTCGCTCATCGCCATCGAGCTCGCCCGAGGCGCGGCGATCGTCGTCGTGTCCCACGAAGCCGAAGTCATCGCCCGCGCCAACGTCGTCTACGAACTGCCGGCACCTCAGTGACGCGACCGCGACGTTGCCAGCTCGAGAGACACGGTCGTCTGGTCGGCGGCGACGGGACTGGTAACGGCCAATGCGTCCGGCGTCAATCGTCGAAGTCACCACGTGGCGCGGAACCGAGCATGACCTCGTGTCGTACGGGGTCGCCCCAGAGCGCCGGGATCGCCATCAGGAGCGCTACCGCGACCGCGCTGACCAGCATGAGCAGGGCGAGACCGTGCGCGTGCAGACGCCCGGTGGTCATGAAGAGCGTGACGAGCGCGACGCCCGACCACGGCACGAAGGCGTAGAGGGACCGCTGGGCGACGTGGTAGTAGGTGAAGAGGCCGACGACGCCCATCGCGGCCCCTTCGGGCGCCAGGATCCGCAGCAGCATCGGCGCCGCGACGTAGCGGTGGCCGAACAGGACGGCGATCACGAGATGCGGGACGAGCGCCATCACGGCTCCGGCCAGGACGCCGAGGCCAATCACGAGGGCCAGCGCCTGGCGAAGCTCGTGGCGGGCGCTCGTGCCGTCGGCGTGGTGCGCCGTGAAGCGGGGGTAGGCGACGATGGGCACGGCGACCGAGAGGAACAGGGCGATCTTGCCCGCGGTCGAGGCGACCGCGTAGTTGCCCGCCGCAGCGGCGCCGAGCAGGTGGCGCGCGAGTATGACGTCGATCGCCACGAACGTCGCGAAACCGGCCAGTGAGATGAAGGCCCAGAACGTCTGCGTCAGGTGGAGTTCCAGGATCGTGGGCGATCGCCACGACGGTTCGCGCCGCACCGCAACGAGTATCCACAACGACGTGACCGTGACCCCCGTGCTCGTCGCCAGGACCGGACCGGCCAGGCCGAAGAGATGGCCCGACAGGGCGAACACCAGCACCAGGACGATGCGCGCGAGGGCGCCCACCACGTTCGCCACGGCGATGACGCGGAACTTGTAGTGGCCCATGAGCGAGCCGCACAGCGCCGAGCTGACGACGGACGGGGCGAACCACAAGGCGAGCATGAGCACCGGCACGAAGCTGGTGAGGCTGAAGTAGCGGTCGATGGCGCCCGAGGCGCCGGCCACGAGCAGCGTCAGGGCGAGCCCGCAGACCGCGAACCAGCCGATGATCCGACGCGGCGAGGGTTCGCCCATCGCGCGGCGCGCGAGCACCGTGGCGTTCACGACGCCGGCCTGGATCGCGTTGAGCGGGGTGTTGGCGACGGTGACGATGCTCAGCAGCGCCGAGATCGCCCCGTAGGACGACGGCGTGAAGAGGCGCCCGACGACGACGAAGAAGCCGAAGTTGGCGACGTTGACGATGGCGTTGGAGACGATGAAGGCGGCCTCCTCACCCCTGCCGCGCCGTCCCTTCCACACCACGAACGGAAAGCGCCGAGCGAGCAAGCGACGCAGCGCCGGGCCCTTAACCGATTTCGTGGTGGTCACGGGTCATCGCGTGCAGGCGAAGAGGGTGCGTCCGTACTGGTGCGCGAAGGGGGCGACGTCGTCATGATCGGCGCCGAGCGCACGAACGGACGTGAAGCTCGTGTTCTCGAGGATCCAGTGCTGGATGTACTGGGTGGTCCACTCGGGCAGCACGAGGCGGAACCACGCCTCGTGGGACTGGCCGGTGTCGAGGAAGAGCACGTCGCCCGTCACCTTGTCGAGCAGCGCGATCAGCTCCTGCGCGGAGCAGCTGCCTCGGCCCAGTACGAAGTGGTGCAGCATCGAAAAGCACGAGACGACGTCCACGGTGCTGTTCTGTGCGCGCAGCAACGCAGCGGCGTCGCCGATGGCGAGGCGCGCGGGGTCGAGCTGATAGATCAGTGGGGCCAGGGTCCGTGACAGCGGGTCCTGATCGATGCCTCTCGCGTCGTAGCCACGCTCGTGCATCGCCGAGACGAACCACCCGTAACAGGCGCCGACGTCCAGGTAGGTCCGTCTGATCGAGGAGTCCGTCGACGACGGATCGCCGAGGAAGTCGAGCATCATCGAGAGTCGGTCGTTGCAACGTCGCATCAGCGGCCAAGTCGCGACCTCGGGCAGCGCCACGGGCTGATAGAGCCGCTCCTGGCCGTCGAGCCACGACATGCGCCGAAGCAGTCGCTGCGCCGGCGTCACCGACGTGGGCCGCTCGACTACAACCTCGACCTCGCGGGCCCCTCGGGCCGCCTCGATGGCGAGGCGATGATGACCGTCTCGTATCTCGAAGCACTCGGATCGGTCGATCCGGCGCACCCGTGGCAACACGTTGGCGCTGGAGCGGCCGGGCCGGTAGGGAATCGTGCGGCCCTGGTAGCGGTCGAGGAACTCTCGCGCCAGTTGGATCAACTCCTCGTCGCTGCGCGCACCGCGGTGGTGGCCCGAGATCGAGGCCGCGGCCCGTACGCGCTTGAAGTAGGCCGTTTCGATCAGCACTTCGTCGTTGTAGACGGTCGTGCCGATGGTGTCGTGGCGACGTAGCAGGTCGACTTGCGCCGACTCCGTCAGTCGGGTCGAGGGATCGAGCAGCAGGCCCGTCGTCTCGGCGAAGCGCCGCGCCGACATGCCGTTCCACCCGCCGACGAGCAGACGGTCCGTCGCGACGAACTGGCGTCGATGACGGCTCAGGCGGTCGCGCAGTCGGAACTGGAGTTGGCGCAGCCACCCCACGGTGCTCAGCGAGAAAGCGAACCGGTAGAGCGCCCAACTGATTCGCTGCACGCTGGGCCGGTCCCCCAGCGTGGCGGGTGACAGGGACCGGACCAGGGCTCGGGCGCGTCGACGCGCGTCGAGGATCGTTCGAAAGCCGAGCCGCAAGAGGGCGCGAACGCTCGGCGATCGACGGCTCAGCGCGGCCAGGACGTTCACGGCCCCGCTCGGCGGCGGTGTGGTGCGGGAATCTCGCTCGATCAGCCCGGGGACGTCGCGCCCGGTCCCCGAGACGCCGTCGAGGATCTTGGACTGCCGCGGCTCCACGCCGTGGTGCCCAGATTCGTGGTACTCGGCTTCCACGTTGACCGTCCAGACGTCGTGGGTCGCGCCGAAGATGTTCTCCACCGCCAGCATCGCGGTCAGCATCGAGTGGTCCTGATTGTTGTAGCGGTGCATGCCGTTGCGTCCGACCGGGTGGACGTTGGGTGTCTCGCGGGCCAGCCACGCGCGGATCACCTCGATGTGCTCGCTGTAGCCCGCGTCGTAGATCGGGTAGGCCTGGGGGACGCGCACGACGAATCCCTTGTCGACGACGTCGGCGGGGATGAGGCCGATTCGCGTGATCTCCTCCGTCGCGAACGCCACCAGGTCGTCGTCGGACATGCCCCAGAGCTCGTCGCCCTCGAACACGAAGTACTCGAGGCCGAGGCACGTGCGGCCGGGCTTGACCATGTCGGGAGACCAGGATCGAAAGTTCTGGACGCGACCGAGCTTCACGGTGGGGTCGTGGACGTAGATCCAGTTGTCGGGGAAGGAGTTGGCCTCCGGCACGACCAGCGCGACGGTCAGGAAGTCGCGGTGGGTCAACGACTTGGCGGCGCAGACGACCGCCTCGGGCGGCAGGGGATTCATCGCCAACGCCAATTCGCCGAGCGGCATCGACGACACCACGTGGTCCACGCTCACTTCTGCGCGCCCCTGCTCTCCTTCCGTCACGACGCTCACGACGCCGTGGTCGCCGCGCACGAGCGAGACGATCCTCGTGTTGAGCTGGACGTCGCCGCGGGCCTGAACAATGAGTTCGCTGGTGCGCTCCCACATCATTCCCGGACCGAGCCGGGGATACTCGAAGCGGTCGATGAGACTCGTGTGCTTCGTCTGGGCGTACGAGGTGCGAAAGGCGTTGAAGACGGCGCTGGGCAGCGACAGGCCCTTGATGCGCTGGGCCGCCCAGTCCGAACGGATCTCGGTGGCGGGCACGCCCCACACCTTCTCGGTGTAGGTCTTGAAGAAGATGCGGTAGAGGCGCCAGCCGAACCGGGCGGCGACCCACGATTCGAAGTCCGATTGGTCCTTGGGCGGTCGCAACTTCGTCGTCACGTACGAAGCGACGCACCGCACCGACTCGAGCGGGCCGAGATTGGTCAGGGCGTTGAGTGGCTTGATGGGATAGTCGAAGAACCGTCCGTCGTAGAAGATCCGGCTCAATCGATTCCTCGTCAGGAAGTCGTCCGGCCCGAGGATCTCGTGCCAGAACGCCTGGACCCTCGCGACCTTGGTGAAGAATCGATGGCCGCCGATGTCGAATCGCCAGCCTTCGCGTTCAACGGTTCGACTGATGCCACCCACTTGGGTGTCGGCCTCGATCACGGTGGGCGTCACGCCTCGCTTGACGAGCTCCCACGCCGCGGTCAAACCGGCGGGACCGGCACCGATGATGACGACCTTCGACGTGTCGGGATCGATGTGGTCCGTTAACTTATGCATCGTGACGCACCTGATTGTCGGCGCCGTCGACGTGACTCGTGCGCTGAGTGGCTGTCGCTGTGGTCGGTGCCGCCGGGGACGCGTCCCGGCGCACTCGTTGGATCGGGGTCTCTGGCACTAGCACGTCACTTTCCTGTCACTTTGCGGTCAAATCCTAGTATTTCTATTAAAATAGTAGAGATAGGGCACCGGATGCCGTCTTTGGCTCGAAAACCCATGGTGGGCGCAGGGTTTGCACGGGACCATCAAGCGAGCCTCAGTGGCCTTCCGACACGCGACGGCGCCGGGAGCGCACCTCGAAGAGGAACGAGCCGACAAGGAACAGCCCGGCGAGCAGTCCGACGATGAGGGCCTCGTCCTCGTGGGGCGGCAGGAACTGGTACGTCACCGTTGACGTGCCCGCGGGCACGTCAACGCGCTGGAACACGCCGTTGACGGTGGTGATAGCACTCGCGTGACCGTTGACGTCGGCCGTCCAACCCTTCATCGAGAGCTCGGTGCGCAACAGGGTGCCCGACGAGGCGCACGAGACCACGGCGACGTTGTCGCCGGTGCTCGTCACCCGGCAGCCGGACGAGGTCGAGAAGAACGGGCGCGGGTGGGGCAGTTCGTAGATCGTCGCCGTGTTGTCGCGGAAGACCTCGTGCACGCCGAGTGTCTTCAACCCCGGCGCCAGCACCAGCGAGCTCGGCGCCAGCAGGTACTTCACCGACGCGTCTTCGTAGGAGACGAAGTGGGCCGCCAACTCCTGCTCCTG
>Ga0187847_10000888_pt1 | contig 29403 bp, 21 predicted proteins | sample June2016WEW_4_10_FD_132458 | JGI IMG/M metagenome (GOLD analysis project Ga0187847, IMG submission 132458) | Peatland microbial communities from SPRUCE experiment site at the Marcell Experimental Forest, Minnesota, USA - June2016WEW_4_10 | ecosystem: Environmental > Terrestrial > Soil >...
AGGTCGAATCGCTGGTCGATCCGTCTGCGTTAGTGATATCGGCCGTGAGAATCTGTCCCTGGCTGTTGTACCCATAGTCGTCCGTTGAGCCATCAGGGTTTGCGGTGTCTGCCGTGATCAAAGATCCCGCCGTGTTATAGCCATACACAGTCGTGGTCGAACTGCCGCCCGCCGACGTAGTGACTACCGTGTCGGAGTAACTACCGTCCGAGTTATAAACATACGTAGAGTTGTTGGTTGACCCATCTGCATTGGTGATGTCAGCGGTGAGAATCTGTCCCTGGTTGTTGTAACTATAGTCGTCCGTCGAGCCGTCCGGGTTTGTGGTATCGGCACTCTGTAGCTGCCCTTGCGGGTTGTAGCCATACACGGTGGTGGTCGAACTGCCGCCCGCCGACGTCGTAACGACCGCGTCGGTGTAGCTCCCGTCGGCATTGTATGTATAGCTCGATTCGTTGGACGAGCCATCGGCATTGGTGATGAGCGCGATAAGAGTCTGTCCCGTGGCGCTGTAACTATCATAGGACGAGGAACCGTCCGGGTTCTGTATACTCTCGCTCTGCAACTGCCCGCCAGGGTAGTAGGAATAGATCGAATCACTGCTCGTGCCATTAGCGTAGTTGATTTCAGCGATTAGCGTCTGCCCCTGGGCGTTATAACTATAATAGGATGACGAGCCGTCCGGGTTGCCGATGCTCTCGCTCTCAAGCTGCCCTCCGGGGTAGTAGCTGTAAACCGTGACGGTCGAGTTGCCACCTGCCGGAGTTGTTACCACCGTGTCAGTGTAGCTGCCGTCGGAGTTATAGGTGTAGCTCGAGTCGTTGGTCGAGCCATCGGCATTGGTAATATAAGCGGTGAGGATTTGTCCCTGGCTGTTGTAGCTGTAGTCGTCGGTCGATCCGTCGGGATTTGTGGTATCGGCGCTCTGCAGTTGCCCCCCAAGGTAGTAGCTGTTCACCGTGGTGGTCGCACTGCCGCCAGACGGAGTCGTCGTCACCGTGTCGGTGTAGCTGCCGTCAGAGTTGTACATGTAGAGAGTTTGAGTCGCCGATCCGTCGCTTGTCAGGACATACGACCCAGTCATTTGACCTTGCGCATTAGTCACACTGGCGCTGTAGAGCGTGCCAGTGCCCGGATTGAAGGAATAATTGGTGCTGCTGCCGTCCGCATTGTCAACAGTTCCGCTGCTCGCAGTGGAGTCGCCAATAAGCTGCAAGAAATTGAGGTTGCTGCCGTCCGAGAAGTCAAAGTTCTGCAGGCTCATGGAGTTGAGCGGATCGATCGGATTGAAACCCGCCACAAGAACTGCATCGCCTAAGTTATCGAGGGTCACCACCAGCGCCCCGTCGGCATTCTCCCCCAAACTGATCGCGCTGGCAGTAAGCCCGCTACCCAGTTGCAGTGTGTTGCCGCTCGATGTGGTGGAACCTTGTTCTTCGATCGTTTCCGCACCACTTCCAGAGCCGTAAATGAAGGTATCCTCCCCTGAGGAACCCACGAGCGTGTCGCCCGCGTATCCACCGATCAGGGTATCGGGTCCGGTGTCTGATCCCACGATCTGTTGATCCGGTCCGTTCGTCTCAAATAGATTGGTCGGAGCGGTGACGGCAGTGACGCCAAAGGTCGTCGGTGTACTCCAAATCGCCCCATCGAACACGCTGACCTGAATGTTGTCAGTCGCGCCGGCATTTCCCGCGACATAAGTCAGCTGCGACAGCTGCTGCTGGCTCACCTCGAACTGACTATATTGCGGTGTCCCATTGAGCACGAAATGGCCACCCCCGGCACCATCGTCCGAGATTTGGTACCAAGTGATCGGGTCGTCGGCAGAATCAGTGGCCGTGAACAATGTGCTCGCTGCCACAACCCAACCGGTGACCGGCGTCGCTCCACTAGGGCTTACAACGGGGTTGAAATCATTCGGCAGTAGCGTTGCCTGGGCAATCAGCTGCGCGCGCGTCAACACCTCGCCGTTGGCGAATTGAAACTGATCGACCCCGGGCAACGCCGGAGAAGCCGGGAATCCCGTAGCCGAGTTAGGGTCGGCAAACTGCACCAACACGGTCGAATCGCCGTAGCGCAGCTGCAGAATCTGGCTATCCGCCGCGGAATTCGAATAAGGGACGGGATCCAAAGAAGGATTTTGGAAGATTCGGTACTGCAGATTCTGCGGTGTCACACCCGCGGGCAAAACCAAGGTCGTCTGTGGATATTGACCGGACCCGTACGGAGAGGCTTTTACGTCGTCCGCGATTACATCCGTCGAATCCCCCTGCATCGGAACGTAATAAGTCGTTCCCATCCAGCCATCCAGAAAATCAAATCCGGTGCCGGCCGCGATGGTATCCGCACCTCCCGTACCGACGATCGTGTCGTTACCCGACCCCGCCTGGATAAAGGCTCCCAACGGAGGAGAAAACGACCCGCCAAACAGGGGACCTTCAATCGCGAAATCAGGGTTGTAATCGAGGTCGAGCGTTTCACCGGTTGACTGAGCGCCCAGATAGACATAGTCATTCCCATTGCCCGTATTGACCGTGCCGACAAACGGTGCGTTGGCATAAATGTCGTCGTTGCCGCCGTCCCCGGTGATGTTCTCTGCGGTAAAGCTCTGCGTCTCATTGGTGACGTTGATATTGGTGGGAACCGTGATGGTCCTGGTTTCTGTGCCAGTTTGAACGAGCTCGGTTTGAGTCGGCAATGCCACCGTAACGCCATATTCGGTGCCCGTCTCGCCATTATTGAAGTCATTAAGATCGATAAGATTACTGTTGGCCTGGTTAATTGCATTGGTCGGCTGGTCTTCGGCGTTGACCACCGAGCTCGACGGTATGAAGAAGAAATCGGTGTATGCGCCGCCAACGGTTTCTGACCGGTAGACCGGCGTGGTAATTGTTTCCGTGATCGGCACGGTGGTCGTGGTTGTGGTCGTCGTCTCGTGTTCCGACGCGCCAGCCGTAAGGGTGTCTAGAGCACCGCTCACCGTGACATTCTGGATACTCTCGCCATTGAACTGATAGTTCTCGTACGGCGTGCCCGGAACAATCACGTTCGTAGGGTCAGTAATTGATCCTCCATTTTGCCCAATCGCCGTCAGCAGCGTGCCCAATTTGGCGGCATAGGCTTCTCGGAGCTGCGTCATCTCTTGGGTATAGGAGTTGCCACCCGTAGAAATCGGCGTACCCGCAAAGTGACCAAGAAATTGCGGTGCTTCCGTGTTATCAGCAATCAACCAGGTCTTATTGCTCGTAGAGGATGAATAAAAGCCCTTCACGATCGCCGTGGTGTTGTCGATCAGCGACTGAAGAATCAAATCCCCATTCGGATCCTGGATGGTCGTAAAGTCGGACATGGTCATTCCGACGGGAAGAAAAATCACTTCCGCGCCGGGCGAGCTACTACCATAGATCGTTGCGGTCGCGCCTTGCGTCAATTGGTAAAAATCATCGCCTGTCCCGCCATACATCACCGTGTTGCCGGTACCCCCGATCAAGGTCTCCTCGCCTGCGCCTCCATGCAATGTGTCGTCGCCCGTACTTCCCGCAAGCACGTCCCCGCCACTGATGCCGTAAATCTGCTGGTTTCCCGTACCCGCGACGATGGTTTCATCGGCGCCGAGGCCATAGATCGTGTCATTGCCAAGGCCACCCGTGAGCGATGCGTCCGGTGTGTTGTTGAAGATCGTCTGGCCGGCGGCGCCGGTCACGGTCGCGGGCGTGAACTGCGCTTGCGCCGCGAGCTCGGCAAGGTTAAGCGTGGTGCCATTGGAGAATTCGAATTCGCTGATGCTGCCGTTGAGACCGCCATCGACCGTCACAGCGCTCGACCCGTCCTGAATCAACAGCGCGGGATTTCCGGCACTGTCTTGCGTCAGGCCAAGATCCAGGTTCGCAGCCGTAATGCCCGCACCAAATTGCAGGATGCCGCTGCCATTCGCTTGCTGGATTACGTCTAGACCAAAGCCCGAATTCAAGACATAGGTATCCCCCGCGTTTCCGGTCAAGGTGTCAGCGCCACTCCCTGCAATCAGCGTATCAATTCCCGCATTCGCGGTGATCGAATTGGCCGCATCGCTGTTGCCAGTGGCTTCCAAATTAGCCGAGCCCGTCAGGACTAGGTTGTCGACACCTCGGCCCATCGTATAATTAATCGACGCCTCGACCGTGTCGGCAGACGACGCGCCTTGAATCACGTCGGCAGCATTGTTGACAACGAGTGTATTTGCGCCCGAGCCCGCTACCAGCGTGTCGGCGCCTAACCCGGCGATGAGTGTGTCTCGGCCGGAGCCGCCGACCAGTGTGTCGTTGCCGGCATTGCCAGTGATTGCCGCATACCCATAGGCATCCGTGGCGGTCAAATTATTGGAGCCGGTAAGCTTCAACGAGCCAACTGCCGCTTGCAGCGTGTAGCTAACGGATGATTGCGCTGCGTCAGCCCCGGGGGTCGCGGGACGGATCACATCCAAGGAATTGTTAATCACATAGGTATCGCCACCGGATCCGCCGATGAAGGTGTCGACGCCAGTGCCGGACACGAGCGTGTCCGAACCGGAGCCCGCGACCAGGGCGTCGTTTCCGGAGTTTCCGGTGATCAGATTGGCGGCATCCAAATTGCCAGTTGCCATGAGATTGGCCGAGCCAGTGAGAGTCAAGGTGTCAACAGCGGTCGGTAATGCATAGCTCACTGACGATTGAATCGTGTCCGACCCGCTGCCTGATCCCACGACAACGTCAGTCGGATCACTGACTTCGAAGAGCTCGTTGCCGGTGCCACCCTGGAGCGTCGTACCCGCTCCGAGCGCATCAAGCGTGTCATTGCCACTACCGCCGTAGACCAAATTGTCGGCACCTTCCGCATTGATGAGGGTGCCGCCGGAGCCGGCGCTCAGTGTATCGCTGTCGCCCCAGGCCGAAACGGTATCGGCGCCGCTGCCGGCAGACACCGCGTCTCCCTCCGAGGTGTCGAAAATGAGATTGCCGTTGGCCCCCGCGACGGTCGTTGGATTCGTATCCCCAGATGCATCCGCTTGCTGGATCAACTGCGTCAACGTGAGGGTCTGCTGGCCCTCGAACACCACGGACCCGATGGTGCCGGGATTAAGGCCGCCTGCAACCGTGATCGCTCCATCATCACCTTGAAGAACGAGTTCGGGTGTGTTGTCGGCGGAGACATCCACGCTGACCGTCAGATCGCTGACCGATACGTCGGGCGTAAATTCTAAGGTCACGGTACTGGACGACGTGTCGATGAGCGCGTCGCCCGAATAGGAACTAAATACGTCTGTCAGGTTACCAGTGCCTGAAAAGTAATCATTGCCGGCGCCGGCAATGAGCGTGTCATTGCCGCTACCGACCAACGTGTCGTCACCGCTACCGGCGACGATCGAATCGGAACCGCCTGCGGTATCGACTAGACCGTCAGTGCCCGCCCCCCCGTAGATGGTGGTAACGCCGGTGCCCGCCTTGACCAGGGTCGGATTGTCATCCGTTCCGCCATCGCCCGCATACAGCACGTCAGTCCCGGAGCCCCCGAAAATACTGTCGATGCCGTCTCCGCCGTAAACGGTCGTATTTCCCGTTCCGACGTCAACTTCAGTGGGGGTCGCTGCCGTACCGCCGTCACCGGCGTAAATTAGGTCGGTGCCTGTCGTACCCTGAATATGATCGGATCCATCTCCGCCGTAGATCGTCGTGCTGCCGCCGCCCGCCTGAATCAAGTCGGTGCCAGTCGTTCCTTGCGCATCGATGGTGTCGCTGCCGCTGCCTCCCACGAGCTGGTCATTGCCGTCGCCGCCGACGATGCTTTCGTTGCCAGCTCCCCCTAAAATCGTTGAATTTCCGTCACCTGCAATCAATGTATCGTTGCCGTCGGAACCGAAGATCACGGCATTACCGGACCCGCCGTCCACATAGTTATTACCGGTTTCAGTGGTCGCCCAGTTGGTAGTGCCGCTGCCGGCAAATAGAGTATCGTTTCCGCTGCCTCCTATGAGGGTGTTGTTGCCACCATTGCCAACGATCAAACTATTGCCGCTGCCATCGGCTATATAGTCGTTTCCTCCGCCCCCGATAATGCTGTTGTTGCCACCACCTCCGATGATCGTGTTGTCGCCCATACCGCCCATAACGGTTGAATCGCCAACACCCAACTGAACTTCATTGTTGCCGTTGGAAAGGACCACTACGTCCTGACCGGCTCCGCCGAAAATCGTGTCGTTGCCACCGCCCAGTGCCTGCCCGTAAGCATCCACGTTACCTTCGTAGCCTTGCGGGGGTACAACTCCCACGCCCGAGAGGAATTCGTCTTCACCGCCGGCCGTGTAGTAGAAGCTCCCACCGAACGAAAGCTGGTTGTTGCTAAACGTCGCTGACCACGTCGTCCCCGCAAGACCTTGCGGAAAATACTCGACAATTTCGACTCCTCCTAGAATGGTGTCATTACCACTTCCCGCGACGATGACTCCGCTCGTGTCGCCATCATCGACCAGTAAGTCATTGCCAGTACCTCCCACAATCGTGGAATCGGTCGATCCCTCGGCGATAAAATCGCCCTGCTTTCCGGTTGCCGTTGCAAGATTCGCATCAGCAATGGCAGTTGGCAGATCGACTTGCGAATCGGCATATATGCTGACCGTCAATGGCCCTCCGGTCCCCCCACCAATAAGAGGGTGGTAATAGCCCGCATCGATCTGATCTTGGCCACCATTTCCGACGATGACGTTCACCCCGCCGTCGGACCCTTCATACCCAAAGCCCGCATAGATCGTATCGCTACCGGTGCCTCCGCTAATGCTCTCGTTTGCTGCCCCAACCAGTTGGTCCGCACTGTTGGGCTCCGGACCCACATCAATGAAGTTATTGCCGGAGCTTACGGCGGAGACTGGTGATCCGTTGTCAAAGGTCGAATACGAGTCGTAGGTGACACCTGAAGCACCTGCCACGTTTGTTCCAGTCGAATATAATGGCGTTCCGGACGGGGTCGTGAATGGGTCGTCCGTGGGCTCGACGAAGTTTTGAGTTATGGTATTGCTGGTAACAGCAGCAAGACTCGGTATGCTTGGATCCGTAAGACTCGCGCTCAGTTGAAGACTTGCGCTTGCACCGACGTCGGCCGTGTTGGTCAGCGAAAATGACACGCTGGTTGCGCCAGCAGGGAGCAAAAAGCTAAATGTGCCGTCGCCATTCTGTTGCACTACTTGGTTTGCGACCGATGCCTCAAAATCCGCCGTATTCACGCCAGACAAAGTCAATGTAACTGTCTGCGCCGTATCGCTCGCAACGTCTGTAGAAAATGTGTATGCCTGGGTCGAGCCGGCGCTGAAATTCGGCGGTGGAGGATCAACGCCCGCAGTCGCGCCGCAAGTTATCTGACAGAGACCTTGCAGGGAGAAACCAAGAAACCCAACCGTTTGTGCGGCAGATAAGTTGAAGTTGTTGATAACGATCGAGTCTCCGCTACCAGAGCCCAGGATGCCACCACTTATCGTCAAAGATCCGCCAGCGATGTCATAGCAATACGTCGCCTGGGAAGTGTTCCAAGTTAGCGTCTTCCCATCGCTGGATTTCGTTGGGGCAACGGTCGATCCTGTAAGCTGCGTGCCGCCGACATCAAGAGCACCCAACGCGAATTGGGTCGCGCTAACAGTCTCGTTAAGTCCGGTTTGCCCTTGGAATTCAAAATCCACTATAGCAGAGGTGCCGCGCAGGCTGATGACATCGGCACCACCGCCGGCGATGATTGTGTCGCTACCAAAACCAGATGTCAGCGTCTCGTTACCGGCACCCGCCACGAGTATGTCATTGCCGAAACCACCAGTGAGGGCCTGTCCGTCGCCTGTCGCAATCAGAATATGGTTTGCAGATGCCTCGGCAAGGTCATCCGATGTCAATTGAGGACTCAGCGGCTGGCCCTTGCTGGACAATATTGCATCTCCAAGCGCAGCATTGACGGTAGGATCGCTATTCGATGCCAGGAAGATATTTGTGGGTGTTGCAAAATTTGGTGAGAGCTGTCTCAGCAGAGGCGACTGAGAGGCCAGCATTGCCAGAAGTACCGTTTCTGCAGGTGCAAACGCCTGAGCGAGAGTCTGAACAGCAGAGCTTGTGCCGGTAACGTTGTACATGGTGTTTGCGGCGGCAATCTGATTCTTATAGAGCGCTTGCGCGTTGCTATCAGGATCAACGCCATACGATGCCTCATAGGCAATGATCGACTGACGATTCTGCGTAAGCATTTGATAGGCTTGCAGCACTTCAGCCTGACTGGGATTGGCGGGGTTGGAGAACAGACCGAATAGCTGCGAATCGTAATAACGGCGCCAGGCAATCCCGGCCAACTGATTGCCATTTGATTGATAGCGGATTTCATACCACGCCTGTGCGCGATTTCCGACGTTCAACGCGGACAGCAGGTTCGAGGGCAACAGGGGTATTGCGTTCGATCCGATCAGCTTCTGTCCACCCGCATAATACATATCAAGAAGCGCGAGATATTCCTGAGTGTTTATGCCGGCAGGAGTTGCAAGATAGGAAATCCCGCTGTTGTTGAGCAAAGTATTTAGTTTTGGAATCGCAACCCCTGCTATGACCAACTGTAGAGCCGTCAATGCGTTAGTAAGTGACAGGTTGAATGCAGGCAGCCATTGGCTAATCGCTCCGGTCAGCGCGGATTCCAGGCTGTCCGCCGTCCAGACAGCACCAGAAATACTGAGAACATTATCCACCGCAATCGTTGCCGCTCCGGGATTTGCCGCCGTTCCTATCGCCGCCGATGGAACGCCCATCGCCTGCAGAATGAATGGGACATTGGCTGTGTTCGGCGCTCCATTTGGGAACCGATGATTTGGTGGGCCGATTAGCTGAAGGCCATAGCCAATATCCAAGCCGCTAACGGGATCTGGAAAAACGTCGCCAGCCCCCCCGTAATTTTCTGCCGTCAGGATGATCGAAAAACTCGCCGTGTAAATTGTCTCCGGAGACGGAAGTGGCGTCAGGGTCAACATAGAGAAGTCCGCCGGGATAACGATGCCGATATTTGTGCTCATTTGTCGGCTCTCAATTGAGGTTGTTCTTCGATCTCATGCATAGCGCAGCTACTCGGGTATTGGCACAGACTGCGGGCGAAACGCGCACACTTTTTTTGTGTGTCCAGTATCGCGCAGCAGCACCTCCACAGCAGGCGGAGACTCGCCGCGTGCCTTAGGCTTATTCTCCGTTTGAATGTAGTAGCGATTGTCATAGCCGAATATGCCAATCGAATCCGAGAGCGCTATGAATGGCTTTGCCCCTGGCGGCATACCAGGAATGTGCGCGGGCGGCTGCGCTGCAGCGCTCTCCCGCGACGAGCGTTTCGCCGCGATACCGAAGATTGCGCGGGTTTGCGACTCATCAATTTCTTTTCCATCGGCGGTGAGTACAAAGACGCGCTGTTGGGTATAAGTATCGTCCCACGCGCCGGAGGCGTAATCACCGCCGCATGCAGCACCACTACCAGCTGCTCCATATCCCTGCCATATGAGAAGCGGCATCGCGTTACCGTCGTTGGCAATATCGATGGGCTTACTGTAAGTCCACACATGCGTCCAGCCGCGGCCGACAGCCTGGCCAATTGCTTCCCGAGTCGTCGCGTCTGTGCTCCAATATGATTTGCTTGGATCAACATTCGAATAAAAGAATTTCTCTACGTGATGCTGATCATTGAAGCGCATGAATTCCCACACGTAGTTGAACAGCGGCAGCATTTCGTTGACCCCGAGGTCTCGGCGTTCCAGAGGCGCAAAAGGCGCGGGCCCAGTATCTGGTCGACCGCAAAACGGCGTCCGCTCAAACAGTGTTTTATTGAGTAGCTCCAGGTACGCCTCGCACACGGGCACACCGCGACCCTTGATCATTGTGAACTGGTTTTCGCCGATTTTGGAGGGCGACTCCTCGCAATAAGAAATAGTGGGCGACAGTGAAATGGCTACTATTGTTACAACGGACAAGAGCCAGTAGCGGCGCACGCCGCTGATCGTTCCATCCAACGCGCCGCACCTGAATGAATTCATAATCGTTATGCCAGCTGATCCCCTGGTTGAACTTCCGCCGCCGCAATCATGAGTACACATATTGATGGTTTCAATTCGTGAATTCCGACCCGCAATTGATTGATCGTTCATCGCACCTTTAACCCCTCATCCAAATACTTGACAACCGGCGATAAGAAGAAATCGATCACACGTCTTCGATCCGTCACAATGTCCGCCTGCACCGTCATGCCCGCTTGAATCGGTCGACCCTCGCCATTGACCATGAATTGATTTTGCTCCGTGCGTACATGAACCTTGTAGACATACCCGGCATTCGGATTGTTTGCGGCGTTTCGGGCGTCTTCATTCGTCGGCGCACCGCTTCGCGTGTCCAGGTCACTCGATGCGGCACTCTTATCTTCCGCGTCGGCACTGACCCACGAAAGCGTCCCAGGTAGAGATCCGTACTTCTGGAACGGGAATGTATCGACTTTGATCTCCACCGGCTGCCCAGGTTTTAAGTAACCGATATCCTGATTCGTTACCGTAGCCTCCACAATCAGCGGCGTACCGTCCGGTACGATGGTCACCAATGATTGCGCGGGTGTGACCACTTGCCCGATAGTCGTCGCCTCGATTTTTTGCACTACCCCGCTTACCGGGGAACGCATCCACTTGAGAGCGAGGAGTTCTTTGGATTTATCCAAGTCACCTTTCAATGCAGGTTCACTGGTGACGCGCTGATTGAGGTCGCTGTAGATATCGGCTACGCGGTCGCGTTTCACTTGCTCGACATTCTTTTCTGCTTCAACCTCCGCCGCCTTAGCCTGTTCCACGGATTTGCGCTGGGCGGCGAGGTCATTGGTGTTTTCCGCGAGAGTTTGCTTGAGTTGCAAATAATCGATTCGAGAGATCGCTCCTGTCTCCACCAATGGCCGCGCACTGGATTCGCGCTCCTCGGCAATTTCCGTGGTCTCTTGATACTTCAGTAGAGTAGCTTCTGCCGCCGCCAGGGCCTGAGACTTCTCCTCGACCGTCGCCTGCGCTTCGGCAAGTTTCGCCGCGTAGGCTTGTTCACGCGCCCGGCGTGTCTGCTCTTCTAGTGCAATTCGCATAGCTGATTGGCCTGATCCGCCATATTGCGGCCGCCGGTGGCTAAGCTCGGCATTGAGGCGAACCTGCTCCAGGCGGTTGAAGCCAAACTTATCCGCATTGGCCTGCATTTCCGCGGAATTGATCGACGGATCCAGCTCAATGAGCAATTCGCCTTGTTGTACGTGCTGGCCCTCTTTGACATGGATGTCTTTGACGATCGAGGTTTCCAACGGCTGCAGTTGTTTGACCCGCCCGTCGGGAATGAACTTGCCGGGGCCAGTCGATACAATCGAAATCTTCCCAAACCACGCCCAGACAACGAGCGCGAATACCAACGCAACCAAAATCCACAGTAGTTTTCGCTGCGCGGGCGACGGCGGCGTCTCTTGGATCTCGAGTAGCGGCGGAAGAAACTCGCGCTCGAGGGCGGTAAGCTCGCGCCGCGCACCCGATTTCACGAGTTTGAGCGCAGCGCGTCCCTCGGGCGCCACGGGACCCGGCGTCGCAGCTGCAACCGCGGGCTCAGGCGACAGCATGCGTGACGCCCCCCAATTGCTGGGAGAATAAGTGATGGTAAATGCCCGGGCGGGACATCAGCTCATTGTGGCTGCCCTGCTCAACGAGTTGCCCTCGGTCGAGCACCAGGATCGTATCGGCATGGCGGATCGTCGAAAGGCGGTGCGCGATGATGAAGACCGTGCGACCCTTGCAGATGCGACCCAAGTTATCCTGAATGATTCGCTCGGACTCGTAGTCCAAGGCGCTCGTCGCCTCATCGAAAATCAGAATCCTTGGATTCGCCATCAGCGCCCGAGCGATTGCAATCCGTTGGCGCTGGCCGCCGGAGAGCGCCGTACCGCGCTCGCCCACCGGCGTGTCATAGGCCTCCGGCAACTCCAGAATAAAGTCGTGCGCGCCAGCGAGCTTCGCCATCTCGACAATTTGCGCCATGGGAGCGCCCGGGAGCTGGATCGCGATGTTCTCGCGCACGGTACCGTTGAATAGAAAATTCTCCTGCAGCACCACACCGATCTGGCGACGCAGCCACATGGGATCGGCTTGCTGCAAGTCGATGCCGTCGATCAAGATTCTCCCCGATTCCGGCAGATACAACCGCTGCAGTAGTTTCGTGAACGTGCTCTTGCCTGAGCCGCTGCGGCCCACAACGCCGACCGTCGTCCCCGGGGCGATCTCACACGACAGATTACGCAAGACTTCCGGCCCATCGATGGAATACCGAAACCGCACGCTCTCCAGTCGTACGGTACCCTGGATCGCAGGCAGGCTCATCTTGCTCGGGTTGAGCGCGGGTTCTGCCTTCGTGTTGATCAAATCTCCGAGCCGATCGACCGAGATGCCCACCTGCTGAAAGTCCTGCCAAAGCTGAACGATCCGCAGCACCGGAGATATGACTCGCGCGGAGAGCATTTGAAACGCAATCAACTGACCGACCGTCATTTTGCCTTGCATTACGAGGTACGCGCCGACCCAGAGAATCGATAGCGTCGAGAGCTTTTGAATGATTTGCCCGAGCGCTCCCCCGACGCCCGACAAGCGCGATGCCCGAAACGACGCGGTCACATATCGAGCCAGTTGCTCTTCCCAGCGCCGATAAAACACCGGCTCAAGAGCCATGGCCTTCACAGTTTGAATACCGGTCACGGACTCGACCAAATAGGATTGATTCTCTGCGCCGCGATCAAATTTCTGCTCGAGGCGGCTTCGCATCATCGGCCGCACCACGAGCGATAACGCCGCAAACAGCGGAAGCGACGCAAGCATGACGCACGTGAGCACACCGCTATAGAGGAACATCACCGCCACGAATAAGACGGTAAAGAGCAAATCCAAGATCACATTGATCGAGGAGCCCGTGATAAATTGCCGAATGTTCTCGAGTTCCCGCACGCGGGCCACCGTATCGCCCACCCGCCGCACCTCGAAATAGCGCAGCGGAATATGCAGCAGGTGCCGAAACAGGCGCGCTCCCAAGGCCACGTCGATGCGATTCGACGTATGCGTCATCAGATTGGTCTTGAGCACACTCAAGATGCCTTCAAAGACAATCATGATCAGCATTCCCGCCGCGAGCACATGCAGCGTCGAGAGGCTCTTATGCATGAGCACTTTGTCGATGATGACCTGGGTAAAGAGAGGCGTCGCAAGGCCGAAGAGCTGGATAACGAAAGAGGCCGCAAGGATTTCGTAGAGCGTCTTGCGGTATTTCCAGACGGCGGGAACAAACCAAAAGAGGTCAAATGGGCGGTTAGGGTTATCGAGCTGCAGTCGAGTCTTGACGAGCACGATCCGGCCCGACCACAGTTGTTCGAAGCCAGTGCGATCCATACGCTGTGGTCGCAGTTGCCTCGGATCGCCGACGATGATGTGATCGTCGCGCTCAACGCGCAGCAGCACCACGTATTCACCGGTGTTGAGTTGCGCAATTGCGGGTAATGTGAGCTTCGACAGGCGTTCCCAATTGGTTGATCCGACCTTGGCGGCGAGTCCCAATTCCTTCGCGGCCAAAAGAAGTTGGGATTCGGAGAGGACGACGTTTGGGTCGTAGCCTAATGCTCGGGCCAATTGTTGCGGGTCGGCGGCGCGCTGATGATGGGCGGCCACCACGGAAAGACAAATCAAACCCGTGGAGAGGGATGAGGCTGCATCCGCAGGACCGGAATCAGCGGCGGGACGTCGAGGCGCACTCTCAGCACTCACTCGCGTCCATCCTCCCTGATCATGGATTGAAATTTATCCCTGTTGAATCGCCAGACTTTACGATACTCGAGGACTCCGCGCTATCTTCGTTCTGATGAAAATTCCGGCAAGAAATGTGCCCGAACGAGCAAACGATCTTGAATTCGATCAATGGACTGAATATCGTGAGCGTCACTATCATCGTGCGACTGACTTCGCCAGTTCACGTGGGCTTGCTTCCCCCGCAGCCCGCGGGGTTGCAATCGATTCCATCAGATCGATCACTTGATTTGCCGTCGCTTGTGCGCAGTAATCGCGATGGTGTTGCGAGAATTCCTTCGCCTTCTGCCTAAACCCCGTTTCCGTGCAAAGATGCTCCAAAGACTCCGCGACACTTTGAGCGGTCTGAATCCCTCGCAGCACCACCCCGGCCCCGAGCGCTTCGATTCGACGCGCGGCCATCTGGGCCTCCACGTCCCAAGGCGAGATCAGCTGAGGAACACCTGCGAGGAGAAACGTCGCGACGGTACCCTCGGCGCCGTATGACACGCAGGCATCCGCATCGGGAGCCAAGTGGTTCAGATCCACGAGTTGCGATGAATATACCATTCCGGCATTGGCATACCGCTGTAATTGAATTGTCGTGAACCCCGGTGTGAAGCACACCGCCGCGGCTGCACTCGATTGCAGCGCCTCCAGAATCGCGTCCAAATGAGACGTATCGGGTCGCAGGCAGGCAAAAATCCGCTTCGATCCCTGCGGCCAGTCGATCGTCTTGGTGGGCAGCGCGCCCAGCAACGGCCCCACATACTGAACATTCCGACGTGCTCCATAGTGATCGAGCTCCGGCAACGTCACGTAGCGAGTCATCGCGACGGCGATCAACTCGCTCAAGCTCCCCAACTCGGGTTGAGTGAATCGCTTCAACACCGCGTTGGCATTGATCAGTGCAGCACTCTCGGAAGCCGCAGCCTTGTCAGCCGTTGCCCAGGAGAATCCGGGAAACGGCGGTAGCGGGTCCGTTGCCGGCGGGAGTTCGAAGCCATTTCCGATCACGATCGTCGGGATGGCGGCGATTCGGGTCGCAAGCTGCGCAGTCGGTGAGAAATTGGCAAGAACCGCATCGGGCCGGAACATGCGAATCAAATTGTGCCAGTTCTGGGTGAGCCCCCAGAGAATTTGGCGATCGTTCCAGCCTTGCGACAATAGAATATCGGCGTAGCCGCATGCTCGCTCGGGATGCGGAAACCCGCGCGGTAAATGCGGTGCTTGCACGAACGGGATGCCCACAGGACCGAAAACGGGCGCGGCGGCCGGGATCTCGCGCACGGCGACAAGCACTGAGTGCCCGCGCGCCTTCAATTGACTCGCGATGGGTAGCAGTCGCGCAAGATGTCCGAGATTCAAGCCGAGTTCCCATGTCAACAGGTAGCGACTCACTGCAGGGTGCTCGTCGCGGGTTGCGTAATCCTGCGATCACGTGCCGATCTGTGATTGAAATTCGCCCCGCAGAGTTCTTCAATCGATTGTACGACCTCGTCGGCCGCCGCCGCGGCGCTCGAATCCCGGTGGCGCTCGGCAAACCCTCGCGCCCGTAAGCGCACATCGCGCGTGCCCAGAAGATCATGCAGCGATTGGGTCACTTCGTTCGACGATTTCGGTTCCGAAAGGATCCGGCCCATTCCCTGTGAGGCGACTCGCTGGGCGGTGAGTTGTGATTCCATGTGCACCGGAATCATCAGTTGCGGAACTCCGAATAGCAGTCCGGCCGTTACAGTGCCAGCGGGCGCATACGATAGGCACGCATCCGCATGCGCAAATACCGGGCCGTATTGAACGGGCTCGCTGGTAAAAATACATCGTCGCGAGCTGAATCGAGCGACCGATTCACTCGAGATCCCGGGAACATAGGCGAGGACGTCGGCATCGGCGGCAGCGAGACCCTCGAGCAACATTGCGAGCTCGGGCACGTCGTTCCGCAGATAGGCAAACACGCGATTGTGCGAGCCGTCCGTCCAATCGATGCGCCGGCCGTGCTGCGGGTCCGCCAAGGGCCCGATATAACGCTCGCCCTTTCGCGCTCCGTAGTGGTCGAGCTCGGGGAAGGTTGTGAGAAATCGATGATCTGCCTCGATGAGTGAACGTAGTGCGCCTAACGGCTCTGCGCGACAAGCGCGCAGCACCGCATTGATATTGCCGAGCACCTGCCGCTCAGAGGCTTCGGCCGCTTCTTGCGTTGCCCATGGGAATCCCGGGACCGGGGGCAGTGGATTCATTGCCGGTGGCAGCTCAAAGCCCGTGCCAATCAGGACGCTCGGTATCTTCAGTAGCATCGCGGCGAGGCGTGCCGTCGGCGAGAAATCAAGCACGACCACGTCGGGCCGGAACATCTGGTAAATCGTGATCCACGCCTGCAGCATTCCCCAGAGCGCTGACTGATCACTCCAGCCCTGTGATAACAATAGATCGGCATATCCCGAAATGCGAGCGGCGGGGTTCTGGACACCGGTGTGCCACGGGCACTGAATGAAGGTCACATCCGCGGGACCCAGTATTTCGCTCGCCGACGGGATATCGCGCACGACGGCAAGGACGCTGTGGTTATGGGCTTTCAGCCGCTTTGCGAGTGGCAGTAATCGCGACACATGGCCCAGGTGTCTGCCCAACTCCCAGGCTAGAAGAATGCGGCTCACGCCGTCGCCACCGCAGGTTCATGGGTAGGAAAGCATTCAGGCGCACGGAATCGCTCGAGTTCCACTTCGAGTTGTGCCTTGCGCGCCGAAGGCCACCGGCAGTGCAGCGAGCGCTCACCGGACGAATCTTGCCGGGTTCTCCCCAAAAAATCCCCTACCGGAGTGCCGCGTTGGTGTGGCTCGTAGCTTTGTGGACTTTCTTCTATATATACACCCCTCTGAAACTGTTTTCACTGGGGGTGTATCAAGAATTTTTTGTGACAAACCCTCGCGCCCGGCTTCGCATCCTTAACCACGGCATCCCAAAGATGTGGTTGATTCGGGATATCACCCAAGGATATCGTCGGGTACAGCGAGAGTCTTTGGATCCCAAATAATAATTATTTCGCTGACTTGCCAAAATCTTCGCCCGGACAAGGATCTGTACAACCATGAAAGTGCTTTGCGTCCATCAGAACTTTCCCGGCCAGTATCTGCATCTTGTCCGGCATCTGGGCGCGATTCCTGAGCATCAAGTCGTCTTTATAACCCAACGCAAGGATGTCGAACTGCCCGGAGTGCGAAAGATCATCTACAAGCCGCGTCGGCCCATCTCCCCCCAGGTGCACCATTATTTGAGAGAGTCCGAAGGCGCGGTATTAAATGCCCAGGAAGTCGCGCGAATTGCCTTCAATTTGCGCAAAGCCGGGTTTATTCCCGATGTGATGCTGGGGCACAACGGCTGGGGCGAGATTTGGTATTTGAAGGATATTTTCCCCGAGGCGCCTCTGATTGGATATTTTGAGTTCTTCTACCGGCTGCATGGCGCAGACGTCGGCTTCGATCCGGCGGACCCGATCACTCTCGACACGGCTCCTCGCTTAAGAACCAAGAACCTCGGAAATCTCCTGGCTCTCGACACAGCGGATATAGGGCAATGTCCGACCGAATGGCAAAAATCGGGCTATCCGAGGCGTTATCAGTCGATCCTGAATGTCATCCACGAAGGCATCGACACGACAGTTGTCAAACCGAATCCCGCAGCTCGAGTAATCGTCGCGGATAAAAAGGCCGCATTCGCCGCCGGTGAGGAGATCGTCACCTACGTCGCCCGAGGCTTCGAACCCCACCGAGGTTTCCCGACCTTCATGCGCAGTCTGCCGAAAATACTCGCCGCGCGCCCGAACGCCCGCGTGCTCATTGTGGGTGGCGATGAAGTGAGTTACGGACCGAAACTCCCAAAGGGCCAAAGCTACAGACAAAAGATGCTCGCGGAACTTGCGGGAACGCTGGACACCAACCGGATCTTTTTTCTGGGTAAGATTCCACACTCGGGCTTCCTAAAGGTGTTGCAGATCTCACGAGTTCATGTCTACCTGACCTACCCCTTCGTGCTCTCTTGGTCAATGCTTGAGGCCATGTCGGCCGGGTGCCTCGTCGTGGGCTCCCGCACTCCACCGGTGGAGGAAGTCATTCATCACGGCGGCAATGGATTGTTGGTTGATTTCTTCTCGCCGGAACAGATTGCAGATCGCGTGATCGAGGCTCTCGACGACCACAAATCCTTCGCATCATTGCGAAGTAACGCACGCCAGACGATTGTGGATCGCTATGACCTTCGATCGATTTGTTTGCCTGCTCACCTGCGTCTTCTCAATATGATGGTGACGCGGGATCAACGCGCATCCGTTCCGGCCCTAAAGTCGGCAGCCGCGCAATAGGAAGCACACCAGATCGCTCGTGCCGGCGTTAGCACTCAACGGATGCACAAGACGGAGATTTGCGGTCGGTTGGTGGAGTTAAGCCGCTATCCATCTCGGCCTCCCCTTGATTTCCGTGCCAAAAGTGCCGGTACGGAGACCCCGATTTTCCCAAGATATTTGACGTATCGCCTCGCAAGGCATTGATTCTATGAACTCTTCTGTTCGGTGTAAAAAGGGGGATTCCACGGCGAATTTTGGATCTGATTAGGCGCCGGCGGCGCGTGATTTTGTTGCCGCCAGTGTCGGCAGCAAATGCTCTGCGTATTGCTCGATCGGGAAGCTGAACACACCGCGCAGATTGATGCCTTCCGTGCGGGTCGGCGCGATGCGGCCGATCAGCTCCAGCGGCACTGCCGTGGAGGGCCGCGTGTTCCAGCGATCCAGTATCAGCTGCATTTTCATCGTATTCCAGGCCATGACGAGATTGGCCAGCAAGCTGAGCGCGTCGGCGACGGCCTGCATCTCCTCGTGCTGCTTGGCTTGGTAGCCGGCCACGCGACCTACATAGATCGAGCGCTTCAAGGAATTGACGGACTCGCCGCGATTGAGCACTCGCAGCAGCTCACGTCGAAATGCCTCGTTGACGAAATAATCAGCTAGGAACACCGTGCGCAACAACCGACCCAGCTGCGCCAAGGCCTCGTACAACGGATCGCCGCGGGCGGCCGCGCCAAAGCGCGCCAGCACCTGAATTGCACTGGTGTGCCCGCTGTGCACCGAGGCTACGAGGTGCACAATCTGTTCCCAATGCGCAGTAATCTTTGCCAGGCCAATGTTGGCGTGACAGATCGATCGCAAGATCTCGGGAATTTCCCTGCCCTGTGGCAGGAACAGGTGTCGATCCTTCAGGGCCTTCAGGCGCGGACACAGATCAAAACCCAAGAGCTTGGCGATCGCCATGGCGACGTCGGTGTAGCCGTGGGTATCAACGGCAAGGAGCGAGGTCTCGAGCCGCTCATCGCGAATGACGCCCTCGATGGCGGCGCCAGCTTGACGCTCATTGAGCAAGATCGGTTGCGCATAGGAAATCCCCCAACGATCTCGCACGTGCGTGTAAATGCCGATCGAGGCGGTCTGACGGCGCGGATCGTTACGCGCCAGAAATACCCGCTTGTTCGTTTCCAAGCTCATCATGTCGGCGGAGGCCAAATCCGCACGACCCCAAGCAGCTGAAATCGAATGTTGATGCATGAAGGTAAGGACGGCACCGCAGGCCTCGCTGAGTCGCCGCTCATCACCCGCCCACTTCATGGCTTGACGCACCGAAGCTGGCGACAGTTGCGGGATCATGCGCGCAGTCTCGGCCGCCGACAGCGCGGTGCCGTGTGCGAGGATGCCGGCGTACACCATTAGCAACTCTCGCGTCGATCGCGGCTCGCGTCCCAGCATGATCCAACTGAAACGCACCTGCGCATCGACCTGCAGGATGAGCTCGGGCAGCTGCGCCTCGCCCACTCTCTTATCGAGAGCCGCGCGCAACTTGGCAACCTTGGGATCTTCCTCCAGGGCCGCCAGCCGCGTCAGATGCAGTTCGTCGTCGACACGCAGTATGCCTTCGGTGGCGCTCTGTGCCACGGCTTGCACGGCCGCCTGGGCGCGCTCTGCCAGGGGCTCGAGAAATTTGCCCGGCTCGGTCGGTAGTGAGAGTCGTCGATAGTGCGCACGGCGACTCTCTTCCCATTGCCGCTGCGGAATGAATAGCGTCTCGCGGCTGCGGAACGCCAGGCTGTGTTCGATCCACACCGTACCATTGCGCAGGGCGCGGCGCAGGTCCAAAAGCGTGGCAACTTCCGCGGCGGCAAATGCTCGCTCGCGATCCTCACTACCGAGCGCCTTGCGCCAGACGCGACCCAGCGGCACTGTGCAGTCCGTCGGTAATGCCCGCAAATCCCGTTCGTACAGCCCATGCAGCAGATGCATGACTTCGAGAAGTGGATGGGCCGCGCGGGCTTTCCACGGCAGTGCCACCAGTGCCTTGAGCAGCGCCCGCACCGGGCGGACGCCCTCGATCAGTCGATCACGCACGATCTCGGCACGACCGCGGGGCCGGCGAGCGCGGTGTGCCTGCAGCAGCGCGACCAATTGCTCACGCAGTGAGTCGCTCGAGAGTGCGGCGTCGCTGGCCAAGGAGCTCAGTTCACCGAGCAGCTCCTGGTAGAGCCGCGCCCAGTCGGCTAACTTCGCGTCGACGCCGGCAGCGGCGATGCGCCACAAATCGGCGACCCGCCGACGCACCATCAGCAGCAGATGATCGGTCTGGGTCAGCAGGCAATACCGCAAGAAACACGCCACTTCAATCGTGCGCACCGGTTCCGCGATGCGCGCCGCCACCGCCGGGGCGCGGGCTGCCAGCCGGCGGGCATAGCGACGTATGATGGCATCGGGTAAATCCGTCAGATGCCGATCCACGCCCAGCGCGGTCAGCAACTCGATCCGCTCCAGTAGGGGTGACCTCAATAAATGGATTTTTACGTACGCCAAGCACAGACAAGCACCTGATTTCTCTACTATCGCGGGCCGCGCAATTTCTGCTGAGGATGTCTCGCGCGAGCGACGTTTCAACCGCCTGATTTCTTTGATGGTGCGATGCCGCTATCGTACGTAATGTTCCGAATCTTGAACGCACCCCTTTAAAGCGCGAATCGTGTCTTTCCCTCTTGTAGGCCTAAGTGACAGCAACTCCTCGATATCCTCTTGAGTGACATCCATTGACCCTGGTAGATGCGTCATTCCGGTGATCCTCGATGATACCGCCTACGGAGGCTGCTTTAATTCGGCGAATAGCTCCTGGAAAACTCTATCGGCTCCCCACGCCTGCGCCGCGGTGAATGCGCATCGCCGGTTCTGGCTGGAATTGAGTTCCTGCGGCGCCTTGTACACCAAATCATGGTTCGCCTCGGACCAGGCATGTTGAAAAAGAGTTCGGACCTGAAGCTCGAACAGCCGGGGAGCCGACTGCGGATCCAAATCTTGCGGCACAACGTCGGCCGGCAATGTCAGCACGAAATGCTTCCCGAAATATCCGAACTCCCACTCTGACTCGGGTTCCTTCACTGTCTCTTCCGCGACGGTCATGTACTTCATTACCCGCGCGCACGTGGCTTCAACGTCGTCGAGGTAAAAGACAATGATGCGTGCGCCAATCTGATCCTGGATCTGGGCCAGCGGATCCGAGTAGTGCAGCGTGCCGTCCTTATTCATTTTCTGAGTCTTTTTCATGAAGCTGTCGGGATCTTTCGCTCGCGCGGTGATCCTATCCACGCGCGGTACTTTCGGATCGATGCTCATAAAGTCGACGATGAATGATTCCAGCAAAGGAGCGATGGGACTCAAAATACCGCGATGGCGCGCAATGTAGGTCTGGTCGAGAGGTGCGGTCAAGGCTTTTTCCTAGTCTGCTGATTTACAATCTTGCCTTGAGTCGTGAAACGAAATTCGTCGGCGGTGCCTCGAAGCTTTTCCGATCGGAAGACCTTTTCGAAATGCTCATTGTCCGCGACCATCACGCCGCCATTGTCGAGCTCAATGGATCTGTACGCAACGTGAGAGTCAAACTCGTCTCGGTCAAATTTAAACGTTTCGCTCAGCAGCTCACGCCGCGGCAGCGCCTGAGTGATCTGATCGACGGCCTCGTCGGACAGACCGAGATTTTGAAGTATCATCGCGGCACTCGTGCTCACAGCGGCCTGATTTCGCATAAGTCTTGCAGCTGACCACAGCTCTTCCCTAACGTTGGCGTCCGTCGTGGTTCGAATTGCTTTCTTTAGCGCGATTGCGAGTCTCCTTGTGCCGGCTGGGCCACCAGTACGGAACTGCGATGCGAGAAATTCGCCGATCCAATACTGAGAGATTGCACCCTCGTTCAATTGACGATCGACTGCCGCGCCGTCCCAAAATCCGGCCGATGGACTTGCGGCACGGTAGAGCGCTGCCTTGTAGCTAAATGCGCTTTTCATGAACACACGCTCGAGGAATTCGAGAATCAGCGTTCTCGATGTCTCCGTCGCTGCAATTCCCTCATCTGCTGGAAATCTCGCGATGACCAAACGCGACCCGTTGCCGTCAGATCCTGCCATTAGAAATAGCAAACCGAGCCCGGATCTATGCGTAGTAACGGACTGAAGCCGTTCGGCGATTTTTCGCGCTGTTCTTAGATTTGGGTGCTTGAGATACGTTTTCAGCAGCGTGCAAACATCGTTTACTTGCTGCCCCTTGGTGTCGGGCAGAAACGCGATATCGATCGTGCATTCATCGTGAGCCTTGTCGAACACACGTGAGAGCATCCCAAATAATTTTCCCGCTTGTGGACCAACTTCGACGCCGCCTATGTTTGGCTGCGCTCTTGCCGCTTTGGCCTCGGCCTTGCTTGGATGAACGAGAAAACCATGTCCCCGCGTGACTGGCATGCGATTCTTCCTTGATTCCTTCGCTCGTTAAGTATCTTGACCTCAGCTAAGCGCGCTTTTCTGTGAGCTACGTCCCTTTAGCAGCGAAAATCAATCCCTACTCATGCGCACGACGTTGGCCCGCTCGTCCTCGATCCATATGGTCACGCTTCCCGTTGGCATTTGATGGCTGATCCAGCGACCATCATGTTGCTCAATAGTGTTGTGCCCGAGCCCCTGCTCTCGCGTAAGCAAGAACCTGAGCGCCGCTTTGGCCGCATCAAGATTTGGATACGGGGTGCCATCCGTCGTGGTGGAGGTGTGCAGGTAGCACCGCTCAATTTCTTCGATCGACATGGCTTGTCTCCCTGGCCTTTGTTTCCCTCAAACGGAGCAGATCATACTCCCAAGCAGCCGACCCTTGATAACCGTCGGACCCTCGACCAGGACGTCAGCGATGGCAAATCGGAGCAGAGGGTCGGCCCGACCCTAGGTGTGCCTTAGATCGCCGTCAGAACATCGTCAAGCTATATGGCGTGCCGGCGATAAATTGGGTTTTCGCGCGGCTCTCTTCCATCTCCAATTCGGAGAGCCGATCCGCGATGTAATCGTGCACGTCCTTTTTGCTTTCGCTGCTTTCGCTCAGGTAAATGCCGGCAACAAAGAAACTGCGGACTGTTGCGCCTTCATGGGATCGGCTGTGAGCACCAAAGACCTTCTTCGCGTCGCGCAGCATGTTGTCGATGCATCGCTTGCCGTCGGCGTCCTGCTTCAGCTCGAGAAAGATCCAGGCATCCTTCGCGCACCGCTTGCGACGAAAACTCAGATCGACGGCGATCGAATCCTTCTCGACGCTGCGGCGAAGATCGGTGTAGAAGCGCTCCTCCATGTTCCATCCGGCAACGTCTTCGTGATCCGACAGGTAAAGCGCGAGCTCGATCTGCCACCACTTCTCCCACCCGGTTACCCCGTTGTCCTCGATCGCGTCGAGCGCGCGCTGAATGCCCTTCTGATTAAAAAAATCGGTGAGCACTTCCCAAGTGAAGTCGAAGTCGGCGTCGTATTGCTTGGTGGTGCCGATCATCGAAGATCCTTCAGGCTTGGCGCTTGCGAATCTGCGAAACGTCTGCCCTCACGATGAGCGGCGCAGTGCGTTCCTGATGCCATTCACGATCGCACCGATCTTGACGGCGACGATCGCTCGATGCTCTTTGTGGTACTCGATCATCATGCCGCTCAAAAGCGCTCGCTGCCTGGTGCTGCCCGCATAAATCGCGGGCGACGTAAAGTCGCCGAGATCCAAGAGAGCACCGCCGCTGAACCCCTTCGGGTGGAAGGTGTTCACCGTCGCGCCGTTCACGTCCTGGGCCCGCTTCTCGAACCGCACGAAGATGTGCTCATCGCTCGCGGCACCCAGCTTCTTCGCGAGCGCCGGCTCTGGCACGGCGTTACTGGTGTGCATCGAGGGGATGATGGTGATCGAGCGCGTAACGTGATCTACGCCCTTATTATTGCGGGAGACCGCGTACCCGAGCGATGTGTAGTATCGGCGCTCGAGAGGGGAGCGGTTGTGCGACAGGCGCAACCTGCCGAGAAAATTTGCCGCTCCGAGATCCTCGACCACCTCATCCGGTACCCGCCAGAAGGCGCAGTCGGAGTGATCCAAGTGGCGATCCTTATTAGGAGCCGTCGTTGTTTTGATTCTGCCGCCAACGATCGGTACCAGCTGCAGCCGCGGCGGAGCCGCCACGAACAGCGTCGCCCCTTTTGTCATGTCATCGGTGATGTGCGCGGCCGTCGAGAGCACTTTCGTTCCATCGACATCGAGGAGCAGGCAGCTGCCGATGTGCTCCGGAAGCTTGTCGCTTTCATCGCTGCTGCGGTAGATCGCCCGCACCGAGTCTGCGAAGTCCTCGGCCGCCTGGGTCGCGCACTCGCGCAAGCGGCGCTGCTCGGATTCCTCGAGACGCTCGATCACGCGGTGCCGCGCCGCTGCATGAACGCCGGTTATCACTTGAGCGTTCCGAGCAGCGCTTTTGCCTTCGGACGAAGAGCCTCGATCTCAGCGACGAGTTGATCGATCGCATGATCGATAGCTGGTTCCGATCCAAGCCGCTCGGCCGTCACCAGTATCCCTGACTGTTCGCGTCGCCGCGCATCGCTGCTGATTCCGATGTCGACGCTCGCCGGCGCACTCTCGAATGCGTTTGCTCCCCGAGACGATCGCCTGACCTCGAAATTCGGCATTTGTGGGTACTTCCTGAGTGGGTCCAAAGACCTCCACCCTGACGCTCGTTATGTTATTGGTCGGGGCGACAAGATTCGAACTTGCGACCCCTTGCACCCCATGCAACTCACCGACGGCACAATTAGAGGGTGCTGATGAATCATACATCGATTCCGTCGCCACAGTAATTACTTACGCGCCTGCTTCTCCGGTGTGCCCTACTCTATTCAGAGACCGGCTCGTCGCGTCCCGTAGCCGCCGCTGCCCGCGCCATCCCCGACCTTGCCGCATTGATCTTCTCGGCATATTGCAGCGGCATCCGCGTCGACTTCCATCCGCCGGCCTGCGTGATCGCCGCCAAGTCGATATCGAGTTCCGCGAGATCCTGCGCGGCGCCCACCCGCGTGGAGTGCCCACTCACCTCGGCCACAAATCTCGCCGGCATACCGATCCACTGCGCCACCCGTTTGAAGATCGGCGCAATGCTGCCGGGATGAAGAGCCTCGCCAATTTCACCGCGACCAACAAGGCGGCGAAATATCGCCCCCTCCTCGATCCCCGCATTCGCGAGCCAGATCTTGAGCCACTTCACCGTCTCGCGCGATAGATACGCGACCCTACCCTGCCCCGACGCATCGGTCTTACCGCGGCGGATCAACGCCTGGCCGGTACCGTTCGGCGAGAACTCAATGTCCCGCACATCGAGGGCCACGAGCTCCCCGCGACGCGCGAGCGTTTCATAGGCGACACAGAGCAGCGCGCGCTCGCGATCCGCGCGGAGTCCCTTGCCCGCGCTCCCAATAAACTCCTTGATCTCCTTCCAGCCCAAGGCGCGCGCCTGCGCCTGCCGAGCTGAGGTCTCCCGACCCATCTTCTTTAAGGCCAACCGCACCGCTTCGCCGGAACAGGGATTCAGCAACCCGGCTCCCAAGTGAGCGCGCCCGATCGTCGCGATATACCGTCGCATCGTCGCCGGCTTCTTGCCGACCGACACTTCATGCTCGATGAACGCACGAATGGTCATCGGATCCGCCGGAAGAAACGATTCGCCCCGCCCCTCGCAGAACGCTTGGAAGATCGCGCCGTCCGCTTTCTGCGCCCGCAACGTGTTCGCCGAATACGCCCGCTCGGCCATCCCCTGCCATTCCCGCAGGCGACCCAAGGGCCCGATCGCCGGTTGCGCGGGCGTTGTCACCGAATGAAATTCAGGCGGCTGGTTGGGCGATTTCATCGGTCTACTCTATCACGCGGAACCGTATACATGCGATAAGTGCATTTATCACTAGTGCATGAGTATTATTTAATATGGGCTTCATATGCTGTATTATTTAGCACATGCCCGAACCGCCCAAGCTCCCAAAGCCCTACGGCCTGCCCAGCCGCGGGATTACGGCCGGCGACGTCCATCGCGCCGCCGACGCGCTCTTGCGCGAAGGCGAGCGCCCCACGATCGAAAAGGTCCGCGCCAAGCTCGGCACCGGCTCCCCCAACACCATCAACCCCCTGCTCGACGCCTGGTGGAAGACCCTGTCCGCCAGACTCGACGCCGGCCCCGCGGCCCTGCACCGCCTCCCGGAGTCCGTGGCCTTCGTCGCCGAGGCCCTGTGGATGCAAGCGCTCGAGGAAGGCCGCCGCCGCGCCGCGCTCGAACTGAAGTCCGCAACGCGCGCCGCCACGATCGACAAGCAGCACCTCGAACTCCGTTCACACGTGCTCTCTTTACGCGAAGGCGAACTCGAATCGCGTCTCAAGGATCGAGAAGCCCAACAGGCTGCGCTCGAATCCCAGCTCCAAGCGCTCACGACACTGCTACGCAAAGAGCAAGCAACGCGGGAGGCATACGCCCGACGCAATGAGGAATTGCAAAACCAACTCCTGGCGCGCCCGCTGACCCCATCAAAGACGAAACCTTTTAGAAAGCCACCCAGCCGAAAAGGAAAGACACCGGTTCGCCGCGCCGCTGAAACTCAGGGTTCCCCGACTCGCAAAAAGCACTCGAAGCCGGCTCATAGACCCCAGCGAAATAAACTCATCCACAAGAAGCGCCGCCGGTGAAAATCCACGAGCCCGCATCGAAAGCCCATTGCTTCGACACCGCAAGCTGGATCATGCTGCGCTGGGTGCGCGGCACACGCTATTACCGCGTGCATCTCGAACAGGACCTCTGGAGCGGATGGCTACTGACCCAAGTGAACGGCCGCATCGATTCGCGTTTGGGGCGCGCCCGTTCGCACGAGGCGCCCACCATCGACATCGCCTTACTCGAACTGTCCAGAATCGCGGCGCGCCGCCGCAAGCGCGGCTATGCGCTCATGAGCTAGAATCCACTCAAAGGGAGACAAATGATGGAACCACTGCACGAGGCAATAAGACTGATCAGACGCCAAACGGAGTTGGAGGCCGCAATGCGCCGCCCCGGTGGCATCAGAGTTACCGAGGAGCGCGAGCTATTCCAGCTCCGCGGCGCACTCGCGCAATTCCCCGCAGCGGTGACTGCCATTCTCGATGCCGCCGCGCGCATGCGTCGCCCCGTCGACACGATCTCGGCAGAAGATGTCGAACGCCTGACGGTGACCGGCGCGGGAACCTTGAACTAGCGACCCGGGGGTTTCTTGGCTCGACGCGTCAAGCCACAAACGACCTGCGCCTCCCTGTCGCGTTAGCTCGCGTGTCACCGCCGCGCCCGTTGTCGCCCAGCATATTGTGTACGACGGCCCAGTCCGCTCAATGACCGACCCATCAGCAACTTCGGCAGTCATCGAAGAGCCATTCCCTGCGTAGCCGCCGCGAGAAAGGTTTCCAACTCCGACGCCTTCCTACGCAGTCCGCGAAACTCTCGTTCCCGCTCGCTCACCTTAGCCAACCCTCCGATGGGTGCGTAAGCACCGAGGTTGCCGGCGGCAACCGTCTGCCTCTTCTGACCGAGAGCCAATGACAATGACCCCCTATGTCACCTCCAAACCGGCCGTTCAAAATCACTGTCGGCCAACTTCGGACGGTGGGCACTCTGAAATGTCGCCACTAAGCGGCCGTTCGCGGCGTGCGGTAAGCTTATGCGGAAATTTATGGAGTCCGGCCGGAATGCATGGAGCGCACAAATGCCATTGAATTTATTCTGCGCGCTTATACGACGTTTCCGTCGTCTAGCCAATTGTTAGAGGTGCGACGATGTACCTGCGCAAAGTCGCTGCTTCGATTGGGCTTGGCGCGCTGATTTTCGCCTTATCGATGCCCGTTGGGCTCCTGTTCGAGCTATTAGGCTTGTCGAAGGTCGCCGCGGTATTTATGTGGCCATTCCTGGTATTGAAGCCTCTGATTCCGTGCCTGCCACTGGGTAGCCCAACGTGCGAGGGCGACGCATTCCTAAGTGGCATGTACCGCTGGAGCATCGCGTTGGGGATTTGCGTATACGCAGGCTTGTCTTTCGTGCTTTTAACCATGGCACGGCGACGACCTCTAACAATCGGTTCGAGCGATCGCGGGGCAATGACTTCGTTTGGCCAAGGAGAGGGTCGATGATCTGGATAAATCGGCTCCGTTTGTCGTAGGCGCAGCCCCGCGTCGCTCAACCTCATCGTTAGACGACTGTGAGCAACAAGCATTTCCGTAAGTCACCTGGCACCTTTGAACCCATTGCGGTTGGGTTTGGGTCGTGCTACGCGAGCGATCGTATTACCGTTGACGGTTGCCGAGTGGGCTACATGTATCGCGAAGCACCAGATGGCAAATCCTCAAACACTGCAGACAGCGGCTGGCGTTTCTTTGCTGGGGATGAATCGGACGAATACTGCTCCGTTCCAGCCAACTTCGAGATCTATGACGTCAATACAATCGCAAACTATGACGCGGAGATCAAACCGCATCTACATGCTGAGGTCGGCAGCGCTTTCTCGCGCGAAGCCGACGTGGGATTTGTCAGAGTGCCGTTTGATCCACCCAATGAACACTAAGCAGTCGCCTAACTACGCGTTCGAGCGGGCTTGGTTGCCGTCCGCGCGGGCGCGCGTCCGGCAATCACAACCATTGCCGCCAGCCACGCGCTTGACGCGCTTGCGGCCGGCCGCTCAACGCAAGCGTTAGACGCGCGTCTGTGTCTGCTGGCCGCGTAATTGCGATTGTTCTTGGGGTCCTAGTGATTGGACTTGGAGTCAATGGCGTACGCATCGGAAAGGTGGTGGTGAGAACAGTTCGACCTCCCTGGCCAGGGTACTTGTATCGTGACAAAGAGCCCATGGCTTTCTGGATAGTCGTAAGTCTCTGGATTACCCTTGGCACATTTATTATTACCGGCGTGCTCTTGGCCAAGAGTCCCGTCTAACAATCGGTTCGAGCGATCGCGGTTCTGATGCCCCAAAGCAGCCCTCCATGACCGTCAACAACGGGTCGTGACAAGACAGCGCTTGTCGTGAGCATCCAAAACCTGCACCGTCCAAGATGGTGCGTGGAACTTGAACTACCCGCAGAGCGGATGGTCGATGACGTAAGCATACGTGCATTGGAAATTGGGAATGCGGTACGGGCTAGCGGTAGCACTCGGGTTCTTTTTGCTGATCACTTA
>Ga0187847_10000889_pt1 | contig 29403 bp, 48 predicted proteins | sample June2016WEW_4_10_FD_132458 | JGI IMG/M metagenome (GOLD analysis project Ga0187847, IMG submission 132458) | Peatland microbial communities from SPRUCE experiment site at the Marcell Experimental Forest, Minnesota, USA - June2016WEW_4_10 | ecosystem: Environmental > Terrestrial > Soil >...
CGAGTTTTGCGATTCTGAATTTACGAATTTGTCCGGTCTGCACGGGTTCCGGTTTCGAGCTGGGTGTTCTGCCCTTCCAACGGGCCTGCAGCATGGAGCCTAGCGACGACAAATCCGGTTTTGAGTTGGACTTGGATGATTGCGATCCGACTGGTTTGTTTTCTTCGTCCGAAGTCTTGGAGGAATTCATGCGGCACCCGGCTTCAATTCGCTCCCCTAGCTCCACGCGTGCGTGGCCGTCTGAACCTTCATCATGCGGCCGGTGACCACATCTCCTTCTTTGTGCTCAGCAATATATTCGTCCAAGCCGCTCGGAACCAACTGCTTCATTCCCAGCCGCAGCTGCCGTTTATTGGTGTCGACCGCCAACACCTGTGCCTTCACTAACTGCCCGACTTTCACAATTTCCTGCGGATGATTGATACGCTTCTCCGCGCTCATGTCGCTGATATGAATCATCCCCTCGACGCCTTCGGAGAGCTGAACAAATGCGCCGAACTTGGTGATGCTGACGACCGGGCCTTCGATCACCGAACCTGCGGCAAACTTTTCAGCTGCGTCCGCCCACGGATCTCCCAGCGCCTGCTTCAGGCCCAGCGACATTCGCCGTTCGACCGCATTCACTCCCAGGATGACTGCATCCACGGTCTCGCCGGGCTTTACCAACGTACTGGCACTTCGCAGCTTTTTTCCCCAGGACATCTCCGAAACGTGAATCAGCCCTTCAACCCCCGGCTCGAGTTCGACGAACGCGCCGAATTCTGCAACGCGGGTTACTGTACCGCGAACGCGTTCGCCAACTGTGTACTTTTCGGCGACCGCATCCCAGGGATGCGGCAGCAACTGCTTCATGCCTACAGAAATGCGGCGCTTGTCTGTGTCGGTTGAGATCTTCAGCACTTTGGCTTCGATCTGCTGACCTACGGAGAACACATCCGCAGGCTTGCTGACGCGGCTCCACGCGATGTCACTTACATGGAGCAAGGCATCCACCCCCCCGAGATCGACAAACGCGCCATAGTCGGTAAGGGTGCGGACCGTACCGCTGACGGTGTCGCCTTCTTTCATCTCCGTGTAGCGGCGATCTTTAGCCGAGCGCTCTTCTTCTTCGACGACGGCGCGACGGTCGACGACAACATCCTCATCGGCTACATCGAGCTTGATGATGCGGCAGAGAATTTCCTGCTCGACCAACTTCTCCATCTCGGCAGCGTCGTGCGCTCCGCTGCGGGAGGCGGGCATGAACGCGCGCACTCCGACATCAACGCTGAGTCCGCCTTTAATCACGCCGGTCACTGTGCCAACGATCGTCGCCTTCTCCGCGAACGCCTTCTCGAGCGCCGACCAGTCTTTCGGCCGCTCGACCTTCGCGCGGGTAAGTTGGTAGTAGCCTTCCGGATCGCGGCCTTTGACCGAAACCGGTATCTTATCGCCAGGCGTTGGAGTCTCGCCGGCGCTCTGGAAATCCGCGAGCGGCAAGACGCCTTCGCTCTTGAAGCCGATGTCGAGGAATACGGAATCTGCGGAAACGGTGATCACTGTGCCTTGGATTTGCTTGCTGCCGTCTTCGCGCTGCCGCACATGGCTCTTCTCGTACTGTGAGAGCATGTCGCTAAACGACTCACTAGTTTCGTTGGCGGATTGAGTTTCAGGAATCGCTTGCTTGGGAGTGGTTGAGTTCGACATGAAAGGGTTACAGCCTCATCGGGGGACGAATCTCAACTAGGATAACATCGAGCGCTGATCGGATTCGGGGGTGCGGGTTCCAGCCGCCAACGTCTCTCCGTCATAATCCGTGAAAGGCCCCACTTCTCGCACAAAGAACACGCGAGAAATGAGGCACCCGTGTAGCTCCCTGTGTAGAATTGAGAGGAAGAAAAGAGGAGCAGGCCATGGAGAAGCACAGCGAAAACGATGCCAAACGAGAGCCAGACGAGGCGGCGGCGCATATCGCAAGCGCTCACCAGATTTTGAACGCGCTGCAAGAAAAAATCGGAAAGCATCCAGAACTGGGCGCGGCTATTACGAAGCTGGAGACGGCCCTGAATATTCTGGCGGTAAAGACTGGCGGGCTGCTGTAGGAATGATGTGATAGACCGCACTCATTCGTTGCGGCCATGAGTTTAATAGTTTAATTAGTTTAATTGCCCTGTTTGCGCCAGTATTCTGGCAAAGAGTGAAACGCTGATGTTTTGCCGTACCCTCGTTAGCGTGCTTGTGATTCTAGTGTCCGTAGCCGGTCTTCCATTCTTGAATTCGTCGATCTGGGGTGGGTCCAAGATGCCATTCTTGCTATTCATCTATCCTCCGATCAGCGTATTCTTGTGATGTCCTGCACCCATTTGGTCTCCCACGTCTTGCCCCCATCTGGCGAGAAAGCCTGCTCCCAGTGACACGATGCCGGAGTGATCTTGGATCATATAAATCGCATGCGGACCGGTCTCCCGTTGAAGGTATCGTCCGCGTAGAACGTTCCCACGTCATTGTGGAAGCTTCCTCTCATGGGCGGGTCCAGAGGTCCCAGTGGCGTCCGACTGTCAAGCCACCAGATTGACCACTGCTCGGTCTTCGAGTCGAAGGATCGCAGAGCGACGCCAAGATAGGCACTGCCTGGCACCTCGAGCACGAGGTCGTCGACATTGCTGTAGCCCCCCATCAGCCGGCTGGCTATTCAACGTGCCTTCGAATTCAACCCACTCGTGATTGTTGGCGAGCCGCTCCTTCGGCTTCCGATGATAACTCGCCAATGGCCTACTAAGAAATCGAAGTCGTGGACGCCGGGAGTTGTTGCCCTCTCTATTTGACTTATTCCGTGTCCCGAATCTTGATTAAACTGGCAGTTGACAATCCCGAAAAGGCCAGACTCAACGTCAGCAGCCCCACAACGGCCGCCGTACCGCGATGAGTCTCCATGGTGACCTCCTACTCTAGTTCACTCGTCGGACCGATCATTTCTGGAGCATAGGCCAGCTTACCTGCATATGAAAGAATGTGTTCCAGTTTCTGCAGCGCTGGGGAGCGATCTGTATTGGCCTGATGTTTGGGATTTGGGTGGTCACGCTGCATCTTCCCAGAGTTCTCGGCCTTCATGGCATTCCGGGAGCGCCGCGCCATCCCAACGAATGGTCGAGTCTGTTCATCGCCGTCGGTTTGGGGAGGCTCGCGGGCGCTCGCTTCGGATCGGAGAACTGAAAGCACAAAAACGATCCCGCGCCCGAAGTCCGCCATGCGTGAACTTGCATGAGGGCCGTCGAACGCGGGATTCGTTCAGCGGTGCTTTTCTTACTTTCAGCGACGGTTACATACCCGACGCATCCTGGGTTGAGTGCAGCACACGGAAAGTGCTACCGCCATTGGACCAGACGAGCACCAGAGCGTCTTGTCCTTTGGGTACTGCGGAAAGAGCCGTCTGAACGTCCGCAGCATTCTGCACGGGGTGGCGATCAACTTCCACGATCACGTCCCCCCGTTGCAGACCGGCGTTGTCAGCGGCGCTGCCGGGTTGCACCTGCTCGACGACCGCGCCGTGAACCTCGCTCGACGCCTGCAGTTGCTCGCGTAGCTCCGGAGTCATGTCGGCGAGGCCGAGACCCCAGCGTGGCTTGCCATTGCTGTTGCTGGCGGCTTCTTTGCCATACTTGTCACGGCTGCCCATTTCCTCCAGGGTTACGGGCACGTTCAGGTTCTTGCCGTCACGCAGAACTTCCAGCTTGATGCTCGAACCGGGTTCCTTCTGGCCTACTTCGATCTGAAGCTGGCTGGCGTCGCTCACTTTTTGTCCATCGAGTCCGGTGATGACATCGCCAACTTTCAAACCCGCCTTGGCTGCCGGGGAGCCAGTTTCAACCTGAGTAACTACCGCTCCTTCATTGTTTTCGACGTGGAAAAATTTCGCATTCTCCGGAGTCACGTCACTGATTCCGATTCCCATGTAGCCGTGACGTACCTTGCCATTGCGGATCAGAGCTTCCACGGTGGGGCGCACGATCTGGGAAGGAATCGCGAAGCCCATGCCCGAAAAACTATCCGAGTTTGAGACGAGGAAGGTGTTGATGCCAATCACCTCACCACGCGCATCGACCAACGGTCCACCGGAGTTTCCGGGATTGATCGCCGCGTCGGTTTGAATGAAGCTTCCGGGCGAGCGACCATTCTTCGAAAAAGGATTCGGGCGGTTGAGGCCGCTGACGATTCCACGCGTTACGGTGAAGCGAAAGCCGAACGGGTTGCCAAACGCAAGCACAGTCTGTCCGGGGCGCAAGGAGGTTGAGTTTCCCCATGGCGCGTTGGGAAGATTGGTTCCGTCCACTTTGATCACTGCGAGATCGGTGAGCGGGTCGGCGCCAATCAGCTTGGCGTGCATGATTCTTCGATCTTTCAGGGTCACGTTAATGTCGACAGCTCCGTCGATGACGTGGTTATTGGTGACTATGTATCCGTCCGGCGAGATCAGCACGCCGCTGCCAATGCCGTGCTCGATCGGGGATCGCTGTCTTCCCGGATGGTTGAAGAAAGGTCCGAACATCGGCGGTATGCCTTCTGGCAGCTGGGGTATTTCACCGTCCGCCGTTTCGGCCTTGGAGTGCGACGTGACCGCTACGTTCACGACTGCTGGCGTGACGCGCGCGGCCAGCGTTTCCATGGCCTGGTCGAGCGATAACAAAGCGCTGACGCTGTTGTCATCGAGCGGCGCTGCGGTGGGAGATGCAACGGGTCCACGCGCGTAAGCCGGCTTGATGAATTCGTAAGTGGTTAATGACAATGCCAGCGCGACGGCCATCACGGGCGCAATCAGGCGGCGTGTCAGGAGGGTTTTGGTAACCGATGCTTTGGTAAGCCAGGTTTTCATTCGAGTGGTTCTCCTTGTGTTGCAACTAATTATTTAGTTTCTAAAATGGTACAAATGCTCTCCCTTGCGTCCAACTCGGTTAAGTAGATTTCGGGGTGATTGCTTTGTGAACTTCGCGATCCACGGGATGAAATACGGTCAAGCGCCAGACGCAAACGTCCCAGACTTGACCGTACTCGTCGACTTGCTCGGTGTGCATTACCAGCAACACGGAACTGGGACGACCAGCATGATCGCCGGAGTCATTGGCGCCGGCGTTGATAACATTTGTTTGAGGCTGCTGGAATTTCGCGTGCGCCGCGACCGCTGACAACTCGTGATCATTTCGGGCTTGCCGATTCACCCCGCGAGCGATCGCGGCTTTTCTTTCGACGCTTGCCTTCGGAACTGGGCGGTGGAGTGCCGCGGGAATCATTCTCGCTTCAGCCCAAGCGGAATCGACAGCCGATGCTGAGGCTAGGGTGGCGGCGGATTCTGAAACGGGAGAGACGGCTTCGTCAAACGCGACGAGCCGTGGCGCGTGCGGCATTGAGATCAAGCAAGCGACTGAAACCGCTGAGACCAAACCCAGAGCCGGCTTCCAAACCCTGGTAGCCGTCGGGCGGTCTGCATCCAGAATGCGTGCGACGCGAAGAGCCGTCTGTTGCATTCTTCCGACCGCTGCCTGGGCTAGAGAGAGGCTGCGGCGCAAGAAACTTTTCTCCGCAACCGTGACCAGACATTGCGCATATCCGCGGGGATTCGAAGTGGCCGCCAAAACGAAGTCGTCGCAAGCCATTTCCCGCTCACGCGACAGGCCCTCGCCGATCAACCACACTGCGGGATGAAAGAACAGAAGGGCGGTTAAGATTCTCTGGGCGAGGTTGGTCCAATCGTCCCGGCGTTGCAGGTGTGCCAATTCGTGCAAGAGAATGGCGTTGAGTTCAGGTGGAGACAGTTCATCCAGCGCCCACACGGGAAGTAGGATCGCCGGTTTCAAGAAACCGATTGCCGTGGGTACACGCACGCGGTCCGAAGTGGAGAGAATCACCCGACGGCCGGAGCCGAGTTTCGTCAAAGTATCACGCAGGACCGGGTTCAGGCTGGAAGAGTCGATTGGTTTGCAGCTCTGGCGGAGCTTGCGCAGCTGCCAAAAGCTGATGCCGATTTTCGCCAAGCCTATCGCGGCAACCATGGCCCACACAACCAGGAGGTAAACTGCCCAGAGCCCGGGCAACTGGAATGCGGAACGGGAGACGCGCGTGGTCGCGCCGAGGGCGCTGGATCGCATACTCTCGGCCAAGGGCAGAACTGCCACAGCTGCTAACGCGGAAAGCCACATGGCAAAACGAGTGCTCGAATTCTGGCGCCTCATGGTCCGCAGAAAGATCCAGATAAACCCGGCGATGACAATCCCCTCCGCGGTGCTGTTTAGCATCCTGCCGGCGAAAATTTGTGCGAGGGCTTGGCAGTGATCTACTATGGGCATCGGATCACTTGCTCCCTTCCAGCATGGTTCGCAGACGATTTAGTTCAGCCGCATCCATCCCCTGATCTTCCAGGATGTTAAGAACCAGCAATTCGTGTGAGTTGCCGAAGAAACGATTGACCAGGCGGCTGATCTCGGAGCGGGTGGCATCTTTGCGCTCCACCAGCGGCGAATAAACGAAGGCACGACCGTCTTTCACGTGCTTCACGTAACCTTTTTTCTCAAGAATTCGAATGGTAGTCAGCACGGAGTTGTAGGCCAGCGGCTCCTTCTCGGGAAGAACCTCCAGGACTTGCTGGACGGTGGCCGGGCCCTTCTGCCACAGCACTTCCATCAGCCGCAATTCAGCTTCTGTCAGAGTGGGAGACTTTCTTGGGGGCAATCGCCATCCTCCTTCCTGGAATACCGACCTGTTACCTTAGACGTATGCCATATTGGATTGTCAACTAGTAAATTAGTTGCATGAGATAATGTGAGGGTTGTACGCTTGTGGCCTGATTTTGTGCGGCCTGCGTAGAGGTTTTCCCTTTGGATTCCCTCAGCTTGACCTACCTGGCCTGCGGATCGGCGGGTTTTTCCTTGGCTCGCCTGAAGTTGCGAACGAACGCTAGACCGCGTCTTAGCTCGGCAGAAAGATCTGTGACTTCGGTGGCCACATGGACAGGTTTGCCTGACTCCCGTCCAAGCCAAGCGTCTAGTTCTTTCGAAGAAGCGGTTACGAAACGGGCTTGGCGGTGGACTGGCATCCCCTCTGCTCCCCAGCGCTCGACAACTGAAACGGGCTCGCCCAAGAAGGCAATTTGTTGCCAGCCTTTTAGTGTTCCGGTATTCGCTTTCTTGGCCTTGGATTGTTTGGGCATTACTGATGAGTTCCGCGATGATCTGCGCAACACTTCCGCGCAAGTTGGATGCATGACTAGCGAAACTAGTTAACTTGCGGGTGAAAGTTCTTGTGAGTCTTCGCTCGACAAATATTTCTTCCACGCCAGCAATCTGATCTCAATCGGCGCCCGTCAAGTTGATGTTGGGGGATGCAGCAGGGCGAAGTTTAACGCCCTAACTGAGTAGCCTTCTAGCATTCTGCCCGCGTCGTCTGATCGCCAGCGAATCCCGCTCAATTCGCCAAGTCTCAAACCCCAGCGCCCCTGAAGCATGCCCTCAGTGTGACAAAAGGAGCATCGTGCAATGAAGACCGAAGTTATCGAGCGTATGGTTAACAGCCCATCGGATCGGCGTAAGTTTCTAAAGCGGGTGGGTGCAACCGGAATTGGCGTGGCTGCAGCTACCGTGATCGGCAGCAATTTGGTGGGGACGGCCTATGCCGCCAGCACAATCACCGATGCTGACATTCTGAACTTTGCCCTGAACCTGGAATACCTTGAAGCCGAGTTTTACTCCGTTGCGACCTATGGGTCGACCCTGGTTCAACTTGGAGTGCTCACGACAGCCCAGGAAACTGGACCCACGACGGGCGGTAATACGGTACCCGATTTCGGGGCGTCGCCACTGGCGTTCTTGGCAACCGCTCTGCTCGAGAACGAAATCGACCACGTGAATTACCTGCGCGCAGCGCTCGGTTCCGCTGCGGTGAAGAAGCCCGCCATTAACCTTGCCGCCCTGGGCTATGGATTTTCAAACGTCGATAGTTTCCTGAAATTGTCGGGACAGTTCGAGGATTTGGGAGTCAGTGCCTATTTGGGCGCTGCTCCACTGATCTCCAGCAGAACTTATCTGGCTGCGGCAGGGGCAATCCTGGCCACCGAGGCGCAACATTCCGGCTCCATTCGGCTGGCCTGCATCGACAATCAAGTCACCAGCCCCGCTGTAGACTCTCTCGATATTCCGCCGACACAGCAGACTCCCTACGACGTCACCAGCAGCACTGCGCTGTGCATCCCGCGTACGCCCTCGCAGGTGCTCAACATCGTTTATCACGGAGGACAGTGCTCCGGCGGTTTCTATCCCGACGGGATGAACGGCGCCATCACCTGCCAATCTTAAGAAAGACTCTGATGATTGAAGGACTGTTTCAACCGATTCACTTACTGGTTATTCCCGGGATCGTTCTGCTTGTGTTCGGTCCCAGGAAACTGCCTGAACTGGGAAAAGGGCCGGGAGATGGAATTCGAGGTTTCAAAGCAGCGATGAACGGTGAAGAGAAACCAGCCGAGAACGCGAAAACTGAAAGAGCCAACAAAGCAGCATGACCTCGCCAATTGGACCTCTATTGTTCCTGGGGCTGATTGTTTTCGGCCCCGAGAAAACCCTCGAGATCGCGCAGCAAATTGGCCGGCTTCTGGCACAAGTGAAACAGGCTGCCGGCCAATTCCAGCAATCGGCACTGGAGCCGGAGCGAGACCGACAGGCTGTGGGAGCTGTGTCGAATCCAGCTTCTCCGCTTCAGGAGCCGCCAGCTCCGACTGCGGCTTCGGCGCACCGGTTAGCTATTGTCCGCGAGCGCTTCTTGACCACATTGAGCTAAGGTATAATTTCCCAATCAGTAGGCGCGTAGCTCAGTTGGTTAGAGCGCTACCTTGACACGGTAGAGGTCAGGAGTTCGAGTCTCCTCGTGCCTACCATTTCTTTTTCCAGTGTTCATGGGCTTTTCAGCCCTTCCCACCGCTCTTGAGCAGCCTGACTTCATAGCATCAGCACCCGTCCAGCACCCGTTATTGCACGGCAACCGTTTTCGGCATGATCCGTTCCAGCATCGACCCTTGCGCTGCCAGCTTCTCGTCGGTCATCACGTGCCCGTAGACATCGAGCATCGAGATTTTCGACCAGCGGAGAAGGTTCTTGATTAGCACAGGGCTGTTGCCCTGCGCCAAGAGGAACGATGCCAGCGTATGACGGAAGCAATGGAACCCGAATCGCTTGATCTGGTTTCCAGTCGTGTCATACGTAACGCCGTCCCGCACGGCAATCACACCCGCCTTGATAGCGGCTGGACGGATATAGTCTTCCACGATCATGTTCCCAGTTCGGGGCTTCTTCCCACGCAGTTTGAAGCTCGCGAACACATAGTCGTCTGGTTTATTGTACGGAGTTTCGGCCTGCCACGCCTTGAGCACTTCGGCTAACGCCGAATGCATCGGCACGGTGGACTTCGACGCCTGTGTTTTGGTGCCTGAGCCCATTTGCCCATACGTCCAAGAATTCTTGATGCGGATCGAATTCTGGTCGTAGAGAACAGACTTCCATTTCAGGGCAAGCGCCTCAGAGATTCGAACGCCAGTTGCGGCGACCATCAGCAGAAGCGTGTACTCTGGCTGAACGAGCAGATCGAGAACAGCAAACGTCTGCTCGGGCTTTAAGATGAACGCCTCGTAGTCCGTTTTATTTGACCACCGCACGAACGTCACAGGGTTGCTTGCCCTTAGCTGCCCCTTGGCATTTGGTACGACAGTCTGAGGGATGAGTTCCTCAAACTGCCCATGTCGGTAAACGCTGCCCATCACGGTCTTGATTTTGCCGAGTGTAGAATTCTCAAGACCATTGTCTCCGCATTCCTCGAAGGTTTGGGACTGAAGCCAGCCCAATACTTCCTTGGACTTGATCTCAATCGCCACTTTATCCCCGAACCGTGGAATCAGGTAATCTTTCACAATGTGATTGTGGAGGTATTCCGTTCCGTGATTCGTGAATTTGTGGTTCTCAAGGTAATGCGAAGCAATGAGACCGAACGTAAGCGGTCTGCCAGCGTCGGGCTCATTGACGAGCGCGTTGAGACCTCGGCGTTCAACCTCGGCCCAAGCGCCTGACTTCGACAACTCCGAGACAAAACCTATCACCCGCCCGCGTTCCGTCCGTGCGCCGTCAGTCGAACGAATTGCGGTGTAGCAATACACCCATTTTCCTTTCTTCTTCCTCAAAAATCCCCTTCGGTAACGAGCCATTAGAGTTTCCCCTTCTGGCTGCGGGGACTGCCGTCTGGCATTGTACGTGGGGCGGGCATTCCAGCCAAAACGCTGTTTTCGCTTGGCGTGGAAGGCTTGCGAGCACCCGAGGCTATGGCGGCTTCGACTTCGCTGATCTTGAAGCGCCACACCCTCCGATGCTCGCCCACGCCGAGCGGATGTGCTGGGATGATTCCCTTTCGAGTCATTTCGAGAACTTGGCGGCGAGTGATCTTCAGGTGCTCGGCTATGTCGTCGGCTGTTACGTATGGTTCTGGTGTCATGGTCATTTGCTCCTGCCCAATGCAAAATTCTCCTTGAGTCTGACACTGGTCTACGCGCCATGTATTGACAGTTAGCGATTCGGTCTGGTGCAGAGTGAGGCAGCAGCGTACAGGGGCAAATCCTAAGCAGATTGGATTCTTCTCTCAGGAAAAACTCTTAGCTGACAGCCGAAGGCAGGTGGTCAGCGGGAAGGGCGCGGGTGCTCAAAGCTCGGATTGTCGGTATGGTTTGACGGGCAGGACTCGGTAAATCTTTTCGCCACGGTGCACGCGGGCTAGGGAGCGCCGAATGTAGTCAGACGACCACGGATAGCTAGCCTCGAATTCTTCAACTTCTCTTGCCAATTGTGGTGCCGTAATCTGAGTCTTCACTATAGACAAGAGATTCGCCACGCGCTCGTGAAAGGGATGGCCCCGTGTAGCCCACTTGACGTATAGCACAGGGCAGACATGGTTCACGCGCATCAGTGAATGCGAACGCGGCGGTACTTTTTCGCTCGCCATACGCAACCAATCTTCATAATCATCGGCGCGATTGTGCAGTCGCTCGCGCAATGTCTGACCAGCCTCCTGTTCCAATGGCCCTCTTTGGTTTTGGATCGCCAAGAATCCCGTACCTTCGAGATCGACCATCTCGCCAGCCAACTGCCTCATGTTCTTAATCACGGTCTCAAGCCTTGCATCGAGACTTGGGGACGCTTTGCGTCCAGCCTTTCGCAGCCTTCTTTCAAGTTTGTCGGCCTGCGTGTGAAGGCACTTGGTTAGTCGCCACACGTCTGGCGGGTCTCCATTCTGCCTCGCTGGATTGACTGGATTCGGGTAGTTGCGCCAGACGAGGCGACCGCTGGATTCCAATTCCCCCAACTCATGGGCCAAGCCTCGTATTCGCTTGACCATTGGCTTGACCTGCCTGCTGGGGGGAGAGTTCTCTACGTCAATCGTATTCGACATCTGCAAAGCGGTGACCAAGGCCTTCGGCGTGCAGCCCCACCTGAGCAGGTGGATGAAGTCGTCCGTAAAGAGTGTCTTGTCTACAGGTTTTGAGAAGCTCCTGTACGGCTTCAGGGTGTGGCACGAGGCTACGGCCATCAGGATCATGAAATCAGCGATGGCGTCCTTCTGCGCCTTACGATTATTCTCCCAACCTTTGTGCGCTTTCATTCTTCTCTAGCTTTCACGTCCCGCCGCTGCTCGCTGACTTTTCATTCGAAGCCCAATCGTAACTGTTAATGAACGGCGCGGGTATTAGCGCGAAAATCCAAACAGAATTCTGACACTGGAGAGTTCGGAGCACTAGCAACAAAGAAGAAGCCAGTGGAACGAAGGTAACCGCTGAAGTGCAGGGCGTCGAAAATAACGAACCCTGTGCGGGCGGGTCGGAAGGCGATCAGATCGCCGAGCAACTCCGAGTTCATTGACAATCGAGCCGAGTCTGACCAACCAAACTCATGCAAGTCTTGCATAAGTTTGTTGACCAAGGAGGTCAGAATGAAAGAAAAGAAAAAGGTAGTACCTCCGCAAGTTCCTGCAACGCTCTCGAAGATTGAGGACGTGAAGATTGAAATCACGCCTATCGAATTCAAGGACGCCAAGGAAATGCGGAAAGCGTTCGATCAAACGCACGCCGAAGTGCAACAGGCAGGAGTGGCGGCAGCCGACAAACAGGCTGACGCTCTCATCGCCCTCGCCAAAATGCGGTCTCTGCTCTCTCAACGGGGCAGTGAAAAATTGCGTAAGGAAGCGAAGATCGAGTCTTTTGTCTTCGAACTTGCGAAACCGAAAAAAGGCGAGTCAATCTGGATGGCGTATTTCGGGTGGTACAAGCAGACGTACAACCTGAAGATGTGCCTCCGCACCGCCATCAACAAGATGGATTTGTTGATGGGGAAAAAACTTTGTACCGAGTGCAAGAAGGAGACAAGTCACACGCCTTCCTGCTCCAAGTACAAGGAGCCCAAGCCTAAGCATCTCACTCCGCTTGAGGCGAGGCTGATTGACCCGGCACAAGCGGCTCACGTTGTCGTCACCGCTCATAAGTCAGGCGGCAACGTGGACGAGGCGATCAAGGATTTCACTACGGTCGCCCCAACGCCAGAGAAGCTCGACGAGTTTCTCGAACGTCCTGTGCACAAACCATCCGTTGCAGCCGAGATCAAACTCGACAAGCAGGTGAAGTCACTGCTCAAAGGTGAAACGGATGTCGCCGCAAATGCCGCCGAGAATGCCGAGGACATCCTCAAAGTTCTCACGGCGGTGAGCAAACAACTTCAGCAGGGTGGTCTCGCCGTCAAGGTGAGGACACTCATCGGCAAGCTGATCGGCCGTCCGACCGAGAAAGAAGTTGTGCAGGAGCCCGTGACCCCAAAGCCAGAGGCTCCTGCAAAACAGAAGGCGGCTAAAGCCGCTCCACCCAAAGATATTACCATTCGGGTGGAAAAGCGGGACAAACTCATCGACGGACAGCGTTATGTCGATTGGCTTGTCTTACGTGGAACCGAAGTCCTCGACGTGGAAGACACTGAAGAGGCAGCCAACGCAGGCGCAGAGCGTCGTCGTCAATTTTCTCAGTTTGTCGGTACGTTCCAGCAAGACAAGGGACGGGTCGGCATTCAAGACGCCCTCGCTCTGTAATCCAACAACCCATCAGACTCGGCCCGATTGCGTGAACTAAACCCCGCCAAGGATTCCCCTGCATTTTGTCGCGCACAGATGCGCTGAGCCTCTTGACTGTAACTGTCAATGTTCGGCGCTCACTTCAGTGGCAAACTGGGCAACAGTACGCCGAAAGGCAAGCCGCCTACGCATGGAACTGAGTGACAAACTTTGTCACTCGAATGTGCGGGAATATTTTCGGGGACGCCCTGCATTCCTAACCGAAATCGGGTTGGGCTGGGTATATATAGCAGCGGAGGAAACACTTATGACAAACAAGGAAGCAATCACGAAGTTTCGCAAGCAACTCGACGATGCGTGCGTAAGGCACGCCTACAAGAAAGACACGCAACTGGTCGCTCTCGAAAGTATCACGCTGGAAGAGGCACGCATCTTGCGTGACGAGTGCGACAAAATTCCTTCCCCATTCCTAGCCGAATCGGAAAAGTTTTAGGTATATATAGCTCGGAGGATCGCCATGGAAAAGCTCAACAAGAAGGAGACGAAGCAACTTTGGGAGGCGTTGGAGATGATCGCCAGTATGTGTGTCTCTTTGGCGACGGGGGAGAAAGTTACTTCGCCTTGGACTGGCAAACGCCTCACCCGCAAAGAAGTGAAGCATTTCCACTTCATGACCCACTGCGCTTTTACTGGGCGGTGCGACGACAAAGGATGGCCGATTCAGACCGTCATGAACAGGTTCATGCGTGAGTTGCAGACGAAGCTCAATGGTATTGCTGCAAAAGCGGCGGTGCGTCAGTGAATCAACTGAATCGACTCAATGACCAGACTCCACGACTACAGGGGGGGCTTATGAAGCAACTTGCAGAAACAGTTATCAACAGCTATCGAAGCGGGACGCCCGTCGTCATCTTTGATGAAAACGAATGCGTTCTTCACGGGTGGGAAACGCTCGAAACCATCGTTGGTGCTCGGGTGTCCATCCAATGCCTCACTATCCGAGGCGTCAACCGCCAAGCATTCGAGAGCACGGACATGCCCGAGTTTTGTGAGGCGGCACGGCGTACTTGGTTGGAAGGGACCACTAACTAATGACGGACAAGAGAGCGGCATCGCAAGCGGACTGGAAGAAGCTACAGCGCAGCGGCGGACTCACGCATGAGCAGCGATTCCTCATGACGGCTCTCTGGCGTGATGTTGTGGGGATGCCGCCGCTCACCAACTACAACGCCAAGTTCAAGCATGACAACCCAGAGCGGTTCAAGGAAATCAAGGCGCTCTGGGATGCCGAGCGCCGTGTGAAGAAGCTTAAGGCGAGACTCAACAAGGTGACCGCATGAGACCACAAATTTTCGCCAAAGCGAAAGACCGTAACGGCAATGTCAACACGAAGAAGGCGAAGCAAGCCTTCTATCGTGAAGCCAAGAAGCTCGGCATGGCGTGTGCCGAGTACCGAGCGCACATCGCAGCGGGCGGCAAGCCCGCTCCCGAGACCGAAGGTAACAATGGACAGAATTTGCTCTGGGTTGCCCGTGCCCGCAAAGCGGACATGGAAGGAAGTACGACCGCGTGCCACAGTTGCGGCTACAAAGTTTGCGCCTGTGCGAAGATCGCCGAACTTCGTGCCGCTGGCGTTGTTACCTTTGGCGGCGTCCGCCGCAAGACCCACATCCCGAGTACCAGCGGGAAGCACGTAGATGGTGTGACGGCGTGCGGCAAGTTCTATGACGTGGGTCGGCAGAAAGTGCAGTTGGCGAAGAACGGCGATGTGCCCACCTGCGCCAAGTGCCAAGCCATAAAGATAACGCCCCCAGAGGAAGGTGACCGCCGCCGATTCAAGAAAGAGATGGCGGACTACAAACAGGGTCTCATGGAGGTGATCTACAAACCTAAGCGACGTAAGACCAAATTCCCTAAAGCGACAATCGACCGTTTGTTCCGTCGATTCTGGGACAACCGCATCACGGCGGATTACTGGCGTGCCGAGATAGACAAGCTCGAAGCCCGCTACGTCGGCGAGAGCGTTATGTTCAAGGGCGTGCGGGAAAGAATGGAGACCACCATCCAACACAAAGAACGGGTGTACGGCAGGCAGGTGACCCAATGATTCTTTACCACGTGACAGCCAAGGCGAGTTTGCCGTCCATCGACCGCGAGGGATTGAAGGCGCGGTGTGGGGATTTTTGCATCGGCGACAACAAGGGTCGGAAGGGTGTCTATTTTTGGCGGCACCAAAACATGGGTATGAACACCGCCGCCAAATGGGGTGTCGGCACCAAGGGGGGTTGCGTTCTCGTTACGGTTGAAATCCCCGACAGCCATCTGGGGTCGCTCCAGAGGGACACCGAGTATTTCGAGGACGAGACCGAGGCATGGGTTTTTCCGACCGACATCCCCCGTTCTTGGATTACCAGCATCCAGAAAGCAAAACGAGCATGGCACGAAATAAAAGTATGGGGGATGACATTTTGAAAAAACCAAGCAGACTCGCAAAGTTCAAATTGAAGTTCGAGTTAAGCATCATGAAGGGTCGGTACTCCGAGTTGCTCGAAATAGAGTACGAGAATGGCGGGCTGACCCCCGAAGAGCAGACGGAGTACGACACCCTGCTTGATCGCATCGCTGAAACCAAGGCGCTTCTGCCAGTGGAGACGGTGGAATGAGCAACTTTAACGACGCGAACGAACTCGACGATTGCACCCCACTAACCGCTGATGAAGCGGAAGAGCGTGCCGCAGACCTTGAGGATTTTCATTCTTGGCAACGCAAGAAACCCGACAACGTAGAGGAGACAGAATGAAGGAACCAGTCACAGCGCACATGATGTGCATGTTCTGCCCCAATCGTGCGTGGGGCGGTCGCCTCGGCTCGTGGCTTGTGAGCGATGAAGGTTGGGCCTTCGCAGGTTTCAAGCCCACGGATGTCGCCTGCTGGAAGTGCTATCAGAAGAGCCTCAAAGAGGCCAAGCTTCGGCGCTATGTCAACGTGATGGGCGGTGGTTCGGGGCCAGACTTCGAGGAGTTGACAGCCCGTGATCGTGCGAGAGTCTGGCGGCAACTGTTACGCGAGGAGATCGAGGAGGAATTTGGCTTGGGAGAACAGCAGGCAAAAGCGTTCGAGAAACTCACAGGGATCAAGTCATGATAACCGCAACAGACGTGTACGTCATCTTCAACGCCAACCACACCCTTGATTCCGAGCTTGGCCCCGAGATTCTAACCATCAACTTCGACACCCGAGACTCATACCACCTTAACGGAGACACCCTGTACGCCATCATCTGCGGCGGCAAACGATGGGATGTTACTTTTCGCCGCTGGTACGGCAGCTACGCAATCTTTTACTGCCCGCTCAGGGACAACGTGCACGCCGTCAGGCACTCGCACATCAGGGCGCTGGTCAAACGGGTGAAGGCATGACCACCACCGTCAAGGTCATCTGTGCGCCCATGCCCGACAGGACTATGTGGGTCCGTAGCAGGGACGCGATCACCTACCATGCCCAATCCTTCGGCGGCACCGTGACGATAGAAGAGGGATCGGAGATTGTGATCGCCGTTGAGTTCCAAGACCCCATCAAGGCTGGCGAGTTTGCAAGCTGGTGGAATGAGAAGGTCGGCAGGGAAAATTGAAATCTGTTTTCCCGTCGATGACGAACCAACCGTAACGCCGCCAGAGCCCGAGCCAAACGTAATGCCGACCGCCCAAACGTAACGCCGTGCAGCGCCGAATCAACCGAGGACAGCGGGGGCTTCTGGCTGTGCTGGTAGCACGCCCTCGTGCTGGCGGGGGAAGGCAAACTCGCCAGTGAATGAGTTTGATGACATTGAAATGCGGCATTAGAGAACAACACGGGCAACTTGCCCCATGAGAACATGATGATGAACACACCACTATCCGCCGCCGACCGTGCGGCCTACCACTCGCTCAAGACATATTGGGTTGAACGCATCGCCTACCTACCCACCCCCTACCAATTCCTTGCTTGGCTCAAGCTTTGGCACATTGACGCTCTCAAAGAAGCTGTTAGGTGCACCGCTCGTTGGGTTAAGCGACAGATGGAGAGGGGGGAAGAAATCGATTCCGACGACCTGATCCGTTATTTCAGCGCCACGGCTCGAAACATCCACGCCGCCAAGGAAGCCGCCGAGTCGTTGGAGGTGCCAAATGAGTAAGGAACGCCGCCCATGGAATCCGTACCCACTGGCATCCCTGTCTGTTGGCTCAAAGTTCGACCTGAGCCCAGCAGCCATTAGTGTTCTAATCTATCTGGCGGTGCGTTCGGACTACCTCGGGAACACTCGTGTGGGTCAAGAGCGCATCAAGAGCGACCTGAAGCGCAGCATCGATTTTGTTACTAAGGCGATGGATGAACTCCGAACCAAAGGCGTCATCAGTCAGGAGAAGCGGGATCGTCGTAAGGGACTCACGTACCTGACAACCATCTCGGCATCAATACTGCCCACCAGTACTGAAGAACCCATCAATACTGGTGAGCAGGAGTGTTCAATACTGCCTACCAGTGGTAAAAGTGAAGATCAATCCTGCCAGTCAGGATTGAATTCAATACTGCCTACCAGTGAAAGACCTTGCAGTGTTGTTGACCTTGCAAAAGCGAAAGCGCAACCTTGCACAACAACAACCTCGTTGTTGTGTTGTGCGCCTGCTCCAGCTTCGCTGGAAAACCAAAACCAACCCCAGCCTGAGGTAAAGGTCAGTGGCTACACCCTGACCGAGATCAAAGCTCACCTTGAGCATCTGGTTGAGTTCGGTCACAAGTGGGCTACAGAGAACGCTGACGGTATTGAGAGACTTCACCCGAACTGGGTAGAGCACATCATGACCCTGAAGGTTCCCAGAGGTGCCAAGCGTAGAGTTGATCCTTACACCGAGAAACAAAAGTATTGTGCTGATTGCGGGATTGACACCCCTGTTCAAGGTAAGGTTCGCTGCCAGTCCTGTCTGGACAAGTTTCATGAGCCCCACGCTGTCATCTGCGCTCTCTGCGCTGTTGACCATAGAGGCTTCCTCTGCCCGAAGCAGACGTTCGAGCCCGAGCCCGATCCCGAGCCGCTCTGTGCATCCTGCGGATTAGTTCCGCCTGCTCGCCTGTCGCCGTACTGTAAGCCTTGCCGCAAGGCCGAAGCTGACCGTCAGGAAGCTGAGAAGCAGGCTCGTCGTGCGGCTGCCCGTGCTAGACCCAGTTTGAAGGAGATGATGAATGCCCAATAAGAGAAAAGTTGCGCTAAAAGAGAAAAGCGGGCTGCGGGGTAAGGCCGCGATAGCTTTGCTGCCGAAGGATGCGGAGCCACGCTACATCATTGCCTTGGCGAATGCCCCTAACTCTGTGTGACATCAACCCTCCCTTTTTGGCTTCTTGTTGGAAGATTCGATACCTCTCACGAACGCTCGCGAATTTTCTCGACTTCGGAACTGCATCTACAGAGGGCTGCGAAACACGCCCAAACAAGCCGAAAGTGGAGGAAACGTGTCAGTTCAAGAAACAAAGTCGATCATCGCGGCCTTGAGGCTCAGGCTTCAGCCGTTGAACGTGAAGGAATTTGCGTGGATATTCCGAGTCGCGGAAGACACTGCCCTAAAATGGATTCGCGAGGGCCGTGTTCCTGCGTTTCGTCTCGGAAAAACTGTAAGAATTGATCCACATCTGCTGGCGGATATGCTTCAGCGTGAGGTCTCCGACTGGGAAGCCAAACAGGAGTTGCTCGATAGAAGGATGAAGATTATCGAAAAAGAAGGGAATTGGGCGGACATGGCTGACCCCTCAGGGAAACGGCAATGAGCGTCAGCCGTCAAGTCGTGAATGATTTCAACTCCTATCCCGACATAGTTGGCAAAGTCGGCGAGTTACTTGCGAAGGGTGATTCTGACATTTGCGTGATACTCGGCGACCGCCAAGCCGTCGCCACAAATTGGAATGACGACATCCGTGCTGAAGCGATGAAGGTTGGACTCGACCCAAAACATGAAGACGGCATCCCCCGCCTCGGCTATCTCGGCTGGAGAGCGGGCAGCCCAGTTCACAAGCCAGTTGTTGCTGGGACCCTCACGGTCACAGCACGGGAAACCAGCATGGAACCGTATTCCGCTTTCACCGATGAGGAACTCGTTGATTGGTTGATCTGGGCAGACGAGGACGTTAAAGATGTCGAATTGACACGCGGACTGGCGGAAGCGTTCACGGCTTCTCTAGACGCCTCCTATTTTGAATACTTCGCCGCTGCCTATTCAGGAGTGAGCACGAAGGAAGCTGAAAGACAGATTGCAGCCATACCCGAGGGCGAGCGTTATCTCACGCGGGTGCTCGACTCGCTGGATAACGCATTTGCGGACTTCGATACTGAGACCGCGATGTTGGACTTGCCTCACATGCAGAACCGCAAACCTGAAGCCATCAAACGTTATCTTGAGTTCCGACTTCGGCAATTCAAAATGCTGCTTGATGCGGTTGAAGATTACGTCGAAGAGCAGCATCCTGTAACAGGAGGACATTCTTAGTCCTGCTATCAATCTGCCATAATCTTCCAAGGTGCGGGCGATACGGACTTTCGCGGAGAAGCATGTAGTGGTTCCGAAGGAAAGCATCATCTTGCTATCTGGAATACCCGCAACGGGTAAGAGCACATTCGCCCGTCACTTGGCCCGTAAGTATGGCTTCGCGCAGTACGACCTAGAGTGCTATCCACGCGGCTGGCCGCGTCCAGAACTGAAAGGAACATGGGACGCCAATCGCTCGGCTTTCGTGGAGAGAGTCCGCCAGCATCACGACCGCATTGTCCTCGATTGGGGTTTTCCTGTCTCTGCTCTTTCTTTCGTGAAGGAACTTCAGAACTGTGGTGTGAAGCTCGTTTGGTTTGATGGCGACGTTGCTCGCGCACGGGATGTGTTTGAACAGCGAGGTGGAATCGATCTGGCAGAATTTGACAGACAGATCGCCGCGATCCAGAAGGTCGGATTCCCAGCTTCGCTTGATTGCGTCGTCGTCCCCGCCCTGTCCACCAGTGGTGTTTTCTTGGATCAGCAGCAGATTGAGACTATCATTTTCGGATGAGGGCGACTCTTCTCTTCGATGAGCGGAGTTGCCAGTCTCTTCAATATTGGATCGCACGATTCTGAGCCGAGCCCATGATAAGACTGACCATCGACGGTGAAGACGCTCTCGTTGAGATCGCGGGCAAGGAAGTGGAAATACTCGATACGGGCGACGACTACGTGCTCGCCGAATGCGGCCTTGGCGACCTCGCAAAAGAGACCGCTGCTTCGTTTCCAGAGGCACTCCAGCTAGAAATCCACAGTGAAGACGGATTCGGTACGTACTTCTTTTACGACCTGCGTCTTTCAGATGACCCTGCTGGAGTTGCCTTGGATTTTCGATGTCACACACCCAACAAATACTGGGAGGGCCGCTTCGGGCTGGCTACATTTATTGGGGCGATAGAAGATCAAGCTCGTCATCTTGAGAACTGGGAAGTCACAGAGGTCGAAGTCGAGGGCGATTGGAAAGGCATAACGTTACACCGCGTCATCGCAAAGGGTGATCCCCTTCATGCGAGCATTCTCGAAGCTGCGCGTGACCTGAGCACGCTTCTTCACGCTGCCGAGACTGCTCTTTCGGGACTGCAATGGAAAGAAGAATATTCGACTGATGAGGACTTATTCTGTCGGGAATTGCTTCACCCATTGCTTCGCCGCATGGGATTTCTTTTCGTCCGCTACGCGCACGGGAAGAAGGAGTATGGGAAGGATTTCACTTTTTCCGAGATTACGCCTTTTGGCAACCATCGTCATTACGGATTACAGGCGAAGGCGGGCGATATAAAAGGCGGGGTCAACGCTCCCATAGATGAACTTCTCGGTCAGATAGCGGACGCATTTGCGATGCCTTACTACGAAATTGGATCGAAGGAACCGCGATACATTTCCACGTTCATCATCGCGATCAGCGGTTCCTTCACCGAGAACGCCCGCGAAAAGATTGTGGAGAAGATGTCGAACAGCGTTGTGGGCTCTGTCTATTTTCTTGACCGCGAGCGAATCACTGAACTCGCCGAACGTTACTGGAGCGGCAAAGCCGCTAAAAAGGATTAGGCAGCAATCCTTCCCACCTACAGGCTAGTCCACCGCATTATTGCGTTTGGCTGACAGCTTGTTTGCCGCTGCAATCGTTTCGCTCGTAAAGAGCGTGTCGAGCATACACCACCGACGCCCTGACCGTGGTATTTGGCTTGGAACCCTATGGTCGGGCCTGAACGCTGGGCCCAAGTGGTAGACGAAATGAGGACCAGTGATTTCGCCTTCTGGGATTTCGCTGATCGCTCCGTGTAGGTCGGTGACGACATCATAGCCGTCAATGTGGTGAATTGACTGAAGCTCACCCCCATACCTGAATGCGATGTAATTGGGCGGGGCAGGCGGCCAATTTTGGCCCACTGGATGGAAGTATCTGTGCTTTTTCGTGACGACCTCAATCCAAGAGACTTCCCAGCCTTCAGGCTTTTGATTACTAAGAGCGACTACAAAAACCCAGTTCGAGTCAATTTGCTGCATAGTGACCAAACCTTTCAGATAGGTGAGCAATTCGTCAATCAGATACTTTTCCTTCAACCTGCTTCGTGAGTGCGCCTGACGTGCCATCTTCGAGACTTCTGCCCACGAGACGTGAACCACAGGAATACCGCTCAGTTGCTTGGTCGTAAAGTGCGCCTTAACGTATGGCTCTGGGCAATCGGTTAGGGCAACTAGACACTTTGCTGCTTCTCCATCGGCTGCAAGTCGTCTCGCGTACATCGAAAGCTGCTTCTCTGTCGGCAATGTCATACCGCGTTTGGCTTCAACAATGATGTGCGCCTTGCCGAGGGACTCTATCTCTACATCCGTGATGCCCGTCGCCTTCTTTGCCACTTGAAGACGGATCGAAGTGCTTTCGGGTTCGACTTCGATACCTGCTACAGACTTCACAAATTCCTTCAGAAACTCAGGGCACTGACCAAGCGCCCACGCCACGCTTCGACTCATGTCATTCTCGTAGGTTCCAAGAGTGCTCAGAAGCTGAAAGACATTCGAGATTTTCTTTGTCTGTAGATAGAAGTCGCCCACTCGATTTGCCCTTTCAATCACTCGCGCCGTCGGCACGACACTGCCAACGGAAGTAACATGACAGAAACGGAGTATTCTAGCCGATCAACGAACGAAAAGGTGTGATATGAATTGCAGGATCAGATGAGATTTGACCTGCACCCCGATGCTGTTGCGAGCTTCACAGCCCAGTCGCAGGCAATTGCGGATAGGGTCCGACTGAAAGAGCAAGCTCCTGAGTCGGCGAAGACGGGATTCAAGATTGACGCCTACGTGGGACATGCGTTGACCGCCGACGACCTGCGCGGGCCTGTCGAAGTGTCCTCAAACGATGCGAACGGCAACAGGGTCAGCCGATTCAGGACCGAAGGCGACAAACTAATCGGTTTGGGCGAGTATGACTATCCTCAACTGGAGAAACTCGCTCGATCCATCCAGAAGGCCTCCGCATTCCGTGACACTGTGAGCGTTCAATTTGTTGAAGATGCCTTGTTTCGCTGGTGCCTGAAAACGTGTCAGCAAACCTCGACTCAATCAGTCTGTGAATTCATCATCGAGGAGGCTTCCGCCAGCGTTCGTGAGATTGAGACTTGGATGCCAATTTACTCGCTCTACGTTCAGACAGCATTCAATATCGGCCCCGTGGTCTACAAGACAATCACCCGAGGAATGCTGGATGTATGGCAACAAAGCATCCTTGCCGAGGCGGGAAACTCGCCCAAAGTCAACGAAGCACTTGAACGTAGGCGGAAGGAGTTGCAAGGTCTCGCCGCAGGAGTTGTTTCGGTGCTTGCCGAACCGCATAGAGCCGTCGAGATTGCGAGCGAGCGGATTGACTCTGCGACGGCTTTGTTACGTTTGTTTGCCCCTGCAAACTTTGACCCTCGACAGCTTTCATACTGCATTCCATTGGGGAGTCACCAACGAGAGGGGCATCACTACCTCACCGTGAAAGACGGGAAAATCGTTGGCGAAACTCGGGGCGTGTTGCCGCGAGGCACTGACCCGTGGGTCATCGAGGACGCGGTTGTTCGCGAATTCCAGTCTTCGGGACTGACCGCCATCAGCGATCTGTTTGCAAAAGAGCCGAAGAGCGAACTGGAGAATGTTGTGCTCGATGCTTTATTCCTATATTCGAAGGCTTCGCTCGTCCCCGAAACAGCCGAGAAGCTCCTTTATATTTTTCCTGCGCTGGAATCGATTCTGCTTTTGAATGAGAGCGAGGCGATTACGCAGAACATTGGCGAACGGCTGGCTTTCTTGGTTGGAAGTGACGCTGATTCGCGGCTGAGAGTTAAGAAGGTCGTAGCGGAGGCTTACGCTGTACGATCCTCCTTTGTGCATCACGGCGAAAGGGTCGAAGATTTTGATTTGACGGAATTGCTGATGGCGGCGTGGAACGGCCTACATGCAATGGTCGGAAATGCCGCGCGGTTTAAGACGAAGGAAGAACTTCTAAAAACACTGGAAAGGCACAAATTCCGCTGATGAGCATCTACGCGACCGCAATTTGCAAAGTGCGTTTTTCGCGCTTGACCACCTGTTCGCTCAGACGCCCGAGTAAGGGACCCGATCTGTCATAATCTCGACACCACAGTAAGCACGCGGATCAATCACGTGGCGAACGACGACGAAGCTTGCTCCGCACCCGTGGAACTGGTGCAGACTCAGAACAGTCTTTTCTCGTAAAGGGCTCTGAGGCTCGAAGCACGGTGCGATAATACTCACCTGAATGGCCTCGGTGCTGCAAATCGCTACTCCATACGCTATCCGACGAATTCAACGGGTGCAAACCGTCACAATCGCGTGGATGAGTGTGGAGGCTGTGGTGTCCCTCTTCGCAGCATGGCGGGCACGGAGTCCCGCACTGCTTGCTTTCGGTGGAGATAGCACCATCGAACTCTTCTCGGCGGTAGTAGTGCTGTGGAGATTTCGGACAAGTGCCGAACGTGGGGATTCGGAAAGGCGGGCTGCCCGTGTCGCGGGAGCTTTATTGTTCGCACTGGCTGCCTATGTCGCAATCACTTCGCTCGCGAGTCTATTGGGCTATAGCGAACCCAAGCCCACACTTCTAGGGATCGCCATTCTGGTTGCTGCCGCAGTCGTCATGCCGTGGCTCGCGAAAGAGAAGCGGCGACTGTCAGGAGTTACAGGTAGTGCCGCATTGAGGGCGGATGCCGCTCAGTCGGTGCTGTGTGCTTATCTTTCATTGATCGCCTTGGCGGGACTGGCGATTAACGCAATCTGGCACGTAACGTGGGCTGACCCGATTGCCGCCTTGGTGGTTGTGCCGCTCATCCTTTGGGAGGGTCGGGAGGCGATGCACGGGAAGGCTTGCGGCTGTTGCTAACCCCTGCTACTTTTCACCGCTACCATCCGCGATGTCCGTGCTGTCGCTTGTCTGGTGTTCAGCAATTTGAAACCTAAGAAATTCGTGGACAGCTTTAATCGCCCGCTCGTCGGCTGTCCGTATACGCACCTTCGCCCCAGATTCAATCTCCTGAAACTTGTAATGAATCTGGTCGTGGAGTTCCTCCATGACGGGTGCTCCTGCTGGTGTTGTGCCGTGAATGAACATTGGCACGTTGAGGTTGCCTTCCGCGAACATTTTGGCGATGTGAGAAAGATGCATACGAATCTCATCGCGGCTAGTTTTGTCCGTAGGATCATTCGCCTCAACTTCAATCGCCCCACCGTCGTTGAATAGTATGAAATGATGCGTTGTTTTCTCGTGAGAGAATCCCATAGCCGCATCGCCGCGTTTCTCCATTTCGCAATGCTTCCCAGATGGATTTGCTGGAGAATCCTTCTGCTGGCTGTAGGCGGACAGTGTGAGAGCGACAACCACTGCTATCGTAAGCTTCATAATCTGCCTTCCTTGGTATGTTTGATCTTCAACGGGGAAGGGCAAGACGCCCTTGGCAATTCGCTTGGCAACGACTCTAACAGCCGTGCTGGCAAGCCTTTTGGTGTGTGAGCCAGCCTTGAGTTCCAGTCCTTAAGAATGTTCTCAAGTTGGTCTCGCATCGCAATTAGGTCTGCGATCTGCTGCTTGACTGCTTGCAGTTTGGATTCAGCTATCCTTCTCACTGTGTTGCAGGGCACTTCTCCGTTATCCCGCATCTTGAGGATCGCAGTCAGTTCAGGCAACGAAAAGCCAACGCTCAAGGCACGGCGAATCAACCGAACCCTTTCTAGCGACTGCGGAGTGTATTGCCGATAACCGCTCTCAGTACGCTGTGGTCTCTCCAAAAGACCCAATCGTTCGTAGTGTCTGAGCGTGTCAGTGCTTACCCCTGCGAGATTTGCTAATTCACCTGATTGCATGGCTGCTTCACCATCACGAGTTGAGGTTACACCCCCGAATCGGTTCCAGAGTCAAGCCGATTCTTGGACTTAATGATGCACAAAGCTCACCAGCATCTTGATTGCAAGAACCAGAACGGCAGTAACGAATATCCGCCTAAGCCAGACGTGGCTGAGCTTCATTGCCGTGTGCCCGCCGACCATCGCACCCACGAACATCGTGACCCCGAGAATCGAGCCGAGCTTGTAGTCAACCACGCCGCGACTCATGAAGACCGCAGTGGCAACTGCGGAAGAAAATACATTGACGATTTTGGTTGTCGCCACAGATTGTAGAAGGGTCATTCCGAAGAGGAAGACGAATGCAGCCGTCAACAAAGTCACATAACCGCCGCTGAAGAATCCCCCGTAAACCGCCAGCAGAAAAGTCGCTCCATAACCCGCGACTTCTCTTTTTCGGGAGACAGGAATCTCACGCTCTGCACCGTCTCGTTTCACAATGGAAAACACCGCCACAACAATCATGGCTAGAGCAATGATGAGTTGTAACGCTCTTATTGGCACTTCCAGCAGAAGCAGAGCACCCAGAGCAGACCCGATGACAGTGATGACGATTGAGGTCGGTAAGTGACGGCGGTGGAGAATGCCTTTACGCAGGAAGGGCAGAGAACCCCCAAGGCTCATGAAAACTAGAGCCATCATGTTCGTCGCGATGGCTGCATGGGGCTCAATACCGAATTGGATCATCACAGGCACAGTGATAAGCGAGGTACTGCCTGTAACGACGCTGATTACGCTCGTCAGGAAAAAGACCGCTATCAGTAGAAGCAGTTTTGGCGTGGGCACGGTGTCATGGTAACAACCTCATCGACACTCAGGCGAATAGCCTCAAAACGTATAGTCTTCTGGACAACAGCTAGGCCAGCGGAATTGGGGACACAACCTCTTTAGGCTCACTAAAGGCGGAGGCGGTCTGCTCGAAGCCTCTGGAGACAGCCTCACGTTCTTCCTTTAAGACCCGACATACGGAGGCTTTCGAAATGCCGTGGGCCTTCGCAAGCTGATTCAGGCTCAAGCCGCGTTCACGATCTCGGAGCAGGGCGGTACGGTTTACCTGTAGGGGTGCACGCCCGATCCGCCGACCTTCCAATTTCGCTCGCCGCATTCCTGCTCGCACTCTTTCTATGATTACGCACCGCTCCAACTCGGCCATCGCAGAGACGATCACGACAATCGCACGCCCAAGGGGACCCTCGGTGTCGATTGCTTCCCGCTGCGAGAGGAACTGAATTCCCAAGCCGTTCAGTTCGTCCAGCGTTTGGAGCAGATGCTTAGTGCTGCGAGCAAGGCGGTCGATTGACCAAACCATCAGCACATCGAACTTGTGGCGACGTGCGTCTTCCATAAGCTGATCCAGTGCAGGCCGACGTGCTTTGGTTCCGCTGAAGCCATGATCCGTGTATTCCTGCACGATCTGGAATCCCCGCTGGGCAGCGAACTGTTTCAGGTCGAGGGTTTGGCTTTCGGGATGTTGATCGATGGTGCTAACCCGCACGTACACGGCTGCTCTTTTCATCGGTTGAGATTCTCCTTGTCGCTTTTGACTAGCACTGGGGAGGGATGGATTAGCCGCTCGGTTGCTACCTCGCAGATCGTCAATTCTGGACTGAACACATTCATCTCGTTACAAACGTGATCGACCATCAACTGCCCAACTGCCGCGTCGGTCAATGCAGCGAGCCTCTCCTTGAGAAGCGCTGCCACGCACAATGTGCCGACGACCTTCTCAAAGAAAGTCTTGGAACGAGCGAGCCTCCGCTGTTCTTCGATGAGGCCCTCCACGCTGATCTCTTTTTCTTCGCCGTAGTAGTCGGGCACGCGTTCACCTGCACTGCTGTTATACCTACTTGATCTCGAAAATCGATAGGAATTTGAGCAAAAAGTTGGCTACGCGCGTGCTGCTCCTGAAAATTATCTGGGAATTCCTAGCGATTTTGCGAACGCCGTTGGTATATATACCTAGGAGGAAACATGTCACTGAAAAAGAAATTTATTCGGGATGCAAATCGCAAGATCATCGGCTCGACCACGACGGGGTACGTCGGTTCATTCGACACGCTTGTCAGGGACGAGCACGAGCACATAATCGGACGGACGAGCGAGAGTTTCGGCACGACCCGCGACGAACATGGCAAGTTGGTCTCGATCAACACCGCCGATGCAGGTCTCTTGATCGGCAACCACAACAAGAAGTAGCGGAATCTGTTCCCTCAAACCTCCCCCTTTTCTTCCACCCTTATGGAGGTCATCTGACGACACGATCAGAAATGCCGACTGATGCCATCGAGTGCCCACTTTGCTTGGGTGAAGGCAAGCTAAAGCGAACTGAGGTTCTGGATCGCCTCGGTGTGAAGGACTTCGCGAGGGTTGCCCAACTGAGCGCCGAGGAAGCCTTCCGCCTGCTTCAACAGAAGCACCGCCACGATGAGCAGAGTGTCTGGCTACGCTTCGAGACCGAGCTTGCGAAACGCATGGCAGAGATCAGGGATCGCCACAAAGATGAATCACACGCGACCCAATCCGAGAGGGACAACCTGACCCGCAGAGTGGAGGATTGCCTGCGGGAAGTTGCTCAGCTTCGGGAGCGAAATCAGGAGTTAGAGGCCGAGATGTCCAAGGTCTCCCGAATCGGAAAGCGGGAAGAGATGGACTTCGCTGATGAAGCTAGAACGTGGGCTGGCATGTCTGTCAGCGAGAAACTACCACGACACGGTGACTTCATCGTGGCTTACCGCGATCCGAGCGGTGCGTCGGTTGAGCCCCGAATGCTCGTCGATAACAAGGACAAAGCCACTGTCACCGAGGGTGACATTGCCAAGCTCGTCAGAGACGCGAAGGAGCGGTCGCTTTCGGTCGCGGTGTTGGTCGCTCGGACAGAGGAGCAGCTTAGGCAGGTTGATCGCGAGTGCCGCTGGGAACAGGAGGAGGGTGTTTGGGTGCTACGTACCACCCGCCAGTGGCTCCCTCGTGATCTCGAAGTGTTGAAACCTTTACTGGAACGAATGCGGACCGAAGGCCCTGATTTTCTACAGCGGAACGCCGCCCTTGCGGAGGAAGTCCGCCGCACCTTTGCCGATATTGATGCGATTGAAAAGGAGTTGGGAAAGGCATCCAAGGCGATCCAGTCCGTCTCTGGGCTGGTCGCGAAATACAAAGTCCGATTAAACTCGCTCTGCGACAGCACAGCAGCGGCGAAGAAGTTGCCAATGCGCCAGCGTGATCGCAGCGACATTCCACAATCGGCAGGAGCATTATGAGGCTTACGAGAGAAGCGTTCGCCGAGCTATTTGGGGTTCATCTACCTGCCGCAGTGCCTTGCGCGTGGGTCAAGGGCGTGTGTTTCGTTTTCGTGGAGGGCAGAGCGGAAGTCGAAGAACTTGAACGTCTTTGGGGCGGCGTGTGCTCACAGCGAACATAAATGCCAATCACTATTTCCAAGTCGCAATTCATGTCTGGGGTCCAGTGCCTCAAGCGTTTGTATTGGCAGGTGCGTGAGCCAGAACTGGGCGTTTTTCCTGATGCCGCAGCGGTCGCCATCATGGAGCAAGGCGGTGCGGTCGGCAGACTGGCACGTCAGCTTTTCGCGGGCGGCGTGGAAGTCAGTTCTCGCGACCCCGAGCAGGCGGTCCGAACGACACGCGAGCTAATCGCGAACCCCGAAGTTCCCGCCATTTTCGAAGCGGCATTCGAAGACGGCGGTGTATTTGTACGGGTGGACATCCTGCACCGCCGTCGAGATGGCAGATGGCGTTTGATCGAGGTCAAATCAACCGCCGACCTCAAAGAGCAGCATCTTGATGATGTAGCGATTCAGCACCGCGTCCTATCCCGCTGC
>Ga0187847_10000891_pt1 | contig 29371 bp, 31 predicted proteins | sample June2016WEW_4_10_FD_132458 | JGI IMG/M metagenome (GOLD analysis project Ga0187847, IMG submission 132458) | Peatland microbial communities from SPRUCE experiment site at the Marcell Experimental Forest, Minnesota, USA - June2016WEW_4_10 | ecosystem: Environmental > Terrestrial > Soil >...
AGATGCACGTGGTAAATGGAGTATTCGATGTCAACCAATGAGAAAGACAAATCGGCGAAAGGTGCTTCAATTCCCGATTCTTCGGTCGAAAAATATCCCACAAAAATCCGCATCACCGAAGATGCCGAAGCCTCCGGCGAAGTCGCCGCCGCCTACGATTTCTGGCGCGCCGGCTCCGGACGTCAGCAAGTCCCAGGCATTATCAAATGTTTCGGCGCGCGTCCCGATTTTCTTCGTCAGGTCGTGGAATTCTCCAACAAAGTTCACTTTTCGGAAGGCCATCTCACCCGCCGTCACAAGGAGATGATCGCCAGTTACGTTTCTTTCCTCAATCGCTGCCCCTATTGACTGGACAGCCACGCCTACTTCCTGCGTGTTCAGGGAGCTACCGATCAATGCGTAGCGGCAATACTGGAAGGCAAACTCGATGAAGCGGGCCTCACGCCCGCCGAGCGCGCTCTAATGGTTTACGTCGAGAAGATCACCAAAGACGCCGCGCGCTCCGCCCACGCGGACGTCCAGAAATTGCGCGATGCCGGATGGAACGAAGATCAAATCGCCGAAGCCGTGTACATCACCGCGCTCTTCGCTTTTTTCAACCGCGTCGCAGACGCCTTCGGCGTCCCCTCGCAGGATTACCTAAGTAAAGGAAGAATGACTCCATAGAACCGGCGGGTCGCAAACTTTCGGCAGGATCTAGGAAAGCAGAGGCCGCCCCGCAATTCCTTCGAGTATTCGAAACGGAGCCGCCTCCGGCGCCACTAGCGCCTTCGGCGGAATCAGGAATGTTTGTTCCGCAGCATACTGCCCGCTCAGCGCCGCGTGCGCCACGCCGTCCGTAAAGACCACCCAAGTCGCCAGCGGCGGGAATTCCATCCGTACCTTCGGGCAATTCGCCTGGAACGCGCTGTTCTCCTTCAGATAATCGTGAAACCGCAGCATGAACATGTCATACGGTGTGCGGCTCATCGTGCCGATGCCTAGCTTCGCTCCCAGGCTCTGCACGGTGCGTCCCAAAAAGGAATCGTCATCTGCGATTTGCTGCAGCCCCGCGGCCTTCGCGTATTGCTGCGCTAGAGCGTCGAAACTTTCCGTCGTCGTCCACACCCGCGGCCGGGTGGTGTTCAAATTCGTGAACACACGCAGGATTCTTCCGCCGCGCGTCGGCCGGCTGGGAAACGCATCCACGTGCAGCAAATCGTTGCGCTTGTGCACCGGCAGATCGCGATTTTCTTCTTCGAGCGGCCGAAAACTCGCAAAATCCAGATTCCATTTGCCGCTGTACGGTGAAAGAAAGTTCCCCACAAATTCAATGATCTGCGCGCTGTAATTGCGCATGATCGTATGCAAGCGGGCCACGGTCTCCGCGTTTCCAGAAACTCCACGCAGAATATCCTCGCTGGGCCGGTAGGAAACGTTCTTGTGCAGTCGCAGCTCGGTCCATTCCTGTTCGCGCAGAAATTGCTGGTCCTCGGCGGGCAAATTGAACGGCAACTCCCGGAAGAACAGGATTTGCCCGCGCTCCGCTAGCTCGCAATACGCCCGCGCGCGCTCCTCCTGCTGCTCATACCCAACCCAGCCGGTCGGGTACTTATAGTCTTCCACCATGATCCAAGGCAGGCTTGCCATCGCCTTACTTCTTGCCGCTTCCCGCCGCCGCGTACCCCGGCGGCAGCAGCGTCGTGCTCAAATCCAGCCCTGTGAGGTCCACGCCCTCCAGGTTAGTCTCGCGCAAAATCGCGGTGCGCATCTCGGCTCCGCTAAAATCCGCGCCGCGAATCTCAGCGCTGCGAAAATTTGCCGCGCCGAAGTTCGCCCGGCGCAAGATCGCCTGCCGCAAATCCGTGCGGAACAATTCCGCTCCGCCCACTTGCGCTTCCGTCAGATCCGCGCCCTCCAGATTCGCTTCGGTCAGATCCGCCTTGCGCAAATCGGCGCGCTGCAGCTTCGCTTTGCTCAAATTTACGGAGGAGAGCCGCGCATTGTACAGCCGCGCGCCTTCCAGATTCGCTCCCTGGAAATTCACCAGGTCCAAATTCAGGTTCTCCAGATTCACGCCGCGCAGGTCTGCGCCGGATAGATCCGCGCGCGCGCCCGTCTCGTCACCACGGACGAATCGCTGGTGCGCCTCAATGATTTCCGATACTCGTTTGCCCTTATGCTTAATGCTCTTGGGGGATTTCACACCACTCCTTTCAATGCCACTCGTCTTCCTATCGTCTACGGATCCGTCAGGATAGTCCCTTATCTTCCAATTTTACTAGAAATTCGCCTAATGCCTCGAGTTGTCTATTTCAAGCCCGCGAACATCTCCAGCGAAATTCCCCGCTGGCGCAAGATTTTATGGAAAAGTGGCGGCCCGATTTCTCTTCCGCCCTGAAGCGAAATGGTCACCGAGCGGCCGTCGGGGTGGTTCCATCGTTCATGGCTTCCCGTCGTCGGCTGAAATACAAATCCGAGTTTTCTAGCAGCCCTTTGAAATTCACGCGCGGTCGCGCTAGGCATGCAGACTTTCAGTGCTGTCTGGTGGGAAGGATAGGCCTTTGTCGCGATACTCATCGGCGATCATCGCAAATACTTTGTTAGCTCCGCGAGCGCTGCTTCGCGCGACTCCATCAATGCGTAGCAAACTGCTATCGCTGGAATCTCGGCGACCCAGGAGCCATCTTCCTGTCGCTACAGCACGGTCTTGTAATTGCCGATGGTCATAACGCCTTCGCCACCTGCCCAAGTATATCATGGGGAAAAGTGCGACATTTTATTGTCGGATCGGAAGTTGTGGTACCGTCGAGCTATGAGTCGGCTTTTCCGCATCGTTTGCTGCGTCGATCGCAATGCCGCAGCGAAACTACTGCTGGCTGTGGTTGCTTGTCTCATTTTTACTCCGCCGCCAGCCGCCGCCCAGCAAGTTCAAGACGTGCCCACCGAAGAAGTCGTCGTAAATTTCGCGGCCGGCCGCGTCGTCATCGCCGTCGTCAAAGACGCCATCCTCATCGGCACGATTGAAAATCCAATCGAGCCGCAAACCCATCCGCCCATTCCCGTACCGATGAACCGCACGCGCGCCGGAATTCTTCTCGGCGCCGTGGATTGGTTTTCGCCCTCTTCGCAGCTCCAGCTGGCACGCCTCGACACCGAGTTGCCGCACCTGCACGGCCATTTCAGCGCGTCGAGCCCCCATCTGAATCAGGCGCAAGCAACTCCGGAAGCTACGGACCTCGAAGCTCTGGGCCAAAATCTCTTTGAGCGCATGAATGTCGTCGCCGGCAATCTTCACGGCAAGCTTGATTGGCCGCCAGCCGAGCCTGTCGCGCAACTCATCCTCGCCGACTATCTTCAAGGATATGGCCCGGAGGTTTGGGAGCTCAGCTTCACCCTGACTCAGGAAATGCAGCGCCTCGACTATTACGATACCCACATCTCGCATCCCGCCTATCTCCAAAGCTGGCCCCCCGAAAAGGGCCAGCCGCACACGCTGATGGAGTTTCAGTATCCGCCAGAAAACGCCACACCCACGTTGCTCGATTTGCTGCGCCGGAAAGATCCGCGCCTAGAAAAGCTCTGCGCTTCGGACGCCAAAATGCGGGAAGTTGCGGATCGTTTCCTGGAAGGACAAAGCGGCAAGATCGTCGCAGCCGACGCCACGCAATTTCTGCGCGCCGCGCTCACGGTGCTGGCTCCGCCAAAAGCTCGCGAAACCATGGCCTCCATCGGCTTCGATGCAGGTTTCGAGTGGATTCTTCGCCCGCCCCCAGAACCGAAGCGAGCAACTTCGCAGGCAGAAGGGGAAAGGCCCGCTGACGCCCCTTCGCTGCTGAAAGGCTCCTCGCCGGAGTAAGGCTGCTATTTCCGTTCCGCGAGCTGCTGCTGTAACCGCGCGTTCTTCTCCGTCACCGACCGCGCCAATTCCTCCTTGTGTTCCACCAGCTTGCGCGCGATGTCCGGATCAGACAAACCTAAAATCTCCGCCGCAAAAATCGCTGCATTCACCGCCCCGGCCTTATCAATCGCCATCGTAGCCACCGGGATCCCGCCCGGCATCTGCACGGTCGAAAGCAGCGCGTCCAATCCGTTCAGTGAACTCGTCCCCATCGGCACGCCGATCACCGGCAAGGTCGTGTTGGCCGCGATCACTCCGGCCAGATGCGCCGCCGCGCCCGCCGCCGCGATCAGCACTTTCAATCCGCGGCTCTGCGCCGAAGTGGCGTATTCGTGCGCCCGCACCGGCGTGCGGTGCGCGGACATCACTTCCATCTCGTATCCAATTCCAAATTTATCGAGCACTTTACCGGCTTCGCTCATCACCGGCAGGTCCGTGTCCGAACCCATCAATACGCCCACACGCACTTCCCTCTGCTTGTTCGCTGTCATCACCTTGTTGGCCTCGCCTCCATATCGTTAGTCGCGACGTTCACAGCCGCTTGCACCAGCACGTCGATCCGGTCGCCTTTTCGAATTTTTCCCGCTTGCGTCACACGGCATAACCAGCCTCTCTGACCTCTCAGCTGTTCTTGCAGTCCCATGCGAATCTCGTCCATCCGCGCGCACGGCTCGCAAGGCCCTGTAATCTCCAAAACGCAGTCTCCGATTCGCAGCACATTTCCCGTCGCCAGCGATTGAAAATCGATCCCTTGCGTTGTGATGTTTTCCTTCACGACCCCTGGCGCCAAGCCAAACTTCTCCAGAGTCTCACAGTCGATCAGCGAAACCTGCCGCTTGCTCCCGGGGCGCCCGTGGATACATCCTTTAAACCCTTTGTCCTTAAGCACTTCTATCTCAGAGACCTGCTGCATCGGAAAGCGATGCACCAAACAGGTAAACAGCTGCAGCACCTCACCCATTCGCGCGAACCTCCGCAATTCGAACCTTGTCGACGTCGGTGATCCCGATATCCTTCCTGTAGAACGCACCTTGAATATCGATCTTACCAACCGCGTCGTAGGCGGCCGCGTGCGCCTCGGCGAGCGAGTCGCCAGCCGCGGCCACCCCAAGAATCCTGCCACCACTTGTGTAGTAGTGGTCCTCGTCGCGCCGAGTTCCCGCGTGGAACACAGCCACGTGCGCCACCTTTTCAGCTTCCTTCAAGCCAATGATCGGCTTTGCCAACACAGGATGGAAGGGATAGCCTTCGGACGCCATCACCACACAGACACTGGCTGCTCGGCTCCATTTTCCACTAGAACTATCGAGTCTTCCGCGCGCCGCATCCATGCATGCGGCCGCAAAATCAAAATCCGCCCGCAGCAAAATGGCCTGCGTCTCCGGATCACCCAGCCGGCAATTATATTCCAGAACTTTCGGACCTTCGTCCGTAAGCATCAACCCGAAAAAAATAAATCCTCGATACTCCATCTTTTCTTTGCGCAATCCCGCCAGCGTCGGACGAACAATTTTCTCCAGAATTTCTTTCTCAAGCTCGCGCGACAGCATTTCGTCGGTCGAATACGTCCCCATGCCGCCGGTGTTCGGGCCCTCATCATTATCAAACGCGCGTTTGTGATCTCGCGTCGGCGCCAAAGAAATAAAATCAGTCCCGTCGGTCAAAATAATGTACGAAAGTTCTTTGCCCGCGATTCCTTCCTCCAGCAGCACCCGACTGCCAGCGTCGCCGAACTCGTCGCCTTTCATCAACCGCTCGATGAATTCCTTCGCTTCGGTCGCAGACGAGGTCACCAGCACGCCCTTGCCCGCGCAAAGTCCGTCAGCTTTCACCACGACGGGCCATGCAACGGAAGCGAGCTTCGCGCAAGCGACTGCCGCCGATTCGAATGTTCCATACACGCCGGCAGTGGGAATTTCATTTCGTGCCATGAACTCTTTCGCAAAAACTTTGCTGCCTTCCAGTTGCGCGGCCACTTTCCCAGGGCCCAAAATCGCCAATCCCCGCCGCTTGAATTCATCGGCTATGCCCTGCACCAGCGGTAATTCCGGCCCCACAATCGTCAAATCCGCGCCCAGTTTTATCGCCAAGTCCGCGGCTGCTTTCACATCGCCCACGTTCAGGGGCACACATTCTGCGTCGCGCGAAATTCCGCCGTTCCCAGGCGCGCACCAAATCTTCTCCACGCCGGCGCTCTGCCGCAACTTCCACGCAATCGCGTGCTCACGTCCGCCGCCGCCGATGATTAGAATTTTCATGATGTGCGTTTGCAGGAACAAGAACGATACGGCGGTGCGTCCGGCGCTGTCAACTCCTGCAGCCACTCATTCGCGGTTCGGCTTGCTTCCTTCGCTGCAAAAGTGTTTTCATTTACCGTCATGCATTGGGATTTTGCGCTCATTTTGCTTTTTCTCGGCGTTGCCGTGCCGGTGCTCGGCCGCCGGCGCGTTCGCCAGCTGATGCGAATGCCCAGCACTACAAAAATGGACCGCATCTCGCTATATGCCTCCACTCTCGCATTTCAATGGATCGCCGCCGGAATAATCTTGTGGCGCAGCAACGCGCATGGAATTCGCGCCAGCCAGCTCGGCTTGCAAGTCCCGAATCCGGCGCTCGTGGTGAGTGCTACGGTTGTCCTCGCCGCGTTAATCCTGCTGAACCAAATGATGGGTTTGCGACGGCTCGTCGCGCAGCCTGAAAAGACTCACGGCATTCTGCCGCAGCTCGCCTTGAAGCTGTTTCCACAAGATGAGGTCGAGCGCTTGGCCTTTTTTGCGCTGGTGACGACGGTCGCGGTGTGCGAGGAGCTCATTTACCGTGGCTTTGTCCAGCGCGTCTTTCAGGATTGGTCTCGCGGCTCGGTGATCGTCGCTGTGATCGGCTCCGCTGTGTTTTTCGCACTTGCGCATCTCTACCAGGGGCGTCGCGGATTGATTTCGACGCTCACGATCGGGCTTCTGTTCTCAACCATACGGGCATGGACGGGCAGCCTTTTGCCGTGCGTCGTCGCGCATTTCATCGCGGACATCACAGTTGGCCTACTCGCGCCGGGTCGCGTTCGTGCGGGCCTCGCCGAGCGAAAGATATATGTGGATGAAAATAAAGCGGTTAATTAGAAGATGTAGTCTTCTGAAACACTATGTGTGTAGTATATTATCGTGAAACACATCTCTAACGACACTATCGCGATCGCGCTCAAGCCCTTCGGTTTTGCGCCTGATGATCGGTTTTGCGATCACGTTCGCACTTACATAGATCTTCTTCTTCGCTGGAATCAGAAGACATCCCTCACCGCCGTGACCGATCCGGCCGAGATCCTCCGCCTTCACTTCGGCGAGAGCGTGCTAGCGGCAGCGACTGTTCCCATACGGCACGGTCGGCTCGCCGACGTTGGCTCTGGTGCGGGCTTCCCAGCCGTACCAATCCGTATGGTTTCAGAAGACCTCAGCCTCATCTTGATCGAATCGAACCTAAAGAAAGCGACCTTCCTCGCGGAGCTCGTAAGAGAGCTACCGCTCAAGAATGTAGATGTGCGCAGATGCCGCATGGAAGATCTCGAGCTGGGCAAAGAAAAAGTCGACTTCGTCACGGCTCGGGCGCTTGGAATCGACGATCGCTTCCTTGAGTGGTCGCGAAATGCGCTTGATGCCGATGGGTCGGTTGTTTTATGGCTTGGCGAGTTCGATTCGAGTCGAGTTTCGCAAAAAATGAGCTGGAAGTGGGCAAACCCCGTACGCATTCCGCTATCTGAGAGGCGAGTTATTCTCCGTGGCACCAAGCTATAGCCGCGAGTGGGCTGTTCCACGTGGAACGGTCGGTATGCGCCATGCGTGTTTCACGTGGAACGCTCCACTATTTATACTGTTTCACGTGAAACATCTTGCCTCTGCCTAAATCCCTCTGCTACATTTACGCCGCGCTTGGGGGAATAGCCGTTGGCCCGTGTTATCGCGATAACCAATCAGAAGGGTGGAGTAGGAAAAACCACTACAGCGGTAAACCTAGGTGCCTCTCTCGCTGCTTCTGAGCAGCGCACGCTAATAATAGACTGCGATCCACAGGGCAACACTACCAGCGCCCTAGGCTTTCCAAAAGATCCGGCCCGCCGCACACTTTACCAAGCTCTAATCCTCGATGAGCCGATCGACAGAATCATCCTCGACGCCCAAGTTGAAGGCCTTGATCTAATCCCTTCGGACAAAAACCTCGTCGGCGCAGCGGTCGAGCTCGTGAACATGGAAAATCGCGAGTACAAGCTGAGAGCTCTGGTGGCAAATATTCAGGCGCGCTACAACTACGTGCTGATCGATTGTCCGCCTTCTCTCGACCTTCTCACTCTGAATGCCCTCGCGGCAAGCGATTCCGTCCTCGTCCCAATCCAGTGCGAGTATCTCGCACTGGAAGGCGTTTCCGAGCTTCTGGATACGCTGATGCGACTGCGCCGAACAATTAATCCGTCCCTCGCGATAGAGGGGATTCTTCTCACGATGTACGATGATCGCACCACGCTCTCGAAGCAAGTCGCCGCCGACCTTCGCAGCTTTTTTGGCGCACAGGTGTTTGAGACAATAATTCCTAGAAATGTTCGCCTCGCAGAAGCACCAAGCCACGGAATGCCAGTAATGTTCTACGACATACATAGTAAAGGCGCTGAAAGCTACATTCAACTTGCTAAGGAGGTTATCGCTAATGCCCAGAAACGCGTTGGGCAGGGGATTGAGCGCGCTGATTCGGGAGCCGGAGCCGGCAGCGGCACCGCCGCCTCCGCCGCAGCCGCCGGAGCTAGCTCCGCCGGTTCAACCAGCGCGCCCGACAACCGTAGTAGCAACGGCAGCGACGGCGGCGGCGACGGCTCCAGCACCGTCTGAGGGACTGCTTCAGACAGACATCGATCTGATCGATCCGAGCCCCTATCAGCCTCGTACCCGCTTCCGCGAAGAAGCGCTCGACGAGCTTGCTCGGTCCATCCACTCCAGCGGCATCGTGCAGCCGCTCGTCGTCCGCAGGCTAGCTGGCCGCTTCCAGCTCATCGCAGGTGAACGGCGCTGGCGTGCAGCACAGCGCGCGGGACTGCTCCGCGTTCCGGTAGTCGTCCGCGACGTCTCGGAAGAAATGGCGCTGGAAATGACGCTGGTGGAAAACCTCCAGCGCGAGGATCTGAACCCCATCGAGCAGGCGCACGCCTTCCAGCGCCTGATTGACGAATTTCACCTGACGCAGGAGCAGGTCGCCGAGCGCACCGGGAAGGACCGCGCAACCATCGCCAACGCCGTCCGCCTGCTCAAGCTCGAAGAGCCGATCCAGGATCTGCTAGAGGAAGGTCGTATTACGGCGGGCCACGCTCGCGCGCTTCTGGCCGTCGACGATCCCGAAGCTCGGCTCACCATCGCCCGTCGAGTCGCGCGCGGCGGCATGACGGTTCGCCAAGTCGAACGCCTCGCGACACGCAGCGGCAAGCCGCACGTCAGCGCTCCCGTGTTTTCGATTGACCCCAACACCAAGGCCGCCCTCGAGGAGCTGCAACGCGAGTACGGCACCCGTGTGCACATGCATCCGCGCCACGGCTCCAAGCCGGGACAGTTAGTGTTTGAATACTACGACGATAGTGATTTGGCGCGCTTGTACGACCAACTCATGCGAAGATAATGCTACGCTAGCTTCCTAGCGTGGGGAACGCGCATGGGTTGGTTTGACCGCAAACGACATGATTCTGGGGAGTGGACTGGTTTTCTCGACCAGGGCGTCAAGCTCGAAGGCCGCCTGGAATGCGCGGGCACCTTTCGCATCGATTCCGCAATGAAGGGCACCCTGGTTTCGCACGAGACGCTGATCCTCGGCGAACACGCCAAGGTCGAAGGCCAGATTGACGGCAACTACGTCATTATCGGCGGCCATTTCGATGGCACCATAAAAGCCTCCGGCAAAGTCGAAATTCAAACCAAAGCCATCGTCACGGGCGAAATCCATACTTCGTGCCTCATCATGGAACCCGGCGCGATCTTTGATGGGCGCTGCCACATGCTCGCCGCCACCGAAGCATCGAAACCCATCACCATTCCGATACGCTCGGCCGCTGCGCACGCTTAGCCCTCACGCCGATCTTTTGCAGTTAGTTCCGCTCGTTCTCTTGCGAAAGGCGCGACCGTCGCGCGCTATAATCATCGAATCTGTTGCACGGAGAAGTGACATTGGCGGAACAAGTCCGGCTCACCACCACCGCGAAGGCCGCAGGCTGCGCTGCAAAGTTAAGTCCGAGTGTTCTGGACGCGGTGCTCAAACGCCTTCCAGCGCAACTCGACCCCAACGTGCTCGTCGGTTTCGAAACCAGCGACGACGCAGCCATCTATCGCCTCACTGATGACCTTGCGATCGTACAGACGGTGGATTTTTTCACTCCGATCCTGGATGATCCCGAACTTTTCGGCCAAGTCGCCGCCACCAACGCGCTCAGTGATGTGTATGCCATGGGCGGCCGAGCGATTTCTGCGCTCACCATCCTGGCGTTTCCCGCTGCCGGTGCTTCCGAAGTGCTAGAGCAGATATTGCGCGGCGGCCTGGCAAAAATGGCCGAGGCGAATTGCACTGTCGTCGGCGGACATTCGATCCGCGACGATGAATTGAAGTTTGGCTACGCGGTCACCGGCGTGATTCATCCGCAACGAATCTGGAAAAATGTTGGCGCGCGTCCCGGCGACATTCTGATTTTCACGAAGCCACTCGGCACCGGCGTGATCTCGACGGCCCTCAAACAGGGCCAAGCCGAGAAGGCCTGGGTCGCCGGCGCCACTGCGTCCATGACGCGCTTGAATCGCGACGCCGCGGAAGCTCTTCACGAAATTGACGCGGCGCACGCGCCGGAACAGCGTACGGTGCACGCCGTCACCGATGTCACCGGTTTTGCACTTCTCGGCCACGCGCGCGAAATGGCCATTGGCAGCGGTGTTTCCATGAAACTGGATCATGCGCGCATCGAATACCTTCCCGGCGCGATCGAGGCGGCTCGCCGCGGGTTCTTCTCCGGCGGCATGAAGAACAACCGCGACTTCGTCGAAAGTTGCACCGCTTTTGCGCACGCCGTTCCCGACGAATTTCGCGCTCTGCTGTTCGATCCACAAACTTCCGGCGGTTTGCTCGCCGCCGTCGCCCCGGAATCCGCCGCTGCCGCCTTAGCCGCTCTGCAACGCCGCGATGTTTCCGGCCGCATCGTCGGAGAGGTAACCGCCAGGCGCTCCCCGCTTCTCGAAGTCGTTTGAACTCCGCGCAATCGTGTACACTTTTACTTTTTCGAATCGCTCATGGACACCATAACTCACGGAATCGTCGGCGCACTCATCGGCAAAGGCTTTTTCTCGGAGCGCAACGGTCGCGTCGCAACGATTGCGGCCACTGTCGGCGCGATGTTTCCAGATGTTGACGTCGTCCAGGAAGTTTTCTCCAGCGATCCTCTGGCGATCGTGAAATATCACCGCGCCATCACCCATTCTTTCGTCGCGCTCCCATTTTTCGCCGCGCTTCTAGCGTGGCTCACACGCGCAGGTTTCGCATTCGCAAAAAAACGCTGGGACCTTCGCGATTGGGATACTCCTTCATGGGGAATTCTCTTCATCATTTACGCCATCGCCATAGCGAGCCACATCTTCCTGGACGCGATGACCTCCTTCGGCACGCGCATCTGGTATCCGCTCTCGCACGAGCGCGTTTCCTGGGATCTGCTGTTCATCATCGACTTCTGTTTCACCGCAATCGCCTTGCTTCCGCAAGTCGTTGCCTGGATTTATTCCGATCGCACTAAAACTTCCACGCGCGCCCTCTCCATGTGGGTGCTGTTCACGCTCTGCGCGTTCGGTGTGTGGAAAATCGCCGCTGCGGTGGGGTTTCCGTTTCAGCTGTGGATCGTGTTTCTTTCAAGCGCCATTATCGGCGCGCTCTTTTTTCTTCCCGCCTTCCGCAACGTCGGCTTCGGCATCACCGCAGCGCATTGGTGCCAGGCTGGCTGTGTCGTGATGTGTGCCTATCTCTTTGCGTGCAGCGCCGCCCATCACGCCGCTCTGCTGCGCACCAGGAATTTCGCGATCGCGAATCATATTCCCATCGATCGCATCGCCGCGCTTCCGCTGCCGCCCTCGCTGCTCGATTGGGGCGGCGTGATCCGTACCACCGACGGCGTATACCAATCACGCTTCGATCTGCGCGCCACCTCCACACCGGTTTTCGCTTTCAGCGCCGATTCGCCGCCGAACGAATACGTTGCGCGTGCCCTGCTGCTTCCCGAAGTTCAGCTCTATTGGTCTTTCGCGCGTTTCCCGGTGATTCGCACGTCCAGCGAAGGCAGCCGCCATTACGTGGATTTCAACGAACACCGTTTCATCACGCGCAATCGTCAGGGTCCCGCGCCGTTTTCCTATCGTGTAGTATTCAATGACGCCGGCGATCCCATCGAAGAGGGCTGGCAAGCCGATGGCATGGACGTGCGGCGCTTGATGAAAATTGCGCCCACTCACAAGGGAAACGCGCGATGAAAATACTAATTTTCAGTGACATTCATGGCGACTTGCGCGCTCTCGAGCGCGTCGTCGCGCAGCCCGCCGATATTTACATAGCCGCGGGGGACCTCTGCAATTTCAGTAAAGGCCTCGAACGCTGCGCCCCGATTCTGCAGCCGCTCGGCGAACGCCTTTTCGTCCTACCGGGAAATCATGAAACCCACGAACAAACGAAAGCGTTTTGCAAGCAGCACGGCTTCGTGGATTTTCATCGCCAAACCAGAAAGCTCAATGGCACCAACTGGGCCGGCCTCGGCTATAGCAACATCACTCCATTCAAAACGCCCGGCGAATATTCCGAAGCCGAAATCGCCGATGCGCTAGCGCCCTTCGCGGGCCTGGAAAAACTCTACTTGGTAGTTCATTTTCCTCCCTTCGATACAAAACTCGATGAGTACGCGCCAGGCCAGCACGCCGGAAGCCCCACGCTGCGCGCCTGGGTGGAAAAAGAGAAACCTCTCTACTTATTCTGCGGGCACATTCACGAAACCGCCGGCATGAGCGATCGTTTGGGAAGCACGCAATGTTTCAACGTAGGAAAAGAAGGTTACACAATCGAAGTTTAAAATTTGAAGTCGAGTACCACTAGAATTTCTGCGGCAAGCACGCAAAGCGCGACAGCGCAGCAATCACGAATCACCACTTGCTCATCACCAATCACTTCTTCACCACCGGATACACCACCAACTGCCGCCGATCGCCCACTCCTTCACTCACAGTCCGCACGCCTTGGGCGCCGCTCAATTCCAGGTGAATCAAACGTCGCTCGCGAGGCGACATCGGATTAAATCGAAACGCCTGCCCCGTTTCGCGTACGCGCTGCGCGGCCACGCGCGCGGAAAGTTTCAATTCTTCCAGCCGCTGCGCGCGATATTCTCCGCAATCAAATCGCACGCGATCGTGCAGCCGCGGATCCAGCCGCAGCCAACGATGCCCCACGTGCTCCAGCGCCAGCAGCAATTCCGCGTTATTCTCCAGCAGAAAATCCTGATCCGCACCCTGGAACGCTACCAGCACATCCTTATCATCCGCAGCGCCACCCACGGTCGCAGGCGTCGAAATCTCAAACGAAATCTCCAAGCCCATCTCGCGCACGGCCAAATCGAGATAGCGCTGCAATTCCGCAATCGCGCGCTCGCGATCCAGTCGCGCTTCACCTTGCGTGCGCTCTCTCGTGAAAGGCCGCTTCCCGGCCCCTGTGCGTTCCTCAGGCATCGATTATTTTCTTTTTGAACTTTCCCTTCGCGGGAAGCGGTTCCGATTTATTCAAATAATATTGCTGGCCGATTCCCACCAGGTTGCTCGTGAACATGTACAAATTCAATCCGCTGGAAAGCCGGAAGAAAATGAATCCCATCATCAGCGGCATCAGCGCCATCATTTTCTGCTGCGCTGGATCCGTCGTAGTCTGCGGCGTCATTTTCGTCATCAGGTACATCATGATGGTCATTCCGATCGGCAGAATATAATACGGGTCCATCGCCGAAAGGTCGTGTATCCAGCCCATCCACGGCGCGTGGCGCAGCTCAATCGCGCCATTCAGCACGCGCCACAGCGCCCACCAGATTGGCATCTGAAACACCATCGGCAGGCAACTGCCCAACGGATTGATGCCTTCGCGGCTGTACACCGCCATCACTTCTTCATTCATTTTTTTCTTGCGCGGATCGCTCATCGAATATTTCTTGTAGCGATCCTGAATCTGCCGGATTTCCGGGCCCACTTTCTGCATCTTCTGCATCGAGCGCCAGCTCTTCATCTTCAGCGGGAACATCGCCAGGTTGATCACCAGCGTCATCAGCACGATGCACCAGCCCCAGTTGGCTACCTTGGTGTGCAGCGTCTGCAAAATCCACAGCAGCGGCTTCGCGATGACTCCCGTCCATCCAAAATTCACCAGCTCCGGCAGCGGCGGCTGAACTTTTTCCAGGAGCGCCAAATCTTTCGGCCCTACAAACACGCGCACGCGCAAAGGCGCGCCCGTCGTCGTCCCCGCCGCCATCTCCGCTTCCGGCTCGCTGGTTTGTTTGCCGTCCACAGTTAGGTTGTGGTTTTGCATCCAGTGCCACAACGAAATATCCGAGCCATCCGGCAGGAAGGCCGCCGTGAAAAATTGATCTTCGACGCCCGCAAATTCCAGCGGCCCATACTGGATCGCGGGTTGGCTCTGGTTTCCCGAAACTCCCAGCTTCTTGTACTGCAGCAAATTCAGCTTGCCGCCGGTCTTGTAATACACGGTGACCAGCTGCGCAGCGTTGTAGACAGCCTTGTCGCCGAATCCGCCGCGCCACGCGACCGCCACCGGTTGCGGCTTCCCGTCCAGCGTCACCGCCGCTTCCACCGTCGTTTCGTAATTCAAATCGAATGTCAGCTTTTTCTTGACGTCCAGATGCCCGTCGCTCCAGTGCATATCCACTTCAATCGGCGCGGATAGGTCGGTGCTGGGTGCCGGCGGCACGAATGGAGTCTTGCTGGGTTTCAGTTCTGACTTGACGGCAACTGTAGAGGGAACAACGTGGGTCTCAATCTCGTAAAGCCCCGAATTCGCTTTCGCTTCCAGCTGCGGATCGGCGAGCACCAGCGAAAACGGCCAGCCCAGCTGCTGCGCGACGCTGTCGTTCACCAAGTCCAGCGGGCGCGGCGGCTTCTGATCGTCAGAATATTTATTCAGCTGCCAGGTTTTCACCACGCCGCCGCGGTTCGATAGTTCCACGCGATACAGCGGACTCTGCACCACCACGGTTTGTTCTGCGCTGGCCTCGACGGCCGCGGCATTCGTCGGAGCCGCAGTCGTGGCCGCGCTTGCGTAAGTCTTTGCAGCGCCGCCTGTGGCGCTACCCATTGCATTCGTGGAAGCTGGCTGCTGCGAAGTTACGGGGGCGTTTGTCTGCGCAGGCGGAACGGGCGGCTTGTAGAAGTGGCCCCAAGCGAAAAGAATCAGCAGCGACACAACTACAAATAATATTCCGCGGACCTGGTCGGACATTTCCTTCACTGCGCGCGCTCCTTGCTCAGCATACTTCCATCTATCCGCGCGTCGCTGCGCAGCCAGGCTGCGTCGGAATCTTCCGCGTCCGGCACCGGATCAAATCCGCCCTTGGTGAACGGGCGGCAACGCCCCAGCCTTTTCAGCGCCAGCCACGCCCCGCGCCGCGCGCCGTGCAGTTCGATCGCTTCCTGCGCGTAATTCGAGCACGAAGGATAAAACTTGCAGGCTCCGCCCAAAAATGGCGAAAAGAAAATTTTGTAGAAATGCACGAAGGCCAGCAGCCACCAGGCGCCGAAAGTTTTCGCGGACTCGCGCGGATTCTTCGGCGCTATTGCGGCAACTTCGCGCTGGCAGGCATCAATTTCAACAGCTCCGCCTGCAGCGCGGAGAACTCCGCCGTGGCGGCTGAGCTGCGCGGATGAATCACAATGTCCCATCCCGGGGCGATCTCCTGTCGGTGCAATCTTAAAATTTCGCGGAGGCGTCGCCGGATTCGGTTGCGCCGGACCGCGTTACCCAGCGCCTTTTTGATGCTCCAGCCGAACCGGCTGCTGTCGAGGCCATTGGGACGAAGAAATAGCGTGAATTCGCGGCTGCTCCGGCGGCGCCCTTCGCGATACACCGCGTCGTATTCGGCGCGGCGCATCAGGCGAAAAGCGCGCGGAAAACCCAGCCGCGGCGCTTCAGACGCGCGTGAGGCTGTGGCGCCCTTTTTTGCGGCGTCCTGCAAGAACTTTCCGTCCACCCTGGGATTTCATGCGCTTGCGAAACCCGTGCTTCTTATGTCGGCGCCGCACATGCGGCTGAAAAGTGCGTTTCGGCAACGATCTCTCTCCTGAATCGCCCTACCGGGCGATTCACCCTGAGAATCCGCCAGTGGCGGATTCAAAGGGCCTGCTCCGTAATCTAAATTCCCAAAGAACGCGGAGCTCCGGTTCGAAGGGCTTCTTTATTGTAACTCGCGCACTACTACGAATCGCGGGTCCAGTCGAAACAAGCAGTTTAGACGACCTGCGCGCGACGGTCAAGGAACCACAAACCGACATTCTGGCGAAGCAGAGAAGGAAAACTGGTCCTTCGTACAGCAAGTCCTAGTCCCCCGTCTTTTTCTGTACCTCGCCCGTACCGTTCCTGTACCTCTCGCGCTGCCGAGGTCTGCTATCGTAGTTTTGGCGTCAGGCGATTGGATCGCAAACTCGGCGCAACAACTAACGTCGGCGGCAGGCTGCCTCATTTTGCGCTGTTCGCACCGCGCACCAGCGTCGCCTGTTTCACGAGTCATTCGCGACTGCGTTACTCACAATCTCTTTGTTCGGTTCGCCGCCTTCGTGATCGCGCGATTCTAATCGGCACCACCGCGATTAGAAATCGTCGTATCCCATTGAAACAGCACGCCCCGTATTTTTCTAATCGGTCGAGAATTGCATGTTTGCGCGCGCCTTTTGTGCACGTTTTGCACCCCATGACCGACCAACTAAACCGCAGCAGTCACCCATTTCTAATCGCTACTGCCGCAAAATTAAAAATCGAGCTAACCCGTTCACAACAAACGAGAAATTATTTTCTAATCGCAACTTTTTCTGCCTGTTCGGCACACGCCTCACCTCTTGCCGCGTTGACCACCCTCCATCCGTCCCCTACAATGAAATCTATGCCCTGCATACTTCCGCAAGATGCGCTTCACTTCAGCGCCGTCGCGGATCACGGGTCACTAATCACTAATCACCAGTCACTAATCACGGGTCACCAAAATGTTTGAAACACTTACAGAGAAACTACAGCGCGCGTTCAAGAACCTTCGGGGGCAGGGGAAGCTTTCTGAGGAGCACCTGGACGCGGGGCTGGCGGAGATACGCGAGGCGCTGCTCGATGGCGACGTGAACGTGGGCGTTGCTGATGAATTTATTGCGCATGTGCGGGCGAAGGCCGTGGGCTCGGAAGTGCTGCTGCAGTTATCGCCGGACCAGCAGGTTGTGAAGATTGTGCGGGACGAGTTGGGCGAGCTTTTGGGGAAGGAAGCGAAGCCGCAGTATGGGTCGAAGCCGCCGGCGGTGTGGTTGGTGGTGGGGTTGCAGGGGTCGGGCAAAACTACTTCCACTGGAAAAATGGGGAAATGGCTGGCGGAGCACGGGCACCGGCCGCTGGTGGTTTCTACCGACGTGTATCGTCCCGCGGCGCGTGAGCAGCTGGCGCAAGTGGCGAAGGCTACGGGCGTGCCGGTGTGGCCGGGAACGGGGACGGACAAGCCGCTGGAAATTGTGCGCGGGGCGTTGCGCGAAGCAAAGATGTCCGCCTGCGACGTGGTGCTGGTGGATACGGCGGGGCGGCTGCATGTCGATGACGAATTGATGAAGGAACTTTCGGAGCTGAAGCGCGAGCTGAATCCCGCGGAGCTGCTGTTTGTGGCCGACGCGATGATCGGGCAGGACGCGGTACGCTCGGCTGGAGAATTTCACAAGCGGCTGGGAATTACGGGCGTCGTGTTGACGAAGATGGATGGCGACGCACGCGGCGGGGCGGCGCTTTCGATTCGCAAAGTGACGGGCGCGCCGGTGAAGTTCGTGGGCGTGGGCGAAAAGTACGATGCGCTGGAACCGTTTCTGCCGGATCGCGTGGTGTCGCGGATTCTGGGCATGGGCGACGTGCTGGGGCTGATCGAGCGCGTCGAGAAGACGGTGGATTTGAAGCAGGCGCGCGAGCTGGAACGCAAGCTGCGCGAGGACGATTTCACGTTGGAAGATTTTCGCGACCAGTTGAAGCAGATACGCAAGATGGGATCGCTGGAATCGTTGATGGGCATGCTGCCGAAGGTGGGGCCGTTCGCGAATTTGCCGAAGGATACGCAGATTGATGAGAAGCGGCTGGGGTCGGTGGAAGCGATTATTAATTCGATGACAGCGAAAGAGCGGGCGAATTCGAATTTGATTGATGGCAAGCGGCGGAAGAGGATTGCGGCGGGGAGCGGGACTTCGGTGCAGGAAGTGAATCAGGTGCTGAAGCAATATGCGGATATGCGGAAGATGATGAAGCAGTATGGGAGTTACGCTAAAACAAAGATGCGCGGGCTCGGCAAATTTGCGGGACTCAAAGGCAGTTCGTAGCCCTGCGAACCCGCCCCTGGCGGATTCTCAGGGTGAATCGCGCTGTTGCGCGATTCAGGGAAATTCGCGGGGTTGAAGGGCGGGTCGTAGGGGCGGCGCTTCCTCGGGCGAGGCAAGCCGCCGCACTCTCAAATGGGCTCGGCTTGTGAAATTGGTCGAGCGATTTACAGGCGGTCCCGGTAAAACCACGAAAGGTAAATCAGCACAACAGATGAAACTGAAATTGCCGGATGGTCCGTTCGGGGCCTATTTATTTGACTGCGACGGGACCATTGTTGATTCGATGCCGCTGCATTACATCGCGTGGAAGAAAGTATTGGCGGAGTGGAATTGCACGTTTGAGGAGCGGCTTTTTTATTCTTGGGGCGGAACTCCCACGGCTGAAATCGTTGCGCTGCTGAATAAAAGACAAGGGTTGAACATGCCGATCGAGGGCGTGATCTCTCGCAAGGAAAATCTCTACTTCGAGTTGCTGCCGCAGCTGAAGGCCATACCGGAAGTGGTGGCGCATATTGAGGCGCAGCACGGGCGGATTCCTTTTGCAGTGGTGTCCGGTGGAACGCGGGAATCGGTGAGTGCTTCGCTAGGATCGCTGAAGTTGCTGGATAGGTTCGAGACGCTGGTTTGCGCTGAGGATTACATTAAGAGCAAGCCGGATCCGGAGGCGTTTTTACTGGCGGCTGAGAGGTTGGGAGTTGCGCCCGACGCGTGCTTGGTGTTTGAAGATACCGAGCTGGGGATTCAGGCGGCGACGGCTGCGGGGATGGCGTCGGTGAAAGTGCCTCCGCCGTGGGAGAGGAATGGCGGCTAGGCCTCACGACGTGGTTGGTCGACGGCTCGTTCGTAAGCGTATTGGCAGAAAGTCGCACAGGCAAGATTGATTGCCTATGCTACGAACCAAAGGCTTTGGTGAATGGGGCGGGGTTCGCTATACTGGTTGGCTCTGGTGTAGGGATTTGAGTCAGGAGGAATGAGGCTTTGTTAACGATTCGATTGGCACGGATTGGCAAGAAGAAGCGCCCGTTTTATCGCGTGATCGTGACGGAAAAGACGCGTCCGCGAAATGGGCGGTTCGTGGAGATTGTGGGAACGTATGATCCTCTGAAGACGCCCGCGGCGATTGATCTGAATCGCGAACGAGTGGATTACTGGATTGGCAAGGGCGCACAGCCCAGCGACACAGTCCGCAGTTTTTTGCGTAACCGCAAGCCTGCCTGACACGTCCTAGTCCTCAGCCCAGCGACTAATTAATGGAACTCGGGTTACTTCCCGGGTGAATAACTACTACGCTGGCTCTTTCTCCTGCTGAGGGGGACTCATGAAGGAATTGGTGACGGACATAGCGAAAGCTCTGGTGGACCATCCGGAACAAGTTCGGGTAAATTCGATCGAAGGCGAGCAAGTGACGGTGCTGGAATTGCGCGTGGCGCCCGATGACTTGGGAAAAGTGATCGGGCGGCAAGGGCGCACGGCGAAGTCGATTCGGACGCTGCTGGGCGCGGCGGGGATGAAGTTGAAGAAGCGGTTCACGCTGGAAATTCTGGAGTAGTCACCACGCAGGAAACACCACGGGCGGCGAGCGTCACCTTAGCGCGAATTGTGCGGCCGCACGGCGTGCGCGGCGAAGTGGCTGCGGAAATCCTCACTGATTTTCCTCGACGGCTTACACATTTAAAGAGCGTGGAATTGTGGGACGGCCGAGGTGCGCCGCGGCGCGTCGTGGTGCGCAAGTGCTGGCTATCGCATAGCCGCGGAGGGCAGGCGATTTTTCATTTTGCTGCGAGCGATTCCGTGGATGATGCGCGGAAATTGGTGGGGCTGGAGGTGCAGGTGCCTCGAGCTGATCGCGTGAAACTGCCGGCGGGGAGTTATTACATCAGCGATTTGGTGGGGTGCGCGGTGCAGGAGAAGGGCGGGGCGGCTGTGGGGTTGGTGCGCGACGTGGAGATTCATGGCGAGGTGATTTCCGGGACGCCGAACCTGGTGGTGGATACGGCGCGGGGGGAGTTGCTGATTCCTTTGGCGCAGGAAATTTGCGTGGACGTGGATTTGGCGGCGCGACGGATTGAGGTGGTGCTACCGGAAGGACTCCGCGAATTAAACCTCGAGTAGAAGCTCTTCTGTGGTCAAAGCGTGCGGCGTGGGTTTGCGGTTTGCGGTAGGATTAGGCGCAATGCGTTTTGACATCATTACTATTTTTCCGGAATTTTTCGCTGGGCCGCTGGATTATGGGATTGTGCGGCGGGCGCGCGAGGCGGGCTTGATTGAGGCTTGCGTGCATGATTTGCGCGCGTTTACGCATGATCGGCATCGGACCGTGGATGACCGGCCGTTTGGCGGCGGCGAGGGAATGGTGATGAAGCCGGAGCCGGTGTTTGAGGCGGTGGAATCGCTGGTGGGCGGGGATGGCGCTGCTGCGTCTGATCCTGAGCCGAGGGGCGCGCGCGCCAAGACTGCAATTGTGCTGCTTTCGGCGGCGGGGAAAATGTTTCGGCAGCAGACGGCGCGACGGATTGCGGGGTTGGAGCGCGTAGTGCTGATTTGTGGGCGCTATGAGGGCGTGGACGAGCGCGTGGCGGAACATTTGGCGACTGACGAGATTTCGATTGGGGATTTTGTGTTGTCGGGCGGCGAATTGCCCGCGGCGATGATTTTGGATGCGGTGACGCGATTGATTCCGGGGGCGCTGGGGAACGAGGATTCGATCGTGAATGAATCGTTCAGCGAAGGCGCGGCGCAGAGCGAGCGGGCACGGCATGCCGTGCCACTACAACGCGCGGTTAGCCCGTTCGGTGCGAACGAAATTCATGCGACTGAGCGCGGCATTCTGGATTATCCGCATTACACGCGGCCGCCTTCGTTTCGCGGTTGGGATGTGCCGGAAGTATTGCTGGGCGGAAACCATGAGGAGATTCGGAAGTGGCGGCGGCGTTGCGCGCTGGAGAAGACTTGGCGCAATCGTCCCGAGCTGCTGGATGGTGCAGGGCTTGGGGTGGAGGATCGGCGCGTGCTGGATGAGATTGGGCGCGAATCGTAAGTCATCCGTCATCATTCGGCGTGAATCAATCCGTGCCCGCTACATAACCCCGGGCAGGTTCGCAATCGAAGGGAACTCGAGCAAAGGCCGCAATTTGGTGTAGCGAAAACCGAGGTAAATAGGCTAGAATTGGAGATTGTGCGTTGTGTGCTGGCCCCACCTGAGCGGGTCTGCCTGGAAATAATGTCATGAATCCGATTGTGCATAAGGCGCAGCAGTCCCAAATTCGCAAGGATCATCCGAATTTCCGTCCGGGCGATACGGTGAAGATTAATGTGCGGCTGAAGGAAGGCGAGGGCGATAAAGAGCGCATCCAGCCGTTTGAGGGCGTGGTGATGAGCCGGCGCGGCGAGTTGCTGGGCGAATCGTTCACGGTGCGGCGCGTGAGTTTTGGAATTGGCGTGGAGCGGATTTTTCCGGTGCATTCGCCGATGATCAGTTCGATTGAGATCGTGCAGGCCGGACGAGTGCGGCGCGCGAAGCTGAATTATCTGCGGAAGCGCAAGGGCAAGGCGGCGAGGATCAAGCGCGCGGCGCGGGTGGAAGCGCCGACGGAAGCAGCAGCGGCTGCCGCGAAGTAAGAGACGTTATGGATTGGAAGTGGCCCGCTCCGAGAAATCGGGGCGGGCTTTTTTGTTTTAGCGCTGCGACGCGGTGAAGCAGCCTGTAGAAACTATTACCTGACCTTTCGTACCATTGACCGTAGTACCACACGACGCTAGTTTCATCTCCGAAAGCAATTCCTCGCAGCGCCGCATTCTCTAGGACGGATTCATGCGCCGAACTTTGTTTCGCTTCGCCCGTTATGTGGCCGCGACAATGATCCTCGCTGTTGCGGCGACGCAACCCGGCATTGCCCAAACGACGCCCGTGCTGACGGTGGACGCGGCCGGCAATCCTCATCCGATCAACCCCGACGTCTACGGCATCGCAAACTACAATTTGGACGCGGGCTTCGCGAAAGAAATCCAGGTGCCCAATATCCGCTGGGGCGGCGACGGAACGACGCGTTACAACTGGCAAGTGGATTCCAGCAACTCCGGATTTGACTGGTATTTCATGGGCGGTAACGGCGAAATGACTGCGACGCCCAGCGCCTCCGCCGATCTGATGATCAACACTTACAAGTCGGCTTCGAATGCGCACACCCTGTTGACGATCCCCATCATCCCTTATGTGAACAAATCATCCGCGTGGAGCTGCAGTTTCCCCGTTTCTGTTTACGGGGCGCAGCAATCCACAAATCCCTACGTGTTTCCCAACGGCGAAACCTGCGGCAACAGCATCACTACCGGCGGCGTGCAGCTGATTGACAACAACATTTACGCCAATCACATAGACAACACCGTCGCGCTGCAGCAAGGCTGGATTCAGCACCTCATATCGACTTTCGGCACGGCCGCGAACGGCGGCGTTCCTTACTATCAGCTCGACAATGAACCGGGCGGCTGGAGCAATACGCATCGCGACGTCGAGCCCAGCCAACCCGATTACAACACGATCATCAGCCTGGGCCAGCAGTATGCCGCGATGATCAAGCAAACCGATCCCTCCGCGAAAGTTTTTGGCCCTGTGGATTTCACACTGGGTGGATGGATCGGGACTCCTAGCGAGCAGGACAATCTATACGCCGGGGAATACTATCTGCAGCAGATGGCGGCCTACGATCAAGCCAATCATCAACGCATCCTGGATTATTTCGACGAGCATTATTATGGCGGCGGTACGACAGATGCGGCCGAGCTGGCCTCGACGCGCGCCTTATGGGATCCCACGTTCAATTCAGGCAGCTGGGTCGAGCAATACTATTTCGACGGGCCGATGATGCTGCTTCCGCGTTTTCAGAATTGGATTCAAACCTATTATCCTGGCACGAAGCTTTCGATTTCGGAATACAGCTTCAGCAGCGGCACGAATCCGCTGGTGGACGCGCTTACCGAAGCTGACGTGCTGGGAATTTACGGTCGCCAGAGCCTGGATTTTGCGAATTTGTGGACCGTGCCGCAGCCGACCGACCCAGTGGCATACAGTTTTCGCTTGTACCGCAACTATGATGGCGCTGGCGGACAATTCGGCGATACCTCGGTGAATTCAACGAGCACAGACCAGGGGCAACTGTCGGTGTACGGCGCGGTTCGGTCCAGCGATGGAGCGCTCACGGTAGTTGCGATCAACAAGACCACAAGCGCGATTCAGACTAGCCTGACGCTTGCGAATTTTTCTTCGAACGCAACGGCCGCGGTGTACACCTACAGCAACGCAAACTTGGCGCAGATCGTCGCGGGCACGCCGGTAGCGGTCCTGTCGGACGCGTTGAATTACAATTTTCCCGCCTATTCGGCGACGGTTTTTGTTTTCACGCCGGAGACCTCCTCGCCCGTCGCGACAACCACATCTCTTTTGGCGTCATCCACTCAAGCGACGCCGGGGCAGGCGATCACGTTCACTGCAGCGGTCGCGCCGAAATCGGGATCCGGCGTTCCTACCGGCGCGGTCGCGTTCAGCGACGGCGCCACTCAAATCGGTAGCGCATCGCTGAATTCGTCCGGGTCGGCAGCATTCGACACATCGACCTTGTCGGTCGGCTCACATTCGATCGCAGCCACATATTCCGGCGACGCGAACTTCGCCACTTCCACAGCAGCGCCAGTATCAGTCACAATTTCGGCGCCAGCCAAAATCGCCACCACCATTTCCGTTCTCGCTTCCGCCACGCAGCTAAGCGCCGGTCAAGACGTAACATTCTCCGTGGGCGTAGCGCCGCAGTCCGGCGGCGGCGTTCCCACTGGCTCGATCACATTCCTTGACGGCCAAACGCAATTGGGAATCGTCGCGCTCCATGGCGGCTCGGCTTCGTTCAGCAGCGCGAACCTGGCCGCGGGGACTCACGCGATCACAGCGGCGTATTCCGGCGACTCGAACTACTCAGCTTCAACATCCGCCGTGTTGACCGTAACCGTGGCAGCCGCGCCGGCGGCTGACTACTCGCTTACATTGAGCAGCTCGGCACTGACGGTCGCGCAGGGCTCTTCAGGGAATTTGACGATCACGGTGATTCCCAAGAACGGATTCAAGCAAGCTGTAGGCTTCACTTGCTCAGGTTTGCCCGATGGTGCAAGCTGCACATTCAGTCCTCAGACAGTTACGCCAGTCGCAGGCGCAGTATCCACGACGGTAACTGTCGAGCTGCCCGCTTCCGCAAGAACCGCGCCGCCAAGCGGCGTGCTGCCGCGACCGCGGCCGGCAGCTTTGTACATTCTTGTTCTAGCGATCTTGGGAATTTTTGGAGCGGCAGGAATCAAGCGCTCCGTTCCACGCGACATGAAACGCGTGCGCGCTGTTCTGGCATCTACTCTGTTCGCTGCGCTGTTGGCAACAGCCAACTGCGCTGGATACGTTGGTCAAAAGACAGTGCAGCCGGCGTCAACCTACCTCATCACAGTCACCGCGTCGGCAGCGAACGCGCCAACTCACACCCAGCAGTTCACATTAACAGCGACGCCCTAAGAATACTGAGGTGGGCGCCGCTGCAGTCCCTTCGGCGTAGGACGGAACGAAACCCAGAATTGCGGCAGTTTTACACACAAATTGGTAGGTCGACTTACCCATATCCGTGTGTAGAATTGGGCGCAGGAGGCATAGAGATGCCTACCAACCTTGCGATCGACGACCGCTTGATCCGCCAAGCGCAAAAATTAGGAAATCATCGAACCAGGAAGGACACTCTTACGTCCGGGCTCGAGGAGTGCATCCGCCGCCGAAAACAGGCAAATATTGTCGCCTCGTTTGGAACAATTGATTACGATCCCGGCTATGACTATAGGCGCGAGCGCAACAGCAAGCGCAAATGAACACTATCCGCATCAATACGGACGGCCGGGAAGCGTTTGGCGTGCACTTCTTTGACGAGTTTCGCAGGCAGCTGAAGTACGCGGCACGATTATTGCGGAAGTCTCCGGCATTTACAGCTACTGCTCTGCTGACGCTCGCCGTGTGCTTCGGCGCGAATTTGACGATTTTTGCTGTGATCGATTCGGTGCTACTCCGTCCCCTGCCTTTTCCGAATCCCGACCGTCTGATGATGGTATTCAATACTTATCCAAAGGCTGGGGTCGAGCGCGACGGGTCCTCGCTAGCGAACTATTACGAACGCCGCGGTCGTATTCCTGCCTTCTCGTCGCTTTCGATCTACCGCTATGCGACCGAGGTCGTCGGTGAGCCTGGCTCGACGGATCGCGAGCCTACCATGCGCGTTTCTCCGGAATTTTTTTCTACGCTTGGGCTCGGGCCCGCGATCGGTCGCACTTTCACGGACGAGGAAACCACTTCCGACACCGACCACGTTGCTATTCTTTCCAACGCGTATTGGCGACAACGATTCAACGCAGATCCTAACGTGCTGGGGAAGCAGCTTCGCGTAAACAGCGTTTCCAGAACCGTGATCGGCGTGTTGGCTCCCAGCTTCCACTTTCTCTCTTCGGATGCACGGGTGTTCCTGCCTCTGGCATCGAGCCCGGACGATCGCGCGCCATCGCGGCGGCATTCCGGCGGAAATGTGATCCAAATGATTGCGCGTCTGCGACCAGAAGCCACGCTCGCGCAAGCTCAGTCTGAGCTCGACGCGCAGAACGCGGCGCTGGAAGTTGACGATCCGCAGGCAACGATGATAGCCGACGCGGGCTTTCGTTCGCTCGTCGTGCCATTGCGCGCGGACCATGTGGCAGCCGTGCGTCCTATGCTCCTGCTGTTGGAAGCTGGGGCACTCGTTCTTCTCTTGATTGGCGGCGTAAACCTGGTGAACCTGCTGCTGATCCGCGCCAGCGCCCGAGGGAAGGAACTGGCCGTTCGCCAGGCGCTTGGCGCAGGTTGGAAATACCTTGTGAGCGAAGTCGTTGTCGAGACCACCTTGCTCACGTTCGCTGGAGGAATGCTCGGACTCGCCGTCGGTGCCGGCGGAATCCAGTTGCTGCGCGCGTTGGGCGCTGATCGGCTGCCCTTGGGAAACCGCATTGTTTTCGACGCGCGAATAGCACTGGTCGGTCTGGTCGCAGCCGTTATCATGGGCATCGCGGTTGCTGTGCCCGTCGCGTGGTTCAATCTTCGGCGGCAGCTGGGAAATGCGCTGCAATCGGTGAGCCGTGGCGGCACAACGGGGCACGGCGCGCAAATTCTGCGCCACAGTTTTGTCGTCGCTCAGATTGCCCTGGCGTTTGTTTTGCTGGCCGGAGCGGGTCTGCTCGGCCTCAGTCTGGAGCGAGTGATGGCCGTTTCTCCGGGCTTTCAATCGGACCACGTTCTGACCGGGCAAATCTTGCTAACGTGGGCAGACTACTCGGCCGAAGCTCGCCTGCCATTTTTTGAACGCTTGCTGGACAAACTCGAGCAGGTGCCGGGAGTGGAGTCCGCAGGCATAGTCAACAATGTGCCGTTCAGCGGCAACATCGGTAAAAGCGCCGCCACAGTAGCAGGCCACGTTCGCGGGCCTGGCGAATCCGCGCGCGGGCACTACGCTTACGGGGTCGCGGGCGACTATTTTCGCGCGATGGGTTTCTCTCTGCGGGAGGGACGATTCCTAACCGCTGACGATTCACGCCGCTCCGAGCGAGTCTGCGTTGTGGATGAAGACTTCGCGCGATACTACTGGCCGCACTCCAGCGCGATTGGCCGCCGACTGTGGGACGGCTCGGAAGTGGGAAAGGATGCGGAGGCATTTACCGTCGTCGGCGTCGTGGGCGGAGTGAAGCAAGCGGGGCTCACCGAAGACGAAGCCCAGGGTGCTATTTATTATCCTTACGCCTTCCGAGTCGGTGACAACGTCTTCGTCGGCGTCCGCACCAGCCTGCCGCCGGAATCGTTCGCGTTGACGTTGCAGAAGCTGGTTCGGCAGATCGATGCCAACGTGCCGGTCAGTGATATCCGTTCAATGGACACTCGCATTGCCGACAGCCTGGTCGCGCGTCGCTCTCCTGCGCTGCTGGCAGGCCTGTTCTCCGGGATAGCACTGCTGCTCACCTCGATCGGCACTTATGGAGTGCTGAGTTATGCCGTGGCACAGCGCCGCCGCGAGATCGGAGTGCGGATGGCCCTCGGGGCGCAACCCGGGCGGATTCGCATCCAGTTTCTTTTACTCTCGCTACGCCTGCTGACAGCCGGGACGGTGTTGGGCTTGATTGGAGCATGGCAGGCGGGCCGCGCGATGCGGTCGCTGCTCTTCCAAGTACCGCCGCTCAACGTCGCGGTCCTTGGCGCCGCCGCGTGCGTGACGGCAGTGGTGTGTCTGGCCGCTTGCCTGCTGCCAGCGCAACGCGCCTCGCAGATTTCGCCGATGGAGGCTCTTGCGGAAGAGTAGAGAGTTCGCTCCACCCTGCGGGCCAACTTACAGCGTTATCATTTGCAGCGTGAGAATCAGTCCGAGTGACGGGCTGCGCCGAAGTAATCGACACGCCTGAGTAACTCATTTGCCGGAACCTGATACGCAAGCGACGAGTTGCGTTGTTCCGGTGTGTGCTAAAATCGCGAGCCGATGGGGAGACTTTGTTGTTCGCGGTATGAGCGGGAGGCGCGGCAGTGCGGTTGGCTGCGCGTCGCCGGGATTGATGAAGCGGGGCGCGGGTCGCTGTTTGGTCCGGTGGTGGCTGCGGCCGTCATTCTGAATCCGCGACGACGCATTGTTGGTCTGGACGATTCCAAGAAATTGACAGCGGAGCGGCGCTGGGAACTTGCGCCGCGCATTCGCAAACACGCGCTGGCTTGGGCTGTGGCGGAAATTGATGCGAGCCGGATTGATGCGTGGAATATTTATCAGGCGAGCCGCCAGGCGATGATGGCCGCAGTGTCGCAGCTGAATCCCCTTCCGGATTACATGCTGCTGGACGCGATGGAGATTGATCTGCCGATCGAACAGAAAGCGTTGATTCATGGGGACGCGCGGTCGGTTTCGATTGCGGCGGCTTCCATTCTGGCGAAGACCGAGCGCGACCGGCGCATGGAAGAATTCGACCGCGTGTATCCTCAGTATGGACTGGCGCAACATAAGGGTTACGGGACGCCGGAGCATTTGGAGGCTTTGCGGCGGCACGGGCCGTCGCCCTTGCACCGGTTTTCCTATGCCCCGGTGCGTCAGTCGGCGTGTTGGGCTTCGGGTGCGACGCAGGATCCGTTGCCGCTGAGCGCTGTTAGCGACTTTCTTGCCGACTAGAATTTATCCCGCTCTGTTAATGGCGTAGGGGTTTTGGGACCGGCAAAATCTCCGCGAGCGAGTGTGCAACAGCTGACACTGCTGTGTCGCACCTCCCTTCCACCCTGCCGCAGGCCGGGTCTCAGGACAAGACGGCGCTCCCGATTTTCTTCGCGATTTTTCCCAGGCCTTCCGGCCTGGGCTAACTTATGCCGCGCCTACGGCGCTGGTGCGCGTTTCGGCGGAGTTAATACAGCGCAGATCGGACACACAAACAGAGAGGCGAAGACGCGCGCCTAAAAAGCAAAAGCAGGCGCCCGCTGCAAAATCAACCACGAGCAGTCGGCAGAGCTGACATTGTGGCAGGCTGGGGCGCAGCCCTTCGATCCCGCGCCGCGGGATCTCAGGATGAATCGCGCTGCAGCGCGATTCACAAGCAGCGCCCCTACCGAGTGATGGTGTCTTTGGCGATATTTTGCGCGGAAGCGAGACTTTAACCCGCTGCTTTCGAGGACAGGCCAAAGGACTTAATGGCGGTGGCCTCATCCTCTTGGACATCAAACACCGAGGACAGCATGGTCATTTGCAAAAGCTCGCGGACTTTCTTATGCGGGTTGACGAGCTTCATGTGACCGCCCTGTTTG
>Ga0187847_10000892_pt1 | contig 29370 bp, 17 predicted proteins | sample June2016WEW_4_10_FD_132458 | JGI IMG/M metagenome (GOLD analysis project Ga0187847, IMG submission 132458) | Peatland microbial communities from SPRUCE experiment site at the Marcell Experimental Forest, Minnesota, USA - June2016WEW_4_10 | ecosystem: Environmental > Terrestrial > Soil >...
AAAAGAACCATCGACGCACTCTGGACCGAAATCGGCAACCTGCTCAGCACCGTCACACACAACGAGTGTGCAAACTTCTTTGCCGCTTGCGGGTATGTAAGCACTTAAATCAAAACCGCTCTAGCGCGGATCAGTCCCAACGCAGGAGTTCAGGATTTGCCGGTCCACTTGGCGGAAAGTGCGGCCAGCTTTTGGTCGAATGTTGCGGGCGGAGCGGGCGTCGGCTTCTTCGGCTGCGGGCGGGCTGCGGGATCCGCGAGTGCCTTGATCGAAAGACCGATGCGCATGTTTTTTGCGTCCACGTTGAGCACCTTCACCTTAACGATCTGTCCGGTCTTCACCGTTTCTGCGGGGTCTTTGATGAACTTGTTCGATAGCTCGCTGATATGCACAAGGCCGTCCTGGTGCACGCCGATGTCGACGAAAGCACCGAACTTGGTCACGTTGGTGACCACGCCTTCAAGTATCATGCCTGCCTGAACGTCCGAAATCTCGCGAATCTCTTCGCGGAACTGCGGGGCGACAAACTTGTCGCGCGGATCGCGGCCGGGTTTGCGCAGTTCGGCCAGGATATCTTCAAGCGTGTAAGCGCCAGCGGAGAGGCGACTGCGGTCAAACTTCTCGAGCAGTTCCGGCTTGCGGATGAGCTCGGCCACGCTGGTGTCGAGGGCAGCGGCGATCTGCTCGACGACGGCATACGACTCCGGGTGCACGGCGGTCATGTCGAGTGGGTTGTCGCCATTGCGGATACGCAGAAAGCCGGCGGCCTGCTCAAATGTTTTGGGGCCGATACCGGGTACCTCGAGAACCTGCGTGCGCGAGCGGAAGCTGCCATGTTCATTGCGGTAGGTGAAGATGTTCATTGCGGTGCGTTCGGTAATGCCGGAGACGTAGCGCAACAGCGTCCAGGACGAGGTGTTGAGGTCCACACCGACGCGGTTCACACAGCTCTCGACCGTTTTTTCAAGCGAGTCGGCAAGTTGGCGCTGATCGACATCGTGCTGGTACTGACCAACGCCAATGGATTTGGGATCGACCTTGACGAGTTCAGACAGCGGGTCCTGCAGGCGGCGGGCGATGGAGATTGCGCCGCGGATGGTGAGGTCGAGATCGGGAAACTCCTGCCGCGCGACATCGGAGGCAGAGTAGACGCTGGCCCCGGCCTCGCTCACGGTAACGGAGAAGATTTCTGCGATGCCTTTTTCGCGCAGGAACTCACGGACGAAGGCATCGGTTTCGCGCGAGGCGGTGCCGTTGCCGATGGCGATAGCTCGCACATTGTGCTTGCGCAGCAGCGCTTCGAGCTTGGGCGTCGCTTCTGTATTGCCGCGCTGAGATGTATGCAAGTAAAGGACGTCGTGGGCGAGAAATTTTCCCGTTTGGTCGACGATGGCGAGTTTGCAGCCGGTACGCAGGCCGGGGTCGATGCCGAGAACGGAAATAGGGCCGGCGGGCGGCGCGAGCAGCAGGTTGTAGAGGTTATCGCGGAAGACCTGGATGGCCTCTAGATCGGAGCGGCGCTTGAGCTCAAGACGGATCTCCGCCTGAATGGAGGAGTTGAGCAGGCGCTTCCAGGAGTCGTCGATGGCGAGTTCAAGCTGCGGCGTCCAGTCTCCGGGGGCGCGGAGTACATGCTTGCGCACGACGGCGAGCGCACGCTCCGGCTCAATGTCGATCAGGAAGTAGAGAACCTTCTCCGTCTCGCCGCGGCGGATAGCCAGCATGCGATGCGAGGGGATGGTCTTCACTGGCTCCTTGTACTCGTAGTACATCTTGAACTTTTCGCGCTCATCGACCGCGTCGACAATTTTGTGGCTGATGACTATGCCTTCGTCGAAGATGAGGGTGCGTAGCACCTTGCGCAGGCCGGCGTCTTCGCTGATCCACTCGGCCACGATGTGCCGCGCGCCTTCGAGAGCTTCTTCCACGGTGGCGACGCCGAGCTCCGCGTTGACGAATTTTGGGGCCAGGGTCTGGAGCGGCTCCCCTGCCAGCTGCTGCGCCCAGATATATGCAGCCAGTGGCTCGAGGCCCTTTTCGCGCGCAATGGTCGCCTTTGTGCGGCGCTTGGGCTTGTAGGGCAGATAGAGATCTTCGAGCTCGTTCTTGTCGAGCGTGGCTTCAATGTGCGCCTTCAACTCGTCGGTAAGCTTGCCCTGCTCGGCGATGGAGGCGAGGATGCTTTCGCGTCGCTCCTCGAGCTCGTGGAAATAGGCGAGCTTCTCTTCGATGGCACGGATCTGGACTTCGTCGAGATTGCCAGTGGCCTCCTTGCGGTAGCGTGCGATAAACGGCACCGTGGCGTCCCCATCCAGCAGTTCGATCACCGCGGTGAGGCCGCGCCAAGGAACGTTCAGAAGATTAGAGATATGAAGAAGAAGGGCGGGGGAAAGATGCTTGTTTTCAGCCATGATTCAACACCCATCCTAAACGGAGCAGGGCCGAGGGCCACAGCGGTCAATTGTGCAAAACGAGCGCCGCGCGTCGATGTTTGCCTTCCGGACGTGGGCTACTCATGAAAGCGTTTCGCGAATCCTCGGCGCTCTGCCGCGAGCGCCTGGGGTACGGCTCAAAGCCATTCACGAGCGACGGCTTCCGCTTCGGAAACGATTTTCTCTACTTCTGGAGGATGGCGTGATGGTCGCGAGGGATTGCATCGCTGAAGGTCATGCGGATTCCGTGTTTGGGCCGCAGAATGACCATCGGGCGCGCTTCGATGGTCTGGCCTGGAGACAGTTGAAAATCATATCTCCTGAGCAGAACGCTCAAAATCATGAGGATTTGCAGCATTGCGTAGTTACCGCCGATGCATCCCCGCGGTCCGCCTCCAAAGGGCAGATAGGTGAACGGTGGTTGCAGCTTTTCATTCGCTTTGGTAAAACGCTCGGGATCGAAACTCTCCGGGCTCGGCCAGTAATGGGGCGCATGGTGCGCGCCGTACACGAACACAATTACCGTCGACCCGCGGGGTATGGCGACATCCCTGGCGAGGTCGTCCGCAACTGCCATGCGGTCGACCATCCAAAACGGCGGGTAGAGGCGCAGTGCTTCCTGAATGACCTGAGTGACAAACTCAAACCGTGGGACGTCGCCGTAACTCAAAGGCGCATCGCCCAGCACGGAATCAAATTCCTGCCGCACCTTTTCGAGACAATCGGGACGCGAACTCAATAGATAGAACATCCACGACAGTGCGTTCGACGATGTTTCATGGCCGGCAACCAGCAATTGCATACTCTCGCTCAGGACCAGCTGATCGCTCATGCCTTCGCCGTCGCTGTAACGGGCGTCCATCAATGTCTGCAGCAAATCGTGGCCGGGTTCCTGGTGGCGGCGCTGCTTGATGTAAGCCATCAGGATGCTGTCGGCACGGGCACGCATCTCTTCGTGTTTGCGCAACTCACCCGAGACGGCAAACCAGGGATTCATGTAAGGTTGCAGGGTCTGCCGAACGATAAACTCCTGGACGGTGCAGATGGTATGGCTGACCAGGTCGATGTCTTCGTCTTTCAACTTTGCGCCGAACAGCGATCGGGCAACCATCGTGAAGGTCATTTTCATCAGGTGCGGGTAAATATCGACGGAACCAACACGGACTTGTCTTTCGAATTGCTGCAGAGACTCTGCGAGCGAGTCCTGCATGATGGAAGACAAGGCCTCAAGCTGTTTGCGATCGAAGCCCTTCTGGATAAGACGCCGCTGCGTGCGCCAAGCTTCACCGTGGGTGGTGAGAAGACCTTTGCCTAGAAAATGGCCCATCCGCTTTACTTGAATTTCAGATTTCTGGTAGTTTTCCGCGTTGGTCTTCAAGACGTGCTGAATAACGTCGGGATTGGTCGTAACGATGGCTTCTTTTAAGCCACCTATATAAAACCGGAATGTGTCGCCGTAGAGTTCGGTGTACCTGGTTAAAACCTGGACGGGATTACGAACCATTGCAGGCGAGTCGGTAAAGCAACGAATTCGAGAAACAACGGGTATGGGAGTGGGCAACGTTATACCTCGCCCCGATACTTTCTTTGAAAGCTGGGGAATCTCATGGTGTCTACCTGACGCAGTTGGGCAATCCAGAAAAGTCGGCCGGTAGAGGAATTGTGTCGCGCAACCGGCATCAGTCTTCGCTTCCCAGCTGCTTCAAAAGTATCAGATGATGCACGATGGCCCGCGTCATGGTGGGATGTTGCCGATAGGGAACTCCAAACTCCTCGGCGGTCTGCTTCACAATCCGGGTCAGCGGAGCGTAGTGAGTGTGACACACGGCAGGGCACAGATGATGGGTGATGTGGTGATTGAGTCCGCCGGTCAGCCAAGCAACGAGTGGGTTCTCCGTCGCATAATCGGCCGTGGTGGCAAAGATATGGTACACGCTACTGTCAAACTCGCCGCGCGCCGAAGGGAAGTGAGTGCTGTCGACGGTGTGCGAAGTCTGGAAGACCAGCGATACGGTCAAACCGATGATCAAATGGACCAGGACGAACGCCAGAGCGACCACCAGAAGCGGCTTACCCAGCACTATCACCGGCAAAACGAGCATATAGGTAACGTAGAGCGCCTTGCCCGCAAATAAGATAGTGTATTCTCGCAGCCGATGCCTGGCGCCTTTCAAATAATCGTGGGACGGGAAGAAAAAGGCTTCGAAGTCCCTGATGAAAATATAGTCGAGGGAGAACAGCGCGTAAAAAAACAGCGCATAGATGTGCTGGAACCGGTGCATGCGTGTGCGCGGTTCATGGGGTGTAAACCTAAAGATGCCGCGCCCCGTAAGCGCATCGTCTTCGCCCTGGAGATTAATGCAGGAGTGGTGGCCGCGATGATGGAGAATGCGCCACATGTAGGAGCTGATTCCGCAAACATCGAAGACATAATTCAGGAGTTTGTTGACGGCCGGCACCGTTGAGATGGCGTTGTGGTTGCTATCGTGGGCGATGTTCAGCAAAAGGAAGGTCTGGGCAAGTCCGCTCAGAAGGTAGAGAGCGACAAACCTCCATGAATCCGGCCGCAGCGTGTAGATGGCAACCCAGCTACCCAGTAGCACTGAAAGACCCACGGCAATTTTGAGCCACATCGAGCGGTTGGCTTTGGGAGAGATTTTCTGGTCGGTGAAAAAGTTGTCGAGGCGGCGGCGTAAGACTTTCGGGAAAGAAGACACGCTTGCCGAGTCGCCGATGGGCTGGGACGGCAAAGCCTCGGGGGGGACAAGGTCACCCACATCCGGCCGTAAAGTGATCATCGCTTCGGTCCCGGACATCACGGGCGCCTCCATTGTTTTAAGCCGGTTCCGGCGCACTGTGACCGGCGGCATCGGCCGCCCGGGTAGCAGGGGCTTTAACCGTACACCTTCGACAGCTCCGAAGGCTGAATGTTAGCGCGAAAGTTCATAAGGAATCAAGGAAATTCGGGTCGGACGGAGCCGCGCATGGTGACTTATTAGTGGATAATATGAGTCCAATTTCCTTCCGGCTCTGCTACGATGTAGCAACAGATTGTATGACAATCCGTTGAATGGGCGTTGGAGGCCCGGCGGATACTGCAAGACTTCCCCGCTGCCCGAGATGGCCGTCAGGGTGATTCACCCTCGACCGGACCGAGCAGCACTTGAGCAAAGACCAACTATTCCCTCTGGTCTCAAGGTCGGCCAACGCTGGAGTTACGCACCCCGAGACTCAAGCGAACTTCACCGGATCATGGTTTGTGCGGCAACAAAATTGTAAGTATTTCCCCACGTGCTGAGGTCTTCAAATTCACTTTGAAGGGTATGTCTGATCGAATATGGCGTCGATTTTGGACCAACTGGACAGGCTCGGGGATAAGCACCCGAGCAAACTCCTCTATTCGTATCTTGATCTGAACGGCAATCCAATCGAATGCTACACCTACGCGTCGTTTCTCTTGAGGACGAAGGCGATCGCCGGACACTTGCGGGAAGAACATGGCTTCGCGCCAGGAGAGCGGCTGTTGCTCGCCTACCCGCCAGGCCTGGAGATGATCTGCGCGTTTTTCGGTTGTGTGCGCGCGGGACTGATCCCGGTGCCCGTGTATCCTCCGGGCTCTCGCGGCTTCCAGAGCGCTTTGTACAAAATGGTCCACATCGCAAAGGATTGTCAGGCGGCTGGGATCTTGACGAGCAGCGACTACCGCGCATCTTTGAAGACAAATCTCACCAGGAGTGGAGTCTCGGCATCCGGCGTAGACATCGACTACATCTCCAATCTTCCCTGGATTGCGACGGAAGACTTCGTAGACACGATCTCCGACAAACCTTTCCTTGAGACTTCGAAGATTCTGTTTCTCCAATACACATCAGGGTCCACGACGGAGCCCAAGGGTGTGATCGTTTCGCACGAGAACATCCTGGACACCTACCCGCTCGTGATCGACCATCCTTCCCCGGTAGTTGTCTCTTGGCTTCCGCAGTATCACGATATGGGGCTGATCGGTTGCTACCTGTATCCCGCACTGAAGGGTGGCACCACCTACGGGTTCGCTCCCGTGGATTTCATCCAGCGGCCTGCGCTGTGGTTTGACGCAATCAAAACCTATAGGGCTACTGCGACTGCTGCACCCAACTTCGCTTTTGATTATTGCCTGCGCGCCGGAAGGCTCTCGAAGGAGAGCCTCGAGGATTGCGACCTGAGTTCGCTCGAAGTGCTGATGGTGGCTGCAGAACCCGTCAAACCGGATACTTACACGCGGTTTCTTGAGGCATTTCAGCCGTACGGGCTCAGGTCGGAGAGCTTTTACGCCGCTTACGGGCTGGCTGAGAATACGCTGGCGGTTTCGCTCTGCGGCCGCAATATTGTTTCTGTCAATAAGCGTGCCCTCGCGCTGGGCAAAGCTCGCATGACGACCGAGGTCTCAGAGATCGACGCGGCCACGCAAATTGTCAGCTGCGGAACACCGCTTCCCGGTTTCGATGTCAAGATCGTGGATCCCGAGCGGCACTTCGCACTGAAAGAAGGTCTCGTCGGCGAAATCTGGATCGCCGGAAACGGCAAGTGCCAGGGCTACTGGAAAAATCCGGAATTGACGCTGAAGCAGTTTCGCGCGCGACTCGTAGACGACAGCCCATATGACGATGGGTACCTGAAAACCGGCGACATGGGCTTCTTCCACAACGGCGAACTCTACGTTTGCGGCCGCATCAAAGACATGATTATTCTCCGCGGACAAAACTACTACCCGCAGGATATCGAGAATGTTGTGGAGCGAGCGTCAGGATTTATCCGGGGCAATTGCGTGGCCGCTTTCCAGATTCACGAAGACAGCGAGCCCGCGCTGGCAATTGTGGCCGAAGTGAAAAACCCCAAGTTGCTTCCGGATGCGCGCAAGATTGCCACTGCGGTAAGGAATTATCTCAATGTCGAAACGGCGTTGATTTCCTTTATCGCGCCTCGTGCGATTCCTAGAACCAGTTCGGGCAAGATCATGCGCCACAAGGCCAAGCACATGTGGCTGGCTGGCGAGTTTACCGTTCTCTCAGAGTTTTCGCGGGAGAAGGACGCCGGGACCTCGGAGCCCTGTTCCGAGATCCAGACTTCTTTCGACGCGCTGAAAGCCAAGTACAACCTGACCGGGCAGGAATCGTACAACCTCGTCGAGGCCGGGCTCGATTCGCTGGACCTTGTCGTGTTTATGCATGAGCTCAAGGAGCTTTTGAAGGATAAGGGCGCCGATATGCTGGCGAGGCAGGTAGACATCGGCGTGATTCAACGCGTGAGCGTAGCCGAACTGTTTCAATTGGCCGAGCAGTTGGAGCGCGCTCCCGAGGAAGCACTGACTTTGCTGCGTCATTCGCTGGCTGCATTCCGTGAAGAGCAGCGCGCAGCGGAAAAGCTGATGATGAGCAACGACAGAAAGCTCATCTTCGCTCCCCCGGCGCCTGCACCCGTGCCGGCGCGACCGCTCCTGAATCATGTACTGCTCACGGGAGGCACCGGTTTCATCGGACCATTCCTAATGAAAAGCCTTCTGGAGCAGACGCGGGCGAAGATATATGTTCTCGTCAGGGCATCGGACGAAGAGCAGGGCCGGCAAAGATTGAGGGCGGCGATGGCATCGATGGGACCCTGCGGTGCCGGACTGATGTCGATGTTTGAAGCGCGCGTGATTCCCATATGCGGCGATCTCGGACAGCAGAATCTGGGCCTGACGCAGGATGTGTGGGATTTCCTCGCCAACGAAATGGATACGGTGTTCCACAACGGCGCGACCGTGAATTATCTGTTCAATTACGATCGCATGCGGGAAGCGAACGTGCTGGGGACCAACGAGGTCTTGAGACTGGCTTTCGAAGGACGGCCCAAGACCCTGAATTACGTCTCGACGACTTTTGTGTTTGGCTGGGCCGTAAAGAGTGTGTTGTACGAGACCGACCAGAACGAGGATATGGAACTGCTCGACTTCGGATACAGCCAGTCTAAGTGGGTGGCGGAACAGGTGGTGGATGACGCGCGCAGCAAGGGGCTTTGCGTCAGGATATTCCGGCCCGCGCTGGTGAGCCCTTCAGTTACGGGCGGCGGCAACAACTTCGATATTGCGGTTCGCCTGGTTGCATTCATGGTGAATCACGGCATTGGAGTGGACGCACTGAACCAGGTGAGTTTTGTGCCCGCTGACATTGCAGCAAACAACATTGTTGCCATCTCCACCACTCCCGGAACGGAGAACAAAACTTATCATGTTGTGCGGGACGACTACGCGAACATGATGGATATTACCGACCTGATTACCAAGGCAACCGGGCGCCAATTCGAAATATTCAGCGTTGCCGATTTTGTTCCTGAATTGATCAGGAGATGCCGGAAAGAAGATCTTCTCTTTCCGCTGCTCGATTTCCTGGTGGGCTCAGTGGATAACATCACCGCGATGGAATTCAAGCGCTACGACAGCTCCACGTATCAAGAGGCGCGGAATGCCTCGGAGTGGGGCAAGGCCGATCCATCGCTCGAAGATACGGTCAACGGCATCCTGAAATTCATGTACCGCAAGGGCATCATTTCAGTCGAGACTCGTGAGGCCAAAGCTGTGCCGGCGCCAGCGCCGGCAGCCAGCGGTCGATTGGCTTGGTCTGATGCGTAACGCAGAGAGACAATCCTCTATTGCTTTTTGAATACCAGCTTCTCGAATATGCGCTGGCCGGTTTCGTACGTGCCGGAGGTGGTCTGCGTCATCTGCTGGCCGTCGGCAGAAACGACCCACCTGTCTTTTTGCGTCACTTGATCGTCTCGCCGGTAAATTGACTCCACCGTGTGGGAATCGACCAGTTGAAGCGTCACGGTGTCGTTGCGGGAGTTCCTGAGGTCGTACGGCTTGCCGTCGAAATGGGCAATGTAGCTGAATTCCCCTGAGAATCTGACCCCATCATTTCCGTCAGCCTCGATCCTGAGCGGCAATCCTTGCCGCATACGGGTCTTGCTGAGATCCTCTGTCCACTCGCCGGCAAACAGGTCGCGAGTGACCTTGGCTCCGCCGCTTCGCGCCCACACAGTGATTTGGTCGGCATGGCCCACGCTCACGGTCGTGATCGTCAGTTGCTTGCCATCGGCCGAAAGTTGTTCGCGAACGGTTGCCACCAGCGCTCCGTCCTTCTTTTCCTTCACCTCGGCGTGCCTCTTGTCGATTCTGTGAAGCTCGACTTGATTGAATGCCGGGTTGTCTGGAACCGCCGTTTCGTGCCCCTTCCCGCCCGCCGTGAAATCCAATCGCTTGTCGCCAGACATGACGACGTGCACCTCGTCATGAAGGTCGGTGATGGAAAGTTTGTTGGGGGGATCGAGGGCCGACTGCGCGGAGATGAGCTTCCATGAGCCAATGCGAGGATCGGCCGCCCACACTGGCACGGCGCAAAGCAACGCGAGCATGACGAATATACGAATAGGTCCTCCTCGACCGCCAAGGTCAACCAATCCAGGCAAATCGCATAGGCCGGGTAGCTGGACGCTCTCAAGCTGCATCCTTATTACTATACGAAGTGATTAGGCACCGGGGCGCGTCATGGGCGTCCAATGTCACCTAAGAAATCGAATAGTACTTAACGATTGGCAATCTGGTCTGAAATCATGGGTCTCATGCATGTGCGCCGTTTCTGGGTGGCCGGGATCGTATTTGTCGCCGTCATCGCGCTTCTTCCATTTTCATTTCACGCCGAGCGCCATCTGGAGACGGCGACCCGCGTGGAAGGGAGCCAGGCGGAGACCGTTCGGCAGGAGCTGAGCACCCGTTTTCATTCGCCATTTGTCGATCGGGTGGTGCTGGTGGTTGAGGGATTGCCCGCCGCGGATTCGGATGAAGGCGAACAGGCGCTAGGCGCCATTGAGGCGGGGTTGAAAGACGAACCAGGCGTGTCGGGAATCGTTTCCTACCTCGACTTGCGCGATCCGGTTTTCCTGGGCAACGGTGGTGGAACGTTTGTTCTGATAGGGCTCGCGTCGGCCGATGGGCCAGTTGAATCGCTCGTTCCCGCGCTTCACCAACGGGCACACTCTCTTGAAGATCAATTGCGGAGTTGTTATCCCGGCGTAAAGCTCGAATTGACGGGCGAGATTCCGTTGAATTTCGACATTCGGAAGGCCAGCGCCGACGAGGTCGAACGCAGTGAGAGTCTGGCGATTCCCGCGACCCTCGCGCTCTTGCTCGTGGCATTCGGAAGCGTCATCGCCGCCCTGATTCCATTGGCCGTTGGCGAGCTCGCCATTGCGGCGACTCTGGCCATTACCGGGCTCCTGGCTTCGCGCTTTCACTTGTCCATCCTGGTGCAGAATCTGGCCACCATGCTGGGGTTGGGCCTGGGGATCGACTATGCGCTCCTCATGGTGAGCCGCTTCAGAGAGGCACTCTGCCAAGGAAACGACGGACCCTCGGCCTCGTTGATCGCGGCACGCCAGGCGGGACATACACTCTTAATTTCGGCCTCGACGGTCGCCATCGGATTTCTGGCTCTCCTGACGGTTCCGATCAGCGAGATTCGTTCCATCGGCGTGGCTGGATTTCTTGTGGCGGGAATGAGCCTACTGCTAACAAATACCCTCGTACCTGCGGTGCTGGCGCTGCTCTGCCATCGCATCGATGCCGGTCGGCTGCCTTTTACTCCAAAGCTCGATGCACGATGGGCCGCACGCGCGGGAAATCGATGGAGGCGATGGGGAACGATCATTGTTGCCCATCCCTGGCTTGCCCTCTTTCTGGCCGGCGCACCTTTGCTTCTGCTCGCCAGGCAAGCCACGCGTCTCGATACCAGCGTCCCTCAAGGGAATTGGCTTCCAGAGGCAGCGGAATCGGTGCATGCGCTTAACACCCTGGGAAAAATGGGCCGGAGCGGCGTTGTTGAATCGTTGCGTGTACTTGTCGAACTGCCAGTGGATTCAATTTCGCAAACCGACGAGGGGTGGAATGCCATCGATCGTCTCTCCAAGCGGATCGCGAGCGACCCTCGTTGCTTCCGCGTAATTTCAATCACGACGATTGCAGCGGGCAACCGGTCTGCGCTGGGCGACCTCTCGCGGGAGACTCGCCGCACGTTTTTGAGCAGCGATGGACGGGCCGCTCTGATTGAAGTGTTGCCGCGGGATTCAGTTTCACTGCGCCAACAGGTTGATTGGGTCAGAAAGCTCAGGAAGACCGGCGCAACAGCTCTTACCGGAGTGCCTGGCGCCACGCTGCTCGTTGGCGGCATTCCGGCGCTGAACGCCGATTACCAGACGATTGTCGCCGACCGTTTCGTGCCGGCAATGTCTCTGGTGGTGGTGGGAACGCTGCTGGCGCTGATCGGTGGATTTCGATCCCTCTTCGTCGCCGTAAAAGCCATCGCATTGAACCTGTTCTCGGTTGCCGCGTCATTCGGAGCATTGGTCCTGGTATTCCAGGATGGACACGGAAGCGCGTTGCTGGGAGTTCCCGGAGGAACGGGGAGCGTATTTCCCCTTGTTCCTATCGTCACCTTTGCCATCGTCTTCGGGCTCAGCATGGATTACGAAGTGTTCCTGGTGGCGCGCGTTCTCGAAGCCAGGAAGAGCGGAATGAGTGAAGTGAACGCAATCCCGGAGGGGATGGCCCGAACTGCGGGCCTGATTACGAGCGCCGCCGCAATCATGATCGTGGTATTCGCGGCATTCACCTTCGGAGATTTTCTCGTGGTCAAGATGATCGGATTTACTTTGGCGGTAGCCGTCCTGATTGATGCGACTCTGGTTCGCATTGTGATTGGGCCCGCGCTGCTCCGCATTGCAGGCGATTGGAACTGGTGGCCCGGCGGGCTCAACAAAGCTCGCAACTCATCTGCGATCGGGGATCACGAATGAAGCATATGCAGCCACTGCATGCAGCATTGAGAGCGAGACACAGAATTCCAGTCGGCGCAGAAAGGGCAGCGAAGTGCATCGAACACATCGCAACGATCCTAATAGACGGCTGTCTGGGCCCGAGTGGCCCCGAGATCGTAATCAGTAATTAGTGACGGCGCCTTGCAGTCGCCGGAAATTCTGCAGTTCAGTTCCATTTTGAGGGCCGGCCAGATGCGACAGGTTCGCTACGCAATCCCGAGTTGGAATGCGTGCCTCGCCAGATCGGGCGGCGATGCGCTCTGCATTTTGTTGGCGAAACAAACGCTTTTTAACTATTGCTCTCATCTAAGGGGCAGGCTTCCCCATTCCCCGGGGGGACAGCTCGCAAAGCCTTCGCTCGAAAGCCTGTTGCAATCCTAGGCCGCTGCTGTCATTGGAGACGATTGAAGCGAGGTCCTGATGAAAAGGCATTTCCTTTGCTCTGCACAGTTTGGATGCACGCTTGCGATGTGCATTTCCATTGCGTCTGGCCAGACCGTAACCGGTTCGATAGCGGGTGAGATAACGGATCCCAGCGGAGCGGTGGTTGCGAAGGCGCACGTTGTGGCCGTCAACCTGGATACCAACGTGACTACAGCCACTAGGACAAATGACGATGGTTTGTACCGCATCGACTTTCTGCCCATCGGTCATTACGAGGTGACCGTGGATGCGGCCGGGTTCACGGGTGCCACTGTGCCGGCGTTCGCATTAGAAGTGCAACAGACGGCGAATTTTGATGTAAAGCTGACAGTCGGCAACGCCACGGCCAACGTGAGTGTTTCCGCTGCAGCGCCGATTCTGAACACCGACAGCCCTACGCTTGAATCAACCTTTACAGCGAACACCATTTCCAACCTGCCGATGAACGGCCAGGATTTCTCGTCGCTGACTTTGTATGTGCCGGGCGCGGTGGATACCCAGGGCACTTCAGGCACGACGGTCTTCGAGCGCAGCACCTATTACACCGACACGCCAAACATGAATGGCAATCGCGCTCAGGCAAACAACTATACGCTCGACGGGATCGACTTGAACGAGACCTATAACAACCTGATCTCGTATAGCCCTGCGCCCGAGGCACTCGAGGAAGTTACGGTGGTCACGGCCGACTCAGCAACCGACAGTGGCAATGTGAACGGGGCAGCCGTAGTCAGCGTACTGAAAAGCGGTACGAATCAATTTCATGGTTCGGCATATGGCTACGTACAGGATTACCGGTTCAATGCAAATTCGTACCAGAACGGACAAACGTCTCCAGTTACGCCCATTAATTCCTACTCTTTTGCGCAGTTCGGCGGCAACATCGGCGGGCCGATCCTCCACGACAAGCTGTTCTTCTTTGCCGATTACCTGGGTGCGCGCTGGCACAAGGGTGGATACGGCACAGCCAGCGTTATTCCCGACGCCATGCGTCACGGCGACTTTTCGGCGCTGCTCAGCGGTGCAAATCCCATTCAGCTCTACGATCCGGAGAACAACTTCGCGCCCTACACCAACGATCAGAACGTTCCAATCGTCAATTCCGTCGCCAAGTTTCTCTTTGCCAACCCGAAATATTATCCCGATTGCGGCGGCTCAAGTCCCACGGTGCCTGCTGGTGGCAGGTGCCTGGCCCCTGAGGATGGCATCGCGGAGAACAATTATGAGGCTCCGAATCCGCAATACAAGGGCAACAACCAGGGCGACATAAAACTCGAATACGACTTCAGCACCAGGAACAAGCTGACCGGATTCTACTCGAACTCGCACGCTTACGACGGGAAGATCGCGGTGCTCGCAGTTACCTTTCCCGGTGTGAATCTGTATCCGACATGGCTGACGGGCGCGACGTGGGTCCACACTTTCTCGCCTTCGCTGGTGAACGAGGGGCGTGTTGGATTTACGCGCACCGACTGGAATCAAGGGTTTCCTCAAGATCCGACAGGTGCATTTGGAACTTCCGGCAACGCCAAGGTTGGCATCTCGTTTCCCGACCAGAGATTCAACGGCTTCAGCAATCAGTCCTTCAGCAATCCGAGTTACATCCCGGAGGGTACGCCCTCCGATGTGGGAACACCGGCTTACAACGACGGATTCATCGACAACACGTACACCTACACAGACATTCTGACGTGGCAGCAAGGGCAACATTTCCTGAGCATGGGAGTCGACGCGAAGCGCTATCAGAACAACTATCCAACCGGAAACAACGATGGCTATCTTGGTTCGCTCAACTACACGGGCACCTTCACGTCGAATGGTAAGGGCTCCGGTGGCTACGGCCCCGCGGATTTTGTGCTGGACCGCGTATCGTCCGGAGGAGTAACTCTGTCGAGCGTCAACGTGGGTCAGCGGCAGTGGCGGGCTGCCGGCTTTGTGCAGGATAACTTCAAAATCCTGTCCAACCTTACGCTGATTTACGGTGTGCGCTATGAGTACAACGAACCCTGGGTCGAGGTAGAAGACAGGACCGGCAATATCAACCTGGCGACTGGGCAGATTGAGTATGCCGGCCACCTTCCCACAGGCGCTCTCCCCGCGGCGGGAATCTGCAGCAACCCGGCATGCTACCAGCCGAATTTCCGGCAATGGATGCCGCATGTTGGATTCGCCCAACAGGTGACCGGCCGCTTTGTTCTGCGCGGCGGCTACGGAGCGGTTAGCTTCTTCGAAGGCAATTCATTTAATCAGCGGCTGACGGCGATTGCACCCTTTTTGCAGGCGGCCGGTTTCTCAGTAAGCACCCCAACCACAACATCGGTGACCACACCCAACACTGCCGAAAAAGGCTTTACCGGCTCCGACACTAGCGTTCAGTACAGCAGCTCCAACAATGGGTACACTGCCTATCCCGAGAACATTCAGCCTGCGTACGTGCAGGAGTGGAACCTGACGGTTGAGTGCGCGCTGACGAACACGGCCTCGCTGCAGGTGGGTTACATCGGCGAGCAAGGCCAGCACATTGAGGACTACGGCAACGTCAACCAGTGGACCGTCAACAATATTCAAACTTCGGCCCCGTTTTACAACAGCGCCTATATTGGCGTGAACGGAGTTGATTCGGCGCTTGGCGTTGGCGGCGACGGCGGACTGCTGATTACCGAGTCGCGCGCCATGATGAACTACAACGCGCTGCAGGCGGTATTGCGCCAGCGCCTGAGCCACGGCCTGGAATTCGCTGTGAACTACACGTGGGGCAAGGCGATGACCAACAGCCTCGGCAACTATGCGCTCAACGTGAACGGTTATAGCGGTGCCTTTCAGAATTACTACAACAGCGCCGCCGACTACGGCCCGGCCGGCTACGATGTGCATCACGACGTTTCGGTCATCGGTGTGTATGCGGTACCGGCGGGCCGCGGACAGCAGTTTCTCTCCGGAGCCAACCGGCTAATGGATGAGCTCGCAGGGGGCTGGAAGTTATCGACGGCCATTGTTGGCTATTCGGGTTTCCCGGAGGTAATTACAGGCGGCTCGAGCAATTCGCAGAGTTTTGGAAGCAACCGCGTGAACCAGTACCGTAAGCTGACGATCAAAGGCCGTAGCAACGCGAATTGGTTCGGCACCGATGTCTCGGCCCAGCCATGCACCGCCGGAGTAGATAACGGAGTCTGCGCCTTCGGTGTGCCGGCTAACAATACTTTCGGCACGGAAAGCAATGGCGCAGTGCGTGGACCCGGATTCTTCGACGCAGATTTCTCCGCATTCAAAGACTTCCACACTTTTAGAGAGGAGACCATCGGGTTCCGCTTCGATGCCTTCAATGCCTTCAACATCGTCAGCTACGGTAACCCGGACACCGGAATTAGCGACACTAACTTCGGCAATGTCTCTCTTCAAACTCCTCGCTCAACCGAGCGTCACCTGCAGTTCGCCTTGCATTACAACTTCTAGGAAATGGCTAGATCTCGCTGGTCCTCAGATGCAATGCATCGGACAGACCAACAACCGAACTCCAGACCGGCGAGCCAATCGCCGTTAAGGCAATGAAGAGTGTTATACAAACTAATGATTGTGCGTAGTAAGGTCACATATACGATGAACGCGTCGGAGGTCGAATGCAATGACGACGGAAAAGCTGGTACCGCCATTTACGCGTGAAACTGCGGCCGCAAAGGTACGGAGGGCCGAGGATGCATGGAATTCGAAAAATCCGGAGCAAGTGTCCCTCGCGTACACGCCTGATAGCGTTTGGCGAAATCGAGTTAGCTTCATTAAGGGACGACATGAGATTGTCCAATTTCTCACCCAGAAGTGGAAGAGAGAGCTGGAATACAGGCTTATCAAAGAACTGTGGGCTTTCGATGGCAATCGCATCGCGGTCCGATTTGCATATGAGTTCCACGATGATTCAGGGCAGTGGTATCGCGCATACGGAAACGAGAACTGGGAATTCGACGCAGACGGCATTATGCACCATCGGCATGCGAGCATTAACGACCTTCAGATCAGCGAGTCGGAGAGGTTGTTTCATTGGCCTCAAGGCCGGCGTCCCGACGAGCACCCAGGACTTAGCGACTTGGGCCTTTAAACGCACACATCATAAGCCGCCTTTGATTGAGGACTTACCCTGAACAAGTATGCGGAATGATCCCGATTCCACATCTTAGCGCGGTTCACTTGAAAATGGACCTGATGGATATGGAACGGGTGTATCTCATCTGTGTGGTTGGTAACTTTCAGAACTAAGGTCGAATTCCAGCTCGAATGGCGCGCGAAACGGACGGGGCGGCGAAAGAGATTTCCAATTGGCGGAACAATGGCACACACAAAGCGAAAGATCCAAACCGCAGGCCCCGACCTGACTGCCGGACAAAAGGAGAATTGAGATGACAGAGATTCGCAAAGAAAGCGATAGTCTCGGCGAAGTGGAAGTTGCCGCTGACAAACTCTGGGGCGCACAAACTCAGCGCTGCCTCCAACACTTCAGCATCGGGAAGGATTTGATTCCCCGCGAAATGATCACCGCCTATGCAGTTCTGAAAAAGGGCGCTGCTAATGCAAACCTCGCCGGCGAGCGCCTCGATCGGAAGCATCACGACCTGATCGTTCAGGTCTGCGACGAAATTATTACGGGTCAGCACCATGATATGTTCCCTCTGCACGTATGGATGACCGGCAGCGGCACCCAGTTCAACATGAACGTGAACGAAGTGATATCGAACCGCTGTTGCCAACTCGCGGGTACACCGCTGGGAAGCAAGACGCCGGTGCATCCGAACGATCATGTCAACATGTCGCAGTCGTCGAACGACTCCTTTCCCTCGGCCATGAACATCGCGGCCGCAGTCAATGTGAAGGAGCGCTTGGTCCCTGCGGTAAAGCAGCTGCACGATGCGATTGCCGCTAAGGCGGAAGAGTGGGACGACATCGTCAAGATCGGACGCACGCACATGCAGGACGCCACTCCCTTGACGCTTGGGCAAGAGTGGTCGGGCTATGCGGGAGTGCTCGCGGACGATCTCGAGCGGATCGACGATGCGCTGAAGAGTGTCTACCGCCTCGCGCTCGGCGGTACCGCAGTGGGCACCGGAATTAATTCAGCGCCCGGCTTTGCTGAGGCCGTTGCAGCCGAGATCGCCAAGCTCACCAGCTTGCCCTTCGTTACCGCGCCAAACAAATTCGCTGTGCAGGGCGCTCACGACGCACTGGTGCAGCTTTCCGGCACTCTGCGCACGTTGGCCGTCTCGCTCTACAAAATCGCCAACGACATCCGCCTCATGTCCTGCGGTCCGCGAGCAGGCTTTGCGGAACTGAATATTCCGGAGAACGAACCCGGCTCGTCGATCATGCCCGGGAAGGTTAACCCAACTCAGGCCGAAGCCCTCGCGATGGTCGCTGTGCAGGTGATGGCGAATGACACCGCAGTGGGCTTTGGCGGCGCGGGCGGTTACCTCGAGATGAATGTCTACAAGCCTCTCATCATCTTCAATGTGGCCCACTCCATCACCATCCTGATCGACTCGTGCACGAACTTCCGGAAATTCCTGGTGGAAGGTACCAGGCCCAATCTGAAGAAGATTAATCAATATGTGGAAGAGTCGCTGATGCTGGTCACGGCGCTTTCACCGGTAATCGGCTACGACAAGGCTTCGGAGATTGCCCATTACGCAATGGACAACGATCTTACGCTCAAGGCCGCGGCGCTCAAGCTCGGCTTCGTGACGGAAGCTGAGTTCGATCGTGTTGTCGATCCGAAGAAGATGGTTCGACCCTACGTAGCGTCGTCCCTCGCTGCCTAGGGCAGGGGCTAACTAAAGAGTCGGCGCGCCGTGGTTCCATCGGCTACGGGAAGCCGCGCTGAAATTAATTTTTGCAAGGCCGGAACATTTAGACCGCGAGCTTGATCGTATGAAAGTGGCTAGCCTTACGTCGCAGCATCCAATCGACAAATGGAGAAAATCGGATGGCAACCGTTACCTCGACAAACCAACCCGATGTCGTTCTGGTCGGTGCAGGCATTATGAGCGCCACCCTCGCCGTACTCCTGAAAGAACTTGATCCGAGCCTGAAGATACAGCTCCACGAAGTTCGGGGCAGCGCGGCCCAGGAAAGCTCAAATGCGTGGAACAACGCGGGGACTGGTCACGCTGCGCTTTGCGAGTTGAATTACACTCCCCAGGAACCTGACGGCAGCATCGACATCTCGAAGGCTTTGCAGGTGAACACCGAGTTCGATCTCTCCCGTCAATTCTGGACCTATTTGGTGAAGAAAGGAGCCATCAAGGACCCTCAATCGTTTATTCATTCAGTGCCCCACATGAGTTTCGTGCGCGGAGCGGAGAATCGCGCGTTCCTTAAGAAGCGCTTCGAGGCGCTCACTGCACATCCTCTTTATTGCGGCATGGAATACTCGGAGGACAAAAAGCAAATAGGCGAGTGGATTCCGCTGGTCATGGAGGGGAGGGATGCAGGCGACATTGTGACGGCGACGCGCATGGCGACGGGAACGGATGTTGACTACGGTGCTCTCACGGAGGAACTTCTTGCTTCACTGAAGGGCAAAGAAGGATTCTCAATTCATTTTTACAGCCGAGTGCAGGATTTGCGCCGCGATGGGGACCGTTGGAGCGTGCGGATTCGCAATGACGATACGGGAAACGAACAGGATGTCCAGGCCAAATTCGTTTTCATCGGGGCCGGCGGCGGGTCGTTGCCGCTTCTGCAAAAGTCGCGGATTCCGGAAGGGCAGGGCTACGCCGGGTTTCCAGTGAGCGGGGTCTGGCTGCGCTGCGACCAGCCCGAGATTGCTTCCCGGCACCGCGCGAAAGTGTACGGCAAAGCAGCAACAGGATCGCCTCCGATGTCGGTGCCTCATCTCGACACGCGACACATTCAAGGAAAAGTCTCTTTGCTTTTTGGGCCTTATGCGGGATTTTCCACAAAGTTTCTCAAGCATGGATCCTATCTCGATCTCTTCGGCTCCATCGATCCTGAAAATCTTCTGCCACTGATGGCGGTCGGCAAAGACAATTTCGCCCTCGAAGAATATCTCGTAGGCCAGGTTCTCGAGTCGGAGGAGAAGCGCCTCGCCACGCTCCGCGAGTTCTTTCCCAATGCCAGGCAAAAAGACTGGACGGTCGAAGTAGCTGGACAGCGCGTACAGATCATCAAGAAGGATCCCGTGCATGGCGGCATTTTGCAATTCGGCACAGAGCTTGTTATGGCATCCGATCGCTCGATTGTTGCCATGCTGGGCGCATCTCCCGGTGCTTCGACCGCAGTATGGATCATGCTGCGAGTGCTGGAGCGCAGCTTCCCGGAGAAATTGGAAACTGGAGGATGGTCTACCAGGCTGCAACAAATTATTCCCTCGTACGGCGAATCTCTCGCAGAGAACGTGGCCTTGTGCCAACAGTTACGGGCTGAGACGGCGGCCGTATTGAACCTGCATAACATCGCCTCGCTGGCAACAATGGCGAGGTCCTGAATCAGGTGACGAGCCGATCGAATGCGATGAGAAATGTGACGAGAGATATAAACAGAGAGGTTGAGATATGATCCGCGCATATCGTCTGTACACTGGCCCCGATGGAAATTCGCATGTAGTGAAAGGCAGTGTTGGCGAAGGCAAGTTGGTTGAAGCGGAGAATATCCACTTCAAGGAGACACCGGCCCATTCATCCTTTGACTGGCACAACGATCCAATCCCTCAGTACGTGATTACACTGGCCGGCGTGCTTGAGTTCACTACGTTGGGCGGCGAGACATTTACGATCCATCCCGGAGATGTCCTGGTGGCTGAAGATCACACCGGCTCAGGACACAAATGGCGGCTGATCAATGATGAGCCGTGGAAGCGGGCGTATGTCGTCTTCAAGAAAGGCGTCGATACCCAGTTTGTGCCTGATCCTGCATGAGCTTGTCTCTAGGCGAGGCCTCCCCGGCGCATCGAAAGGGGCGCTTTCTGCAGCCGGGGCCATTATCCCGTAAGCCTATCTGAGCGCCGCCTGTCTCCGCATCATTGCTGCGATCAAGGTCAACCCGCTAAGCACCAGGCCTACCGTGCCCGGCTCAGGTGTCGGCGCAGGCGGCGGTGGTGGCGGGGTGTACGGCGAGAAGGTCACCGGACCTTGAAGACTCTCGTTCTGCATGATGATCCCTTGCTGATATTCCAGTGAGAAGTCGCTGATATGGCTACCGGTATTCAAACCAAGATCGACGTCAATACTTGGAGGATTTGGCTCGAATGGCAGAGGGATAATCTCATCTTGGGCTTGAAAAAACGCGGATGTGATCACGCCGCCCATTTCTTCGAAATCGTTACTGTCTTGAAGACTCCAACTGGTGGCGTCATTCGTAAAATCGCAGCTCCCGCCGCCGCAGCTAAATGGGGGATACGAGGTGATCACGATCTCCGATGCGGGGCCCTCGGAGTTATTCGTCAGCCCGTAAATGATGCCCGTGACGGTGCCGTTGGTGTATCCGGGGTTGGTATTCGTAAATGAGAATGTGAAATCGTCGGCCATGGCTGTAGCGGCAAGAACGATTGCGCCGCATGCGAAGGCGATTTTTAGCAGCAGGGATTTCAACTGATGGCGGGGCATTGGGAAGTCCTCCTGATTGTTGCTTCCTCGCTTCACCGGTCAAATCTTTCGTCCTCCGAAGCCGAGGCAGATATCCCGGCAAATGTAAAGCGACTTCGCGGAGAAGACCATGGAATCCATGTGAAATCGACATGAAATCGGTATGACAGGCTAAGTAATTCATTCTGCGAAATTAAGCCCTTAACGAAGAGATAAATCCGCGGTTGCTATACTGGCTCCAAGCGGTAGTCGCCAATGAAGCTGAAGGCCAGCATCTTCCGGTTTGGTCCCTACCAATTCGATCGGGCGCAGCAGGAACTCCGCCGGCGCGATCGGCGATTGCCCCTGCCCGCATCCCAACTCAAACTGCTTACGCTCTTTCTCACGCGACGTGGCCAGCTCATCCCGCGCGAAGAAATTGCGCTGACTCTCTGGGCAGACAAAAACACTGTCGACGTGGAAATGGGAATCAATGCCGCAGTCCGGCGGCTGCGCGCACAGTTGGGAGACGAATCGGCTTCTCCGACCTACATTGAGACCATCATCGGCATCGGCTACCGGTTCATCGCCGAGGTGGAGGAGATCGCGGAGGCGGAGAAGATTGCCGAAGCGGCTGAAGTTGGCCAGATCGGAAGCCTGCCTGAAGCCGTGGGCCTGGCAAGCCAACGGCAGCCCGACACCGGATTGAACGAGCGGCCGATGGTCGCAACTTGGGCTGAGGCTCGAGTTGAGACGCTGAGGCCGCGACTGGCCGCTCCCGGTGAGGTGGCAATCGATGCCGCATCGGCTGAGGTGGGAAACGAAACTCTTAGGTCAGAAACATCCGGCCTGCGTCGCTCCCGTTTTCCCTGGCGAACGGCACTTGTGTCAGCGAGTATTCCAGCCTTGGTTCTGGTTCTGATTCTTGGCGCGATGATCGCCAAATGGAGACATCGATTGGTCACCTCTGCCTCCACTCGGCAGGAGACGCGATTTTTCAGCCGGCCTCCGCTTCAGATCACTTTCGATAACGAAGAGGACAGGATGACGGCAGAGGCAATTTCTCAGGATGGAAAGTCAGTGGCCTACAGCGACCGCTCCGGTGTATCCATCCATGCCATCGATAGTGGTTCCGATCGCTTGCTTGCCTCGCCGGCTCTCTTCACAGCGGAGCGGCTGGCCTGGTATCCCGATGAGCGCAACCTGCTGGTAAGCGGCACAGGCGCGGCCGGGCATCGAAGGCAGGTGTGGGTTGTCTCGTTAGAGGGAGATCCGCCCCGCTTGCTGCTCGACGATGCCGGCCTGGCTGTCCCCAGTCCGGACGGGACACGCGTTGCCTATACCCGCAAACAAGATACCGAAATTTGGGTCGCCGATGCGGATGGTAAAAACGCTCATGCATTGGTCGCCGCCCGGAATGGCGATAGCTTTACATTTCTGCTTTGGTCTCCGGACAGTCACAGGCTGGTCGACGACCGGCACAGTTCTCTCCCTCCACCGCGGAGCGATTCCTCCTCGACGGTTGCCTACCCATTCGACAAGCTGGATACGCAAAACCGATGGACGTATGAGTCAGTGGATGCAGCAACTGGGAAAATGCTCGCGCAGCAAGAGAATATTCGCTTCGATTCCGCTTTTCTGCTCAGGGATGGCAGACTGTTTTATCCCGTCAACGGGGAGCCGGGCGAATCGAGCCTGATGATGGCGCGAACCGATCCTCAATCGGGACGATTTCTTTCTTCTCCCGAGCCTCCCGTATCCGCACCGGATTGGGGCGCCTCGCGTGTCGATACCGCAATCAGCGTGTCGGCGTCGGCGAGCGGCGATCAGGTGGGGGCGGTCCTGGAACGGCGAATGGCGGACGTATATTTCGGAGAACTCCGCTTCCCCGGTCCCACGTTGGCCGGGATCACGCGCCTGACGGGCCATTCGCAAAGTAACTTTCCCCACGCGTGGACCCCCAATGGCGATGCGGTGATATTCGACAACAGCAACAGCGGCGGATCAACCGTCTCGAAACAACGGCTCGGGGATGCGCAGATGGAGGTCAAGGCACAACTGCCGGAGAAGGCCGCCATGGCTGAGTTCACTCCGGATGGCAAGTGGATGATGTTCATGGAGTTCACCGGTTGGCCGTCCCGTGCCATCGGAGTCTTCAGCGTTCCCTCCGGCGGAGGCAAGCCGCAGCAGCTTCACGTCACTGGCGCCATTGACGAGTTTCACTGCCCGGTGGCTTCCACAGGCACCTGCGTCATGCGAGAGACGATGGGGAACAAGCAGTTCGTCTTCTATGCGCTTGACCCGGTTCAAGGCATGGGGCAGGAACTCGGCCGCATGGACTGGGAGCCAACTACTCTCGGCGACTGGTCAATCTCTCCGGACAGCACCACTGTGGCTATGGCAAACCACGATCCGGTTCATCCCAGCATTCAACTTGTTTCGCTCTCCTCGCCATCCACTGCGCGGACATCGGAGCGGACCCCGGTGCGAACATCGACCATCCCGGTACTGGGTTTTGGAACCATCCTCGAACCGACATGGTCGCCGGATGGGAAGGCGTTCTTTGTCGAATCGAAGACAGCTACCGGTTTTGATCTCCTCTATGTGGACATGGTTGGCCACGCGAAACTTCTTCGCGAAAGCCCAATTCCAATTTGGGGTGTACCCTCTCGCGATGGCAGAAAGCTCGCCTTTCCCGGGCAGACCATCAGCATCAATACCTGGCTCGGCCACACTTCGCTCCCGTAAACAGAGCCCCGGCTATTGTTTGCTGCGACTGCCGAAAATGAAAAGACCGTCCCGGATTGAAATGAATACCGGCCCGCGGCTGCAAACCACAATACAATCCAGTGCGGTTGCTGATCGCCTGCTCCCATTCACGAGCGATCCCGATTCATGCGAGGTCCGGATGAATTCAAAAATCTTTCCCGCCGTGCTTCTCAGATGCGCGCTGGTACTGTGGAGGACAAACAAGCGGCGTGCGCGGATGCGAATCGTGAAGGAATTGCGAAAGCCGGACACGGAGAGGAGGCGCAGGGCCGAAAACCGGAAAAGGGACTTAAACCAGTAGACGAGAAAACGGCCTGAACAATGTGGCCCCAAACATTGAACGCAAGACGGGTAAGTTATTGATTTATTTGGCGTCCCCGACGGGATTTGAACCCGTGTTATCGCCGTGAAAGCGTACCATCAACTCGCAACACTAACGCACTGCTGAGAACCAGAATGCATCGGAAAGAATCCTAGCAACATTAACGAACAGCTTAAACGCTCCGCAACTGTCCGCAATCATGGTACGCCAAATTGATCGCTCGTAGAGCACGAGGGGCGGTCCCTGCTAAGACCGTGACCGGCAGTCAAGGTCCTGGCAGATCCGCGATCACGTGGCGAGCCACATCTGTCCTGAGATTGTGCTTTGGCCTTCCATCGAAGGACTTAATACGTTTCAGATCCCACCACTCTCGAAGCGCGCGTCGATGATTAATCACTCGTTGAAAAAGCCGCAGAGTGAGGGGCAACCCTCACTCGTCCGAGAAGCCGGTTTTACGGCCAGGTGGATCCCGCAATCGTCTTTCTTCATACAGCACGGGAAATCACTGGACCTGCTAACCCGCCTTTACGGCGCTGAGCACCGTGGCCACACCCCCGGCTGTGCCAGAAACTCCGAATGCTTTGGCAATCAAACCGAAATAGTCTGCAAAAGTTCCGAATGTGGGGGCATTCTGAGTGGAAACGTAGGCGGTGCCGGCCGCGAGAAGAAATGTAATCAATATCACGCTCCATTGCACGATCATGAACCGTTCAATCACACTCGCCGGAGGTTCGGTGAGAACAGTGAACTGCCGGGATTCCGGGTTCGCACCGTTGACAGAAACTGTAACCGTAAACGGTCCGCTTTCTTCGAATGTGTGGTCAAACCGTTTCAGTTCGACCCCCTCGCGTCTTTCAACTTCCGTTCCATCAGGCGTCGTCAGGATCCAAAGATAGGCTCCGCCATTTGCGGGCCAGTTTGGGTTCGGCTTACCGATCACAAAGGAGATTTTGCGCCCCGCGACAACGCACGAAGCGGGGTTAAGAATGCGAATGGCCTGCCCGCTTTGAGAGAGGGGAGTCGGCCCCGTGGCCGCCGACGTGAACAGTTGCTCGATCCGGCTGCCGGCTGAATCGAGGCTCTGCTTGGAGGCATCGAATTCGCCGGTCTTGTTTTCCACAATGGAATCGACGATGAGCTGGCGAACGAAAGTTACAGAACTATCATTCCCGAACGCGGGGTTGGCCGCAAGAAACTGAGCCAGGCGGCTCGTCACCTCGTCCCGCTCGTTGCGGTTGAGGATGCGACGGCGAATGGTGTTTGTCCACACAATCAGGAAGAGAGCAGGAATGGTTGCAAGAAGAGCCGCCACTGCGCGCCAGATCCAGTGATCTTTGACCCTCAGGTCGGCGGTGAAATCGACCGGACTCTTGATCGCGGAACTGTCGAGGTGGAAATTGGCTTTCAATTCCATGATTTGTCGAGGGATTGTTGTCTTGAAACACACCTGATTCTGCGTAAAATTCGCATCGATGCCGACTCCCTGTGGACGTGAAGCATCCGCGCCCACAACGAACGGATCCCCTTCCAAATCCGGAATTGAGGGCACCCCTAAGGAACCGGGCGAAAAGTAAATCCTCTGACAGGCCTTCTGATTCTCTGCCGTCAGTGTCAGAGGAGTGAACGGAATGTAGCGGATCAAATCGTTCGGACGGCTCGAAACTGTCAGAGCTGGTACCGCATGAATCAGCCCGAAAGCCCAGGCTGCCGACGGAATCAGTTTGGATGAGCCTCCAATCCGATACCAAAGAATCATGCTGCCCTTCGCCGATATAACCTGTGCAAGTTTCTGTTGGTCGAGCGGAAATGTTATGTCCCTCCATTGCTCGGCCGAGATGGGAGACCCATCCTTAATTGCCTGCGGGAATGCATTGCTGAGATCACTGCCGGTGCCATCGTCGGTTATCTTGAACAACGCGCTGTCCAATGTAACCGGCGCATCGTGGCCTACAACTCTAATCACCAGCGGCCCATCGCGGTTCACGGTTGAATTACTCGCGTTCATGATCTCGAGATGCCCCACTTGAGGACTCGCCTGCGCGCCCGCCCGCGCATTCGCGGTAAAACAGACGACGATCATCTGAGCCAACGCGGCAATGCGCAGAGCAACTTGGGTGCGGGTTCGCATAGGTTAGCCTCCTCTTACTTTCCGCAATAACTACGGGCTCACTTCTCAACAGTGGGATTTGGAGACGAACTCCAAATCCACGTTACTTGCCGAGCAATGAATCGAAGCTGTAGTTTATTCCAATCTGCGGACGAACCTGGATCGTGCTGTTGTCAACAAGCTCAGTGCGGTTCGAGACCGTTACTGAGACCGGGAAGCTAAATCCAGAGCTCGAACTGCCCAGGGTCAGTTTGACCTGGCCCAGGTGGATGTTGCCTGCCTGCGTGAAAACCTGCGTCGCCGTTGATGACAAGCCCGTGAAGCTGATTCCGCTCAGAGGTGAGCTCGGGGTTACGTTCAAGATCGAAGGACTCGTTTGATCCTGGAAGTAATACGCCAGGCTCAAAGCTGAGGTGTCCAGCTTTCCAATCGCAGGAATCGTATAGTCCCCTTCGGCTCCGACCTGCGCATATCTCAATCTGCCAGCGCCGGGGATCGACGAGGATGGAGGTGAGTTGTAAATGGACGCACCGCCATTGAATGTGACCTTCCACTGCTTAAACGATTGACCGTAGATGAGATTGAACACTGAATTTGTAGGCTGGTTTGCTGGAGTATTAAAGTCATACTCCAGGCTTACTAATGGCTTTTTCCAAAGAGCCTTGTCGTAGACCGACCTGGCAGAGGCTGCGTCACTCGCCTCACCGGCGGCGACCGCCAAGGCGGCCGAAATGACCGCCGGTCTTCCTCCAGTATTCCCCTTGGCATTTTCGAGCATCGTGACCAAGTCATCAATCTGGCTGTCGAAGGCAGACTCCTGACCTTCAATCTGGCTCTCGTCCGAATCCAGAATTAAGTGCACGGTCTTCTCAAGCCAATTCTCCCACTCTTTCGGATCTTTACTACCCTGATCGATTCCGACCTGAAGATTCCGTAGCGCCTGAACCTTAGAAAACGCCGCCGAAGTGAATTTGTCACTGTTTGCTTCATAAAGCATGTCATTTGCGCTGGGCTGGGCTGCATAAACGAGATACTTTGCAGTGAATTGGCTCAGACCGAGACTATTTCCCCCCTGAGCACCTGTAATCTGTTGCGCCCCGCCTGTCGCCTGCCCGGTAGCGGTCCCCGTAATCGTTGAGGGTTGATTAAGATCCAGTGCGGCACTGTATGAAACCCTTCCCAGGACGCCAAGCAAGTTGGAGTTCACACACACAGCCTTTGCAACGAGGGCGACAGCACATTCCGAAAACAGCCCGTCTGAATGCTTTTCGAGCGGAAAAACCAGTTGGTCGAGAGTTCCACTTACGGTAGTAGTTTGCCCGCTTGTGGAACTCGTCAGCGCCCCATACTCATTGGACAGCGAGAGGAGGGTCGAGGTAAGGTTCTTGGAGATAACATTCGTCGTCCCCGAACTGCTCACCGCAGACCCAGCTTGCTTTTCGACTGCCGAAACAAACTGGGAAGTAAGGTTGCTGACAATTTGTTTACTGGCAAACTTATCGCGCCTTGAATCCGATCGAAGGATGAGGTCCGCGACGCACCCTACCTGCTGGTTTGCGTCAAGGTAGTACGTCAGTAGCCGTTTGAAAGTCTCCGTATTATTGTCAAGGTCCTTCAGATGATTCTGGTCACTCTCACTATCCGGATTCATCATTTTCTTGAATCCGTTTTCGGCTACCAAGGCTTTCCTGTAGTCTTGCCAGAGAGCTGCAAAGCCGCTTGCGGCGTCAGATGATGGGTCTCCCGTCGCATTCCCAACCTTCCCTTGACAATATGCGTTGGTAAACAGAGTGGGGAACTTCGGCTCCTGGGCAAGCATAGTTCCCGCACACGACGGCAGAAGAACAAGCAAACTGAGACGAAATATCGGTCCGATTTTCAGCATTTTCATATCTCCTATGCCCTTAGCGTGAAGACCTGGCTGTTGGTCGAAGGGAGAATGCCCTCGAAAACAATCCCACCCGCATCTTCCGCCAGGAAACCAGTTGAGTTCGGAGGGAAGCAGCTATAGGCGGCGACGAATTGATAGCTGCCGCTGGCCGGCAATGAGAATTGGAGTCGGTCAGGGGAGGGGAAAGACGTACCCGCAATCGCCTTGCCGGAAGAGTCCGTGATGCTGGTGTTGGTCTGGTCGAAGATGACCGTCCCGGTTTTGGACTTGATTACGAGCTGGGCGGGTCCGGCTGGAGACTCGATGAACGTTGTGCCCGTGGGATCTGAACTGTCAACTACGAATACTGACATATATCGCTCCTCGGCTCCCAGTTGGAGCCTTCACACTCATATGTCAAAAAGCAAAAAAGTATTTCCAGAGTTTCGAAGGGAAGTTTTCAACAGGCACTGTTGGCGCAAGTGCGCTGAGCGCAGACTCATCGTCCAGGCTCGCGTATATTGCCGCGACAGAATGGGAAAGATTTTTGGGTTTTCGATGAGGGCTATCGTTTTGATCGATAGAGCTGTACGGCCGGCTCGTTCGTAGCTAACTCAGGTCGATGACACTGCGGGCAGGAGCGGAGATATTGCGTGTCACTGGCGATATCTCGAATTCGTAGATCAATTATTGCCCAATGGAAGTTAACTCGAATCCGGCCCAGTAGTACGGAGCCGACGCGTCCGGGCGGCGCATCAATGTGAGCTGGGCTTTGCGCAGAGCGGTGGCGGTGTCGCCTCTGTTCTGCATCAGCTCTTTGTAAAAGGCGACCATTAGATCCTTAGAGCTGGCGTCGTCGACGCTCCACAATGTGGAGATGACCTGCGTGGCCCCGGCGCGAAGAAAAGCGTAGCTGAGCCCCATGACGCCTTCGCCGCTAAGAATCTCTCCCGCCCCGGAGTCGCAGGCGTCGAGCACAACAAGTTCCGCGCGCACGT
>Ga0187847_10000896_pt1 | contig 29285 bp, 24 predicted proteins | sample June2016WEW_4_10_FD_132458 | JGI IMG/M metagenome (GOLD analysis project Ga0187847, IMG submission 132458) | Peatland microbial communities from SPRUCE experiment site at the Marcell Experimental Forest, Minnesota, USA - June2016WEW_4_10 | ecosystem: Environmental > Terrestrial > Soil >...
CCGCTGGCGTCCCAGCTCAAAGGCATCGACGACCTCAAAGACGCTCACAAGCTGGCCGCGATGGCCAGCGAGCTGGAGGCCGAAGGCAGCCCGATGCCCTTGTTCGATTTTGGCGTCGAGCAGGACGAGAAGGACTCCTCCAAGCAAATTGCCGGCATCGGCCAGGGCGGCCTCTCGCTGCCCGACCGAGACTACTACATCGTGGACAACAAGCACTTCCAGGAGATCCGCGCGCAATACGTCGAGCATGTGACGAAGATGTTCACTCTGGCCGGCGACACGCCGGAGAAGGCGGCAAAGGAGGCGGCGGCGGTACTGGAGATTGAAACCGCGCTGGCCAAGGCATCGATGAGCCGCACCGACCTGCGCGACCCGGAGAAGGTCTACCACATCTATACGGTGGCCGACTTCCAGAAGCTGACCCCGGATTTCGATTATTCGATCTACTTCAAAGCCGTCAAGGTGGGCGAGTTCGAGACACTGAACGTGTCGACCCCTGATTTTTTCAAAGCTCTGAACGAGCTGATCGCGAAAGAACCGATCGATGCATGGAAGTCCTACTTCCGCTGGCACACGCTGCACGGCTCGGCGATCAACCTGCCCAAGGCCTTCTTCGACGAGAACTTCGCCTTCTTCGGGAAGACCCTCAACGGGCAAAAAGAACCGACGCCGCGCTGGAAGCAATGCAGCAACATGACCGACGACGCGCTGGGCGAGGCGGTGGGCCAGGATTGGGTGAAGCTGCACTTTCCGCCGGCGGCCAAGGCCAGCATGGACCAGCTTGTGGCGGCTCTGGAGAAGTCCCTGGGAGACGAAATCAAGGATCTGCCCTGGATGACCGACGCCACCAAGAAGGCGGCCGAAGAAAAGCTGGGAATGATTCGCAACAAGATCGGCTACCCGGAGAAGTGGCGGGACTACTCGGCTCTGAAGGTGGAGCGGGGCGACCTGATTGGCAACCTGCGCCGGAGCACGGTCTTCGAGCGCGAGTGGAATCTCAATCACCTGGGCAAGCCAGTGGACGAGAAAGAGTGGGGCATGACGCCGCCAACGGTGAACGCCTACTACGATCCCTCGATGAACGACATCAATTTCCCGGCTGGCATCCTGCAGCCGCCATTCTTCGATTTCACTGTTGATCCGGCATTGAATTTTGGGGGCATCGGCGTGGTGATCGGCCACGAGATGACCCACGGCTTTGACGATCAAGGCTCGCAGTTCGACGGCAAGGGAAACCTGCGCGAGTGGCAGGCTCCCGAGGATCGCAAGGCCTTCACGCAGATGACCGATTGCGTGGCGAACGAATACAGCGGCTTTGAAGCCGCGCCGGCGCATGACGGCATCCAGGCACAGAAGCTGAACGGCAAACTCACCTTGGGAGAGAACACGGCCGACAATGGCGGCCTGCGCATCGCTTATATGGCGCTGCTGGACACGCTGGCGGCCGAGCGCAAGAGCATCGAAGAGAAGATCGACGGCTACAGCGAAGCGCAGCGCTACTTCCTCGGCTTTGCCCAGGTTTGGTGCCAGAACCAGACCGAGCAGACGTCCCGCCAGTCGGCGCTGACCGACCCGCACTCGCCGGGCCGCTGGCGCGTCGACGGCTCGGTGCAGAACTTCGACGCGTTCGGCAAGGCCTTTGGCTGCACCCAGGGCCAGCCCATGTACCCGGCGAATTCCTGCCGGGTCTGGTAGATCGGGGGCAGGGCCGGGAAGCGACGGAAGGACAGGCCGCGGTTTCGGGGCCTGGGCCTGACCCTGATAAACCAGACGGGCCTCTGTGCCGTTTTTCTCGGCGTGTGCGCGGTGACGTTTTCCGTCCCCGGCGCGTCCAAACCGCAATCGGGACAGAAATTCGCTGGAAGGCGCCAAAGCCGCGGTTTCCGCCGCGCATCAGATGGGGCAGCCTGGGAAAATCCTCTGTTTTGCCCCGTCCTGAGCCAAAACTAGGCACAACCAGCCCTGGGCTTTTACAATGCAACAGGGACCCGTCCCAACCCAGCTCCGCTGTGGAACCAGCAAAACTTGGCGGCTCACGCCTGACCAGGATGAAGGAATCGCATGAAGTTCACGAAATTCTGCAAGGCCCTTCTGATCGGCGCCCTCTCTGCGGGCGTCGTTCTCAGCGTTACGTCTTGCGTACAAAGTTATACGGTCGGCTATTTGTATGTAACGGGGACAGTGACGTCCGAGTCCAACGGCAATGGCTTCGTTGCCGGGTTCAAGATCGATCACAATACGGGCAAGCTGACCCCCATCAACGGGCTGAATCCTCCGGTCCCATCGGGCGGAGCCAACCCTGTGCGCGCCGTGCTGCTCAGCGGCAGCCGCTTTCTTTACGTACTCAACCAGGGCGCAAGCGCGGACGGCAAGCCCTGCGCCGCGGATGACCCCTGCCTGAACTCCAACATCACTCAGTTCGCGATCGGGGCCAACGGCATCCTCACGCCGCAGGCACTTTTCTATACGCAGGGTCTGAATCCGTTCCGCATGATCGCCGACACCTCGGGAAGCCACATTTACGTGCTTGACCACGATTCGCTCTACAATGGTTCCGCGTCCAGCGCGACGAACCCAAATCCATATTGCGCCGAGGCTCTGGCGGGCGCCACGGTCTGCGGCGATATCACTGCCTTCTCAGTGAATGCGACTACGGGCCGACTGCAACTGATGCTGGATTCCCCGGCAACCGGCGTTACGCTTCCCTACTTCCCGGTTCCCGTTAATCCCATCGACTTCACGTTAACTGGGTTGACTGTTCTCACGTTGAGCGGCACTCCGGCGACGGGCGATACGGTCTACCCATACAGCTACAACAGTTCCACAGGTTCGTTGACCGGAACCTTGACCAGTTCCGACTCAATCGGCAGCGTTTTCCAGGCAACGGCCATCGTGAGCGCGGGCGGTTACATTTTCGTCCTTGACAATGAAGCGCCCCCCGCCCCCAACCTCTCCAACGCCCGAAGCCAGATTCTGCCCTGGACCATTGGCGGGAACGGCGCGCTGACGGCGCCATCCAGCGGAATCATCCCCGATGACGCAAGCCAAGCCAACCCCATCTATCTCGCGGTAGAGAACAAGGGCAAGTGGTTTTACGTGGCCAACCAGGGCGACCCCAACAACCAGCAAGACGCTCTGAGCGGCATTGCCGGTTACGTGATCAACAATCCGTTTCAGCCCACCGAGATTGGCGGTACGCCCATCGGCTTTGGAGCAGGAGCTGGCCCGGTGTGCATCGTCGAAGATCCCTCGAATCAGTTCTTCTATACGGCCAACCACGACGCTGCAACCGTAACAGGTCAGGAACTGGACCAAAACGCCGGCACCCTCACCCCGCTCTCGCAGTCGTCGAAAGTACCCGACAGCTATCCGCTTACAGGTCAGCCCTCCTGGTGCCTGGTGGACGGGCGGACCAACTAAACCGTCGCTCGATGCAGTTGCGCCTGGGGCGGCTGGCTCACGCTCCAGGCAACGCCACACAATGATTGACCGCAGTCTTCAAGAACGCAGCCGGATTTCAGGGCACGATTTACCCTCCAAGCGCCCTGAAGTTCGATTCCAAACCTGATTTTTGCGCGGCTGAGGTTTTGGCCCGCCGACGAAAGATGCGCATGAAGTTCAACAAATCGAGCCAGCTGCTACTGGTCTCCGCAGCCAGCCTTATGGCGGCCGGACTCATAACCGCCTGCGGAACGGACACCACGGATTTCGTTTACGTGGCCAGTTCCAGGGCTGCGGGATCCTACGGCTACGGTGAAATCGACGTCTTCGAGATCAACTCGGTCTCTGGAGCGATGCGCCAGATCACCACCTCGCCATTTCCCTCGGGCGGGCGCAACCCGGTGGCCGAAGCCGTCTCCTCCGACAACAAGAACTTGTATGTGGCCAATCAGGACGACAACACCATCGTTCAGTTCCTGATCGGCAGTGACGGCAAGCTCTATCCGCAGAATACGGTGAACACTCCCGGAATCTTCCCGCTCGCGGTTGCAGTCAGTGGGTTGAACCTGTTTGTCGTGGATACCTATCAGCCGCTGCCAGCCTGCTCGAACGCAGACCCGTGCTCCGGGTCGGTGGGTGTATTTCCCATCCAGGCCGCTACCACGGGCGCCAACTCAACACCCGGCGGCGCGCCTGGGCCGACGCCGGTTACCAATCCGAGCACAGGCGCCAGCTACTGGCCGCTGACGTTGCCCGGTAGCCCCAACGACGTGATTGTGCCGACCGCGGTCAACGTCCTGAAATCGGGCGCTACCCTCTTCGTTACGGCCTATGACTCCTCCGTGACGCCCAACGCCGGTTATGTCTTTGGTTTCTCGATCGCACCTCCAAGCACCGCTACGATCGCACCGGGCGGGACTTGTCCTTCGAGCGGCGCCACATCGATTCCCGCTGGCACACTTCCGCCAGGCACACTCTGTCCGATGAATGGCGGCGTGCCCTTTGCCGCAGGCGCCCATCCCTCGGCCATCGCCAGCGATTCCTCCAGCACCGACGTTTACGTGACGGATTCCACCAACGGCAATGTCAGTGGCTACAAGCTGGCCTCCGGACTGCTGACCTCGTTGCCCGGCAGCCCGTTTCCAGCCGGCAATCAACCCTCCGCGATCGCCGCCGATTCGAAGTACCCGTATGCCTATGTAGCCAACGCGCTGGACGGCACAGTGAGCGCCTACTCCATCGGCGACACCGGAGCGCTCACCAGCATCGCCACCTACGACGCGGGCGTTCAGCCGGTGGCCATCGGCATCGACCCGTCAACCAACCATTTTGTTTTCACCGTCAACTTTCTTGGCGCGAACGTGTCGGACTTTGAGCTGAGCGCTACAGACGGCACGCTCATCGATACGCAGCGCTCTCCATACACGTCCAATGCGCAGCCGACCGCCGTGGCGGCCATTCCGCACGGCAGCCCGCCGAAATAGCAGCGGCCCGCTGCTTTGCACCGCAGCACACCCCCGTTCCGGGCTTTTACAATATCCACGGGGCAACCTAACCAGCTTTTGGGCGTGCAACTCGATCGCCCACAACGAAGGAAGCGCATGAAGTTCAGCAAATCGAGCCAGCTTTTTCTGGTCTCTTCCATCGGCCTTCTCGTGGCCGCCCTCTTGACTGCCTGCTCGATCACCACCATCGATTATGTTTTCGTGGCCAGTTCCAGCGGCATCGAGACGTACGCCGTGGACTCCCAGTCCGGCGCGCTGCGCCCTGGCGCAGCCACCGTCACCTCCGGCGTCAACTCTCCGGTAGCCATGGCCGTCACCTCCGACTATGCCCATCTCTATGTCGCCAATGCGGGAAACAACACCGTCGTCCATTTCGCCATCGGCATGAACGGAGAACTGTCCCCCAAGGACACGGTCACACTCAGTGGCACACCCGTATCCCTGGCAGTGAACACGGCTGGTACCTACCTGTATGTGACTTCCCCGGCGCCACCAACCTCTTGCAGCGGCCCAAACCCCGGAGCCACGCTTACGGCCTATCCACTCGCTTCGGGCACAATCGGCGCCGCATCTGCGCCGGCAGCTCTTTGCGTTCCCCAATATGCCGGCGACACGATCGTCCCCACCGGCGTCACCGTGCTGGCCAACAACGATGCCGTCTTCGTCACGGCCTATGACCAATCGGCATACAATCCCGGCTGCACTCCTGCGCCGGCCTGCACCCCCAGCACTGCCAACCCCGGCTGGGTCTTCAGCTTCGTTGTCGGCTCGGGCGGCTCTCTGGCGCCGGCCGCGAACAGCCCCTACGAAGCCGGCGTCAAGCCCTCCGCCCTGGTCTCGGACCCCACCGACCGCTTTGTCTATGTAACCGACTACGCTTCCAACGAATTGATCGGCTACACCATCCTGGACGGCAGCACCCTGAGCTTCCTGACCAACGGTCCCTTCAAGACCGGGGGCCAACCCTCCGCCATCGCAATGGACCCGCGCGGCAAGTTCATTTATGTTACCAACGCGCTGGATTCCACGGTCTCGCCCTACGCCATCACCCTGAGCAACGGCACTCCTACCGTTGCGCTGAACCTGATTGGGAACCAGATCAATCCCACCGACACGGAGCCGGTGGCCATTGCGGTTGACCCGGCGCTGGGCCGGTTTGTCTATACCGCCAACCACCTGGACAATTCCATCTCCGGCTTCCGCCTTGACCCGAACTCGGGCGCGGTGACTCCCACCCAGGCCACGCCATACAACACGGGCTTAAAGCCCACCGCGCTGGTCATCGTTCCCCACGGCAACCACGCTACGCAGTCGATCACCCCGTAGCGCCGGGACGGCTGATGGCGCCATCTATTTCGTGGCTTTTGGCTATAGCAAAACCAGGGAAGACGTATCTCGGAACCGGTACACACAAGTCGGCGCGACCAGCAGAGAGCGTCGACCTTCTATGAAGAAAATCAGGCTACAGTGCCCTTGGTTTTGCTCTAGGAGTAGCAACCGCGATTCCCGGCTACAGCATTTTCGATTCTGGAGTTTAAAGAAACCATGCAGCCAAGTGGCTTTTTCCCTCAAGAAAAAGCCGCCTTCCATGCTGTCCCGATGTCAAGATGTGAATCGAAAATGCTCTATCTCCAGACGTGCATCCAGTCGCGGAGTTTTCGCTGCGCCGGCTTTTCTACAAGGTGCAAGGCCAGCAGGGCGAGCGCGATCAGAACCACGTAGCTGATCCAGGGGTCGAAGCGGGCCAGGCCCAGACGGTCCAGCACATGCGAGTCGTGGATCATGCTCCACAGGTTGAAGTGCAGCAGATAGAGGCAATAGCTGGCTTCGCCCACAAAGACCAGCGGACGCCAGGCCAACGTGCTGGCCAGCGGATTGACCCCAGCCAGCCCCAATATGATGCAGCCGAAGAGCGGCATCAGCAGGCCATCGTGGAGGATGGCATAGGGCACCAGCGGCCCCAGCGACAGAATCCCGAAAGTCCCAACAAAGCCGGCCAGCCCCAGGTTCATGCGCAGCCGGCCGCGCCTCGGCACCAGCTCATCCAGATTGGCCAGCATCACGCCAAAGACGAAACTGGCCAGATGGGGCAGGGGGGTGTACTTGAGCGCCTGCAGCCACGGGCCCCAGCTAAAGCGGTCGAGGCGCGCAATGCCATCTGGGTTGAAGAGGATGTAGAGAGTTCCGGGAACCATGCCCAACGCCCACACCGCAGCCATCGCCGCCAGGTGCGGTGCAACCCGCTCAGGGCGCTTCCAGCGCGCCAGCCAGGGAAACAGCAGATAATAAAAGCTCTCCGCCGACATGGTCCAGGCCGGCGTGTTCAAGAACGTCGCGATGGAGGGAACCCACCCTTGCAGCAAAAGCGGCGACAGGATCATGCCCAGCCAGAACATGCGGTGCGTATGGGCGCCGTACTCGGCCGCCACCATCCGCCAGCTCAACAGCAAACTCAAGAAGTAGATGGGATAGAGCCGCGTGAAGCGAGCCTCCCAGAAGCGCCACCGGTCCAGCTCACCGGCTCGCGCACGGCCCGCGTAGTTGTATGCCAGCACAAAACCCGAGAGCAAAATGAAGAAGCTCACCGAGGCGTAGCCGGCGTTGACCACCGGCGCCAGCCAGCCAAACCAGTTTGGATTGGAAAAATGGAAGAGGACGATGTTGATGGCCGCGAAGCTGCGCAAGCCCGTGAGTGCATTCAGCCGCGCTGGCTTGGAAATCTCCACTGGCAGTTAGACGCCTCCGGGCGGGGGAAAGCAGACTGCGAATAGTTGTCAGTGGTAAGTGGACAGCGGTCAGTTTCAAAACCCGGGCTCTTACTGTTCACTGTTCTTACGCCTTCACCAGCGAGCCGACCTTTTCGCCCAGCACCACGCGCCGGATGTTTCCCGGCTGGTTCATGTTGAAGATGACCATCGGCAGGTTGTTGTCCTTGCACAGGCTCACGGCGGTCAAGTCCATCACTTTCAGGCCCTGGCGCAGGATCTCCATGTAGGTGATCTCGTCGTACTTGACCGCGTCCTTCATCAGCACCGGATCGGCGCTATAGACTCCATCGACCTTGGTGGCCTTCAGCAGCACATCGGCCTTGATCTCCATCGCTCGCAGGCTGGCCGCGGTGTCGGTGGAGAAAAAAGGATTGCCGATGCCCGCGGCGAAGATCACCACGCGGCCCTTTTCCAGATGCCGCACGGCCCTGCGGCGGATGTAAGGCTCGGCCACCTGGTTCATGAAGACGGCGCTCATCACCCGGCACTGCACGCCGCGCTGCTCGATGGCGTCCTGCATGGCGATGGCGTTGATGATGGTGGAGAGCATGCCCATGTTGTCGGCGGCCACGCGGTCCATCTCTTTGGCCTGCCCGGCCACGCCGCGGAAGAAGTTGCCTCCGCCCACCACGACGCCAATCTCTACGCCCAACGCATGAACATCGACGATTTCGCCGGTAATTTCGGCGACTTTTTCGGCGTCCAGGCCGAAGCCGCGCGGCCCGGCCAGCACCTCACCCGAAAGCTTGAGAACGATCCGTTTATACATGCCTTTTCGAGTATCGCATACCGGCGGCTGGAGCAGTCCCGCACCTTGAAAGGACAAGAACACAGGAAGGGCCCAGGGTTTCCACCCAGGGCCTACTGAATCCCGAAATGCAAGTTGGGATTACTCGACAACCGCTTCCACCGGCTTCGTGGTGGCCACGGTCCAGTCGGGCGCGCCTACCTTGAAGCGCGCGAAACGGCGGACGGTGATATTCTCGCCCAGCTTGCCCACCTTGGTGGCAATCAATTCCTTGATGCTGACGGCCTGATCCTTGATGAAGGGCTGCTCCAGCAGGCAAACCTCCTCGTAGAACTTGGCCATCTTGCCGTCCACGATCTTCTCGATCACCGGAGCCGGCTTGCCTGTGGCGGCGGCCTGGGCGCGATAGATATCCTTCTCGCGTTCCATATCCGCCGCAGTCACGTCTTCTGACCTGACAAAGCGCGGATCGGAGGCCGCGATGTGCATCGCGATGTCCTTGAGCAGCCCCTGGAAGTCCTCTGTGCGGGCCACGAAGTCGCTCTCGCAATTCAGTTCGAGCAGCACGCCGATCTTGCCGCCGGCGTGAATGTAGGTGCCCACCGCGCCCTCGTTGGTGGTGCGGGCGGCCTTCTTCTGCGCCGAAGCCATGCCCCGCTTGCGCAGCACGACAAAAGCCTCCTCGATATTCCCCTTGGTCTCCTGCAACGCCTTGAGGCAGTCGCCCATCGGCGCGCCGGATTTTTCCCGAAGCTCTTTTACCAGCTTGGCATCAATCTTTTCGCTCACAGCTCTTCTCTCTCTTCCTGAAATTCTTTGTCTTCACAGCCCCTGCCCAAAACTTTGGAAGGGACGCTGGCCGGGATTCTCGTATCCCAGCTCTAAAATTCCGGACCTGGGCCACCCGGGAAACGGTGCACGTCCACAGAATGGCCTAGTTTGACGTCACAACCGTGAAACCGATCCCTCGCGGGTTCGGGTCTCTTGGATGTTCAAAGCTCTCCCGAATCGCCTCGACAATGCCTTGGCAGAACTCTTCGCGTTGACTTTGATCATTCGGATCGATCACACGAGGCTGCTCTGGACCTACCCCCACCAGCAAGTCTCCGTCCTTTTCGGTGACGAAAAGGCCAAAGGTGACATAATATCGCGGAAAGTTTCTCTGAGGGTTGACGTATATAAGGATGTGCAGGCTCCATTCATCCTTGTCCTTGTCATACTCCACAGCCTTCGGAGGGAATACCCTCTCTCCGTCTTTAGGAGGCCGAAGCGATCCACCTTCGCCCGCCGCTTTATCCCAGCGCAAAAATACAATTTGATCTTCCGGAATCGCGCAATACGTTATCAGCCCGTCAACAAGAGACACAAAGCATTGCAGGCTGCGGTCCTTGCGGTTTAACCAGTTCTTGCGGGCCGCGGAGGCCGCTTCACAGATTTCCTGATATCTCGTCATCTGGCCTTCTCATCGAGCAGGATTTCACGCACTAAATTCGAGGGGATTGAACTGCCGCATCCACGTAGGCGCACGAACGATTAAAGAGCGCCCTCGGCCACATCGGCCTCTTCCAGCAACGCCGCAACCGCGGCCGGCGCCTTGCGAATGCCGCCGCCCAGAGCCGCTTCCAGATCCAATTCCTCGAGCGGCGCGGCTTCCGCGCCCTCAGCCTCGGCCGCCGGCTCGGGCAGCTCCTCGGCAAAGGCCTTGTCGCCCACCAGATTCACGCCCTCGGCCGCCGAATCGGCGATCTTCGAGGTGAAGAGGCGAATCGCGCGCAGCGCGTCGTCGTTGCCCGGAATCACGTAATCTACGACCGTCGGGTCGCAGTTCGTATCGACCACCGCCACCACGGGAATGCCCAGCTTGCGGGCCTCCTTCACGGCGATCGCCTCGTTGTTCGAGTCGACGATGAAGAGCGCGTCCGGCAGCCGCTTCATGGTCTTGATGCCGGCCAGATTGGCCTGGAGGTGTTTGCGCTCCCGCTCCAGCTTGATCACTTCCTTCTTGGTCAGCAGGTCATAGCGGCCATCGGTGGCCATCTCATCCAGTTCCTGAAGGCGCTTCACCGACTTCTGCACCGTCACCCAGTTGGTGAGCAGGCCGCCCAGCCAGCGCTGGTTGATGTACGGCATTCCCGCGCGGTTGGCCTCCTCGGCTACGGCCTCCTGCGCCTGGCGCTTGGTGCCGACGAAGAGAATCGTCTTGCCGCTCGCGCACAGCTCGGTAACGTACTTCGACGCTTCCTTGAAGAGCTTCAGCGTCTTCTGCAGGTCGATGATGTAGATTCCGTTGCGCTCGCCGAAGATGTACTCCTTCATCTTGGGATTCCAGCGCTTGGTCTGATGCCCGAAGTGAACTCCAGCTTCGAGCAGCTCCTTCATTGTGATCGTGGCCATTGGCCTCCTTCGTGAGTTGCATCCGGGTGGTCGATGCCTGCGCCCGGATTGAACCCGCTAATGCGGGAAATTGGTGAAACGAGTTGTCAGTTGTCAGATTTCAGTTGTCAGCAAGCCCGAAAAGCCAAGCGCCAAACAACTGAGAACTGATAACTGAGCACTGAAAACTATCTCTTCGAGAACTGGAACCGCGCTCTCGCGCCCTTCTGCCCGTACTTCTTGCGTTCCTTCATGCGCGAGTCGCGGGTTAGCAGGCCTTCGGCCTTGAGCGCCTTGCGCAACTCGGGGTTGAACTGGACCAGCGCGCGGGCAACGCCCAGCTTGACGGCATCGGCTTGCGCGGCTACGCCGCCGCTCTTGACGGTGGTGATCACATCGAAGCTGGAAGCCAGCTCGACCAGCGCCAAGGTCCGCTTGGCGGCTACGCGCTGCTGTTCGGTGACGAAATACACATCGAATGCCTTGCCGTTGACCTTCCACTCGCCCGTGCCGGGACGCAGGAAGACGCGCGCGATCGCCGACTTGCGCCGCCCCGTCCCGTAATACTGAACCAGATCTGCCATTCTTTTCCTCTTAGCTCTCAGCTTTTAGCTCTTAGCTTTTAGCTAAAAACCAAAGCCTAGAAAGTTCGAATTCCAATGAAAAGCTAAAGGCTAATAGCTAATAGCTAATAGCTGCTCTTACGCGATTTCCAGCGCCACCGGCATCTGCGCCTCGTGGGGGTGCTTGTCGCCGCGATAGACCTTCAACTTGGTGGCCATCTGGCGCCCCATCTTGCTCTTGGGCAACATGCCCTTGATGGCCTGCTCCAGAATCATCTCCGGCTTGCGGTTCAAGAGGCGCGTGTACGACTCCTCGCGCAGCCCGCCGGGGAAACCGGTGTAGCGGCGATAGAGCTTGCTCTGAGCCTTGAGGCCGGTCAGGCGGACCTTCTCCGCGTTGATCACGATCACGTGGTCACCCACATCAATGTACGGCACATACTGGGGATTCAGCTTGCCGCTCAACACATCGGCTGCCTTGGTCGCCAGACGGCCCAGCGTCTTGCCGCTGGCATCCACTACAAACCATTTGCGGTCAATACTCTTGCCGCTCGGAACAAAGGTACCCATCTCTCACCCTCTAAGACGCCTGTCTTCAAGTCAATCGAACCCAGCAAAAATCCAGCGCAAAGCGCTCCTGCCCGCGCCAATCGAGCGCACGGGCCTCATTCCACCCACTGCCAAACAAATCTGTTCGGGTGAGGATTGCGAGGGCTGGCCCTGAGATGGGCTCTCGCTCAACCGGACTCGCGCCAAACAGCGCTTCTCAACTCGAATCCGGTAGCCGAACGCCTGTTCCAGCCGATCCCAAAAACATCAACCAAGGGCATCGACGAGCCGAGTCCGGGTGAACACACACAGACCCCAGGCGCAACACCGCGCAAGGATTCCAGAATACCCGAATCGCGCCCCGGAGTCAACGAAAAGACTTGCGGCTGACTGACTGGCCCCTCGCAGTGTTGGCTTTGCTACACTTCATGCAGGCCGGCTCCCGGTTCCACGAGACCAGACTATAGAGTGAGCGGCGGGAGAATTCATGCCAGTTGTCGAACTCGCGGCTGTAACCAAGGCCTACGAGAACAAGGTTGCCGTCAGCGACCTGAGCCTATCGATCGAGGCGGGCCAGATGTTCGGTCTGCTGGGGCCGAACGGAGCGGGCAAAACCAGCTCCATTCGCATGATGATGGGCATCACCCTGCCTGACTCCGGAAGCATCCGCCTCTTCGAGAAGCCCTTCGAGCGCAACAGCTTGGAGCGGGTGGGCTACCTTCCCGAGGAGCGCGGCCTCTACAAGAAAATGAAGGTTCTCGATCAACTCGCCTTCTTCGGCCAGTTGCATGGGCTCGACGCCGGGGAAGCGCAAAAGCGCGCCAGCGCATGGGCCGAACGGATGGAGATTGCCGGCGCCCTCCACAAAAAGACCGAGGAACTCTCCAAGGGGATGCAGCAGAAGATTCAGTTCATCGCCACGCTGCTGCACGACCCTGGGTTGATTGTGATGGACGAACCTTTTTCGGGCCTCGATCCTGTCAATGCGGTTCTGGTCGAGCGGACGCTGCTGGAACTGAAAGACCAGGGCAAGGCGATCCTGTTCTCGACTCATCGCATGGACCAGGTGGAGAAGCTGTGCGACTCGATCTGCCTGATCGACAACGGCAAGGCCGTGCTGGCCGGCAATCTGCGCCAGATCAAATCCGGCTATGAGCGCAACCGGGTGATCGTCGAATTCGAGGGAAGCGCTGCCTTCCTGAGCAGCGGCGAGATCGCCGAAGCAAAAAACTTCTCCGGCCACGCCGAGATCAAGCTCAAGCCGCACGGGGACGCGCAGAAGCTGCTGCGCGAGGCTGCGGCAGCGGCAACCATCTACCGCTTCGAGCTGGTCGAACCCTCGCTGGAAGAGATTTTCATTGAGACCGTGGGAGGCAAGAACCATGCGTAACGTTCTTCTCATTGCGCGGCGCGAGTACCTGGAGCAGATTCGCGGACGGGCCTTCAAGTTCTCCACGGTGCTGGTGCCGCTGATGATCGTTGGGATGATGGGCGCGAGCTATTTCACCGGGCGCAACACCCGCCTGGTCAAGCATCTGGCCATTGCCGCCGACAGCGCGCCTCTTGCCGACGCCGTTCGCAGCCAGTTGCTGAACGACAAGGAGGCGCAGTTCACGGTGGACGTGATCGCTCCGGCGAGCTCTCAGGATCGCGCCGCGCTGATGGATCTTGTCAAGAGCAAGGCGATCGACGGGCTTCTCGACCTGGCCACTTCGCCGGCGGGAGCGACGACTGCCACTTACACATCGCAATCTTCGGGCGATTTCGCCATCCGGGAGCGGCTGGAATCGGCGCTGAACCGTGGCCTGCTGAATGAGCGCCTGACCGCCAGGGGGCTTAAGCCGGAGGAAGCCGATGCCGTGCTCAAAGAGGTCTCCATCGAGACCCTCCAGGTGAACAAACAAGGCGAGTCTGCCAAGAGCAATGGAATGGCGGCGTTCTCCAAGGCAATGGTCATGGCCTTTCTGCTGGCTATGCCGATCCTGCTCTACGGCCTGGACATGGCCCGCTCGGTGATCGAAGAGAAGAACTCGCGCATCTTCGAGGTGATGCTGGCCGTGGCCCGTCCCGACGATCTGCTCACCGGCAAGCTGCTCGGCGTGGGCGCTGTGGGCCTGACGCAAATTGCGATTTGGGCGGTTGCTGCGGCCCTGCTCACTGGCTCGGCGCTGGCCGCGACCCTGCTCAACGGCAATTTCGCCGTGCACTTCTCTTTGGCCGAGGGCCTTCTGTTTCCGGTGTATTTCGTGCTTGGATTCTTTCTCTACAGCGCGTTCTTTTCCGGTCTGGCCTCCACCTGCGAGTCGGCGCAGGAGTTGCAAATGTACATGCCGTTCGCTGTCGTTCCGGTCTGGCTCAGCTTCGGCATCATTCCCTTCCTGCTCGCCGATCCCAGTTCGCCCTGGGCCGTTGCCGCATCGCTCTTTCCGCCCACCGCGCCCTTTGTCATGCTTCCCCGCATGGGTTTGGAGATGCCGCCGAAGTGGCAATTCGCGGCTTCCATTGGTCTGATGATCGTGAGCATCTGGGGCGTGCTCTGGTTTTCCTCGCGCCTCTACCGCGTGGGCATCCTGATGTATGGCAAGCGGGCTACGCTGCCCGAGATCGTGCGCTGGCTGCGGTATTCCTGAGCGGAGCCGAAGGATCTGCGTTCTAGAATCGAAAGAGTGACCGCCAAAGCCCAACCACGATTCACGCTCGCCCAGCGCCTTGTGCTGGCCGTGGTCCCGCGCGTGGTGTGGGCGCTCGTCAGCATCGTCAGCCGCACCTGGCGCTTTGAAGTCATCGCCGAAGCGGGCGCCACACCACGGCTCTTCGGCCTGGGCGCGGGGCCGGAGATCTATTGCTTCTGGCACCAGTGCGTGCTGCCCTGCGCGGCGTATTTCCGGCGCTCCCACGGCACGATCCTCATCAGCGGCAGCTTCGACGGCGAGTTGATCACGCGTATCCTCGAACTCTTTGGCTTCCACGCCGTGCGCGGCTCCAGCAGCCGGGGCGGGCGCGAGGGGCTCATGGGACTGAAGCGCGTGATCGAGAACGGCCGGCCGGTGGTCTTCACCGCCGACGGCCCGCGCGGCCCCATTCATCAGACCAAGATGGGCCCCATCAAGCTGGCGCAGATGACCGGCGCGCCCATCGGCGTCTTTCATCTGCAGCCGGAGCGCGCCTGGGTCATACGCTCCTGGGACCGCTTCCTGGTGCCCAAGCCCTTCACGCGCATCTGCGTCAGTTGGGCTGGATGGACGAAGGTTCCCGCCGACCTGCCGCCAGCGGATTTTGAACCGAAGCGCGAAGAGTTGAATGCAGCCATCGAACGGGCGCGGCTGCGGGCGCTCGACTACTTCAGGAAGCCGAGCGCATGACCGGCCTCCGCGTTGCCGACTTCGATTACGATCTGCCCCCGGAGTTGATCGCGCAGCAACCGCCGGCCGAGCGCGGACTGAGCCGAATGCTGTTGATGAATCGCGCTACCGGAGCCTTGCGCGATGCGAGCTTCAGCGAGTTTCCCTCGCTGCTGAATCCCGGCGACCTGCTGGTCTTGAACGAGACGCGCGTGATTCCCGCGCGGCTTTATGCCCGGCGCACGCTGCGCCGCGAGCGCGAAAAGCCAACCGGGCAGATCGAAGTGATGCTCACCGAGCCCGTCGCTCGACAACTGCCTCGTGCCCCATCCATTCCGCGCTCCTCAGCGGAATGGGTGGGAGACCACAAACCTCAACCGGCATCTGAAGAAAGCATCTGGCGCGCTCTCGTCCGTCCCGGCAGAAAGGTGGCCATCGGCGAGATTCTTGTTTTTCCTTCGCCCACTGGCGCAATCGAGCTTGAGGCCGAGGTGCTGGAGCGTGGCGACTTTGGCGAGCGCCTGTTGCGCTTCAAGCCGGTGGAGGATTTCTTTGCCGTGCTGGACCGCATCGGCCACATACCGCTGCCGCCGTACATCCATCGAGACGAGGCAGAGGCGGATCGCGAGCGCTACCAGACGGTCTTCTCGCGCGAGCGAGGCTCTGTGGCCGCGCCGACTGCGGGCCTGCACTTCACGCCACAGACGCTCAATGCGCTGTCTGCTCGCGGCGTCGAGATTGCGCGCCTCACGCTGCACGTGGGCCTGGGAACTTTCGCGCCGCTGCGTGTGGAGAGGTTGGAGGACGTGAAGCTGCACCGCGAGCGCTACACGCTTTCCAAACCCGCCGCCGACGCCATCAATCGTGCCGTGGCCGAGGGCCGGCGCATCGTTGCCGTCGGCACCACCGTCGTCCGAACGCTGGAACACTGCGCACAGCAGTCAAAGGGCTGCCCTCTGCAAGACCACTCCGGCGAGACGGAGATCTTCATCTCGCCCGGCTTTGAGTTTCGGCTGGTGGGCGCGCTGCTCACCAACTTTCATCTGCCGCAGTCCAGCCTGCTGATGCTGGTCAGCGCCTTCGCCGGACGCGAGCCGGTGCTGGCCGCATATCGCCACGCCGTGCAACAGAAGTACCGCTTCTTCAGTTATGGGGATTGCATGTTCCTGGAGTGACGGAGCGACGACGTTCATGATACCCCGGCGAAGAAAAGCCGTATGCTCCTCGTGATCTGACTCCTCGAATCTCCTGTCGAGAAAAGCACATTCTTTGACGAAAAATACCCTTTTGGGGAGCAAAAAGCGGCTCTTTTCGGCGAAATTCGGCGGTTTCCTGAAGGGCCATTTCTCATCATGCGGGAAAACCATTGCGATTTTACGCACATTCGCGTTTCGTGCTCGAACCAGCTTTTCTCCAGTAACGACGCGGGGGTTTCTGTAGTTTTTCGGCCAGGATTCTGTTCTCGCGGTGAATTAATCTGCAAGGTTTTTGACTAAATTTATACCCCAAGGGGGTATAGGGGGGGGGGAGGGGGAGTTCCTTTCTGGTAACTATTCTCGTCTGTGCTTTGTTTGCATTTGAGTAACTGCGGCGCTGAGATTCCAGTTGGACATTCTTTCCCTCCAGAATGATTGTGCGCCATGCGGGGGAAATTATATGCAAGGGGTCAGAGATCAGAGACCGGAGAACGCGCCGGATAAGATTCGTGGGTTCCCAGGTCCAAAAATCCGGGCCACCAGCCCACCCGCCGCCTTAATTCTCAGTTATTATCGCAAAATTTCCCACAGGGCACCCCAAAAATGATTAGAATTACAATAGTAACTTCCTTACGTAATGTTCAGCGTGGTTCCAGCGAAAGCTGGAGACCGATACCTTGAATCGATTGAGGAGCGGGGTGCTCCTCTTCACACAATCAGAAGGAAAGAGGAAACTCAATGCGAATTACTATGTCGTTGATCATGCTGCTTTGCCTCGGCACAGTAGCCGCAGCCCAAAACAAACCCAATACAAACACAAGTCAGCCAAGCGCGCCAACCTCGGCAAAAAGCACGACCGTAACGCGTAATCTGAGCGTAAAACCTGAAACAGGTGCTTATTGCACGCCACAGATCATGAGCGTAAATCCCAATGTCTTTTACACCAGCGGTGGATCGGGAACCGTAACATACTCTTTCACCGAAGCGTATGGCCAGATTTGCGGAAGCCCGCAACCCGTATCCACGGGCTCTTGGATTCAATTTTATAATAACCAATGCAATGAGGTAGGCACCGGTGTCCAGTACAACTGCTCTACTCAGTTTACCGTCACGCAAAATACTGGCGGGACAAGGCAGGCGAATGTGACAATTCCTTTTGGATCACCGGGCACATTGGGACCTGTGACTGTTACGCAGTATGGCCCCGTTGAGGAGCTTACTGTGAGCGTCAGCGGGAGCGGCACGGTGACGAGCTCGCCCTCCGGCATCTCTTGCCCAAGCACCTGCTCGCTGGGAATCTACTACGGCAACACATATACCCTCACCGCTTCGCCTGCCACGGGATACAAGTTTGCAGGCTGGTCCGGCGCTTGTTCCGGAACCGGCACTTGTCCCCTTCCGATGACCGCCCCAGAGAACGTCACCGCCACATTTACACAGTTGTCTGAGACGCTTTCAGTAGGCGTCAGCGGTAGCGGCACGGTGACGGGCAGCGGCATCTCCTGCCCAGGCACTTGCTCGGCGACCTACGCGTATGGGACGAATATCAGCCTCTCTGCCTCTCCAGCCGCTGGATACCAATTTACCGGTTGGTCCGGCGCTTGTTCCGGCACAGGATCTTGCACGGTTTCGATGACCGCGGCCAGCAGCGTTACTGCCACATTTGCTCTGTCTGAGACGCTTACATTGAGCGTCACTGGCGGCGGCACGGTGACGAGTTCGCCCTCCGGCATCTCTTGCCCAGGCACTTGCTCGGCAACATACACCTATGGGACGAATGTCACCCTATCGGCTTCACCCGCCACAGGGTACGGCGTCACATGGTCGGGCGCTTGTTCCGGCACAGGAGCTTGCACGGTGCCTATGTCTGCGGCCGAGAGCGTCACCGCCGCATTTACTCAGTTGTCTGAAACGCTTTCAGTAGGCGTCAGTGGCAGCGGCACGGTGACAAGTTCTCCTTCCGGCATCTCCTGCCCTGGCACCTGCTCGGCAACCTACACGTATGGGACGAATGTCAGCCTCTCGGCTTCCCCTTCCACCGGATACAGCTTCACGGGCTGGTCCGGCGCTTGTTCCGGCACCGGAGCTTGCACGGTTCTGATGTCCGCAGCCGTGAGCGTCACTGCCACATTTGCTCCGTTGGAGACGCTTTCAGTAGGCGTCAGTGGAAGCGGCACGGTAACGAGTTCACCTTCCGGCATCTCGTGCCCGGGCACTTGTTCGGCAAACTACCCGTATGGGACGAATGTCAGCCTCTCGGCTTCCCCTTCCACCGGATACAGCTTTACGGGCTGGTCCGGCGCTTGTTCCGGCACAGGAGCTTGCACAGTTTCGATGACTGCGGCCAAGAGCGTCACTGCCACATTTACTCAGTTGGAGACGCTTACAGTGAGCGTCATCGGCAACGGCTCGGTGTCGAGTTACCCTAACATCGACGTCTTTACCTCCGGCACTAGCTCGGAATCATTCACTTACGGGACGAATGTCAGCTTGTCTGCTTCGCCCGCCAGCGGATACACATTCTCTGGCTGGTCGGGCGCTTGCTCCGGCACAGGGACTTGCTCGTTTACGATGTCAGGGGCAGTGAATGTCTCCGCCACCTTTGTTGAGGTGCCTGAGACGCTTTCAGTGAGCGTCAGCGGAAGCGGCACGGTGACGAGTTCGCCTGCCGGTATCTCTTGCCCCGGCACTTGCTCGGCAACATTTGTTCAAGCCTCTTCAGTTATTCTCTCGGCATCTCCATCCAGCGGATATGGCGTCACTTGGGCGGGAGCTTGCTCCGGCAATGTTGCTTGCACGATTACGATGTCAGGTAATGAGAGCGTTACAGTAACCTTTGCCGGAAGCGTTGGAGTCATCGCAACGCTGGCGGGAAACGGCACTGCAGGAAATGCAGGTGGTGGACTTGCTGTAAATGCCGAATTGCACAACCCCTACGGCGTATTCGTGGACGCCTCCGGCAACACCTACATCGCCGACACGGCCAATAACCGTATCCTCGAGGTGTCCGTGACCACTGGCGAGATCAGTACGGTGGCTGGAAACGGCACGGCGGGGTATAACGGCGACTGGATTTCACCGGCCAGCGCAGAACTGAATTCTCCCAGCGGCGTGTTCGTGGACACCTTCGGCAACATCTACATTGCGGACACAAATAATAATCGCATTCGCGAGGTGATAGCGGCGCTTGACGAAATTGTAACATTGGCCGGAGATGGCATCAAAGGCTTTTCAGGCGACGGCGGATCGGCAGCTAGCGCAGAACTGAATGTGCCAATGGGCGTGGTATTGGATAACACCCTCAACGTCTACATCGCCGACACAAACAATAACCGTATCCGCAAGGTGGCTGGAGGTGTCATTTCAACGATTGCAGGAGACGGCACGGCGGGGTATAACGGTAACGGAATACTGTCGACGAGCGCAGAACTAAATACGCCCAGCGCGGTGGCGGTGGACGCCTCCGGCAACATCTACATCGCGGATAGTGGCAACGCACGCATTCGCGAGGTAACTGCGGGAAACATCACCACAGTAGCCGGAACCGGCACGTCTGGGTATAACGGCGACGGAATACTTGCGACCAACGCTGAGATCAGTGAAGTCACTGGAGTGGCGTCCGATCCAGTTGGAAACATCTACATCGCTGATACAAACAATTGCCGTATTCGCAAAGTTGCCGTATCCACGGGGATCATTACGACAGTGGCCGGAGATGGCACTTGTGGATACTCCGGTGATAGCGGTGTACCAGACAACGCAGAGTTGTCTCAGCCCCAAAGCGTTGCAGTCGATACTGAAGATAACATTTACATCGCGGACACTTCCAATGAACGTATCCGCAATGTCAGCCAATAAATGATAGGCGGCGTGTCGAGCAAATGACCTTGCGATGCATTCGCTATTCGTTCGCTTTACGCGCTGAAAATCATACAAACGCAGAAAAGCCGCCCTCCAGGGCGGCTTTTCTGCGTTGGAGGGGAAAAGTTGAGAGGGCGGGCGGGGCGGGTTTCGGACCGGGAATGAGTCCGGCGACGGCTGAGTGGCTGCTAGAGCAGACATATATAGCCCCTTTGGCGTGGCGGTGTACGCTGTCGACAACATTTATATTGCGGATATAGACAATGAACGCATTCGTGTCGTCGGCAATTAAATCGCGGGCGGCCCAGTCAAGTAAAATGGCGTGGGCCGCCTACAAAACTGTGAAGTATGCGGCGCTTGTGCCGCTTGGGTAGTTTCCCGCCTCTCTCGCAGGCTGTCCATCCCGATTCGATCTCTACGGTTCCGTGCATGCCCGTTTGATAATGGCGATAGCTTGACCATTGAGAGTCCTCAGGCTGGGTAACGAGGCCGCGCTTGACCGGCTTCCACCCCAGCGCACAAGGTTCGTACTGTCGTCCTTGGTCCCCAAATGCGAGGGATCCTTCGACAAGCTCAGGACAGGCACCGGGGCACTCTCAGCGTACCCTGGAAATTTCTCCGGGACCGGGGCCACCCGCCGGCAAAAAAAATGGGCGCCGAAGCGCCCATTTTCTTCACATGTTTTGTGCGTTTATTGGAACGTGATCGGGCCCCCTAAAGCAATCGTTGTCGGATAGACTGGGGGAACGGCAGTGTTTGCAGTCGTCAGGTTTGAGTTGGATGCTACTCCATTGATCGTGACAGCCGCCCCTCCGCCATCGCCCTGGAAGTCAATCTCTGAAATCGGCTGGGTAAGAGCGGTGCCTACTGTCATTGTGGAATCGCCGCAATTATTCGTCACATTGAAGTTCGCCAGCGGGATTGTGTACGGTGTTCCCGTTGCGCCGCCGGTGGCCGCAAACACAGTCCGCAACTGTATATTACACGTCGTCGTCGGGGTTGGGTTGTACAAATCTCCCATCGTCAACTGAACCAGTACGTTAGGCGTTCCATCCGCCGTAACCCACTCCGCATTGCTGTTAAACGCGAACGAGATGCTTGTCTGCCCACTCAATGACACACCAGATGTATTCCCGGTGGCGCTCAATCCGGACACACCGGGGGCAAAGATCGACAAGCCCACATATTCGAAAGGACTGGTGGTACCCGCGAGAGCCTCAGTAGTCTGGTAGTAGACGTAGAAATAGCTCGAGGCACCTCCGCCCGATCCTGAGCCACACTCAGCGGGGCCGCCGGTGCAACTATAGGCGGGGGGGGCGTCCAGACTGCTTCCCGAGTAGGTGTCAATCGAGCCTCCATCAGCGGTGGCCGCCGGGCTGCCCGTGAAACCGGAAGAGAGGTTGACCGGCGGGGGCGCGCTGGAACCAGTTACGGTAAGGTTCTGCTGAACGGAAGGAGCGGCCGTGTACGCCGCATCTCCCGCCTGACTGGCTGTCACGGTGCACGTTCCTGAGCCAGCTCCTGTCAGAGTGGCGCCACTCACCGTGCAGACCGAGGATGGACTTGCCGTAAAGCTGACAGTCAGTCCGGAAGATGCGGTGGCTGTCAGTGTTTCCGTGCCGGGCGCGGCGAGTCCCGGCACTGTGCCGAAGGTAATAGTCTGCGAACTTAAAGTGGGATTACTGACGGTAAGGGTCTGCGGAACGGAAGCAGCGGCCGCGTACGTCGAATTTCCCGCCTGACTGGCGGTCACGGTGCACGTTCCTGGGCCAACTCCTGTCAGAGTGGTGCCACTTACCGTGCAGACCGAGGATGGACTTGCCGTAAAGCTGACAGTCAGTCCGGAAGAAGCGGTGGCTGTCAGTGTTTCCGTGTCGCCCTCGTTGAGTGCTGGCACTGTGCCGAAGGTAATAGTCTGCGAATCTCCACCAATGCTAAATGTCACGGTAATCGGCAGGGCTGCAGTGAAGGCTGAATTGCCAGCCTGCGACGCAGTCACGCTGCATGTGCCGGTAGTGACCGCCGTGAGCGTACTTCCGCTCACAGTACAGATGGATGTCGAATTTGAGACATAAGTTACGGCCAGACCGGATGTTGCCGTGGCGGACAATGTGGCCGTGCCCCCTACTACGAGCGGAGACGATGGCGCCGGAAACGATATCACCTGGGATGTCGGCTTAGAACCTCCACCACATCCACCGAGAAACAAGGCGACGGAAGCAATCGCGCTTACCGATACGAGTTCCCTCAAAAATTTCATTTTCTCCTCCAAAATTTTGTAGAGCTAAAGCGACTACCATTGAAGCATACCAGGAGAACTGCACACAAGGAAAAAAGTAAAATTTACCAGAAAATTTACCAGATAGGGCTATGTGTGCCACCGTGCCGGAAAGGCCTCCGTCTCCCCATGAATTTCCTGCGACCATGACCTCTGGCCCATCCGCATCTACAGTTTTTAAGATTTTTCCGGTCGACCCTCCTGCGAAAAACCGTTTCACCCCAGGCCTCCAGGAATGCCAGCAGCAGATTGCCCATCCCCATCCAACAATCGGATGGGATTTTCCTCTCTCCCGTCCCTGGAAACTGACCGGACAGACCATTCCGGTGTGCCAGCATCCGTGCGTGATTAAGCCCGCTCCATCCCACCGGATTTACGGAATCCGCGCCGGAGTTAACGGTAAATTCTCCTTAGCACTGGACAGTGCCGAGTTCTCACCACGATTCATGCCGCCATTTCTCCAAAATCCCTGTGAGTATTTGTGTGTCGGGGGTGTGCGCCCAAACCCCAGAAAGCTCCCCAGAAAAAGTCACGGCAGAGAGGATGCCCGACCCGTTTCGGTGCTCGCCCCATTGACCGTGTACCCTAGGAGAATCCCGAAGAAACGATGCCGGTCATGAAGCGTCGGCGTCACCTGCTCCGTTACTGGGAATGCCCCAGAACCGGCCACAGAGAACTGCCCCCTGATAAACTCGTAGCCGTGACCGACCAAGCCAAGCCGCCCGTCTTTCTGCTCGACACCATGTCGTTCATCTTTCGCGCCTACCACGCGATGCAGCGCTCGCGGCCCATGTCCACGCGCGGCGGGCTGCCCACGGCGGCCATTTACGTCTTCGTGAACATGATTAAGAAGCTGCGCCAGGATTTCGAGCCGCGGTACTTCGCCGCGGTCTTCGACGTGAGCGGCGAGGTCTTTCGCGATGAGCGGGCGCGCGCGATGAAGCCGCTGCGCAAGTGGAACGGCAAGACGCAGAGCTTCGACGAGGTGAGCTACGAGGGCTACAAGGCCAATCGCGCGGCCATGCCGGAGGACTTGCGCCGCCAGATTCCTTATATTCGCCGCGCGCTGGAGGCGCTGCACATTCCCATCCTGGAGGCCGAGGGCTTCGAGGCCGACGACGTGATCGGCACACTGGCCCGCGAGGCCGCCGAGCAGCAGCATGAGGTCTTCATCGTCAGCGGCGACAAGGACATGATGCAGTTGGTCACCGAGGCCGTGAAGATTCTCAATCCGCAGAAGGACAACCTGATTCTGGACCCCGCCAAGGTGGTGGAGGTGCTGGGCGTGCCGCCGGAGAAGGTCGTCGATGTGATGGCCCTGCGCGGCGATGCGGTGGATAACATTCCCGGCGCGCCGGGGATCGGCGACAAGGGCAGCGTGGATTTGATTGTCGAGTTCGGCTCGGTGGAGGCAGTGCTGGAGCGCGCCAGCGAGGTCAAGCGCAAGAGCTATCGCGAGTCGCTGGAGCAGAACCGGGACGCTGTTCTGCTCTCGAAGGAATTGGTCACGATCGATTCTCATGTCCCGCTGGCGCTCGATCTCGCGGCAATGGAGACGCAAGCGCCGGACCTGGAGGCCTGCCGCAAACTCTTCATGGAGCTTGAATTCACCTCCATGCTGCGTGAACTCGCGCCCTCCGAAGCAGCGCCAGCCCTTGAACAGATCGAAGGGCCGGCTGACGAACAGGCCAACCTGCCAGCTGAAACGGCGCCAGCCCTCGAACTTATCGAGGAGCCCAGCGCCGAGCAATTCGCCGCGTTCTACGCCGCCGCGCGCACTGGTGGGTTTGCCTTCGCGCTCGATATGGCTACGCCGAAGCCGGAGTCGGAAGACGAACCACAGCAGACGATGTCGCTGCTCGATATGGCCGAAACAGCCGAAAAGAAGGCCAGCTTCCGTATTGGTGTCTGCTCGGAGCCAGCGGTGGCCCTGCGCCTGCCGTTGACGCCGGAGTTGCGGGCGCTGCTGGAAGATACCGCCGTGGCCAAGCAAACGCACGATTGGAAGTCGGCGCTGCACCTGCTGAGCGCGCAGAGTGTCGCGCCGCGCGGCGCTGTGGACGACACGATGCTGCTTTCCTATGCGCTCAATCCCACGCACGCCACCCAGTCGCTGGCTGATGTGGCTGCCCGTCAGGGCCAGCCTGCGCCTTCCTCTCTGGCCGCAGGCGCCGCATCTATTCATGCAATGGTTCCGGTGTTGAAGGCCGAAGTTGAAAAGGATGGGCTGGAGCGAGCCTATGAGATGGATCTCGCGCTTGCTCCGGTCCTCTTTCGCATCGAGCAGGCGGGTGTGCGCATCGACAAGCAGATATTGATTGACCTTTCGTCACGTTTCGAGAAAGAAATCAATCGCTTGACACAACAAATTCACGAGCTTGCCGGTGAGAACTTCAACATAAACTCCCCGAAAAAATTGGGAGAAATTCTTTTTACCAAGCTAGGGTTACGCGCTCCCGCCAGACGAGGCAAGAGCAAGTCTCTCTCCACCGCAAAAGACATCTTGGAACCTCTGGCTGAGCAGCACGAAGTTCCCCGTTTGGTACTCGAATTCCGGCACTTATCAAAACTCAAGTCATCCTACAGCGATACCTTGCCGCATCAGACCGACGATCAATCACGCATCCACACAACATTTCAGTCTGCATCTGTGGCCACCGGGCGCATATCCTCCTTCAATCCAAATTTGCAGCAAATTCCCATCCGCACCGAGTTGGGCCGCGAGATTCGCGCAGCCTTCACCGCCGCGCCCGGCACGCAACTGCTTTCGGCGGATTATTCGCAAATCGAGCTGCGGTTGCTGGCCCACTTCAGCGGCGACCCACTGCTGACGCGCGCCTACCAAAACAACGAAGACATTCACACGCTGACCGCGAGCGAGGTCTTTGGCGTGCCGGCGGCGGAGATTGACAAGGAGACGCGGCGGCGCGCCAAGGCTGTGAATTTTGGGATTGTGTATGGCATCTCGCCCTTTGGACTGGCGGCGCAATTGGGAATTCCGCAGGCTGAGGCGCGCGCTTACATCGAGCGCTACTTCGCGCGCTACGCGGGCGTGCAGGCGTTCATTGAAAAGACGCTAGCCGAGACCAGAAAGGCCGGCTCGGTGCGAACGCTCTTCGGCCGCGTGCGCCCCATCCCGGATATCGAGAGCCGCAACCCCAATCAGCGCGGCTTTGCCGAGCGCACGGCCATCAACACGCCGCTGCAAGGTACCGCCGCAGACCTTATCAAACTGGCCATGATTTCGATCGACCGCAAGCTCACTGAGCGCGGGCTGAAGACGCGCATGGTCCTGCAAGTCCACGACGAGTTGCTCTTCGAGGTTCCGGCTGATGAAGCCGCCGAGGTCGAGGCGCTGGTGCGCGCGGAGATGGAGGGCGTGGTCAAGCTCAATGTTCCGCTGGTCGCCGACTTGGCCTTCGGCGCGAACTGGCGCGATATGAAGTAAGTTGCGTTCCGCACTTATGCGTCGTGCTCATGGCGCACCCCATTGGCGATAGCGTTGGTGAACGCGCTAGCCGGGCACGCGCTCTATCGCGGGCTGATCTGGTGCCTTGCGATTCTCGTGCTCACGCTCTTTTTGGGGCGCTTCTTTTGCGGGTGGATTTGCCCGCTGGGCACGCTGCAACACTTCGTTGGCAACCTGCCTTCGGAGTCCAAGCGGGGCAAGCATCGGATCGAGGCGAATCGCTACAAGCGCTGGCAGACGGGCAAATACGTGGTGCTGCTGGCCAGCTTGGTGGCTGCGCTGTTTGGCTCGGCGGCGATTGGCTGGCTTGACCCTTTCAGCCTGCTGGTGCGGTCGTTTGGGCTTTCGTTATTGCTGGCCTTCAATGCCGGCGCGCGCGGCTCTGACTCAGCTGGAAACCAGTCCTGTGGCCGCGATCAAAGCGGCCGGCGAGACGATGCACACGATTTTGCACTATACGGTGCTCGATCTTCGTCAGCCGCATTACACGCAAGGGCTGGTGCTGGGCATTTTGTTTCTTGGGATGCTGACTGCGGGCCTGCGGGTGACGCGGCTGTGGTGCAGGGCGATCTGCCCGCTAGGCGCGGGTTGGGGACTGTGGATTTCGAGAAGTTGACAGTGAAGGTCAGCCAACTGGGATAGCCACCTGCGGTGAGGCCAATGGCTCGCTCGCATGGAGTTCATGGTGTTCCAGGTCCGAAAGCCCGAACATGAGGCACCCGTCCATAAACCGGGGATCCAAAGAATCCTCCAAAAAATGATCTCCAGGCCATTTACGCTACAATGCTTACATAAGCGACAATGCGGGGAACATGTCTTGAAAGAGTCTTCTTCGATAGTGATCAGTATGCGCCTGCCGCTGGAGAGCGGAAAGCGGCTCAGGCGCATGGCCAACCGGCATGGATGGACTCCGAGCGACGCCAGCGCTCGGCTTGTGGAAGAGGGCCTGCGGCGGACGGAATTCGCCTTCATCGATTTTCGCGATACACCGGCGGGGCGGCAGGCCTGCATTCAGGCCAGTTCACTGGCGGCGTGGGAGATCATGCAACTGATCCGCAGCTATAAGGGGGACGTCTCCGCCGCGGCGAGGCATCTCGGATGGCCGCATGTTAAGGTGCAGGCAGCGGTCCACTACGCAGAGGCATATCCGGAAGAGATTCGCGAGGCAATGGACGAAAACGCCGCGATGGATATTGAAGCGATGAAGCATATGCTGCCTTAAGCCGTCGAGTTTGCTCCAAAGAGGCCGGCGAAGCGCTGATATGCTTAGATTCCTTCTCGATGAACGAATCTCGCCGGATGGGTCAAACGCTCTGCGCCGCCGCAGTCGAGGGACCGTCGCTTTCTCGATGGCGGAGTGGGAAGGCGGAAACTATATTGGCCGGGAAGTCTCTGCCCGCCTGCGAGAAGCCGGCAGCCAAAGGTTGACCCTCGTTACTTATGACCGTCTGACGATTCCTCCGCTGCTCAAGACCTGGGCGGAGCAAGCGCGCTCGCATTGCGGCGTCATCTTCGTTGACGAGAAGACGATGCCGCCGGCGGAGACCGGCGGGCTGGTCGCGGCATTGGCCGAACTGGCAAAAGAAGCTGGGCGTTGGGAGTGGACGAACCGGGTGTTCCTGTTGCGCTGACGCTACTAATCCGAGCTATCAATGGTTCGAGGGTTCCCACATCTGGCGCTGCGAAGCTGCGCCAGATGTGGGACACCCATTTGATTTGCCGTCTCGCCGGTTAGGCCCGGTCGTAGAAGCGGAAGAAGAGCGAGGGCTTGGAGACCGGCTCGGCGCGCTTGACCAGATCCGCCACCTGGCTGTCGCTCAACGGCGTGAACTCACGCGCCAGTTGCACATTCTCTTCCAGCTGAGCAATCGAGTCGCAGCCAACGATGACGGTGCTGACCGGGCGCGACAGCGTGTAATACATGGCCTCGCGCATGGTGATCGTGCCGGGCGTTGAGGTCTGGATGTTCATGCCTTCCCAGGAGTGCTTCTGCTCCTCGATGGAGGGCGGCGTCCAACTGGAGAGCAGGCGGCTGCGGCCGGGAATCTTCATGCCGATGATGCCCATCAGGCGCTCGACTGCCAGCGGCAGCAGCTCCTGATTGAAGCTGTAGTGGTGCGGGTCGGCGGCGTTCATGGCCATCAGGATGGTGTCGAAGGGATGGCGATTGATGCACTCGATCAGCGCATCGGGGCGGTAGTGGCCGGTGATGCCGAGGTTGCGCACAACTTTCTGCTGCTGCATCTCGATGAGCGCTTCCATTGCGCCGCCCTTGGCGAAGACCAGGTTCACATCGGTCATGGTGCCGATGTCGTGCAACTGCCAGAGATCGATGTGGTCGGTCTGGAGCAGTTGGAGCGACTTCTCGATCATGCGCATGGAGTCGTCGCGGGTGCGCTCTTTGGTCTTGGTAGCCAGGAAGGCTTCGTTGCGGCGGTGAGCCATCACCTTGCCGACGTACTGCTCGCTCCAGCGTTCTGGGCCACCGTAGATCGACGAGGTGTCAATGTAATTGACGCCCAGGTCGAGGGCGCGCTCGATGAGGGGCACGGCTACGTCGAAGTTGTGGCCGATCTCGAGGGCCGCCTGGCCGCCGAGCGAGAAGATGCCCACGCGATAGCCAGTCTTGCCCAGATTGCGCGTCGGCATGGCAGCGGGCGTCTTGGGGTTGGACGGCAATGCGGGCATGGCTTTGGGTGTTTCGGCCAGGGCGGACGAGCCCAGGAATGCGGCGGCGATGGCGCCGCCGGCCTTTAGAAACTCGCGGCGGCCTTGCTTGCCGGTGGTGGAATGCAATGCGCTCACGGGAACCTCCTGGTGGAACTGGCGATCTCATTCGATGATAGAGCGGTTCCGGGGGTTCCGCGCGTCGAGCGGGAGTTAAAAACGTAGCTTTTGCGTCCATTCGGGGGCGACCAGCGGTCTCGCACATCCTGGGGGAGAGCACAGCTTCACAGTTTTACAGTTTCAGTGGGCTGTGAAACTGTGAGGTGGATGTGGTTTAGTTTGAATTATTTAATGGGATGTCCACCGATTCACTGATTCACAGTTTGCGTGCTTCCGTGAGAGGGTCTCTTGTAAGTGGTTGATTTTAGAATAGTTGGATAGGGCTCCACAGATTCACAGGCAAAAACGAGAAAAAAAACGGGGCCGGGAGTGGAGAATTTGCTGGTATCCGGCAGATTCCGTTTGA
>Ga0187847_10000898_pt1 | contig 29274 bp, 22 predicted proteins | sample June2016WEW_4_10_FD_132458 | JGI IMG/M metagenome (GOLD analysis project Ga0187847, IMG submission 132458) | Peatland microbial communities from SPRUCE experiment site at the Marcell Experimental Forest, Minnesota, USA - June2016WEW_4_10 | ecosystem: Environmental > Terrestrial > Soil >...
GCACCGGTCTTCAAACGGATCCTGCTTAAAATCTCCGGAGAGGCCCTCGCGGCCACGCAAGGCTTCGGCGTCGATACCACACGCATTCATGAGGTCGCGGCTGAACTTGCCGATGTGCACCAACTCGGAATCCAAATGGCGATTGTGGTAGGCGGCGGCAATTTCTTTCGCGGGGTTGCCGACCAGGCTAGGAACATGGACCGGGTTTCCGCCGATCACATGGGCATGCTGGCGACCGTCATCAACTCGCTGGCCTTACAGGACGCGCTCGAAAAGCAGCACGTGTTCACCCGCGTGCAGACGGCGATCGAGATGAACCAGGTGGCGGAGCCGTTTATCCGGCGCCGCGCCATCCGGCATCTGGAAAAAGGACGCGTCGTCATCTTTGCCGGCGGCACCGGCAACCCGTATTTCTCGACCGACACAGCTGCCTCGCTCCGCGCCATGGAAATCAAAGCCGATGCCATTCTCAAAGCCACGAAAGTGGACGGCATCTACGACGCCGACCCCATGAAAGTGCCAGACGCCAAGAAGTTTTCGCAACTGACCTACATGGACGTGCTGAAGCAGGGTCTGAAGGTAATGGATTCGACGGCCATCTCTTTGTGCAAAGACAATAACCTTCCCATCATCGTGTTCAACCTGAACCAGCGCGGCAATATCCGGAGAGTTGTTTTGGGAGAGAAGATCGGGTCGCTGGTAAGCGCCTGATAGCTGTTGGCAATTAGCTTTTGGCCTTTAGCTAAAAGCTAACAGCCAAAAGCGTTTATAATTCACGGTTCTATATCGCCATGTTTGGGAGCTGAGAGCTATGGCTCATCCTGCCCTGAAAGAAGTCTTTGCTGCACTCAAGACGCGGATGGATAAAGCGGTGGAAGACTTCCGCCGCGAAATGGCCGCTACGCGCACCGGGCGCGCGAATGTTCATATGCTCGACACGGTTTCGGTCGACTATTACGGGTCGCAGATGCCGCTCAACCAAGTCGCGCAGATTCATGCGCCGGAGCCGCAGATGATTACGGTCCAGCCGTTTGATACCTCGCAACTCGGCGCGATCGAAAAGGCCATCCGCAGCGCGGACCTTGGCCTGAACCCGATGAACGACGGCAAACTGATCCGTGTGCCCGTGCCCGCGCTCACCGAAGATCGTCGCAAGGATATGGTCAAGCACTTGCACCGCATTCTCGAAGAACATCGCACCGCGATACGCAACGTCCGCCGCGACGGCAACGATGCCATCAAGAAGACGCTAAAAGACAAAAAAATTGCCGAGGACGACGAGAAGCGCGCTCTCGACGAAATTCAGAAGCTCACGGACGACGAAATCAAGAAGATGGAAGAGATGAGCAAGGGCAAGGAAAAAGAAGTTCTGGAATTCAAATAGAACCGGACCGTGGTCATCGGTACGCGCAGCCAAGAACGCCGCTTAGCATTACGAGAGGCCCATCCTCAACGGGAAAAATGTAAGCCCGGCCCCATGACTCCGATGAAAACGCCGGAGATGACGATCGCAAGGACGATCCAGAAAAAACTGAGCTCCAACGAGCGAGTGACGCTCGTATGACTGCGAGTATCGGCTGCGACGATTCCGGGAAGAAATAGAAGGCCGCAATTCAAGCCGAAAGAAGCGCCGACTCCCGACATGAGGATGAGGCTCGGGCTAATTGGATTGAAGACGGAAGCGATAGTCATCACCGCGCCACCCGCAAGATAAGCTGGCAAAACCAGACGCTGCAAATCGATCACGGCGACTTCGCCGCGGTTCACCATATCGCCCATGGAACTTGCCGTCCACCGAATGGCCAAAAAATAGAGAGGCGCTCCCACCACCCCAAGAAGGCACCGCCACAACCATGGCGGAGAAAGTCCGGCAATCACGTTGGCCCAATCGCCATTGTTCAATGCTGCCGAAACAACGAGATATCCCGAGTTCAACAAGTTGTACGCGCCGAAGATCCAGAGAAAGTATGTCCAAGTGGTGAAAGTCCGCCTACGGCGCAGCGAGAGAAGCGAGAGCGCACCGACGAGGCAATTCGCCGAAGTCCCAGCCGCGGCAACCAGACGGCTGGCAGTCGCGTTTTGGATGGCAACGGTGGAAATGGATAAGATTTGATCGCCAGTGAGCCATGAGACAATCCCGTGGCCGAGCGCTTCATGGACCATGTCTGCGGCCACGCATGCGATGGCCCCCGCGGACGCGAGTGTCAGGACGTTTGGACGGGAAGGTTCCGCGGAATTTGCTGGCACGTCCACGACAGTAGCATCAGATGCGAAGCACTTGGAAGCCCTTCCTGAAGGCACTCTATTTTCGGACCCTACAAAGAGCCCGGATCAAGCATTGAGTTGGCTGGTAAGGGTACGATTCTGCCCCAACGCATTTGACCTATAATCCGGGGATGAAGCGCGTCGTCCACGCCGCCTGCCCGCACGATTGCCCGGATGCCTGCGGCGTCCTCATCACTATCGAAGACGGCCGCGCCACGAAGATTCAGGGCGATCCCCAACACCCGGTGACCCGCGGATTTCTTTGCGCCAAAGTGGCGAAGTATCTGGACCGCGTCTACTCGCCGGAGCGGGTACTGTATCCGATGCGACGGGTAAGGCCGAAAGGGTCGGCTTCCCTGCGGGAGGGACGGGCGACGCCCGTCGCTCCACCAAATGCGTTTGAGCGCATTTCCTGGGATGAGGCGCTTGACGAAATTGTGCAGCGCTTGCGCCATACGGCCGCTGAGTATGGCAGCGAATCCATCCTGCCTTACTCTTACGGAGGCACCCTTGGCGCTCTCAACGGCGCTTCCATGGATCGCCGCTTCTTCCATCGCCTGGGCGCTTCGCAACTGGAGCGCAGCATCTGCTCGAGCGCAGGCGAGGCAGGCTTGAAATCGGTGATTGGCGCACAATTCGGTACCGAACCAGAACAGTTTGCGCAATCGCGCTACATCATTGCCTGGGGCTCGAATATTCACGGCAACAATGTGCATCTGTGGCCGTTTATCGAGGAAGCTCGCCGCAAAGGCGCGAAGTTGGTGGTGATCGATCCCTACCGCACGCGGACGGCGAAGTGCGCCGACTGGTACCTGCCGATCAATCCCGGCACGGATGCCGCGCTTGCTCTCAGCTTGATGCACGTCATCATTCACGAAGATCTTTGCGACGCCGACTACGTTTCTCGCTACACCGTGGGATTCGAAGACCTGAAGGCTCGCGCCGAACAATATCCGCCGGAGAAGGTTGCCTGCTGGACCGGGATATCCGCCAGCGATATCCGCAAACTGGCGCGCGAATATGCCACGGAGCGGCCGTCGGTGATTCGCGTCAACTATGGCATCCAGCGGTCCGAGGGCGGCGGCATGGCGATGCGGGCGGTCACTATGCTGCCGTGTTTGATCGGATCGTGGAGAGAAGTCGGTGGCGGACTCCAGATGTCTCTCAGCGGCGCTTTCGGCTTGAATCGCGGCGCGCTCGAAATGCCCGAGTTGATGCAGAAAAGCCTGGGGCGCCCCGCTCGCATCATCAACATGGTGCAACTCGGCAGCGTGCTGAACTCGACGACGATGACGCCACCGATCCGAGCGCTGTTTGTGTACAACTCAAATCCGGCGGCGGTTTGCCCCGACCACAACGAAGTCGTCCGCGGACTCATGCGCCCCGGCCTTTTCACCGTGGTCCACGAGCAGTTCTTCACCGATACGACCGACTACGCCGATATCGTGCTACCCGCGACCACTTTTTTCGAACACAAAGACCTGCAGACCTCTTACGGGCACTTCTACCTCCAGGTATCTGATCAGGCGATGGAGCCGGTGGGCGAATGCCGGTCCAATGTCGATTTGTTCCGCGCGCTTGCCGAGCGCATGGGATTTGAAGACGAATGCTTTTGCGAAACGGTGGATTCCATGATCGACCGCGCGCTCGAGTCGCCCAACTCCTGGCTAAAAGGAATTTCGCGGGAGCGGTTAGAACGCGAGCACAGCATTCGGCTGAACTTCGAAAGCGACGAAGCTTCTCGCCGAGCTTCGCTGGGCGGGACGGACGAGGGCGTCCGTCCCCACGCGGGCCGTGCCTCGGTCGAACCTTTTCTTCCCTTCGCGCATGGCAAGTTCCCGACGCCTAGCGGCAAAGCTGAGTTCTTCAGCGAAACTCTGAAGGCTCAGGGGCTTGACCCGGTCGTCGCCTTCACTCCGCCCGACGAATCGCGCCACGGATTGGGATCGAAAGCCGCGGGCTTCCCGCTCGAACTTCTCGCCCGGAAACCGGACAATCATCTCAACTCGTCGTTCGCCAACGTCCCATCTGTGCGCAAGATGGAACCGGGGATCGGGGAACTTGAGATGCATCCGCATGATGCTAAAGCCCGCGGCGTGCGCGATGGTGACCGGGTTCGCGCCTTCAACACGCGCGGCGAAATTGTGCTGCGCGCTCGAGTTGACGGTTCAGTGCCCTCAGGGGTGGTGGCAGCGCGGCTTGATTGGGCACGATTCAGCCCCGGCCGCGGCAATATCAATGTGCTCACCTCAGAAAAACTTTCCGACATGGGCAACGCGGCGACGTTCTATTCCGTCTGTGTTGAGGTAGAACTTTTTCGGGCGTGACTTTCAGGAGGATTCAAGGCGGCAAAGCGCTTTTAGCTCTTAGCCTTTAGCTAAGAGCCAACAGCCAAGAGCTAAGAGCGCTGCTCTCCGCCTTGGACGGTTCTCACTCTCTACCGTATAATTACCGTTTTCCTAAATCTTGTTTTTCGAGGGAGTTGCAATTCATCGCCGTCAACAGGCAATCCCTGTGTGGGCTCCGCGACTCGGCCACCACAAGGGCCCGCAGAGCGCGCCAACTTGGTCTCCATCTTCTTTTTCCACAAGAACTTGGAGGCGGAGTTTGGTCTGGAATCAGGTGCTCTGTTGGCTTACGCTGCTGGTACTCCTGGCTACGCCAGTTCTTGGCCAGTCGGATCTCGTCGTCGGGATCTCTGTACACGGGAATCGACGCATTCCGGCCGATACGGTAAGAGCCCGCATCTTCACCAAGGTTGGCGACGTCTATGACCCATCCGCCATCGAGCGTGACTTCAACGCCCTCTGGAATACCGGTTACTTCGAAGACATCCGCTTTGAGCGCGAGCAGAGCGCCAAGGGCTGGATCCTCCACATTTACCTCAAAGAGCGACCGACCATCCGCGAAATCAACTACACCGGCCTGAATGCAGTTTCCACCAGCGACGTGCTCGATCGGTTCAAGGAGCGCAAGGTCGGACTCGCGGTGGAGAACCAGTACGATCCCACGAAGATCAAGAGGGCCGAAGTCGTTCTGAAGGAGTTGCTCGCCGAGCACGGCCGGCAGTTCGCCACCATCCGCACAGAAATCCGGCCCATTCCGCCTGCTGCCGTCGGCGTCACGTTCGTCATTAAAGAGGGGCCCAAGGTCAAAGTTGGACGCATTCGCTTCCGAGGCAACAAACACATCAATGACCGCACTCTGCGTGCGGCCATGAAGAACCTCAAGCCCATCGGCATCCCGCACTCCATCTTTTTGGAAAATATCTTCTCCAAAACCTACGACGCCACCAAACTCGAGGAAGATACCGAGCGCGTCCGCGCGGAGTACCAGAACCGCGGCTATTTCAAGGTGCTGGTCGACGACCCTAAGACCGAAATCCACGACACCGGCCACGAGGGCTTCCATATCCCGTGGATCCAGAGCGGCCAGGGGAAGTCGGTGGATATCACTATGCCCATCGAGGAGGGCGACCGCTATCGTCTCGGCAGCATTACTTTTAAGAACAATAAGGCCATTTCGAACGTAAACGCGCTGCGCGGGCTGTTTCCGATGAAGGACGGTGAGATTTTCAGCCGCGAAAAAGTCGCGAAGGGTCTCGAGAATCTGCGCAAGGCCTATGGCGAGGCCGGGTACATCAACTTCACATCCGTCCCCGACACCAAGTTCGACGACGAAAAGAAGATCGTGAACCTGATCATTGACGTGGACGAAGGCAAGCAGTTCTACGTCCGGCGCATCGAGTTCCAGGGCAACACCACCACGCGCGACAAGGTCATCCGCCGAGAAATTGCGCTCGAAGAAGGTCAGATCTACAACTCGCGTTTCTGGGAACTGAGTTTGCTACGCCTGAACCAACTTGGCTATTTCGACCAACTGAAGCCCGACGATCCGAATACTACCGAACGCCACCTCGACGAAAAGAACGGCACGGTCGATCTCACCCTGAAGGTCCATGAAAAGGGCAAGAACAGCATCGGACTGCAAGGCGGCGTCAGCGGTCTGGCCGGCGCCTTTGTCGGCCTCAATTACAGCACGAACAACTTTCTTGGACTGGGCGAGACGCTTTCCGTGCAGGCCAGCCTCGGCAGCCGCCAGCGCGATCTGGTCTTCGGATTCACCGAACCTTACTTGTTTGACCGGCCCATCCAGGCGGGCTTCAACGTCTATACCCGGAAGACCAACTATGACCAGGCTCGGCAGTATGCAATCTTGAGCGGTCAGAATCTGAACCTGCCCTCGGCCTATTTGCAGAATCTGCAGAACTACTCGCAATCGAGCACTGGCGCGACGGTGAACGTAAGCTATCCGTTGCACCGTTCGTTCAAGCGCTTTGGCATCAGCTATTCCTTTGACCGCTCGTCACTGGTCGCCGTAAGCAACGCTTCCAAGTTGCTGTTCGACAATCTCAACTTCCGAGGCATTAGCGGCCCGAACGCGCTCAGCGGCATCATCACCAGCAAGATCACCCCCAGTTTCAGCATGAGCACTCTGGATTCGGCTTACACGCCCCATCATGGCAAGAGCCTGTTCATCGGCACGGAGTTCGCCGGCCTCGGCGGCACGGTTCACACCATCCGGCCGGTGATCCAGTTCAAACAGTTTTTCCCGATGCAAAAGCGCCGCAACGCACTCGGCTACAACGTGCAAGGTTCGTTCATCACGGGGTACGGCGGAATCGTGGCCCCTCCATTTGAGCGGGCCTACCTGGGCGGGGAAAACGATCTCCGCGGTTTCGACATTCGCACCGTTTCTCCGATCGCCTACCTGCCGAGCGCGCAGACTGTGTCCCTGAGAAACCCCGACGGCAGCTACGTCCCCGCCAACCCCCGGTTTCCAGTCGTAACCGGCGCTAACGGAGTATGTACCGCGAACTGCTGGAATATCCCGGTCCCATACCAGCAACTCGTTACTCCCGGCGGTGACCTCAGTATTCATGGCAACGTGGAATACCGCATCACCATTGCCGGCCCCGTAGCGATCGCACCCTTTGTAGACTTGGGCACCGATCCGATTCTTCGTACCTCACAGTTGCAGATTAATCCCGTGCAGTATCAGACTCTCCTAAGCACCCTGTTCGGCTGTCCGACACTGACCCCGGCTTACGGATGCGCCGGCGGCGTAAACCTTTCCCCCAGCGTCCTGCCACAAGATCTCAGGCCCGTTCCCGGGACCAACTGGGTAGCGCGTATGTCCACCGGACTGGAATTGCAGACGATGCTTCCGGTCGTCAATGCGCCCTTCCGTATTTACTACGCCTATAACGCGCTGCGCCTCGATGGCACCGCGGCACCGCCCGTGCCCATCACGCGCGACATGTTCCCGGTCGGCGCGGCTGGCCTTTATACCTACAGAACCACGCTTTCGACTCTGGGCTCGACCTACACTCTCCTGGAACCGAGAAAAACCTTCCGCTTCACGGTTGCCACGACGTTCTAAAAAACAGCTCTCAGCCGTCAGTTCTCAGCTCTCAGTAAAATCAAAAGCCTCTACCGGCGAGCACGCGGAGAGCTCTTAGACAAAACGATCTCTCCGCGGCCTCCGCGTCTTTGCGGTTCAAGGTGTTGTTGAGAGCTGAGAATTACTCGATCTGGACCAATCCGCTAGCGGCCCCGGCTGGCGCCGGCTGTTGTGGAGCACGCCATGCATCCAGCACCGACACCTGGTGCACGCACGAGACCGTGCAATGCGGAGCACAGGGCTTCTCCGTGTGGTACTCGCGGCGCACATCGGCAATCGTATACTTTTCCAACGGAATGCCCGGATACCCGCGCTGCTGCGAGCAGTAATGCACTAACCCGTCCTCGCAGATGTAAAGATAGCGACCGCCGGCGCGGCAGCGCCACTGATTGGGACGGCCTAGGGCGATGTTGTCCTGAAACGCATTCACACGCGTGAAGCTGCGTTTCTCCAGGTTCTTCATCTCGTGGTACACGCGCCGTTCCTCATCATTCAAGGGCTGTACCTGTCCCGAGCCGTCGTGGATGATTCCAATTGTCGAGCTGAACCCCAACTCGAGCGCGCGCTTGCCGATGGTAAGAGCGTCCTGCGGATGGCTCACCCCGCTGCCCACCACGGAATTGATATTCACATGAAATTCCGCGTGCTCGGCCAGCAGTTCGAGCTTGCGGTCGAGCACCTTCAGGCTTTTCTTCGAAACCTCGTCAGGATTGACGTTATCAATCGAAATCTGCAGCCACTCCAGGCCCGCTTGGTTCAACCGCTTGATGCGGTCGGCGACCAGCAGATAGCCATTCGTAATCAGTCCCGAGACGATACGGCGCTTCCGCATGTGGTGAATGATGTCGTCCAGTTGCGGATGCAGCAGCGGTTCGCCTCCGCTGATGGTGATCACCGAAGTGCCGAGATCCCCCAGCAGGTCTACACGCCGCAACATCTGGTCTTTGGGCACGGGCTTGGAAAAGTCATCGAACTCGTTGCAGTAGGTGCAGGCCAGATTGCAGCGTCGAATCGGGATCAGATGCGCCAGCAGAGGATGGTCGGTCGACACTACTGCCTTAAGGATCTGCCACAATCCATGAGCGTCCCGCTCGAGTGCCTTGAGCTTGCGGCGCAATGCCGCTGACCTGGTTATCATCGGTTGACCTGCTTCTATTTCAACACACGGGCAGGCCCCATGCCCAATTTACCGCAGCATTTGGTGATAAAACGGGGTCGAATGGCGATTGGTGCCCCGAGGATGACGCATCGCGCAGGCGAATGGAAAGGCGCTTGCCCTTAGTGCATATCTCCGCCCATCGGCACGTAGTGGAATTTCTTGCCGTCGAAGAATACGGCGGAGTTCTGCTCCGTTGTGTCGCCTGATTCTTCTCCGTATATCGCTTCGATCGTTTTCTTTTTCATCTGTATTTTTCGGACGGAGATCGTTTGAAAGGGCAAATTCACAATCACGAACTTCGCTTTCGGGGTTTCCGAGCGCCAGGTGTCGTGCCCGATGCCGTAGATGACGAGCACCACCATACCGCGGCGCGCGGGATCGCCTTCGCTGAAGGTCGTCGTCGTCTTGGGATCGCCGTACCCAAAATACTCGTAGTAGGGATCCACGACTGTGAAATTGTGCTCGGCTTGATCGAGCATCGGACTCTTGCAGCGCGCCGCAATCACTACGTCTTCCACGCCATCGCCGTCCAGATCGCCGACCGCGACCCCGCCCTGGGGCAGCAGAGTGAACTGATTGCCAAACTGCTTTTGCACAAATTCGTTATCAATTGGGCGAGACGCTGCAGGCGTCTGCCCGAAGGCTGGAAGCAGCAGCGCGACACTGAACACCATGAGTAGGGATACATTTCTCATGGGCCTACTCTAGTCGTTTGGTGTGATTACTGGCAGGTAACGAAAGTCACATAGCAGAAGGCTCCAAGGCCTGGAGTTTGCCATCGATTGAAAGAGTCCTCGAAACCAAACACAAACTGCCAACTACGATTTGCCTCTGAAATGCTCCCATCCCCCGGCTTCGAGCGGTTGCGGCTTTCCATCTGTGGTGATCAGTCGCATGGTCCTGGAGCGGACAATTCGCCCGATTCGCGTGACTCGTACTCCCGCGATCTGCGCGGGGACTGCGATAGCGGAGGTAAACAGCAGTTCGTAGTCGTCACCACCGTGCAACGCCAGCGCAAGCGCGACCCGTTTCTTTCCCTGCCCATCTTCATCCTGCGCTCGCGGAATCGCTTCCGCCTCGATCTCCGCACCCACATGGCTTTCCTGGCAGATGTGTTCGAGGTCGGTGGAAAGGCCATCGCTCAAGTCGATCATGGCCGAAGCCCATCCCCGGCGTCGCAGACTCTGGCCCACGGCAACGCGGGCTTGCGGAGCGCCGAAGCCACGGGAGCTCCTGGAAAAGCCCCTGGAGACGTGCCCAGAATCCTTCCCTCCCGCGGGCTTAGATTCCCGAAGGCGCGCCAGCGCTGCCGCGGCGCCGCCCAGCTCTCCGGTCACATAAATCTGCTCTCCGGGCTTTGCTCCCGATCGCAGCACCGCCTTCCCTTTCGGCACTGAGCCCACGACCACGATGTCCGCCTGGATTCCGCCCGCCGACTGGGCTGTATCGCCACCGGCCAGCGGAACCTTGTGCTCCTTCGCCAGATCCAGTAGACCTTTCAGGAAGCGATCTACCCACTTCTGCGCAACATCGCTCGCCACCGCCAGCGACAGGAATGCCGCGCGCGGCTCGCCACCCATGGCCGCGATGTCGCTCAGCCCGCGCGTCAAGCAGCGCCGTCCTACCAGTTCGGGAGGATGCCATTCGCGCCGGAAGTGCACGTTCTCGATGGTGAAGTCGGTGGTGACCAGCAACTCATATCCCGGAGGAACACGCAGCACGGCGCAGTCATCGCCTATTCCGGTGACAAGGGACGACCCCCTGGGGGCAAGGCTGCGGATCTGTTGAATCAGCTTCTTTTCGCCAAACGGCATATCGAATCAATCTTAACCCCTCCTTCGCGGACTAGTAGCTGCGTGCTGGCGCGGGCTTGGAGGTTGGCCGAGGCAGGTTACGTCAGTAATTTGTCCGGTTGGACGCCCCAAATTACCCTGCCTTGGTAACCGTACCAAGGGGCGTATCGAGGTTGACAGGGGGGATCAGGTTTGCTACCGTTAACTCGAAGTTCACACATATTTTGCCGAACCAAGTGCTGCAACATGAATCATTTGCAGGGAAACTTGGAATTCGGCTTGCCTGGTTCCGGGGATTGGTAATTAGCCAGCGTGCTCCTGATGCAGCTGGTGGAATCAGGATTCCGAGCCTTAGCGTGACAGTTCTCGCTCCGGCAGGTTTCCGAAAACAAAATCTGTTAGGCGAAAGATAGGATATTGCGTAAACGTTTTTATATTTTTTTCGTAGCTCGCGACGAAGCTGGACAGCTTCGCAAGATCTCCATTCCCGTTCAATACGTCTACATTCTTCTGGCCGGGCTAACGATTAGCGCACTTTGCCTCACGGGCATAGCCAGCTCTTACACCCGGATGCTGCAGAAAGTCGCGCACTACAACCAGCTCCGGACGGAGCAGGAACAGCTCAAGGACCGTTATTCGCGTCTGGAACAGGTAGCCAAAGAACGTGACATTCAGGTAGCGTCCCTCGGATCGCTGGCGAGCGAAGTTTCGGCACTTTACGGCCTTAAGTCTGATCCGGCGATGGTCGCTGCCTCTACTGAGCAGATACAGGAAGCGCAGGTTCATTCTTCGCTCGATCAGCTTTACGCGCTGAAGCACACCGCGCTGAGCGGCGCAGCCAGCGTGGGCATCTCCCTTGGCCTTACCAGGAATTCCACTACGGCAGACTGGGTACGCGCCAACTCGGCTCCGAACCTATGGCCGGTCGAAGGCCAGGTTACCGGGTCATTTGGGGAACGAATCGATCCGTTTAACGGAGAAGGAGCCTTCCACTCTGGCGTAGATATTTCCGCTGGTGTGGGATCTCCCGTGATTGCTCCTGCCGATGGCGTCATCACCTTCGCAGACTTTCTTGGCGGCTATGGACGCGCCATTATGGTCGACCACGGGCACGGCATCTCGACACGCTATGGACACCTTTCCAGCTTCGCCGTCACTGCCGGACAATATATTCACCGCGGCGACACGATCGGCTACGTGGGCCAGAGCGGACGCTCCACCGGCCCGCATCTTCACTACGAAGTCCGCATCAACGATGTTCCGGTAAATCCCTACAAGTATCTGCGGCTGACCGTGGCGCAGGTTGGCGGGCTTGTACCGGGCGAATAAGCCGTAAGCTTACCCTCACACGCTCAGCACTGGAATCGGTACCGCGCAAATGATGGCATAGCCGTGGATGCGCAGGTTCCCACCATAGGGATAGCAGGCAATCACCAGCAAATCCGCATTTGTCTGCCTCGCAACTTCGCTTAACACTTTCGGCACATCCCCGCTGCCGATTAGTACGTCTGCCTTGATGTTCATTTCTTTCTGAAGGTCAGCGAGTTGTTGAGAGGCGGAGGTGACAAACGACTCTTTCCACTTTGGAACGATGTAACTGCCGCCGGGTCCCCAAAGCTCCACGGAGCCAGTTACGTGAGTGAGCGTAAGACGGGCACCGAACTCATCGGCGATCTGCGCGGCCCACGACACGGTTTTCTGACTACGGGGACCAAAATCGACCGCGCACAGGACGTTGCGGATGGCAAATTCCTGCGCCGGCGATTGTTCCACGTGCGCGCCGGTCCAAACCGGACACTCAGTTCCGTATAAAACTTTTGCGGTCACGGAGCCCAGCAGAAACCGGTTGAAGGTATAGCCGTGGGAGGGCATCATGATCAGGTCGGCTTTTTCCACCTCAGCCGCCTGCACAATCGCCTGGGCCGGGTCGCCTTTGACCAACACGCGCCGGATGGCAAGGCCTTCGAGCTTCGGGCCAAGAGACTGGTCGTTGTTCTTCTCTGCCCGTTTAACAATTTCAGCGAGCAGATCCCAAGCCGGAAACGCGGGCCCGTGCTCCGGGGCGTCATCCGGTACACCGGCGGCGTGGCTCTCCACGGTCGCGACGTGGAGCATCACAATCTCCGAATGGAAATGATGGGCTAAGGTCGCAGCCTGATGGAGCACAGGCAGCGAGGTGTTCGGGAAATCGACCGGAAGGAGGATATTCTTTATATTCAGCATCGGGCACCTGCCGGAGAGTCAGGATAACAGCCCCGGCAAGCTTCGATTTTCTCGCGCATATCGAAGTTCTACCCTTTTGCCTTCTTCACCTCTTCGATCAGGGGAGGCACGATGTCGAACAAATTTCCGACGACGGCAATATCCGCAATCTCAAAAATCGGGGCTTCGGAGTCTTTGTTAATGGCCACGATGCTGCGCGAACCCTTCATGCCGACAACATGCTGAATGGCTCCTGAGATTCCGAGCGCCAGATAAAGCTTCGGAGCGACCGTCTGTCCGGACGATCCAACCTGACGATCCATAGGCAACCACCCGCTGTCGCAGATCGGACGCGAGGCCGCGAGCTCGCCGCCGAGCGCGTCCGCCAGTTGCTTCGCGAGATCGATATTTTTCTGCTCCTTGATGCCGCGACCTACCGACACAATAATCTCGGCCTGCGTCAAATCTACGGCTTGTTTGGCTTCCTTGAAAACTTCCTGTGGCTGGTTTCGTACCACGCCATCGGGGATCTCGACATTGACGGTCTCAACCGGGTCCGGTGCTGCTCCCGCTTCGACTTTATCGGCGCGGAAGGAGCCGTTCTGAAAGGTCACGAAGCACGGTCCGGCGCCCGCAAAGCTTACGTCGGCGACAAACTTCCCTTGAAACATCTGCCGAGTGAAGAGCAGTTTGCCGCCTTCGTACTTGGCTCCGATCACGTCGCTGATGGCCGTCGTCTGCAAAGCGGTAGCGAGCTTCGGTACGAAATCGCGCACCTGGTAGGTATGCGGCATCAACACCAGCTTTGCCGGATGCTTTCCCAAAAACTCATGCAAAGCATGCGCGAACGCATCGGGAGTGTAGGGCTCAAGCCTGGCCGACTCGACGGCATACACCTTGGCGAGTTTTTTGGCGGCTACCTCGCCCGCAATCGCAGCCACACCGGAGCCCACCACCGCGGCTTCCAGCGTCCATCCGGTTTGAGCGGCAATGGTTTGCCCCGCGGTTATGGTTTCCCACGAGACGCGGTTCAGTTTTCCTTCACGCTGTTCAACGACTACTAGAATTGTGTCCATAAGTCCTGGGTACCTAAATTACCCGCAATTCATTTTTCAACTTTTCCACCAGCTTCTTAGCTACTTCGGCTGGAGGACCTTCCAGAAACTCCGTATTCTTCGATTTCTGGGGGGCATACAGCTTCTCGATCTTCTGCAGATTCGCGCCCATGGCCGACTGCACCTCGGCCAGCGTTACCTTGCGCATCGGCTTGTTTTTCGCCTGCTTGATTCCGATCAGGGTCGCATAACGCAGCTTATTGATTCCCGACTGGATGGTCAGTACGGCGGGTAACGGCATGTCAACAAACTGAAAGAAGCCAGCTTCCAGTTCGCGCTTCACGCGGATACCGGTTTCGTTCTTCTCAATTTGCATAATGATGGTCGCGTGCGGCCATCCAAGAATCTGCGCCAGAATCACGCCGGTTTGCGCGTATCCGTAATCGTCCGATTGGAGGCCAGTAAAGATCAGGTCAAACTTCTCATCCTTGATAGCTGCCGCAATGGCTCGCGCGGTGTTGTAGGCATCGAGTCCGACAAAAGCATCGTCCTCGAGATGGATAGCGCGGTCGGCTCCTTTGGCCAGCGCCTCGCGCAGGACCTGCAACGCGCGTGCCGGACCCGCCGTAATCACCACCACCTCGCCGGTGTGCTTTTCCTTCTGCCGCAGCGCCTCTTCCAGGGCAAAGGCGTCGGGTTCATTCACTTCGTAGGAAACATCCTCGCGGATCCACGTTCCCGCTTCATTGAGCTTGAGCGGAGCGTCTTTCTGCGGAACTTGCTTGATGCAAACCAGAATCTTCACGGATCGACTCCCTAAGAGCATCCAGTAGGTACAGGGGAAACTCATCAGTATAAACGAGTCAACGGAAGGCGGACAGAGGCTTCGGTACTTGTGTGGCACGGGTTCTCCCCATTTTGGCGGGAAAGACCCGCCACCACACAAACTCATAGGCACCGCCGTAATCTTGACCGCGGCGTTTGCGCTTGCCATGCTGATATCGTGAAGAAGTCTCCAAAGGCACGCAAAAGTCCACGCCCGCCACGCATCCGTGTCCCCAATAGCGAGCGCGCACTATTTACGATTGATGAGACTCGATTCGTTGGCGTGCTGCAGCGCCTCTCACTGACAGGTGGTTCGGCCGTCCTGGCCAAAGGACCCATTCCCCATGGCACGATGGGAGCTATCGCTCTTCGCAGCGTCTACGGGAAAGTCAGCGCGCAGATTGAGTTCCTGCAGACCGGCGCCGATGGTATTCCGCTGGCGCAAGCTTTCCGCTTTATCTCCATGGAGGAGACGAGTGCGAAGCGATTCGCCGCCGCCGCGGAACAAATGGAAAAGGAAGGCTACAGCGACGCGTTGTCGCCGAAACCTTCCCCGCTTTCCGCGCCGGCATCCGAGGCGCTAGGGCTGCTGCTACAAAGCGTCCGCCGTCTGGCTGCCACGCTCGTCGCGAACCGCTAGCGAATCATCAGCCATCTTCAAGTCCCGATCCCATCATTCGCATCTCAATTCTCACGAAACGCTATCGCACTCCAGCCCCACATGTCCCGTCACTGCTGCGGCGGCGGAGGTGGCGGAGGCGCAACGTTGTTTGCCGGTGCCGTCGCTTTCGCTACGCCCGGATTCGTGGGTTGAGAATTTGCCGGGGGCTGCGCATTATTATCATTCTGAGGAGGACGGTACGCGGTGCTCTCGACATTGTTTTCGGTATTTGCCGGCTGCTGCGACACTACCTGGTATTCCAGCTCTTTCTTTTCTCCGTCGGCCATCCTCAGGTAGAGCCGATCCTTCTTTACTCTGAACTCAGCTTCGTGGCCTACCGGAAGAACGACCGGGTGCTTCAGATCCAGCGGGCGAATGTGGTAATCCATGGCGTCGGTGCGGAGCAGGTATTGGGGACATAACTGCTCATGAGAATTTACGTGGGCCACGCCAACGGAGGCGAATACGCTTCCCAAGCCGTTGACCCCTCGTTCCTTGGCGCCGCAAGGAACGGACTGCATGCTTTCCAACATACCCCTCTGTCCAATTTTTTTATCTCTCGCTACCGCAATCGAGGGAACCGCCAGAACCAGTAAAAGTGCGGCGATGAGCGAATTTTTGACTTTCATAGCACCTCCCTAATAGAAGACTTCGCTTAAATAAACCGATGCGGGGGCCAGACTTTTCTGTCCATTCCGGCCCCCGCTTCCCAGCTTCTCTTTTCACTACGTTGTGCCACCCGGAAATTCGCTACTGATTCGGGGTGACGGTAGAAGACTTGGGTCTCGGCGTGGGGCCAACGGGCTTGGCGCCGACGCCACTTGGCTGCATCACGTCGTTCGAACTCATCACCGCTTGCGGGTTCGCGGTCAGTTGCTGGCTCACTGCCGGATGGGCTTTGAGATATTCGTCCAGTTCCGGGTGGTTAGCCAAGTACTCCTTGTTGGTGGCTAACGTCGGATCGGCGGAGAGTTCGGACGCCACGTTGGTATGACCGCCAAGGAACTGACCGAAGCTCGCCAATTCACCACGGTTACGATCACCGTAGCTGTTGGTAGCGTACCGATCATGATCCCGGTCGTAGCGCTCCTCATCGCGCATGAAGGCGTCTGGGTGCGCTCGAAACGCATCGGCTACCTGCTGATGCGATCGCAAATACTCCTGCAGTTCAGGATGGTTCGCGACCCACTGCCGGTTGTCGATCAAAGAGGGATCCTTCCGCAGTTGTTCCGCGATCTCCGGATGGCTGTTCAGGAAGTGACCCATATCTTCCAAATCCCTCGGGTTAATATTGGTTCGCTGATCGTAGCGATCCTCGTCGTGCATGAAGGCGTCCGGGTGCTGCCGGAAGATGTCGGCGATCCGCTGGTGCGAGCGCAGGTACTCCTGCAGCTCAGGATGAGCCGCGACCCACTGCCGGTTGTCGATCAGAGAAGGATCTCGGCGCAGCTGCTCCGCGATCTCCGGATGGCTGTCGAGGAAATGGTCCATGTCGGCGATTTCACGACGGGTGATATCGTCAGGCGGATTCCAGCGCGGCGTCGGTCCTACGGGTTGTGCACTAGGGGGCTGGTTAGGTGTTGATGGTGGCATGGCGGAGGGCGGAGCCGGCTGCATCGGCTGTGTGCTCTGTCCACTTGCCATGCTTCCGACTGAAAACAACATTCCCAAAATTAGTATTGGCGCCAAACCTGCCCGTGCATATAGTTTTTTCTTGATTGCGATATCCACAGAACCTCCTGTAATGAGCATGTGGCTCATCTGCAGCATAGGTGCACCCCGCCTGCCAAAGGTTTGCTAAAGGGTGCATCTCGGCAGGACTCAGCGGCTTGCAAGAAATGGTAGGAAGCGTTGGGGATTTCTAGCGGCAAATTCTGCCGTGCCGGAGGAAAATTCGCGGTACAGGATAGACCCTAGAAAATTCTACGCGCAGCAATTGTGGACGTAGACAAAGGCGACTGGGAGCTGTGAACCTCGCGTCCAGCAAGCGCCCACACGAGTCTCAACGTATGGACACTGGCACGTCATCGACTAACGACCGCCGGCCGGCAGGCCATCCTGTAGAAACGCTACGCTCTGCACGCCCGTAATCTCAAAGCTCTTGCGGCAGCGCATGTTCTTGCAAACCATCTTGTCATCACGCCGCAGCATGTACGACTGGGCTTTGGCGAATTTAGCGCGGTCGCGATCGTCTGCCCGCGGCGGCAAATTCTTTTTCTTCGTGCGCACCAACCACTGGATCTCATATTCCCCCGACTGCTGGCAATGGGGACAGCTCAAGTTTGCCGGTTTCTTGTCGGAACGTTCGTCAAAAAATTCGCGCTCATCCATAAATAGCAGGCCTCGAAACCAATGGCGCCGCACGAAATATGCGCGACACTATTTCTCGATTATTGCACTTTTGCAAGTCAAATGTGCGAAGATGCGGGCATCGGTATGCCGCGTAAACGCAAGAAAAAAATCTTTTCCGCTGCCAAGGTGGTTCGCGAAATGGCCCGCGAACGGGTGGGAAGTCCACGGCCTTCGCGTCTGGTTCCGGCAAAAAAAGTAAAGCCCGATAAACACAAGCCCACTCTGGGTAAGCTGCTAACTGATGAGTAATGGGCGGATTTCCCCGCACTTTTAGAAAGTCGCACTCACGGCTGTGCCGCCAGTTGGTATGGTAACGACGCAAGTGTTTGTCCCCGTCGCGCTGGGACAATTCTGCCAAACAGGGATCGAGCTGGCCGTGAGCAAGACCGAGGCCCCCACGTCGTAGGTCGCAATGCACGTACCCCCGGTTGCCGTGCAACTGATGGCGGCAGGGAGACTCGTCACCGTCCCGCTTCCAAAGACCCCGACGGCTAATGTCCCGAGTTTCCCGCCGCCAGGGCAAAGAACATTGCTCGGATCGTCCACCGTGACGGTCGCAACCGCGACCACAATATTGTCCGAACCGCCCGTACCCTCAGGAACACTTGCCGAGATATCCCCGACGCCGCAAGGGCCTGGCGTTCCTGGCGGGGAGTGGGCCGGCGGCTGCGTCGCAGTGAACAGTCCAGGAGACGACAAGGTCGCCACTCCGTCATCAATCGTCCAAGTCGCTTGACTAGTCACATCCTTCGTTTCCGGGGGATGAATGTAAGTGGCAGTCGCGGTGTACTGTTCCGTTGGGTTGGCAGGGGGCGGAGTGAAACCCGGCTCCAGAAAGGTAAATGTTGTGGGCGTGATCGTAAGGCTTACCAGCTTCTGTGAGTGTCCGCAACTTGGCAGACTTAACGACGCTCCCAATGCCACCATTGCGGCCAAGGCAAGCCCCACATAATTCCGCTTCATACTCACTGCTCCTCGGGGCAAGATTCGGCCTGCCCGCTCTGTCAAACCAGGGAAATATGAAATCTAGTGGAAGGACGTGCAAAAAGCAAGAAACGGGCGGCAATTTGGAAAGTTCCTGCGCCGCTCCGGGCGCGGAAGTCCACTTCTCGGTTACGCCTGCGGTCTGGCTACGACAACCCACACCGTCCCGCGCCCTTCACAATAGCGGCAGCGGTCCTCACCCAATGACTTTCCCGTTCCGCGGCATTCCAGGCAGTTGGCGACGAGGTTCAATTCCTGCCGGGAACGATCCGGGAGTTTGGCGGGATCCTTGAGTATTTCGGCATGATGCGTGCCACGAAGCCAGAAGACCAGCTTGCTCTCGAGATCTTCACGCTCTTTCGTACTCAGTTCGGTGCAGCAGTGCGCCCACCAATCATGAATGCAGGCGTAGCAAACCAAGTCGCCTCTGGCATCGAACAGGGCGCCGGGATCGGAACGGCGAAAAAAATTCTTGCACCAGGAACAGGGACTGACCCCCAGCAATCCAAGGGCATCTTTCAAGCGATCGAGTTCGGACGTGTGGCGAGCCAAAACGTCTTCAACGCGCGGCTCGGGTTGGTCGGGCATGCGTGACTCCTACCAGCAAGAATATAGCTGGACAGGATACACAATCACGCGGCCTACGGATGACTGTATGCTGCCACAGCGCCGATCCATGCTTAGTGTTGCTTAGTCCACGTGCTCGCCCATCTCAAAGCCCTCTTCCGCCGCAGGCAGCACATCGCGTTCGCCGGCGACCCACACATAGAGCGTTGGCAACAGGAAGATGCTCATAGCGAGGGCGGCGATGAGACCTCCCACGATGACGATTGCAAACGGGCGCTGCGAATCGGAACCGATCGCGTGAGAAAGAGCTGCGGGGAGAAGACCGAGCGTCGCCACCAGCATGGTCATCATGATGGGGCGCAGCCGCAATACGGCGCCCTCAACCGCGGCATCCTCGATGGGATAGCGCAAGGCGCGGAGCTGGTTGATGTATTCGAGCATGATGACTCCCGTTTGCACGGAGACGCCGAACAGCGCCAGGAAACCCACGCCAGACGAAACGCTGAAATTAGTGCCGGTAAACAAAAGTGCAAGCACACCGCCAATGGGCGCAATGGCAATGTTTACGAGAATCAGGAGGGCCCATTTGAATGATTTGAACATGGTGTAAAGAATGACAAAAATGATGAGAATGGTAATGGGAAGCACGATGAGCAGGCGCGCGTTGGCTCGCTTCTGGCTCTCGTATTCTCCCTCCCAATCCAGGCTATAGCCGGTGGGAAGCTTGACCTGTTCGTTTACTTTTTTGATCGCCTCTTCCACCGTGCTGCCAAGGTCGCGGCCACGGACACTGTATTTGACTGCCACATAACGCCGGTTACCCTCGCGGTAGATTTCGGACCCTTCGTCCTTCTCTTCGATCTTGCAGAGCTGGGCCAGCGATACCCGTTCGCCCGAAGGCGACAGCAGGCGAATATTCTCAATCGCTTCCCTGGTGTCACGGAAGCGCGGCAGATAACGCAGCGTCAGATCGTAGCGGGCCTCGCCCTTAAGAACCTGCGTCAGGGCATTGCCGCCCACCGCGGTTTGGATCGCGTCCTGAACATCCGCAACATTGATCTGATAACGGGCCGCCGCACTGCGGTCTACCGTCACATTCAGATTGGGCTGGCCGAGAACGCGAAAAACCGCTAGATCTTCAATACCCTTGATGTGGCGCATGATGTTGACAATCTCGTCGCTTTTCGCTTCGAGAACCTTCAGATCGTCGCCGTATATTTTGGTGGCCAGCGCGCCTTTTACTCCGCTGACTGCCTCTTCCATGTTGTCTTCGATGGGCTGGGAAAAGCCCCAGTCAACGCCCGGAATTTTATCTAGCTCGCGCTGCATAGCGGCGATCAACTCGTCCTTGTTTTCATGGAAAACGGGCCGCCAGTCTTCCTTCGGTTTGAGATCCACGAAGTACTCTGTGTTGAAGAAACTAGTCGTATCGGTGCCGTCATCCGGCCGTCCGGTTTGACTGGTGCATTGCGGGACCTCTGGGAACGAGCACAGGATGATGCGGGCTTGGTTCGAAACCCGGATGCCTTCGTCCGGCCCGGTGCTGGGCGCAAGCGTGCCACGGACCCAAAGCGCTCCTTCATCGAGATGAGGCAGAAATTCGGAACCGATGACTCCGCTGAAGGCGAGATAATTCCCTACCGCCGCGAGCAGCACGCACACGCCGACCGTGATCGCGCGATGACGAATGGCCCATCGGACGGCGACGCGATAGCGCTCAATCAGAAATTGCATGATGGGATTGCGCCATTCCTGCGCCCCTTTGGCGAAGGCGAAACTAGCCAGCACCGGCGCAATCACGATCGAGAACAGCAAAGCTCCGAGAAGCGCAAAGGCCACGGTCCAAGCCATGGGATGAAACAGGCGGCCTTCGACGCGCTCCAGCGTAAAGATCGGCAAGTACGCCGTAATGATGATGGCGATGGCGTAGAACACCGGACGCTGCACTTCGTGCGAAGCCTCACTGATTTTTTCGGCGGGAGTCTTGGTATCTCCGTTCTTGCGGCCTAAGTGGCGCACAATGTTTTCAACCATCACCACCGCGCCATCCACCACCATGCCAAAATCGAGCGCCCCCAGTGACAGCAGGTTCGCGGGAATGTGCCTCAAGTCCAGACAAATGGAAGCGAACAACAACGAGAACGGAATGGTCGCAGCAACGATGATCGCGCCTCGAACATTGCCCAGAAACAAGAACAGGATGATCGATACCAGGATCATCCCCTCGGTGAGGTTGTGGAGAACGGTATGACTGGTGAACTTAACCAGCGTACTGCGATCGATAAAGGGTACAACCTTCACACCCGGAGGCAAAATGTGATTGTTCAGTTCGTCGACTTTGTCGTGGATGCCTTGCAGAGCCTTCTCTGCCGTCGCGCCTTTGCGGAGGAGTACGATGCCCGACACGACATCGTCATTGTCGACGATCTTTCCGTTTTCGCGTTCGATTGCACCGTTAGGACCGTAGGGACAAGCACTGCATGCCCGGGCAAACTGGCCGAGCCGAATTTTGGGACCTTGCTCGACGACGGCGATGTCCTTGACCCGCAGCGGCGTGCCATTCTTGGTCGTGATCACGGTCTGCTCGATGTCATGAACGTGATCGATCAGACCAACGGAACGCACATTGACCTGCTGTAGACCCTCCTGGATGAAGCTTCCGCCCGCGTTCACGTTGTTGTTGGTCAGTTGCTGTTCGACCTGCGCCAGACTTAGGCCATAGGCGACGAGTTTGTTGGGGTCGACACGAACCTGATATTCGCGGGTGGGACCGCCAAAACTGGAAACGTCGACGATGTTGGGCACGGATTTGAAATTCTTTTCGACGACCCAGTCTTCAATAGACTTCAGCTCCATCGCGTCATAAGCGGGATTGGTGCTGTGGAGGGTGAAGAAATAGATTTGACCGACGGGGCTCCAGTCGGTGCCCATTTGCGGCACTACGTTCGGAGGCAGAGTGACTTGGCTGAGCCGCTCCAGAACGCGCTCGCGGTTCCAGTCGTTGTCTGAGTCTTCGTCGAAAATCAGCTTCAGGTCGGAAAGTCCGAAAAGCGAGAACGAACGCAAATGGACGACGTGGGGGATGCCGTTCATGACGATTTCGAGTGGAATCGTGACTTGCTGCTCGATTTGCTCCGCCGAAATTCCCGGCCATTGCGTGATGATTTCAACGTAGTTGTCGGCTACGTCAGGATAGGCTTCGATGGGCAGGTCACGGAAGGCAACGATTCCTCCAGCGAAAAGGATGAGCGCCAGGCCCAACACGAGCAGGCGGTTGTCGAGAGCAAAATCGACGAGTCGACGAATCATCTATTGCTCCACCGTATTCTGCAGTACCAACGCATTCGAAACCACTTGATCTCCCGGCTTAAGGCCGGAAACAACTTCCTGCTGGTTACCCGGAAGCATGTTTCCTGTAACCACCTCGAGGCGCTTGAAATGTCCGGCGCTCGTTGGAATGGGCGTGTAAACCCACTCGCGATCATGCAGGTGCAGAATTGCAGTGGCCGGAATCGCGGCCCGGGTTTCTGGCTGCTTGCCGTAAAAGGTCGCAGTGACGAACATGCCGATGCGCATCATGCCGGGATTGGGTACTTCGAGACGAACTTTCGCCGTGTGAAGGGTGGGATCAAGAACTGCGAGGATGTTGTCGATCCGGCCTTTGAAAACTTTGCCCGGATAGCCATTGAGGCGGATGTCGGCGAATTCACCAATGTGCACCGCGTCGAGATCGTTCTCGTAAACATCGCAGACGATCCAGACATAAGATAGGTCGGAAACGGTGAAGGGATTGGGACCTCCGAGACCCTGCACCCCGGCAGCGTTCGTGACCTGCTGGTCGGTAATTACACCGGAGATCGGCGCTTTGACATCGACGATTGCCGAAGGATGATCCTTGTCCACTCCAAGCGTTACTAGCTGTTCGGTTGCGGCATTAAGATCCGTTTTGGCATCCTGTTCGGCGTCCTCCGCCTGTTCCAGAGCGCTCTTGGCGATTGCGCCCTTGTCGTAAAGTGTCTGGGCGCGTTCCAGTTGTACGCGCGCCAGCCGCTCATCGTTCTGGGCCTTCAGATAGGTCTGGTAAGCGGTGGAGACGTCGTTGCTTCGCACACGCAGCAGCAACTGGCCCTGCTTCACCGTGTCGCCGAGCCGGGCCTTGATTTCCACCACGCGTCCCGAAGCCAGCGAGATCACGGGCACGGAGCGGGCGATATCGGGCTGCACCACGCCGGTGACATTCAGCGCAGGCGCGGACTTGTGCTCAGCCGCCGTCACCACTGGAAACTGCTCCGGGTGATCGACTTTGAAATTGTTGGCATCGAGATCGGGCTCGACCTTTGCCGCAGGCGGAGCTTCGGCCTTGGGGTCGGCTTTGGTTTCGCCACAACCCTGCAGCAGCAAGCTCAACGACCAGCAAAGAGTCGCCAGCACCATCAAGCCGGCGAATCTCGGTTTGATTTTCATTGGATAACCTCCCGGCCGACGGCCTCATTCAATTGGGCCGCTGCGGTCAAGTACGAACCCACCAGGTTCACGTAGCTGAGTTCCACGGTGCGGTAATCGCTTTGCGCGCTCAGGTAATCGAGCAGCGAGGCGCCGCCGTGTTGATAGGAAAAAAACATCGTGTCGCGGACGCGCACCGCCTGTTGCAGGTATTTCGCTTTGTAGGGCTGCAGCAGAATTACGTTGCTATTCAGCGTGGCATAGGCAGAATCCACGTCGCTCAGCACTCCTGCTTCCGCAGCATCGCGCAATTTTTCGTTGCGCGTGATATCGATCTGCGTGTGCAGCTTGTTTCCCTGGTTGCGGTCGAAAATGCGCAGAGGAATACTGACACTTACACCCACCGTGTTGATGGCAAACGGGTTGTTGGTGGAGGAGTTGTGCGTATACCACACGCCGAAAGTCGGGTCGGTCGAGCCATTCGCCACCGCCAGTTTGTGATCGGTCTGCGCTTTATCGACCGCTTCCACCGCCGCCTTGAGATCCGGACGAGTGTCAATTGCAATCTTCCGAAAGTCGTCGCGCGAGGCGAGTTGGTCGCTGAAATCGAACGGCCCATTCACGTCGAATTGGTCAATCGGAGTGCGGTCGTTGAGTAGCGTCAGCAGCTGGATTTTCGCCGTGCGCAAATTCACGTCGGCGGTTTGCAAATCGGATTCATACTGCACGCGCTGCAACTCTAACCGGTCGAGGTCGATTTGCGCGATATCGCCTGCCTCAAAACGATCTCTGCTGATCTTGAGTACGTGGTCGTAGTAGGCAAGGTTGTCTTTGGACAGTTGCAGCACCGCTTTTGCCTGTAGCGTCGACACAAATGCGCTGCGTAAGTTGAAGAGCAGCGTTCTCTCGAGATCGGAGTGGTTGGAATCGGCGATCGCAGTGGCCTTCTTTGCGCTCTCCAGGCGCAACTCTCGCTTGTGCCGCCGCTCGTGCAGATAGCTTAGGCCGGGCGACTCAAAAGTGCCGGCGAACGGTTTCCAGACACCATTATTCGGGGTGATCTGGGTCCCGTCCACGGTGAGATTGAACTCTGGGTTGGGACGCAGAAATGCGGTGATCTCATCCGCCTTCGACTCGTCCACGCTCAACTTGTCCGCCAGCAGTGTCGGGTTGTTCTGCTCGAAGCGGTCTTTCACGTTCTCCCAGGTCCAATTTTGTGTGGGCTGTTGGGCAGACGAATCCGAGGCAAGTCCCATGGTTAGCACCAGGAATAACCAGCAATATCGCTGGAGTTTTCTACGCATCCAGTAACTCCGTCGAGCCGTCAAATCTTCCGAAGGCTTGGTTGATTTTTGCCCTTGCTGTCTCTATGGAGCCCGCCATCGCATACAGGCGAACTCCTACGAGTATGTGATCTCCCTCATAAAAATTTCGTAAAAATGAGGGAAACTTGCCGCCGATTCTTGTATGCAACGGATCAGCGATTTAGCGAGCTACGCGAGGCGGGAGTACGGAGGAGCGCGGCTGGCGCGGAGAATCGACGGCGCCGTCGGCAGCGCCAGACGAAGAGTAAGAATTTCCTGCCAGCGTTCATGCGCGAGGCCAAACGAGGCTGAGGTTGCGACAACAGCGGGCAGATTCTCGCATCGGCCATTCCAGACAGAAGCCCTTTCCCCGGCTGCCTGGCAGACACCGCGTTTGCTGGTCGAGGATTCTTCCATTTCGGCGCGCATGGCGTGCAGGTCATCGGAGGCCGAGATTACCGGGAACAGCAGAACGATGGCACAGCCGAGAACGCAGAGGAAGACGAGCGGATGCGCCGCCGGAGTTGATCGGTTGGTCCGAGAACTCCGTCGCCGCCACAGCAAATAAGCTGGCAACAGCAGCGACAGCCAGCAGAGATTAAGAAAAAGCTCCATACAAAATGGCGGACCCGGTTGCACGCAGCACCGCCGAGTAACGCGATGCAACTCCTTCAACCTAATCAGGATAGCACAGAGAGAGCAAGTAACTTGGGTACCTAGGAGCGCAACAATCGCTATGGAGTCTGCACAATCTGTAAAGGGTAAGGGGTTTGGAGTCCCTGGCGGAGGATAGTTCCCCGGGCTGGGATTTCAGCAATGGCATCGGCGCGAATTTCGTAGACGCCATACGGAAGGGTGGTGCCAAAGGGGATTTTAAAATTGGTGGTGCCCGCTTTCAGCGGGATGTGTTGGTAGCCGAGGGCCGTCGCGCGCCCATTCTCGGCAACGGCCACGATGATGACCGTCAGATCGAAGGTGTCTTTGGAACCATTAGACACCTGCACGGACCCGTCAATATGGTCGTCGCGGACCTTCGGAGGTTCAAGCCATTCCAATAGCAAAGGCGCGGTGACCTCCGCGTGAAACTCTTTGTTGATGGTGTGCGCGGGATGAGCCGAGTCTTCGACACTCAATGTGAACGTGAAAACTCCTGCCTTGGCTGGGCGTCCGGCCAAGAGGCCTTCCGGCGTGAGCGTGATTCCTTCAGGGATCTCGCCACTGTCCACGCTCCAGAGGTATGGCGGGACGCCGCCACTGGCATGCAGAAGCATATGGAATTCCACCCCGGCGTCGAGCGCGGGCAGGGCTTCATTCACCACGGCGAGCGGCGGAGGCTGCGCGGCAAGCAAACCGCCAAAACAAATCAGGATCACAATGAAGCGCATGTGAATGAAGTTCATCCCCGTTGGTTTGATTTTACGCTGGGCACGGCGTAAAAGAACTGCAATATGTCTTATTGCTTGTCGCGCACTTCAATCGGTCGCTTCGTCTGCGTGATCGCTTGCCTACTTTGCTGCTTGATGACTGGGGGCGCTGTGGCGCAGGATTCCCCTTCATCTTCGCCTTCGCCTAAACAAAATGCGCCCACCGCTAACTCAGAAGAGGCTGCCGTCTTCGACCGAATCCTGAACCGTGTTCGCTTTGAGAACGATGGAACGGAAGTGAGCGAGACCGAAGCAGTGATTCGGATTCAGAGCCAGGCGGGCGTGGAAGCATTCGGCCAACTGGTTTTTGGATATTCATCGGCGACTGAAAAACTGGAAGTCGAATATGTCCGGGTGCGCAAACCCGATGGACAGCTTGTGGTGACGCCGGAAGCGACGGCGCAAGATTTCGCTCCGGATGTGCTGAAAGAAGCTCCGATGTACAGCGACTACCGGCAGCGGCATATTTCAGTGGCGGCGCTGCGACCCGGAGACACGCTGGAATACCGTACGGTGACGCGGTCAATCACGCCGTTGGCTACTGGAAATTTCTGGTACGAAGCTACCTTTCCTAAGGGAGTGGCGGTCAACGAAGATCGGCTCGAGATCAATGTTCCGAAATCGCGCGAAGTGAAAGTCAAGTCACCGACGCACGAGCCGGAGATTGACGAGACTGCGGACCGTCGCATTTACACCTGGGTAGTGAAAGATATTCGCCCGGAACGCGACAAAGACAAAGATAAAAACGAGGCGGACGAGGACACGGGTCCCGATGTGCAGCTGACGACTTTCACCGACTGGAGGCAGGTCGCGCAATGGTATGCGAAATTGCAGGGCGAGCGCATGACGGTCGACGCGAGCGTGCAAAAAAAAGCTGATGAGCTTACCAAGGGAGCGGAGACGCCCACCGAAAAGGCGCGACGGCTCTATGATTTCGTGGCACGCAATGTGCGTTACGTCAGCATTTCGCTCGGGATTGGGCGCTACCAGCCGCACTCTGCGGCGGACGTTTTGCAGAATGGCTACGGCGATTGCAAGGACAAGCACACGTTGTTTTCCGCGCTGTTGCGGGCGGAGGGAATTCAGAGTTATCCCGTGCTGATCGGCAGCGCGCGCACATTGGATGCGGACATTCCTTCACCAGCGCAATTCGATCACGTGATCACGGCTGCTCGACTCGGAACGGGAACCACGTTGACCTGGCTCGACACAACTCCGGAAGTGACTCCCTTTGGATTGATTCTTTATCAACTGCGAAACAAGCAGGCAGTGCTGGCATCTGAGGATAGCGAGGGAGGGTTACAGCGGACACCGGCGGATTCGCCGATCAAGAGCTTCATGCACTTCACGCTTGACGGCGAGTTCAGCGAGTTCGGCGCGCTCGACGCCACGCTGGAAATCACCGCCCAGGGAGATCGCGATTGGATGTTTCGCGCGAACTTTCGGCGCTACTCGCAGGCGCAGTGGAAGGATTTCGTGAAAGCGCTTTCAGCGAGTTGGGGATTGCCCGGTGACGTCGTTGACGTTCAGCTGGATTCCATCGAGGATACGAGCAAACCGTTTCACCTGAAGTATCACCTGCATCAGGACCGGTATTTCATCGTGCCATCAGCGAGCGTGGACTTTCGTCCGATTCCGCCGCTGGGGCTGCCTGTGATTCGAGCGTCGCAAAAGAGCACGGAACCTTTGAATATCGGCCCCGCCGGTGAAACCGACTACAGGGTCCGCTTACAGTTTCCCTCGAACTACACGGTGCATACGCCTACGGCGGTGAAAATGTCGCGAGATTACGGCGACTATTCCTCATCGTATTCCCTGAGCAAAGGAATCCTGGAGGGAGAACGGAAACTGAACGTGAAGACGAACGAATTACCAGCGGCGCGGCGCGCGGATTACGAATCGTTTCGCAATGCGGCGCAGAGCGTTGAAGATACGTTATTGTCGTGCTCCATCCAAACCCCCTCGGGGCGAGGGGCGGAAGCGGCTTCGAAAATGGAAGGAACTCCCGCGGAGCTGCAAAAAGCGGGAGTGAAAGCGCTGCAGAGCAAGGACTATCGCACCGCGATCGACCTGCTCAAGCGCGCGCTAGATGCGGGTGGCCCACAAACCAGTCTAAAGGACGGCTGGTACGATCTCGGGCTGGCCTATGCCGGAGCCAACCAGCACCCGTCGGCAATTGCTTCGTTTCGCAAGCAGCTCGAATTCGATCCGGATCACAAGCACGCGAACGGCGATTTGGCGATGGAACTCCAGCAAACCGGTAAGAACGAGGAGGCGATTGCAGCGTATCGCAAACAGCTGGAAGCTTCTCCCTACGACAAAACAACGCTTAAGAATTTCGGCCTGCTGCTGGCGCAGATGGGGCGAGATGCCGACGCACGCACGGAACTGGAAGCAGCGGCCGCGATTCCTCCGGATGATCCGGAAACAAAGATGACGTTGGCGCAGGTCTATGGTCGGTTGGGAGAGAAAACACTCGCCCAAGCTTTGATGAAGGGATTGACGGGTGACTCGGGCGCAGATTCTGGCCAGGACATTTTCGCGTCGGCTCTCAAGAACGACATTGATCCGACGCAAACCGAGAACGACGCGCAGCAAGTTCTCTATGACATCGGAGGGCAATTCGACTCGGGCGAGTTCGACCGGCTCGGGCCATCGGCGTTTTCGTCGATGCGACTGGTGGCGCTGTCATGGGCGCGAATCGGATGGGCAAAATTTGAGCGCGGCGAAAATCTGACGGCGATGCAGTTCCTAACCTCGGCATGGCTTTTGAGCCA